>FWWL01000964.1_pt1 | contig 73027 bp, 75 predicted proteins | sample 2228331 | NCBI WGS metagenome assembly FWWL01 (sample SAMEA103939775, study PRJEB20133) | metagenome
GTTCCGTTGTGGGCAATTGCAATGGCAATAAGAGGGGCAATGTTTGCAAATAGATCCGAAACCTATACGTATCCTTTTACTAGTCAATTTATTTCTATGAATAAGTAAATTAGAGAAGAAAAGATCAAAAATCTCTCGTATAGAGATTTTTGATCTTTTACGTGGTTTCTATTTAAAGGCAATTACTGCTAATATCGAACCCCATATTTCATTCGTAATATGTTCAAACTACCCGAGTTTAGGATTATTTCTCGAAAATAATCATTCCACCAATAATCGTTTTCGTAACGATTGCTTTATATATATCGTTAGGATTCATCGTAAATAAATCGTCCGCTAGTACAGTGAAATCCGCTTTCTTTCCTACTGCTATCGTTCCCTTTATATGATCTTCTCCCGTTACGAATGCTGGTCCAGATGTAAACAACTGTACCGCTTGTTTAACAGTAAGCTTCTGATCTGGAAGATAAACCGTATTGGGCTCGCCTGGCTTCGTTCTCGTCACTGCAGCATGAATACCGAGAAGTGGTTCAATCGGTTCAATTGGCGCATCAGACCCACCCGCACAATGAATACCTTTGTCTATTAATGTTTTCCAAGCATAAGCGTAAGGAAGTCGGTCTTGTCCTAGACGATCTTGTACCCAAGGGAAGTCACTTGCAAGGAAACGTGGTTGAATATCAATTATCGCATGTAAGGACGCTAGTTGCTCGACCAGTTCAGCTGTTAACGATTGAGCATGAATAATTCGATCACGATGCTTTCGAAATGGTCCTTGTGAATGAATCGCTTTTATTACCATATCGACTGCTTTATCACCAATCGTATGAACAGCGAAGGACATGTCATGCTTTCGTGCTAAAGCGACTAACTCATTTAAATCATCTTGTGTATGAATCGAAACTCCAGAAGTAGACGGATCATCGTTATATGGAGATGAGAGCAAGGCTGTCCGTCCACCAAAAGCCCCATCGGCGAATACTTTCATCGCTCCGATGCTAATCCACTCGTCTCCATCTCCTGTCTTCAATCCTAATGCAGCAAATTCATCCATGAATGGATGGTAAATAAGTTGGTTGCTTCGTAAGCGCAAACCTTCTTCTACTACCAATTCGCGATACATTTTTAGCATATCACTAATGGAGCCAATCGTTCGTAGTTCATCTACATGTACGCCCGTTAAACCACTACGTAATGCAGCATGGATGGCACTTCTTAGCGCATCTTTTATTTGTGTATAGGTTGGGGTCGGAATATGCTTGTAGACGAGTAGATGTGCATTTTCGTACAATCGACCATTTGGTTGGCCAGAATGATCCCTCCCAATGGTTCCACCATTCGGATCAGAAGTTCGTTCACCTATTTCCGCTATTTTCAAGGCGAGAGAGTTTACTACATAGGCGTGAGAACAAATCCGTACTAGAAAGATAGGGTGATTGGCTGTAATCTTATCTAGTTCATGACAATCCGGAATTCGTTTATCCGGGAATAAGTTCTCATCAAACCCAACAGCAACAATCCATTCTCCTTGAGGTGTTTCACTCGCTCTCTTTCTAATCGCATCTACCAACGCCTCATAAGAACGTAACCCTGTTAGGTTAAGCATTTGCATGAACATCCCGTAATTCGCTAAATGGAGATGACTATCTACAAGTCCGGGTATGACGGTTTGTCCTTCAAGATCAATTTCCTTAATTGCGGATTTGCTATATTGCAGCCGAATTTCGTTCGTAGTCCCTACTGCAACAATGTTTCCTTCACATATCGCAACAGCTTCCGCTTTATTTCCGCTCGGCTCAATCGTATAGATGTTTCCATTCGTTAAAATAGTGTCTACCTTCATTTTGTTCGTTCTTCCTCTCCGCTTTTAAATATACAAATCTAATCTATCTCATTCTTTTCTTAGCGGATATTCTCCTGCCACCAAACTCAATATTTTAATGCTTTAATCGATTTGTGTGAAAAAGAGTGGCATGTCGTTCTGCTGGAACATACTCGGTTCGTGGAGTGAACCACGCTGCCCAAAGCTGAACGGACCCGATCACAATCGCAAACCATTTTAAATAAACGATATCCGTCGTAATGGATACGAGGATAATGAATAATCCAACACTAACCATCCTACCCACGTTCAATGCGGTTTCCCTAGCAATGATATACTCCACTCGTAATTTACCGCGCTCTTCATCTTTCCCAATTAAGTCAAACACAACGGAAGTAAAAGGAATGATATATATCGGAAAAAATATCGCAATCCCTATCCCTAAAATAAAAAGAGTGGCATAGTTTAAGTCGATTAACAACGGAATCATGACTAAAAAGAGCCCGATTGCTCCGATCCAAATAAATTTCATTCGCCATAACGGACGCATGATTTTACCTACGATAAAGTAAAAAATGAGAGACACGATAGAGCTAACCGTCGCAAATGTTCCAAGCTTCAATTCGTTACTCGTGACAACGAATACGAGCAATCCTATAAAGAAAAAGAATATACCCTCTCGCATTCCTTGAAAGAAAAGAGCAATCATCATTTTTCCCCATGGTGTCGAAAGCTTAAAACAGTTTTCCCAAACCCCTCTCATCGTTAATCGCCCTGTAGATTTCTTCCTTTTAATAAAGAAACTAGCGATAATGGCAATGATAAAAATAGCGAGGGAAACGGTAAATATTATTTCGTACCCTATAAATCCTTCGGAACGAACGATAATGTAGCCAGAAATCAACGGTGCAACAATGCCTGCTCCTGATGTAAGAAAGCCATTTAAACCATTGAATACGTCCCGATTACTAGGAGAAGTAACCTCAATATATAACACATTGACCGCCAGCCAGAACAACCCTGAACCGAACCCTAATGCTAAACCTAGCGGGATGATAAATGTAACCGCAGACTTTCCCAGCAATAAAACGCCCAAATAGAACAACGATAAAGAAATAACACCTGCACGAAGAGGTAACGTTCGTGAATATCTCTTAGCAAATTTACCTGCAATAAGAAACGAAAACGGTACCATGAAATAATTAAAAAAATTATATAAACCAATAAGGGAATAGTCTGACTCAATCTTCCATAAATAGACATTAACGAATGTATTTGATAAGGCTGACGCTAAGGAAAATAACAAGCTTACGGTAAGTAATAACTTCGCATTGTGCTCAAGCTTTTCAGAATGATGAATGAAATTCATTGATTCCTCCCTTTTGTACCGATACTTCTCTACAGTTTACCTGAATACAGGCAGAGTTATGAGTACGGCGGAAATAGAAAGAGTGGATTTTTTTATAAAAACGAGAAATTTTTTCCTAACAATTGCATATACTAGTTGAGGTACCGATGCGACCGATTTTCGTAAATCTTTTTAACGGGGTGGTTTTTCATGTTTAATCGTCGTAAGTTCGAAATGAAAGAACCTGAAATGGAAGAAGTGGACGTATGGCAATGTCAGGAATGTAACGGATGGCAACGTAAATTGTTCACTTTTAATGAGGCTCCTGATTGCCCCTTGTGTTCAAGTGAGATGAAAGAAGAAGCGCGTCTCGTTTCAAAAATTGAAATGTACTGATTAATCACGCGAGTAGTTACCGCTTTTCCCACCTGTTTTACTAACAAGATACGTTTCTCCTATAACGATGTTTTTATCTAAGGCTTTACACATGTCATAAATTGTAAGCGCTGCAACAGTAGCCGCGGTCAATGATTCCATTTCAACTCCGGTTTTCCCTGTTGTTTTTACGGTTGATTGAATTTGGATTTCCGTGTCTGAAAGATAAGAAAAAGCGATATTAATCCCTGTAAGTGGAAGTGGATGGCACATTGGTATCAGTTCAGCGGTTCGTTTCGCTGCCATAATTCCCGCGACTTGTGCCACAGCTAGAACGTCTCCTTTTGTAACTCCACCTGTTTGAATCAGACGGATTATTTCTTCTGTTGATTTAATATGACTATGTACGGTCGCTGTTCTGACGGTCTCTTTTTTGTCAGAGATATCGACCATTTGTGCGCGTCCTTGATCGTTAAAGTGAGTAAATGACGACATGAAATCCTCTCCTCTATTTTCTCGTACTAGAAGGAAAGAGCAGCGATGAACTAAGCTGCTCTTTCCTTTTTCTCATGTTACAACTTTGATTTTGGTTTAAATGTGTAGCAACAAGTACCCGAGCTCGTCTTTGCATAATCTTTGTGGTCGGGTTCTCCGGGCTCAAGACCGAATTCTTCATTGAAGCCCGACTTCGCATGACGATCAATTTCTACGATGATTTCATCTGCTCCACACACATTTCCTTTATCCCAATACGTGCAATTGGCAACATTACAAGAAACTTTTGGCATGAGCTAACCTCCTTAAAAGGAATAAAGTTAGTTTGCTCCATTTGACCACCTATAAACGGTGTAAATATACCCAAAGGTAGTTAAAAAGTCCTATTTGATTTTATTTTAATACCGTCTCTTTTCCTCAACGAAGCTTCGTTTAACACGTTGCCAGTAAGAGTTTCCATGCAAACGAATGGTTTGAATGTATTTCCCAGCGAGAGTGACTTCAGCTTGCTTAAATTTCTTCGTTGTAATTCTGAGCCGATCGACACCGATGATCGGCTCAAATTCATGCCATTTATCTTTGTAATCAATCGTTACCGCTGTTCCTTTTGGTAAGAGGAATGAAGAATGTAATGTACGGTAAGCATAATTATTGGCTGAAACAAGTTCAGTTACTTGCATCGCTTCAAGTTCAGGTGGCACCACCGCACCTCCAGCTGACTTAGCATAAGCAGTACTACCTGTTGGAGATGCGACTAGCACGCCATCTCCTCTCAATGTTTGAAAAAGTTCATTATCGATCGATATATCTAAAATGATATTGCCGATCGTTGACGTCTTAATTTGCAACTCGTTTAATATGTAAAAATGCCGTGATCCATCTTCATCGATAACATTTACCTGGAGGAGTGGCAAGCGATAAATATCATACTTATTTTGAAACAGAATATCTTCAATATCCGGAACATCGTCTAACGTACCATCACAATAAAAACCTAAGTGGCCAGTATGTATTCCAAGAAACAACGTCTCATCTTTAAACCCGTTAGCCCTAACAGCATCTAAAAACGTGCCGTCTCCACCAATAACGACGACGAGATCTGCGATGGAAATATCAACTTCCTCTCCCCGTTTCGCATCTCGCTTCAATATATCACGTATTTTTGCAGCCACTTCAAGGGAGCGCTGATTATCTTTTACCATCAAAGCCCAAGTGGAATTCTTCATCTGTTCACCTGCTTTTTCATTTATCACGGATGAAATGATTATAACATATAATTTCTTCCTCAATAAAGAAAGCAGTGACGGATAACCGTCACTGCTCGTAAGAACCAAATATTCAGTTACTTATTGTTGAAATCCTCCACCAAGTTGAGATTCAGCCATTTTTACTAAACGCTTAGTGATTTCTCCTCCTACAGAACCGTTAGCACGAGAAGTAGTGTCAGCACCAAGTTGTACTCCGAATTCAGAAGCGATTTCGTACTTCATTTGATCTAATGCTTGGTTAGCTCCAGGAACTACAAGATTGTTTCTTCCTGTATTGTTTGGCATGTGTTTTCACCTCCTTGCGGTTGGTAATCTTATATTGCACGCTTTGCAGAATCTTAATACTTGAATAAGACTGGTATTTTTTGGCCATCATTTCTAAAAAAAATAACCAAGCAAATAAGACTCTGCTTCGTTATTTTGTACACTATATTTCATTATTATGAAATGTTTTAAATTACGATTAATTCTTTGGTGAAAGAGGTCAAAACCTCGACACCTTCTCTTGTCACGACGACATCATCCTCGATGCGTACACCACCTAAATGGGGCACATATGCTCCAGGTTCGACGGTGAAGCACATACCTTCTTCTAATACGTCCTCATTCGCTCCGTGCAGGGAAGGATATTCATGAACCTCAAGACCTAATCCATGACCCAAACGGTGCGTAAAGAACTCGCCATATCCATGCGAAGTGATGGTAGATCTTGCAGCGTAGTCTACTTCTTTAATTTTCACACCTGGCTTAATGACTTCAAGAGCAGCAAGTTGACCAGCTAATACAGCTTCATATAATGCTCTTTGCTCATCTGATACGTTTCCTACAAAAACCGTTCTCGTTATATCTGAACAATATCCCTTATGAACAACGCCTAAATCAATTAATACGATATCTCCTGCTTGTATCTCTCGATCGTCAGGGCTTCCATGCGGCTGGGCTGAATGTTTCCCTGTTAGCACCGTTGTTGAGAATGACATTTCCTTAACACCACGTTTTTTCATTTCGTATTCGATCTTCGCTACAATTTCCATTTCTTTCTTTCCTACTCCAATTTCATTTATAGCAACAGTAACGGCATCATCTGCTAATACAGCAGCTTCTCGTAAAATTAACAGCTCATATTCGTCTTTGATTACTCTTTGATTGGAAATCCATTCATCCGCTCGAACATATTTTACAGCTGGGAAAATTTCGTTTAACCATTCTGTTCTTTCAAATGACAGGACAGATTTCTCAATACCCCAGGTCATGCCTTCTTTACGTTCAGAAAAGAGGTTCTGTAACGTAGAAAAAACACCTTCAGAGTCTGAATATCCATAAATAAAAGGAACATTCGCTTCTTCTTTCGCTCGGTCAAGCTCAAGGGAAGGAACGACTAAAATCGGCTCACTACTTCTCGTTAAAAACAATCCTAAGAATCGTTCATGTGGATGGCAGTTAAACCCTGTTAAATAATAGACGCTCGAAGGTGAAGTAATCAACAAACCGTCAATTCCTTCTTCTGTAATCTTAAGCTGAACCCCATTAAGCCTTTTATTGAATGAATCACGATTAATTTTCATTTCGATTCTCCTTGCTTTTGATATAATATAAGATATGAGATAACAAGTTGTTAATTGTAAAATAAGGAGCATTATATGACACGGAAAACGTTTAATTTAATCATACTAACGAGTATCATTATGATTACAGACTATGTCATTCACCACACGTTTACTCGAATTATTTTCGTTTGTTCTTCGATTGTGACCTTATATTCCGTTTATAAAGATTACCAAAAAAAGAAGGTTTGATTATAACTTTTTCATTACACGCATCAGTCCGGCAATATGGTCTAATTGTCTTAATTGAATAAGTTCGTTTTTTAAGCTCTCATTTTCTTTCGACACTTTTGCCATTTCCCGACGTAATTGAAAAACGTCTTGCTGTAAAAGCTTAATCATTTCCATACTTTCTAGAGAAAGATCACTTTGTGAACGTTTAAGTTTTAACAGTTCGTGTTTCTTTTCTGTTCTTGCTTGCGCCTTTTTCTTTTTATATTCAATGATGTTGCTTTCGAAATTCTTCTTAAGCTTTAGGTTCCAACGATTAGATACGTTTGGTGTCGGTATTCCTGTCTCATCCGATACGATGCGAAAAGCGGTAATAAATGGTTTATGATTTTTAATCGCTTCTAATGCTAACTCCGTAATTCGATTGTCGATTTCTTCTGTCCAGTTATATTTTACAATGTTCAATCTTACTCACTCCCTATATGAATTTTGTAATATATTTATGTAGGTAAAATATGTTCAGTTTATCTAATCCTACCATTTTTCTTGTTAAATATGTAAAGTTTTTTTATAAAAATTTAAATATGTGAAATATAGTGTTTGAAACTAAATGGAAGACGATCCGTATAATTAATAAAAGGAGTTGAACTATGATGGATAACCGTGATAAAGATAAAGACCACCATTCCGAACCGTTTTTATCTCCCTATCATACGCAAAATCAAGAGCCGTATCCTTATACGAATAGTCCTTACCACGAGCAACCACCACGAAATGACAAACGAAAAGCTTTTTCATGGATGGGTGGTATTGGAGCCATATTGTTATTAGTCTTCACAAAACTGAAGACAGTATTAGGTCTCGTTCTTATCGTACTGAAACCTTTGGCTATTTTTCTTAAATTAAGTAAATTTGCTGGAACGTTTATTTCTATGTTTTTGATGATTTGGGTTTATTCTTTTATTTATGGTTGGTGGTTCGCTCTCGGATTCGTCATATTGCTATTGATCCACGAGTATGGACACTTATGGTTCGCACGAATGAAAAACATAAAAACCGGTAAACCCATATTCATTCCATTCGTTGGCGCCTTAATTGCATTAAAGGAACAACCGAAGAATGCCTCAGATGAAGCCTTTATTGCTATTGGTGGGCCTGTTTTAGGTGGTTTAGCGGCTATAGGATGTCTAGGTATTTACTTTCTTGTTGACTCCACGTTCTGGCTAGCTCTTGCTTACGTTGGATTATTTCTAAACTTATTCAATCTCGTTCCTGTTCATCCGTTGGACGGGGGGCGCATTGCGACGGCATTAAGTACAAAACTATGGTTAATTGGTTTACTTATTTTGCTCTACTTAACATTTAAGACTTTTAACCCGATCTTAGTTCTTATTCTCATCGTTGGTTCATTCCAAGCGTGGAAGACATATAAAGAGAAAAAAGCTGGCAACACAACGTATTACGATATTCCTGCAAAAGATCGGTGGATATATGGGTTTTTATATATTGCTTGGACGGGTGTCCTAGGGAGTTTGATGGTTTATACGCTGACATTATTACAACAGCATCAGCCGATTATATAACAAATCATTCGTAACGACTTGATAGGCTATAATGGATAAAAACGAAAGAAACTTGGCGAATGGTTACGCCAAGTTTCTTTCGTTTAGTTATACAGAAACGAAAGTACGATCATTAACCTGGTTATAGTTACTTACGGGATTATTCTCGATAAACGTTTGATGCCACTCGGCAAAGGCGTATACGGCCCATATTTTACGTGCGTAATCTCCATTTCCATTACGATGGTTCTCCATCATCTTTCTAACATAGTCCTTATTGACGAGATGATCAATTCCACTTGCTTCTAATCGTTCCATTATATGATTCCCAAATTCTCCTTGCATCCAGTTACGTAACGGAACAGGAAATCCAAGCTTTGGACGATTGACAATAGCATCGGGAATAATACCTTCCATCGCTTTACGCAACACATACTTCGTCGTTCCATCAGTAATGCGATATTTAGTTGGAATCGATCGGGCAACATTAAAAACTTCTTTATCAAGAAACGGCACACGCAATTCCAATGAGTTCGCCATCGTCATTTTATCCGCCTTCATCAATATATCTCCCGGCATCCAGAGGTTCATATCGATGTATTGCATTCTTGTCTCTTGATCAAGATGACTTACATTATTGTAATACTTGGCCGCAACTTCAATTGGACTCATATAATCAATAGCACTTGGATTAAAGCCTAGTAAGATTTCCTCTTTAACATCTTCAGAAAAAAGCTTGGCATTACCTAAAAATCTTTCCTCCAATGGTGTTGTGCCACGTAGCAAATAATTTTTACCATATATGGATTGGGGTAATTTAGCAAATAAGTGATTGAGTTTTCTCTTAGCCGATGTTGACAGTGAATCAAAAAGTCGCAAGGAATAAGGTTCTCGGTATATTCTGTATCCCCCAAACAACTCGTCTGCACCCTCGCCAGATAGAACGACAGTGACGTGTTCACGAGCCAACTTAGAAACGAAGTAAAGGGCTATAGCAGAAGGATCAGCGACAGGTTCATCCTGATGCCATATCGCTTTTGGAAGGACATCCAAATATTCATCCTGCGTTATAATATGATCATAATGCTCCGTTCCGAGTATTATTGCGGATTCTTTTGCGATCATCGTTTCATTTAAGGGACCTTCGAATCCAACGGAAAAGGTTTTAATCTGTTCCTCTTTAGACATATATGTAGCGATTGCAGTAGAATCGATTCCACTAGATAAGAAACAGCCACGTTTAACATCAGATTGCATATGATGCTTGACTGAATCCTGTAATGTTGACCGCAATTTCTCAATATACTCCTCAAGTGACTTTTCCTCTGGCTCAAACATCGGATCCCAATATCTCTCAATGTCCACTCTCCCATCGTCTTTTATGACGATAGAATGAGCAGGTGGGAGTTTATATATCCCTTTAAACATCGTGTTCGGATCGGGAACGTATTGGAAAGTTAAATACTGCCATAAACTTTCCGTATGAACTTCCCTTTTCATATCTTCCACTAATAATAAACTTTTAATCTCCGAACCGAAGACAAACTTGGCTTGATCTGTATAGTAATAGAAAGGTTTGATTCCGAAATGGTCACGAGCAGCAAATAATTCTCTCGTATTCCGATTCCAAATAGCAAAAGCGAACATCCCTCTTAAATGATTCACACAGTTTTTTCCGTATTCTTCATACAAGTGAATAATGACTTCTGTATCTGATTCCGTGCGGAACTGATGACCTTTATCTTGTAAAAAACCTCGTAAATATTTATAGTTATAAATTTCACCATTGAACACAATCCACAATGTCCCGTCTTCATTCGTTAAAGGTTGGTGACCTTCATGCAAATCGATGATGGATAAACGTCGAAAGCCGAGTCCAACTCCATTTTCAATAAACATCCCTTCATCATCCGGACCTCTATGAAAAATGACATCCATCATCCGACTTAGGGTCTTTTTCTCGATTTCTTGTCCGTTAAAATGCACAAGACCCGTAATACCACACATCGTTACTCGTCCTCTCTTTGTTGCAGCTTAACTTCCATTATACATAGTATTCAAGCAATTAAACAAGTTTATGAACGTGGGTGTCATATAATCAAAATAAAAGACACTCCAGACGTAGCTGGAGTGTCTCGTGTTATTCAAATACCTGCTTACTCTTGTCGAATTTCGATGTATATTCAACTGGAATCTCTTTTCTAAACGATTTCTCAATACTCTTCACATAAGGAAGCTTTGAGATTTTAAGCATCGACTGTTCAGCTTTATCCTCATCAATGTACATACTTACGTAATGAAGTCGTTTCGAAATATAGTGAACAGAACCAAATCGTTCAAGATTACGAGCAGATTTAATATCTCTAAGATATACTACGATACCTAAGCGCTGCGGAAACATAAATAACTCCTTTTATATGAAATTAAAAAGGGGTTTGTCCTCCTTTTTAATGCCATTAAATTATAATTTATTAGTTATCCACATCGTATCATGAATTGATAATCGGTACAATCTATTTCAGATCATCCAAGGCTAGAGCAGCAAGGACAAACATAGCATGCGACCATGTAAGTGGGACGACCCAAGCGGTCTCTCCTGTTTCCTTATCGATCTGTTCAGGTAAGAGTCCAAGTTCCGTTTGATGATCTATAGCCCACTGTAAATAGTTTTTCCCTTTATCTTCATTCCCTCTCTTCGTATGATAAAGCGATAACCATAATGTCGTTAACACCCATGGATTTCCTCCGATATAGTGATCATCCTCATAACGCTTAATTCCACCGACGATTGGTGAAGTTAGCCTTTCTTCTATCTTGCTAGCCATTCGGTCCATTTTCTCATCGGTAATATTGATAAGATCAAAAGGTACAGAAATGCCCAGTAAGCTAACGTCAACGATGTCATCTTCCCAAGCTAGGTAGGAAGTATATCCTTTGTCGTTCTTCTCTGTAAGAACATGGGATCCGCTTTCATTAAGTTCAAGATAGCGTTCCTTACTTACTTGTAATTTAATACCACGAAGAAAGTGTCCTTTCGTTTCAGACCATCCGATGGAAATTATCGATTCCTTTATTTCTTCTGCTGTCTTTTTCCATGCCAGTCCACTCTGTTCCGTTCCAAGTAGGATAGCAAATTTATAGGCTGATATTAGTCCTCCATACACAGCCGCAGCTGAATAAATGTGTTCACCGTCTCGTTCTTCCCATAAATCTCTAGAAGGAAGTGGTAGTTTCGTCACTGGATCGATAAAGGAAGATAAAAAATCAGCGCCTTTTTGTACTGAGGACCACACTTTCTCTGCGAATGATCGATCATTCACTTCTAAGAAGTGCTGCCACATTCCCCAAAGAATCGAACCTGTTTCATCTATTTGCAGACCCCAATGTGGTGCTAACTTCCCATCCATGAAGTGACGTTGCTGCCACGAGCCATTATCGGATTGTGCTTTCAATGTCCAGTCATAGAAGTGATCAACGAGATCATGATAACCTGCTTGATCAATCGCCGTCGTAATATAGGCTGCATCCCGTCCCCAACAATAAGCATAACCACCGCAACGTGTAAAATCTTCGTCAAACTCAGGCGCCGCGATCAGGCTACCATATGTCTTGTCACTCATCAATTTAAACGCGAGAATGGAGCGTTTGAAAAGGTTTTGAACATCCTCATTTGTAGTGTTTAATTTCCGACCCCGGTTAATGAACTCATGCCAATACGAAACTGTTTCTTTAAGGTGCTGCGAAGTTTCCAGCTTTTTGACATGGGACATTTCTATCAAGGCATTTTCAAAGCTGTCACCTGCACTAATGAATACAGGTACATTTACTTGCGCATGAGCGGTAAGTTCTATCTTCCATTTCATCATTCCATTGATACTCATTGCGATTTCGTTTCCGTTAAGCATTCGATCATTTCCACTTTGAACCGTCTCATGACCAGTCATTTCTCTTTCGTTCTTATCTTCTGAAAGAACGGTTAAAACAGATCGCCGCTTCCCTGCTTCGAAACTATGACAAGGAAGTGGGCTACCGACAGCAAAGGCGTATTCATGACGGAAATAGACGAGAGCATCTTGTTCTTTATCGAAAGCAACCGAATTGTATCTCGTATTTTCAGCAATGGCGAATGAAGCTGATACGTACAGTTCTATCTCTATTTTATTTTGACTTGTTGTATTCAGTTGAACGTTGCGGATGAACGTATCACTTTCTGGCAAACAAAAGTCTGTTATGGTAACCTGAATAGGTAGCTCTGTATGAACGGACTCTGTTAATAGCACGTTCGTATCCTCGATGTATCGTTGTTGGTGTGACCATTCCCCACCATTTAACCACTGTATTTCTTCTACAAGCTCTTCTGCATAAATCCCAAAAACAAATTCATCAATGTGCTGAGGATAACCGATTTGCGGCCACCATAATCGATATAACTCCCCATCGCTTCCAAGCGTTGCAAGCATTTTACTATTGCCAACAACACCATCAATGATGTATGGTTTTCTCTTTAAATTCACCCCGTACAGCTCCTTCTGCAAAGTAATTCGATAAAAAAGCATAGGACATCCTAACGATCGATGACCTATGCTAACAATGCGAATCTAATCAATAAAATATAACGTTCTTACCCCTTGGACGCTCCTGCAGTAATTCCTTCGATTAAGAATCGTTGTAGTGCTACATAAAGAATCGTAATGGGTAATGCGACCAATACAGCACCGGCAGCAAACATCGTAAACTCTGTATTTTGACGTCCTGTTACCATTTCGAACAATCCGATCGCTAATGTCTTATTATCTGCAGACCGTAGGACGAGGCGAGCAAGAATGAAATCCATCCAAGGACCGATGAAATTAATTAAAGCAATGAACATTAAGATCGGTACGGATAGAGGCATCATCACTTTAAAGAAGATCGTCAAATTACCTGCACCGTCAATCTTCGCTGCTTCTTCAATGGAACGTGGAATACCGTCAAAGTATCCTTTCACTAGCCACGCACCTAATGGCATAGAACCCCCTGCGTAAACGAGAATTAATCCCCAAGGATTGTCTAATAGATTCAATTGTAACAATAAGATATAAATGGCTACAAGTGACATAATACTTGGAAACATACTCATGATGAGCATTCCCATAAGTCCAAATCTTCTACCAGGAAATCTAAATCGTGATAATACATAGGCTGTCGTCAAGACAAGGATAACTGAAAGAATCATATTCCAAAACGCAATTTTCAACGTATTCATATACCATAAACCGAAGTCTCGCTTAACAAACAGTTCTTTGTAATGGATAAGTGTCAACGTATCTGGAAACAACGAAGAACTACGCAACGAGTTGCCTGGATTGAAAGAAGACATGATAATCCAAATAATCGGATAGAGTGACGTAATCGCTGTGATGATTAAAAGAATATATATGAAGAGTCGAGTGACACTGAATTTATTTTTTTTGTTCGTCATTGTATCATATCCTCATCTTTAAATGATCTCGTATTTCGGAAATTATAGATGGAAAGCGTGGCGATGAATATAAAGATGATAATTGTTACCGCCGACGCAATATGAAACTGACTTTGTTCTAACGTCAACTTGTAAATCCATGAAAGCAATATATCGGTATGACCAGCGAATGAATAAGCTGCGTTAGCAGGGCCACCACTCGTCAAGAGATATATTAACGTAAAGTTGTTGAAGTTTCCTGCAAATCCAAGAATGAGAAGCGGAGCTGTTGCATATAGCACGAGTGGTAAAGTAATTTTCCAGAATTGCTGACGAGGATTTGCTCCATCCACTTCTGCTGCTTCGTACAAGTCCTTAGAGATACCCGTCAATACTCCTGACATGAGTGCCATGTAGAACGGAAATCCAAACCATAAATTGACGAGTAAGCACGTTACTTTTGCCAACGTTGGGTCTGATAGCCAAGGTACATCAGCTATACCAATCGTGTTTAAATAATCATTAATCGGACCGAATTGTCCGTTGAATAAGTTGCGGAACATCAGAATAGATATAAAGCCTGGAACAGCCCAAGGAATAATGTAGATTGTGCGCCACATTTTCTTCAGCTTTATTCCCTTTGAATTGATTAATACAGCAAACAATAATCCAATGAAGAAAGTTGTGATCGTTGATAAAATTGCCCAAATGATCGTCCATAGGGCAACACCGTAAAACGTACTACTCCATGTCTTTAATTGGAATAGGTCCACAAATGTTTGAAGTCCTACCCACTCAACAAGGTTTCTAGGTGGCAGATGATTGGGTGCGGAATAGTTTGTAAAAGCAATCAAAATACTGAACATCAATGGAATTATTGTAAAAAAGACGATAAAAAGAAATGGCGGAGTAAGGATAATATAGGGAAATCCTTTCTCCCATAAGTGCACAAAAGATCCCTTAATATTGTTGACCTTTTTTCCATCGTCTCGTAATTTTCCAACTTTACGTGCATCATATACATTAATGATATAAATCAAGATCATGAGCAATAAAATAATGAGAGATAAGATTCCGGTTACCATCAGAAAGATGGAATGATCACCTTGTATAATTTTACCTTTAACAATCGATTGAGCTTTCTCACCTAGTGTGAATAGACCCCAAAAACCGTTTGAAATATAAGGAAGCATCAAGATTAAGAATAATAGTTCTGAAATTGCGAAGAAGATACCTTTTACAAATTGGCGGTTATAGATCTGTCCTAAACCCATGAACAGAATAGACAGAAGTCCAGCTCTATTTGCTTGGGAGTTCATCATTAGTTCCACCCTTCATTTCTCTTTTATACCAATTAGGACTCCCTGACAGCCCTTGTAACAAAATCGTAAATCGAAGTGAAATCTCATATTTTCTGAATAAAATTGAAGGGTAGACAATTGCTCAAAGGCAACTGTCTACTCTTCGTATTGCTTTTATCGTTGTTTATCAATCATTACTCTGCACGTGTAGCATTAGCATCTTTAATTTGTTGAACTGCATTGTCTAGAATCGATTTAATTTCTGATGGTTCAGAATCCCAGATGAGTGCTAACGCGGGATTCATTGTTGACCAAACCGCAGGCATTTCAGGAATGGAAGGCATTGGTTCAGCAAATTGTGCCTGTTCTAAGAAAGCTGCAGAAATTGGGTCACTCTTGATAGCCGGATCTTCCAATAGGTCTGTACGTGGTGGAATTTGTCCATTTTGCTCATAACGTAATTTTGCAATTTCTTTTGAAGTTGCAAAATCAGCAAACATTTTCGCAGCAATCGGATATTTTGTGAACGAGCTTACGAAAAGTGAACGAACTCCGGAGAAGCTCTTCGGATCTTTGTCACCGAATTTAGGGAAAGGCATAACGCCGAAGTTCACGCCTGCATCTCTATAACCCTTAACGGCCCAAGGTCCGTCCATATTAAACGCAAGATTTCCTTCAGAAAATAAAGCGATCTTAACATCACCTGTAATATCAGTAGAAGTTAACGGCAGAATTTCTTTTAATGAACGATAGTACTCCGCTCCTTTAACGGCACCATCATTATTTAAACCCATATCTTCTGGGTTTGTTCCATTATCACCAAACTCGTAACCGCCAAAGGAAGAAATAAACATATGACCGTAGTAATGGTTACCCACTTCCATCATGAAACCAAATTTTTCATTATCGATGTCATTGAATCCTTTAGAGAACTCGATGATATCGTCCCATGTCTTTGGAAGCTTGTCTCCAACCAAATCCTTATTGTAGAACAAAGCATACGTTTCAATCGCTGTTGGATATCCATAGAATGTTCCGTCAAACGAAGTACCGTTAACAGCCGCATCAACAAATTCCTTGGAATCAGAAACATCATTAGCGTAAATCAATCCAGCAGCAATCATGTTACCCAGGTGATCGTGTGGAGCTTCAAATACGTCTGCACCTAGACCTGCTGGGCCATCAGTTTGAAGTTTAGTAGGCGTATCTCCAAGTCCAACTGGTTCGTATTCAAACTCTACACCGTATTTAGCTGTAAACTGTTCAGCTGCAACTTTAAGAATATCGGTATTTGACCCTTCATCAGCCCATATTTTAAGCTTAGCGCCTTCTTCTGGTTGAAGACCTTCTGCAGTATCATCTCCACCTTCTTCAGCTGGAGTTTCTGTCGTACCTTCATCAGCAGGCGTTTCTGTCGTACCTTCTTCTTGGGCTGCACCACATGCAGCTAGTGAGCTTAGTGCTAATACGAGAATTAGCATTAACGTGAGCATTTTCTTTAACATTCTTTAAGACCCCTCTCTTGAATTCAGATAATATAGTTTTTGCAAAAAAATAAGATTCTATTTTTACGAATTCTTTGTCGCTTAGCCTACCACCTCCTAAAATGAGAATAATGGCTTGTGCAATCGCTTGCATTAGTTCATAAAAAAATAAGATTGCAGTTATGTGCACACGATTGCACATAAAACTTTAAAAAAGGAAGCATCATCATTATCATTGATCGATCATAATCATGCTTCTCTTCTAAATAAAAAATCTTACATTGTATTTACTTCTACATATTTAACTAATTTCCTTCTTATGCTGAACGTAATTATATTTTTTATTTCAGAATAACAACTTCGTAAGGTGCTAATGTGATTTGCACAAATAAATTCTCATCACATTCGATTTTCTCTCCATTTAGAAGATTTGTTACAGATTTTTGAGCGAAGGTTATGGGTACAGTAACCGTTCGCTCAGCTCCGGAGTTATTTAAGAGAACGCCTATCGATTCATCGTTTGTTGCTCTAATAAATCCATACGTGCTCGTAACTTCATCTTTGAACCAAGTTGAAAAACTCCCTCTGCGAAGTGCTGGTTGTTCTTTACGAATGGATATCAGTTTTTTGAAGTAATCGAATAGCTCTCGGTTTTGCTCTGACTCGTCCCAAATCATGCCTCGACGGCAATCCGGGTCATTTTCACCTACCATACCGACTTCTGTTCCGTAGTAGATCATCGGCATTCCCAAATATGTCATTTGAAAGGCGGCTGCAAGACGAAGTCGTTCTTCTTTTTCATTACAGCTCGTTAAGAATCGCTCTGTATCATGACTATCGAGCAAATTGAACATCGAGTAGTTCGCTGCATCTTTATAAAGCAAGCGTGATCGCGTAAGTTGAGCGTCGAACGTTTCTACACCGATCGATTTCCTCGCGAAGAAGTTCAAGAGACAATCACGGAATAAGTAGTTCATAACGGAATCGAATTGGTCACCTTGGAGCCAATCACTCGAATCGTGCCATATTTCACCGATGATTAATGCATTTGGGTTCGCCTTCTTGATGGTCTTTCTAAACGCACGCCAAAAGTCATGATCAACTTCATTCGCGACGTCCAATCTCCATCCATCAATTCCGATGTCTTCTACCCAATATCTAGCAACTTCTAAGAAATACTCTCTCACTTCAGGATTGTTAGTCATCAGTTTCGGCATCGTCTGAACGTTGTTTGCGAATGTTTCGTAGTTAGGTGGTTGCTTTTGTTCTTCCCACAATTTGTCAAAATCAGCTTTAACAGGCAAACTTTCAATATTGAACCAATCGACATATGGAGATTTCTCACCGTTCTTCACAACATCTTGGAAAGCAAAGAACAAGTTACCACAATGATTGATTACCGCGTCGAAGATCACCTTAATCCCACGATTATGACACTCTTGTATCAATCGCTTCGCTGTTTCTTCGTCACCGAAGTGTGGATCAATTTTGTAATAGTCGATGGTATCGTATTTATGGACTGATGGAGATTCGAAGATTGGAGTCATGTAAAGAACGTTAACGCCTAATTTTTCAAGGTAAGGAAGCTTTTGAATGATTCCCTCTAAGTCTCCACCATATTGCATATACCAATCCGGCTTCGTATCCCATGGTACGGTATCTTTCGGATTAATTGATTTATCTCCGTTATAGAAACGTTCGGGGAATATTTGGTAGACGATTCCGTCTGAAGCCCATTCTGGTACGACAAACCTATCGCTTTCATGAAGGTAGGCATACTGGAACACACCGGATAGTTGAATATCTTTCGCAAGCCCCTTCTCTCCGTACCAGAGCGATTCACCTTTACTTTGAAGGAAGAAAGCATACTGGATTCGGCGTGTTTTTGTAGGAATGATTCCTTGATAATAGTCAAATAAATCATCAGATGCGATATTATTTAAAACTACCATGCCGGTAGTTTCTTCAAACGGTTGGTAGCGGTCACCGTGTACAACTTTAACGATATTGATTTCGTTCTTTTTCACTCGAAGGCGCACTTGAATTTCGTTAGGCGAGATGGAGTAGCTGTACACTCCTTCAACTTTATGATAGACAGCTTCACGTGTAATCATAGGAAAAGTCCTCCCTTAATAAATTTTTGTATCAAAAAACGTTAGATATGGTTAAGCCAACTTTCTCTCTCTAGTATTCAATCCCATAAGCGTGAAGTAAAGCTTAAAGTAATTCTCTCATACTTTCATGGGATATTTTACGCCCACCACATTTTAGGCATTGGTTGTTCGAGGATAACATCTTGCAGTGCTTTGACTGCTTTTTCAAAGCCTTCATCTGTAGACATCAGCCCGTCTTCGTGCTCAATGCTTATGACGTGATTATAACCGGCAAGACGTAAGGCACTGATCATGTCTTTCCATTCTTTCATGTCATGGCCGTACCCAACAGTTCGGAAATACCAAGCACGATTGAGCATATCACCATATGAAGTCATATCTAATACGCCATTTCTATCGGTATTCGATTGGTCAACGATGGTATCTTTAGCATGGAAATGAAATATGGCTTCTTGTTTCCCGAGGTATTTAATCGCTTCAACAGGACTAATTCCTTGCCAGTACATGTGACTTGGATCGAAGTTAGCCCCGATGACTTCGCCGACTGCATCACGAAGTTTCATCAATGTTTGTGGACTATGAACGGAGAATCCGCCATGCATTTCGAACGCGAGTTTAACACCGTGTTTTTCGGCGAAGCGTCCTTGTTCAGTCCAATAAGGGATGATCTTCTCCTCCCATTGCCAATTGAACACTTCTCTGAAATCTTCAGGCCATGGAGCAACGGGCCAGTTCGGATATTTCGCTCCTTCATGGTCTCCAGGGCAGCCGGAGAAGAGATTGACGACTCCAACATCTAGTTTTTGCGCTAGTTGTACGGTTTTTACAAAATCATCATGATATCCTTTAGCAATGTCTCTTTGCGGATGGAGTGGGTTCCCATGTACACTTAATGCACTAATCGTTAACGCTCGATCATCGATCGCTTTTTTATAAGCGCGTAGTTTGTTGTCGTCAGCAAGTAATTCATCAGGCTTACAGTGGGTCGTTCCCGGATAACCACCACAACCGATTTCTACTGCTTTCAAACCAAGGGACTGGACATGATCTAGCATTTCTTCTAATGTCTTCTCTCCAAATAGCACCGTAAAAACGCCAAGTTTCATAGTATTTCTCCTCTCGACTATATTTAAATTTAAAATTTAAAAAGGAGGACAAACAGGGCCGAGAAGGTCAAGGCGCGGCAGTCACGAGTAGCGGAGCTTAGGTGAAACTAAGTGAGCAGCGCAGGGACAACGCAACGCAGAGATTCGACGGCAAAGTTTCCCGGACTTTTTAAATATCCTTACACTTTTATAAAGGTTTTGGTTGTATTAGATTCCAAACATGCCAACACAACTTTTAGTGATGCATAACCTTCCTCGCCGGAAATAGCCGGTTTTTCTCCATTTAGAACCGACTTAACGAACGAACGAATAACACCACTATCTGACTGTCCGCCTTCATCATTTGATTGAATTTTCCCAAGCTCGTAGTTAACTGTTTGTCCGTTCTCGTATTGAACGATTAAGGCATAATGAGGATGATCTTCTAAACGGATGATACCTTTTTCACAGTAGATAATTGTCGAGTTGTCTTCTTTCGGTACGTAGGACCAGCTAGCAACCATCGTACCGATAACGCCGCTTTCCGAACGAAGGATGCACGTTGCGTTGTCATCTACGTCAGCCCCATGCTTCGTCAATGTGGAAACAAATGCAGCTGCTTCAACGATCTCTTCGCCAAGTAGAAAGCGGATAAGGTCAGCTTTATGGACACCTAAATCTCCCATTGCGCCTACAAATGCTTCTTTTTTCCGGAAAAACCAACTATCGCCTCCATCTGCACTCCAGCCTTCTGGACCGCCATGACCAAACACAGTACGGAACGATACGACTTTACCCAGTTCTTGTGACTCAATCAACGATTTTGCCTTTTGATGTGAAGGGACGAAGCGTTGATTATGACCAATCATAAGAAACACTTTATTTGCTTCTGCAGCTTCGATCATCTCTTCAGCTTCTTCTTGCGAAGTAGCCATCGGTTTCTCACATAACACATGTTTTCCAGCTTTTGCAGCTTCTATGGATAAAGGGGCGTGTAGGTAGTTCGGTGTACAAACACTTACTGCATCAATGTCATCTCTACGGATAAGATCTTTATAGTCCGTGTATGCATCTGCACCATATTCCTTAGCTATCGCTTGTACCCTCTCTGCAACGATATCGCAAAGTGCTACGATTTCTACGGCAGGATGAGCGGCATATTCAGGAATGTGTCGATATTTCGCAATGCTCCCGCACCCAATTACACCTATTCTTAATTTACTCATCTTTATTACCCCTTTCGATTTCTACCACATGATTGACGAACGACCAATTTAGTAGGAACGATTTCATGTTTCATTGCGGAATGTGAGTTTTTAATTTGATTAAATAATATCTCCGTGGCACGATAACCTAAATCATAAATACCTATATCGACTGACGTTAACGGTGGGGATGTAACCTCGGCAAGTGGAACGTTATTGAAGCTAACGATGGCTACATCTTCAGGAATGCTATAGTCCATATCCTTTAAAGCACCCATTACACCGAATGCCATCACATCGTCTGCAACGAGCATCGCTGTAGGGGGATTGGTTTGCTCTAATATTTTCTGAACAGCGTGATATCCGCCTTCACGGAGGAAATGCTCTTGGACGATGAGTTGCTTCTCAAAAAGCAGCCCCGCTTCATTTAGTGCCCTTTGGTAGCCATCGAGGCGATCTAAGCTCACGACTAACTCGAGAGACCCGGAAATGAAACCAATCCGTTGGTGTCCGAGATTAAGGAGATGTTTCGTCGCTTCGTATGCTGCTTGAACATTATCGTTATCAACGTAATTCACTTCTGTATGTTCCAAAGGCTTCCCAATCACGACAAAAGGGAAGTGTTTATCCTGCAATTGTGTAATTAATGGATCGGAGACGCGAGAACATAGCAAGATGACGCCATCGACTCGTTTACCATGAACCATCTTAATTACTGCAGCCTGTTCTTCCTCTTCGTTGCTTCCGGTTGACATGAGTAGTGAAAAACCGTGTTTATGTGCAGCAACGTTAATTCCTCGAATGACTTCCGGGAAAAAGGGATTTTGGAAAGCGATTTCTGCTGACCTAGGCATAATTATGCCGATCGTTTCAGTCGTTTTAACCGCTAAACTGCGAGCGTTATAATTCGGGTAATAACCCATTTCTTCCATCACTTGAACAACTTTATTTTTCGTTGACTGACTAATCCGTTTGTTATTTGCAATAACTCGGGAAACCGTTGAAGGTGCTACTCCTGCTTTTTTCGCAACATCTTTAATTGTGATCGTCACATTTATCATTCCTTAATTTTATGCAAACGGTTGCACTAATATTTTTATTATACCGTAAAATATTGTCATGGCAATACTTAAATTTATTTTTAATTCAATCAATAATCTAAAACAAAACCGCTTCGAGTCCTACAACATACGAAGCGGTTTTACGGTTATTTTCTCTAGGTGTTATATACTCATCATCAATATTTCTCTAACGTCTTCTTCTGTAAGCTGTTTGAAAAACCCTATCGATTCTCCCCCACGCATCGCCTTATGGGCCATTTCATCGATCCGATCAGAACCGATATTATAGTGTTGTAACGTTTTCGGGGCACCGATTGAATCGAAGAATGATCTTGTAGCATCAATACCAGCTAAAGCAATCTCTTTATCAGACTTACCAGATGGATCAACGTTCCAAACACGGATGGCATACTGCTTGAATTTCTCTACACTCTCTTCCATTACATGTTTCATCCAATTAGGAAACAGAATGGCTAGTCCTCCTGCATGTGGAATGTCGTAGATGGCACTTACTTCGTGCTCGATCCCATGACTTGCCCAGTCACCCTGCATTCCCATACTAATCATGCCGTTCAAAGCAAACGTTCCACATTGCATAATGATAGCACGAGCATCATAATCTTCTGGGTTCTCCAATACTCGCGGTCCATATTCAATAATCGTTTGGAGTACAGACTCGCACAATCGATCTTGAAGAGGAGTTGCAGTAGTATGAGAGAAATATTGCTCAAACACATGAGACATCATATCAACAATGCCATAAACAGATTGGTCTTCTGGAACAGAATATGTATATTTGGGATCAAGAATGGAGAATTTAGGACGCATCGCATCCCCACCTGCACTTTTCTTTTCATTAGTTTCCCATTTCGTTACGACACTACCCGCATTCATTTCAGAGCCAGTAGCAGCTAACGTTAAAATCGTTCCCAACGGAAGACCGTCTGTCACTTCCAGCTTACGAAGATAGAAGTCCCAAACATCGCCGTCATATTTAGCCCCTACAACGATGGCTTTCGAAGCATCGATAACACTTCCGCCGCCAACAGCGAGAACAAAGTCTATTCCTTCTGTTTTACATAGCTCAATTCCTTTGTTAATCGTAGTTAGGCGAGGATTAGGTTCGATTCCTGGTAGTTCCCAAATACCGAAATCCTCTGCCTTTAAGCGATTCATTACCTCATCGTAAAGACCAGATTTTTTGATACTCCCTCCGCCATAAACGACGAGTACTTTTTTCCCATAAGGCTTAATTGAAGACGTTAGATTTTCAATATGTCCTTCTCCAAAATAGATTTTCGTAGGATTATAGTATACAAAATTATTCACTCTCATTTCCCCTATTCTTAAATAAGAATTATGTTTGTTTTTGCGCTGCCATTAACGCCTGGTAGGAATGAATCGCAACATTAATGTGGTTATCGTCTGGTTCCTTCGTTGTCACCCATTTTTGTAAGAAGTACGAGATCCGTAAGATCAACTTCTGAAAAGGAGGGAACTTGATTCGCTGAATAATGACCGCACCGAAAAAAGAGGCGAGCACACTCCAGATAAACGGGACTTGAGCAAGAAACGAAATGAACAGTATGATTAATTGAGCAACGACGAAGTTCGTTGAACAGTACTTATTCGTAATAGCCGCCTTTCGAACATCTTCAAAACGTTCAACAGTCACTTTACCCTTTAAGGAGAATACTTTATGCTCTGCACCATGAAATTTTTTCAATCGAGATGGAAAAAGCAAGTGAGTAAAGGTAGGGCCTAATAAAAAAATTGTCCACGGTACGGTGATTTCGTTAAGGAGCGGAATGAACGTGAACCACTCTGGATAAACGACAAGAGCTGCTAACGATAGCGTACACAGATGATAAATGATTGGCATAGAGAGAATGATTCGTCCAGCCAGCCACATCATTGAACGTAATGAAATAGGGCGTACGGATGTTACAATTACACCGCCCTTCATTTCTGAGCAAGCGATGTGCTTCTTATTTAAATAGAATACTCCATTTTGATAAGACAGCCCGCGAATCATATTCCTCCCCCATTCCTTAGCCGATGCACACTCTATTTAAACCGACTGTTCTCTAATTATCGTAACATAAAATTGAGTAATGAAGTAGTACGAAGGTATGAAGAGATTATGGACGTGAACGAATCTGAATTCTTATTGCTGATGGCTTGATTTCAGCAATATTCATGGCACAATACAGAGGGAAATGATCAGAAGCTTCTCCTGCTTCTGTTACGACCCTTGCTTCCTCAACGCAAAAATGAGATGAAACATAAATATAATCAATTCTTGCTTTAGGATTATCACTTGAAAAAGTATACCCTTCTCCAATCCCCTTACATTTCCATACATCTTTATAGATAGAGTTCATCATTAAACTCGATATTTCATCTGGTTTAGCGTTCCAATCGCCCATCACGATCGTCGGTCTATTAGGTTGAAGTGATGCTAATACCTTATCCATTTGAATCTTTCTTGATTTCTCGTTTAAGCCGAGATGTGTCACGGCAACTTGTAGGATGCCTGTTCCTGTATCAATGCATGCCTTTAATAAGCTCCTCGGTTCCTCTCGTTCCATCCACCCGATAAGAGGAATCGTCTCCATGCTTACGATCGGAAATTTAGACAAAAGGACATTGCCGAAACCTCCTTTCTTCCACGGAAGAAAGGAGGAGTTACGAATTCCAGGTGCGAAGGTATAGTGCATTTGCAAATAGTTAGAGAGCCAAAGTGGTTCATCCATTCCCTTGCTACGTTTGTGAAATAGGCAATCAACTTCATTTAATCCAACAATATCAGCGTTGGATGAACGAATAACCTCTCCGATCCGTTCGAGATTGAATTGTCCGTCCGTTCCAATTCCAGAATGAATGTTATAGGTCAACACGTTGACAATCATTTTTTCACTCTCCCCCAGGAATCGCTTCTTTATAATCTATGTCCTGTAAATAAAATATATAAGAATTTCAATTATAAAAATGACCACGAGGCATAGAACCTCATGGTCATTTTATAGCTGTTAGAAACCTCCGCACGGACCTTCTTTTTTCTTCTTTTTCTTAGGTAACGGATCATTGCTTGGAACTTTAATCGTTTCAGAAACAGCAAGAGCGATCGTTTCACTAACCGTATGAAGTAAATCATCCAATTCCTTCTCAGCTTCTTTAAAACGTTGAATGCTCCCAACGTTAGTTAGTTTCACTTCAAACTCTTTAACCGATTCTTTTGCAGACTGATAATCCGGATGAAATATACCGTACTTCTGACACTCTTCAAAAAACTCTTTCTTCTTCTGGAATTCTGCGAGGAGCGATTGTGCCTCTGTATCCGCGGATAGATCCTGCTTATATGTTATATAGTTATGGACTTCTATAGAGTCCTTAATTAAATCTGCGATGTAATAAGCGTTATCAATAACACTTACATTTTCCATGAAAACTGACCTCCTTCTCTTTCCAATTGCTTTTTATCATCTCCTTAATATTAGCACGAATAAGTTAAATTTCAATTGTTCCTTCATCAATTACTCTTATTCCATTAACCGATTTTACATTCTTCATTAAGCGAAAGAGAGCTTCGTCCTTCCATTTCGCTTCTATCATGACGTCAAGTTGATCCGTATAGTGCTTAGCGATGAACAGGAAAGGTACGATGTCCTCGGTTTTAATTGAGTCTGCATGACTTCGAAAAACTTTCTCGCTTTTCGCACTGGAAACGTGCATCTTAATAGGTAGTGGTGATTCGCTCCACGTCTTTACAATCCTTGGGCATAGTTCTTCTAATCCTTCACCGTCATGGTTACAACGATGATGATGAATATCGAACACCATCGGAATGTTTAGAGATTCACAAATTGAAAGAACGTCACTCGCTGTAAAAACTTTATCGTCATTTTCTAAAATAATCATCTTTTGCAGATGTTCTGGTATGGTAGGGAACTGATCCTTAAATCGCTCAATGGCTTTATTCTTGTGAGTATAGGAACCGCCTACATGAATGACACAACGATGAGTAGGGTTTATGCCCATGTTCTTTAACAGATCATAATGATATTGCAAAACAATAATGGAATTGTGCAAAACTGCTTTCCTCGGAGAATTTAATAGCGTGTAGTGATCAGGATGAAACCCGACACGCATGTTCTCTGCCTTCACATACTCGCCAAGTTCACCAAGTTTATCTTTAATGGGTGTAATATAATCCCAATCTTTCGTATATTCCTCATGATGTATTAAGGGAACAAGTCTTGAAGAAAAACGATAAAAGTGGATATCATGGGCTTTATTATGATATAGCAAACGTAACGTGTTATGTAAGTTACTCTCTGCAATACGTTCGAGCTTGCGAATAGCAGCCTCACGATCAGGTATTTTAGAAAATTGAGCAACTGTCATCGTTTGAGAAGTAGAGGCATTCTTCACGTGAACACTCATAGCAACATAGCCAAACCTTACAATCATCATTTTCCCCCTGTTCGAAGTTTTACGTTAGTATGTGTGATTGAAAGACAGTTTAAAAGTCAAGCAATTAAAATAGAGGACCTAGAGAGGTCCTCATACCACTAATATAAGCTACGTTTTAATCTTCTTAACTCCTTGTCAAGATGGATTGCCTTATCCAATACTCGGTTTAATTAACTGTACTTTGTCTATTGCATCGATATTAAAACTGGTTTTGTCTGTTTCTTGCTCTGTTTCTAACCACCACGTCCCACCAACGTTCCTCATCACCGTAGGGAGCATGTTTTCATACTCTTTCTGGTCATACGTCATTCTCACTTTTAATTTAAGATCAATCGCTTTCAATAACAAATCTCGCAACGTTGACTTATGATACGTTCGATACTGGTCAATCCACATTTTCGGAATTTGCTTTAATCCCGGCACAGCATCTTCAATTTCAGGATATACGTTTTCGACGCGATAACCATAGATGTCAATTGGCTTTGCTGGTTGAATATCACTATCGTTTGGATGCAGTGTTTTGGTTAAGAAAAGGAATTCCGAGCCTTGGTGATCAGTATTCCCCGTGGAAGTATCCACTCTTAACGGTTGATTATCTTTATCCATCGTAAGGATTCGTTTCATCGGCGAATATCCATGCCGTTCAAGCCACGTACGTAAATGGGCTACATCATCACGGTAAACGAGAACATGTGTCGGACTCATACGCTTAATGACTCCCTCTGCTAGCTTCGGTTGCTGTAAGAGTTCGTCTACGAGCACCTCATCACTACATTCCATGACCATCACGTCTAAGAAACGTACTCGTCCGTATGATAAACCCCACTGTCGCAGACTTGTTTCCACATTAGCAGGAAGTGGTACGGCACAGTGTGTAGATAGATAAGAAAGCATTTCATCACTTGTGTATCCCATTTCTAGAGCGTTTGTAAAGCTTTCTTCTGAAATATGATAAACAATCATTCGGTCGCTACGAACGACATTCGCCATTTGACTTAATGTCCAATGGGCTTCTGTAGAGAAATGCGGCGGCAAAAGCACTTCGAAATTAGGCTGAACGTAAAATTTGGTTTCTTCAATCCTATCGGTATCAAACGGAACCCATCGCCATACTTCTCCGACAGATTCATGCATACCATGCTCGATAAAACCTAAATAATGAAGTGGAGTTAATAAGGATGTAAAGATCGTTTTCCTCTGTATTCCATCAACATCTAATCCAATGACTTCTTCTAATGATATGACGAGATCATTAACCGGTTTCCATTGTCCGTGCGGATTCTCGTTCATCATCGTCTGAACGAAATGGAGCCACTGTTCCTTAAAAGCAGGACGTATCAACGCCCAGAAATCGTATATAATGGTCATCTTTTTTGATGATGGCAACTGAATCCATTTTTGAACATCACGAGCATGAAGTCCAATTACACTGTTATCAACTCGAATAAATCCTAACCGCTCAGCCAATTGCATAACGATAGCGAACAGAGGAGAATACACTTCGGGATCATACCATTTAGAATCGATCAGCGATAGCTCTGCTGTTTTTCCACCATTTGAAAGGAAGGCAATTCGATCGACAAAGCCTTCACTTATTTTCGTTACGTATCGTTTATATATTGCTCCTTTTTGTGTGACAGGCATTTCCATTTTCGATATCGACGCTAGCAGATGAAAAAGATCTTGATCGATTCCGAGTAGGCGCGACTGGGTGATCGTAATATGTTCAGAATCAAGAAGATTGATGTCATCACTGACTTTTCGTAATGCCAATACGACACCGCTCCACGTTCTAAATAGATCTTCAGGAAAAATATAGGCTACTTCTCCCCACATTCTTCTAAGCGTAAAGATAAAGCCTTTCTGACGTAATTTCGTTAAACCAATGCGAAATTCAGAATTGCTCATCTTTCCTTGCCATTGTTCGAGTTGCCGTGAACTAAATAGCTCTGTTCCGATTGTGAAGATGAATTCGTGTAGGACGAATTGCTCCAACTCGGTGAGTTGTCTGTATAATTGACGTAAGTAGCCTGGATCTTGTAGTTTACGGGAAAGCGACTCAAGGAGGTACTCTTCACGATCCGCCGTAATTCCATGATGACGGGCGACTTGCTTAAGATTAGTTAATGATAGTTGACCTAGATAGGCATCAAACATATTCGGGTTACCTCCTAATTTAGTGAGGTTTTTACTTTATTTAAATGTTATTTGGAAAGTTTATGCATCCAATATCGTATATTTATATCCCTGCTCTACAAGGAACAATTGGCGTTTTAGTGCGAATTCTTGGTCCTTCGTATCCCGTGAAACAATCGTATAGAAGAAAGCAACGTTGTCTCCTTTCTTTGGTCTTAAAATACGACCAAGTCGTTGGGCTTCTTCTTGACGTGAGCCAAACGTTCCAGATACTTGAATGGCAACCGAAGCATCGGGAAGGTCAATCGCAAAGTTCGCGACCTTGGAAACAACAAGGACTTTAATTTCACCCTTTTTAAACTGGGTATAGAGCTTTTCTCTTTCGTCTTGTTCTACCTTACCGGTAATGAGAGGAGCTCCAATTTCGTCAGCGATTTCAATGAGTTGATCGATGTATTGACCGATGACGAGTGTTTGTTCACCTTCATGCTTCATCAAGATGTCTTTGACAACCTCGATTTTACGAGGATTTTCAGCAGCGACACGGAATTTCTGTTTACCTTCAGCAACTGCATACGCTTCGCGATACGAGAAATCCATTGGTACACGAATTTCGGTACATTGCGCCCCAGCAATCCAGCCCTTTGATTCAAGGTCTTTCCACGGTACATCGTATTTCTTCGGACCAACTAATGTAAAGACATCCTCTTCACGACCATCTTCTCTTACAAGTGTGGCGGTCAGTCCGAGGCGGCGTTTCGCCTGAATATCTGCCGTCATACGAAAAACGGGTGCTGGAAGTAAGTGGACTTCGTCATAAATGATTAATCCCCAGTTTTTTTCGTTAAATAAACCCATATGAGTAAACTCATCGTCAACACTTCTCCGGTGAGTTAAGATCTGGTATGTTGCTACAGTAATGGGTTGGACCTTCTTCACAGAGCCTGTATATTCCCCAATTAAATCAGGTGTTATCGATGTTTTATCAAGTATTTCCGTCATCCATTGCCTAACAGATGTCGTATTTGTCGTGAGAATTAATGTCGCACTTTGAACTTTAGCCATAGCGCCGATTCCGATGATCGTTTAGATCGGTCCACAAGGTAAGACAAGCACACCGCTCCCCCCATGAACACTTCCTTCTGCATAAAAAGCGTCAATGGCACTATTCTGGTAATCACGTAAATCAAACGGCTTTCCAGATGTGTTTAAAATTGGAGAAAGACCGATTTGAAGGTATTCCCCCTCCGTATAGCCGGCTATATCCTTAACGGGATAGCCAAGCTTAATCAGTTCCTGTTTAATTAAGCCTCTTGCAAATAAAGGAATAATAAAGCCATCTTCATTGCTTTTTTCAAAGTAAGGTTTCAATGATTTATAGCTTGCTATCTCTTTCAACAGAAGTGGATCATCGGAAATAAGGACAAGGTCTGTTCCGATTTTTTCAAGACGAATGAGACCATAACGTGCGACATAATCCTCAATCTCGCGCCTTATGTTGTGTGGAACATCGAATTTACTAAATGAACGTAATATTTCAAGCATCATCACTGCCGTCATTCCGGTCGATGCTGCGTTCCAAAGCGATAACGGAGTAATACGGTACGTATGCATATATTCGGGACTTTTCAACAATTCACAAAAAGTCGATAACCCATTCCGAGCTTCCTCAAAAAAAGGATTCTGTACTTCGACGAGAATCGTTCGATCGCTTTGAATAATCATCGGTAATTCTGGTCGATACGAAGTCATTGTTTGCTCCCCTTTCAAACTACCCTTGCATTTATGTATTCCATCATTTTACCATTTAATTGAAAAGTACTGCAACAAGTTCATTACTTTGTATTGAACAAGTTCGTTACTTGTTATCGAACAAGTTCATTACTTGTTATTGAACAATAAAAAGAAGCAGATCGCGTCTACCTCTAATTTTTACTTCATTTCCATTCCGGTACGACGGAATTTCACTTTGTATTTCACTTTAATCTCCGCTCTTGTAAAATCCTCTTTCCAGTTCATTTGCTGCCATTCACCGAAATGATAGGCTTTTACCGTCGTTCCTAACCGAATGGGATCAACTTTATACTGATGTTGGAGTTTGTCGATCAGTGTCTTCGCCTGCTTTTCAAGCTCTCTTTCTGTCGCCCGTTCCAATTCCATTACATTAGCAACTTTGCTAAAGTCTGTATCAAAGCTTTTTTCATTAATATTCGCTTGCATATACACGGAGATGTTAGCTTTCACTTTGCCATCTTTTATCTCAATTTTCTTGTTCGTCTTAACTTTATTTGGACTAACTTGCATATATTTTTTTCTCTTAGTAGGATCTGGATATACAGTGAATTCTCCTCCTTTAAAGGAATCACGAATGTTCATGACAATCCAGCTTTCCTTCGCATCAAGCTTTCCGACCATCTTATCTCCATCGAATAGGCTTACTCCATTCCACTTCACATCTTCTTCGCTCACTTCAACATAGTTCATTATCGGTTCCAAAGCGGAATTGGAGAGCTGAACGAAGTAATGTCCGAGTGTAATGTTAGGAATACGTTCATCCTTCACACCACTCTCGATTTGTGACATAACATAAACGCTTGGAATTTGCTCGAGCCTTGGGTTACTATGTAACATCTTGAACGCTTCCCCTTTAACAACTAAAGGCCATAGCAAACGACGAATTTGTGGGTTTCGACGAAAGGCGTCTAATTCTCCTGTCAATCCTTTCATAGCGACCACTTCACTGAAGATAAGGAGACGCGTATGGCCAAAAAATATTTGTTGGTTCATCCTCTTCTGAATGTTTTCAATGGCGTGGGCAACAGACTTACCCGTTGCGCCGACAACACGAATCGCTTCATTTTGGCGTCCTTCTCCCCCACCCCCACCTGCAATCTTAACCGGAATTGGGATTTGAAATGAAACTAAATAAGGTGCTTTTTCATTACCTGAATAATCAATTCCAACCCCAACAACAGAAACTCGCTCTTCAATTTCCCTACGATCCCAGCAACCCGTGAGAAAAACAGAAACAATTACGATGATCACCATACAGCGGTTCATTATTTCATCTCCATTCCCGTACGACGAAACTTAAATCGATAGGAAACGGTAATGTCAGCTTTCGGAAACTCTTCTTTCCATTTTATATTTTTCCATGTAGCAATATGATAGGCTTTCACTTTGACACCTAACCTTAATGCGTCTACTTTATATTTTTTTTGCAATAACGTAATCACTTCTTCCGCTTGGCGCTGCATTTGTGACTCGGCAAGCTTTTCGAGCTTCTTCAAATTCTCTGGTTTACTTAAATCCGTATCGAAATTCTTCTCAAGTATGTTGGCTTGCATATAAACTTCATAGCGGGCCTTTACTTTTCCATTAACCACTTGCACCTTTGCCTTTGTATCCACTTGATTGGGACGAATAACGACATGTTTACCTCGATTTCCTTTTTCCGGATATAGAATGAAGTCTCCGCCCTTTCCTTCGTTTTTTAAATGGAGTAACGACCAGCTTTGCTCTGAATTAAGATGACCAACCATCTTATACTTATCAAACAAGGCAATTCCTTTCCAACCGACATCTTCTTTTGTCGCCATCACATAGTTGGTTATCGGTTGAATAGCAGTGTTGGAAATTGCAATGTAAAAACGTCCGAGTGACGAATCCGGTATTCGGCCTGTCTTCGCTCCATTCTCGATTAATGACATAATATACACGGTTGGAATCTGTTCTAGCTTCGGATCGGAACGAAGTAATCCTACCGCTTCCCCTTCAACCACTAGAAACCAAAGTAATCTGCGCAATTGAGGATCTCTTCGAAAACTATCTAAAATATCTTCTACACCGTCACGTGCCAGTTCTTCACTAATCGCTATTACGCGGGTATGACCGAAGAACAGTTGCTGATTTAACCGTTTTTGAAGATTGTTGAAGGCATTTGCAACGGTTAAGCCGGTTGCACTCATCACCCGAACCGCTTCTTTTCCGCCACCTCCTCCACCATTGCCTCCACTTCCCCCAGCAATACGCACGGGAATGGGAATTTGTATAGAGACGAGAAACATTGGCTCTCCTTCCTTAGATGGCTTTTTGGCACGATCGATGCTAATCGCCACGACGGACGATCGCTCTTCAATTTCTCGTCGATCCCAGCAGCCTGTTAACAAAAAGGACAATATTGTAATCAATAATGTGAAGGATATGGAACGTCTAAATTTGATCATCATCATCTTGTTCCTGTTGTTGATTTTGACTATCTTTATGTTCCTCGATGTAGGGAGTTTTCTTAACCCCCTTCTTTCTTAACAGGGCAATAATGGAGAGAATAACAGGAATCACTAATCCTACCGCTAAGCCCCCGTATCCGATAAATCCCTGCCATACAAATAAAGCATGTACGTTTTGCGGTTGAAGAGATAGCCAAAATATTATCGGCAGCATGGCTATAGCAATCCAGCGGCGTTTCTTAATACCAAAGAATTGAGCAATGGAGAGTGATGCCGCATAATAAACGTTAGCAGCCGTTGTGAACACCGCTGCCACCCATACTCCAAGAAAAGCGCCTTCTAAACGCTCAAGCACTAGCCCAGGTACTTGTGTTACTTTAACCAATTCTAATGTTGGCCACATCAATAGGGCCAACTCTTCGTAACCAAAAACGGATACGCCCGCGATTACGATTAACGTATAGACAAAGGCGGCAGTTAATAGACCTAAAATATTATAACGCATCGTTTTTCTCGTAATTTGTGTATGTGCTGAAAACACAGTAATAATTTCGTACCCTTGATAAGCGAGCAGCGTCACTAGCACACCCTTAAGAAATGCGATCGGACTTATCGCCGGCCAAACCGGAAGTATGAATTCTAGTTCGAAACTTTGAAACGAAGATAAGGCAATGACAAGGACAGGAAGGACGATGATTGGAAATAACAGCTCGTTGACTCGAGCTAACACTTCTACATCATACATGACCAGCGTAAGAGCTGTAAGTAACATCGTAACGATGATCACCTCAATTGGAGTTTCCAATAGAACTGCAGTTACGACAACTTCCCCGAAAGTTCGGGCAACCATTGCTGTTGAAATCGTCCAAAACCCGATAAGACCAAGAATGAATGGAGCAGACAATATTCGTCCGATGATTTTCCACTTCTTTTTCTTTGGTCCGAGTATGATCGTACTATACGAAACAATGCTTTTTTGTGGAAATCGAAAGCCTAGCTTTGTTATAAAAATCAGGGCAACAACGGCAATGATCGACCCTAGTAGAGTTGCCAGCCAAGCCGCTTCATGAGCGTCACTAGCCGTAACCCGAGGCAATGTCAATACACCAACACCTATTAATGTACTGGCGATTAATGAACCTGATTGTCTTGGACTGATAACGACCTGCTTATGGCTAACGTTCTTACTAGCCAATGGATTCCAACTCTGCTTATCCCTGTTATTGTTCTTGTTCTCCATTGTGATCATCTTCTTTCATCTTGTTCGAACCTACTCTTATATTATCTTGAGATTTAAATGCTGACGGTCGTTTCTTCATCTTATAAAGAGGGGCACGAACAAGGGTATCTTTCATATCCCCTATCCTGCTTGGACTAAAAGGGACCACGTATGGGACACCAAACGGTTTTAACGAACATAGATGAATGACAATTAAAATAAAGAAAAGCATAATCCCATAAAGACCAAACATACCCGCTACGATCATCATTGGAAATCGTAATAGTCGTAAAGAAATGGCTGCACTGTAACTCGGGGAAGCAAATGAACCGATCGTCGTTAGCGCCACGACGATAACCATAATGGGACTCACGATTCCCGCTTGTACCGCAGCCTGTCCGATAACTAAGGCGCCTACGATTCCAATCGTCGGTCCGATCGGTCCTGGCAACCGCACACTCGCCTCCCGAAGAATCTCGATAGAGACCTCCATCATGAACGCTTCAACAACAGACGGAAAAGGAACAGTAGATCGACCTGCAGCCATCGCAATAACTAAGCGTGACGGAATCATTTCTGGGTGGAATGAAGAAAAGGCAATATATAAGGAAGGTAAAAATAAGGCAATCGTCATGGCAAACATGCGTAAAAATCGGATTAACGTTCCGATTAAGAATCGTTCATAATAATCTTCCGGACTATGGTAAAACTGGACTAAAGTTGCTGGTGCGATAAGTACAAAAGGAGTACCATCTGTTATAATGGCAATTTTCCCTTCTAACAGATTACCTACGACTTTGTCGGGACGTTCCGTATTTTGAAGCTGCGGGAATGGCGACCAATGAGTATCTTCAATAAATTGTTCGATGTATCCGCTCTCTAGAGCACCGTCAAATCGGATCGCTTGAATCCTTCGCTCCAATTCTCCCAGTATATCTTTATCGACCAGCCCTTCCACGTACAAGATGGCGATATCCGTATTGGTTCTTTCCCCCACTTGGAAATACTTCAACCGAAGGTCAGGATCTTTTAACCTCCTTCTTATAAGTGCAGTATTGACACAAAGTGTTTCCGTGAAGCCATCTCTCGGTCCACGTACGACCGATTCAGTTCGCGGTTCCTCTACACCTCGTTTATCCCAGCCTTTCGTATTAGTTAGAAGGGCTCTTTCTACTTTGTGAAAGAGGATCGTACAATCACCTGACAGAATACTTTTAATTACTTTTTCTAGTTTATCTGTTTCACCTACCTCATTAATCGTAAGACCTTTATCTTTTACCCATTGAAACAAATAGTCGTTTCCAACAGGATGATCGTTTGGTAATTTATTTTGTAAGTCCACCATGAGAGGTTCTAGTATGTTTTCGTCAATGATAGCTTTATCTACTAGTCCGTCAATGAAAACAATGGCAGCTTTTAGATGCTCATTATTCCCGATAACAAATTCTCGAACGACAAGGTCATCTGAGTCGCCCAAAATTTCACGAATCGCTTTTATATTTTCTTTGAGGTCTTCTCCCAATTCCATTTTATTAATCGGATCATTAGCCATTTCTTCACGTTCTTTTTTTTGCCTTCCACTTAGATCATTCTTTCTATTGGCTTTTTTGAATTCGCGTTTCATGATCCGATATCACCTCCTGCTATTTCCTCACAACAATATAAAAAGCACATTCTTTCTTGTATTTTGACGCTATACAAGGAAAAATATGCAATCTACCAAGGATTTTTGGAAAGCTTTAGAGTAATGGTACGAATTACTTCTTCAATTCAGGAAATGTTTTTTTGATCAATTCGTCGAATGACTCACCAATTTCTTTTGCTGGTGTTTGGCGTTCAATATTTCCGGCCAATCCGTTCATTTCGTTGTTAAATTCGGCGCTTGTTGAGATATAAATATTTTTTATATCGGGGTCGATTGTACGGATACGTTGTACCATCCTATTTTTCAACTCTTCATTCATCTGTACGTTCTTCTCTCGATTCATTTCTATAGCTACATAAGCATTTTTATTTTGTGTTACGACGGTAGCGTGCTTCACTTCTTCCATACCTTCTATTTCTTCTGAAAGATAATGAGCTGTCATCATCTTTCCACCTGCGTTGTTCGATGTTGCTTTGCCGCCTTTATTAGCCTGATCCGATTTTTGTTTAGTCTGGACTTTCGCCTCTTGTTCTGGTTTCTTTTCTCCGCCTCCACAGCCTATAACTGTTACGAATACAGCTGAAATCATAATAATCATTTTCAGTATTTTCACGTTCATCATCACTCCATTATCTTAACTTCATAATGGTAATTTCTATAATTATAAGCTTTATTATGTATGCCAGATATTTACGGAACGGTAGATGCGACAGGCTGGTTCGATGATGAAGAGGAATCTGCTAACGACTTAGATCATGCTTAGGGAATATCGTTCTTAAGCTCTCATTAACCATGAATTCGTATCCCTTCAACCCGTTGTGCGAAGGGTTTTTTGCGTTTTTAGCGTATGCCCAGTCTGTTATCCCTCTTTACAAATGGTTCATGTAAAGGCTACAATAAGCCTAACATATAAAAAAACTGCATAGGTTAATCAACACTAGGGGTGCCTCTTATGGCTGAGAGACAGGTTTTCTGTTAACCCTTATAACCCGATCTAGGTCATGCTAGCGTGGGGAAGTGAAGTCTTCATTTAACTTTCGAATGTTTATAAATGTTGAACTGCATCTTCCTCGGAGATGCAGTTTTTTTAATGCCCATTTATACAAGGAGGATTGGTTAATCATGTCAAATGTTTGTGGAACAAGTCGTATTGTAGGGTGTCGATTCTCCCTTTATCCGATGAGTGATCGTTTTGTTGAAATTATTATGGGAGCGTTGTCCGAGGTCAATTCCACTAAGGTGTGGATGATGACAGACGATATCTCTACGTGCATCCGTGGAAAAGAGTCCCACGTGTTCGACGTCGTAAAAGCAATCTATGTTCATGCTGCGAAAACTGGGGTTCACGTTGTATTCAACGGTACGTTCTCCATCGGATGTCCAGGAGACACCGCGGGTGATGTTTATATGTCAGAGGACGACGAATGCATGAACGAATCGCGCTCATCCGAAATAAGCGTTGATGTATCCTCGCAGTTCGCGCTATATCCGTTAGGTGTGTCCGATTATATGGATACGATTTATGAGGAAATTGAGAGATTAAGCAATCGTGGACTTTATACGAAAGGCGTTCATTATTCTTCCCGATTAGAAGGCTGCGTCCACGACGTATTCGATGGACTACAAACAGCATTTAACCATGCACAGAAAAGTGACAGTAGCCACGTCGTTATGACAGCGGTAGTGTCCGCTCACAGTCCATCAACGAAGAAGAATAATTAATAAAGGGGGAACGAAGAAATGGCATCTTGGAAATTACGTGAAATCGTCGTCATGTCAGCACTCGCGGTCGTGTTCGCTGTTATCTATCTATTATTTTTACAAGTAGGGGTCGTTCTCTCCTCCTTTATGGGGCCGATGGGCTATGAGGTGATATTTGGAATCTGGTTTATCGTCTCGATCATCTCAGCGTATATTATTCGTAAGCCTGGGGCGGCGTTGTTATCAGAGACGATTGCAGCAACTATTGAAGTTCTCATTGGGAATGCAATCGGGCCACAATTAATTATATCTGGGATTATTCAAGGATTAGGTGCCGAAGTCGTCTTTGCTGCTTGGAGATGGAGAAAATATTCTACCTTTGTTCTCGTTCTAGCCGGTATGGGGTCGGCGTTGTTCAGTTTCGTCTGGGGCTACTTCATAAGTGGGTTTAGTGCCCTGTCGACAGGACTTGTGACAGCGATGTTCGTCGTCCGACTTCTCAGTGGAGCCTTGTTAGCTGGGTTGTTAGGAAAGTGGATTAGTGACGCGCTACAGAATACTGGTGTATTGAGAAGCTTCGCGATTCATAAAGAACGGAATTCGAAAAAATGAATTCTTCACCTAACGAACCGATCATCTCCGTTCATAACGTAAGCTTCCGCTTTGAGGAAGAGGAAGCTCCGACGATTCGTACTATTTCATTTGACGTATACGCAGGAGAGTCGATGATGATTTTAGGACCGAGCGGCTCTGGCAAGAGTACATTAACGTATTGCTTAAACGGGCAGTACCCCGAAGCGGTAGAAGGGGTACTGGACGGTAACATCATCATAGCAGGGAAATCCGTATCGGATTACGTTCAGGGGGAGCTAAGTAAAACAGTTGGTGTTGTCTTTCAAGACCCCGAAAGTCAGTTCTGTATGACGAAGGTTGCGGATGAGATTGCGTTTGGGTTAGAGAACATCGGGACTCCCTCAATAGAAATAGAAGAGAAAATCGAGAGAACGCTCTCGTTAGTCGGCATGCTGCCTTATAAACATAGTTTTATTGACCAACTATCAGGTGGAATGAAACAAAAGCTCGCTATCGCTTGCATCATTTCGATGGAGCCTCGGGTGCTGATTCTCGATGAGCCTACTGCATATCTTGATCCTCTCTCTACACGTGAAATCGCCCAATTAGTCGGAAGATTACGCAAGGAACTCGACCTCACGCTCCTTGTCATCGAGCATAAACTTGATGAATGGATGCCTTATATAGATTCTATGCTCGTTCTAGACAGCGACGGTGCTGTCACCTACCAAGGTGAACCCGGGGAATGCTTTAATCAACATCGCGATGAGCTTCAACTTCTCGGCATATGGCTTCCAACTGTCAACTCATTAGGTGAACAGTGGGTAAAAGACGGGTTGTACGAAGGTCTTATTTACCCAATTACACGAGAGGATCTCATCGCGGGAACGAAGGACTGCGATGTCGCAATAACTAGGCTCAATGCCGAATCACCTCATTTGCAACGTAAACATACGGAAAAGATATACAATCCGATTTTACAGGTGAATAACTTATCCTACTCGAAAGGCGATAAATCCATTCTTCAGGGTGTAGATTTAACAATCTATTCAGGCGAATGTATTGCGATTGTAGGTCCTAATGGAGCAGGAAAAACGACGCTTGTCCATCATCTTTCCGGTCTTATTGAAGTAATGAGTGGTGAAATCAAGCTAAAGGGGAAACCAATCGAGCATTGGAAAGAAGCTGAACTGCGTAAAGAGATCGGATTCGTATTTCAAAACCCTGAGCACCAATTCATAACGGATACGGTCTATGATGAAGCTGCTTTCAGTCTTCGAATGCAAGGATTACGTGAAAATAGCATATTAACGAAAGTGACTGATCTATTGAAACAACTTCAGTTAGAGCATCTTCATCATCATAATCCGTTCACACTGAGTCAAGGTCAAAAAAGAAGACTTAGCGTCGCAACGATGCTCGTTGATGAGCAACAAATACTGATTTTAGATGAACCTACGTATGGTCAAGATGCGAGTACTTCACATCATCTACTACAGCTTCTCAATGACGGTGTGATGGAAGGCAAAACGACGATTTTAGTGACACATGATATGAACATCGTGAACGCATATGCCGATCGCGCCGTTCTCATACTTAATGGGAAAGTAAGTTATTCTGGAGATCCTATGCAACTATGGTCAATGACTTCCTTGTTGCAGGAGGCCAAACTCCTCCCTCCTTCCTATGTGGAACTGGCTCAAGCGTTTAAAGTTATCAAGGATAATCATGAGGTGAAGATGGGATGAAGATGACCGATCTAAATCCGACAATGAAGGCAATTACTGTCATTACCTCTGTTTTCATACTGGCGATTGTGTTCGATCCGCTTACACCGTCTATATTCTTACTGTTCATTATTGCGATCACACTGACACTCGGAATGGTTCCTGTTAAGAAGTGGTTTCTCTACTTCTCCCCTGTCTTATTTGTCGCACTAAGCTATATGTGGGTAACCGTCTTGTTTCCACGTGAGCTTGAGGTGGCTTCTTCTTCTGTACTGTGGGAATGGGGATGGGTACACATTACAGATGAAGCATTAATGACGGGTATTGCGCTCGGGTTACGAGTACTATGCTTTGCGGCATTATCTATCATGTTCATCTTAACTACAGACCCTACTTTATTCGTGTTTAGTCTAATGCAGCAGTGTAAGCTTCCTCCAAAGCTCGCATACGGTATATTAGCAGGCTATCGATTCTTGCCGCTTCTTAAAGATGAGCTAGCCATCATACAGAAAGCGCATCGCGTGAGAGGAATCGGAAGGGCAAGGAAACTCGGGGATCGAGTATGGCAGTTCCGTCGCTATGCGATCCCATTATTAGCAAGTGCTATTCGTAAAGCCGAACGCGTCGCGATCGCAATGGAATCAAAGGGTTTTACGGGATCGAGGGATCGAACGACATATCGTATTCTACAGGTTACGTGGAAGGATTGGCTATTTCTCTTTCTCATTGTCGGAACTCTGTTTGGGATCATGTTCATCTCGTGGAAGCTAGAATACTTAGCATGGTACCGAGGACAATTGTGATGGAAATGGAACAGAATGAAGCACGCTCAAATGAGCGTGCTTCTTGTGTTAATCCGACATTCGATTATCTGATAATCGTTATTCCGTTACGATAATATTGGTCTTCATATTCGGATGAGGAGTACAATGGTAAGCGAATTCTCCTACTTTATCAAATGTGATCGTCACACTCTCTCCGTTCTTTAATAATCCTGTAACAATCATAAATCCTTTTTTCATTATCAATATTCCTTCTCTAATATCGTTATTCATCCAGATAACGGAGGCCATAATGAAACGGTTCGATTGATAAACGCAAAAACAAATATTTTCTATCCATGCTATACTTTACTTAACCGAACAAGAAGATCATCCGTTAACACTATATAAGCGGACCTCTTGCAGAAAGGAGTGACCGAGCGCATGAAGGAAATGACCGACATTGAACTGTTTCTGTTAGTAAAGAGCAAGAACAAAGAAGCACTTGAGGTACTGTATGACCGTTATATAAAGCTCCTCTATTCTTTCGTGCATAAAATGTGCCCTGACGACCAATTGACGAAGGATATTCTACAAAAAATTTTTATACGCTTATGGACGACAGAAAGTCACTATGATGCAACAAGAGGACTGTTCACCAGTTGGCTTTTCACAGTCGCAAGGAATATAACGATTGACGTCATTCGTTCAGAACGTAAGCATCTCCTTGCTGCGATAGATATAGACGATCGAGTAACAATTAAGGAAGATGATTCGAACAATCCAGAAATGAGATTACTGCAATCGTTGAAGCGTGAAGAGATTCACAAGTCTCTTAAACACCTATCTCAGGAGCAACGAAGCATTATCACGCTTACGTACTGGAAAGGCTACACATTATCAGAAACGGCAAAGCTTCTAAATATTCCTCTAGGTACAGTTAAAAGTCGACTTCATCAGGCATTGAAAAATTTGCGCTACCATTTTCAACAAGAGGAGGAAGTACTATGAAACCAAAACAAATGAAATGTGATCAATTACTTCCTTATTACCTTCATGAACTAACCCCTGTTGAAGAGGCGCACTATGAGCTCCACCTAGAGCACTGTTTGAAGTGTAAAGCAGAAGCCGAACAATTACAGATTGGAATGTTAACGCTCGCCAATACGATTGAAATGAAGGAACCACCAGCAGATTTAAAAGCTGACGTGCTTTCATTTCTATACAAGGAAGAGAAGAAGACTGATCATGCAATGAACGCGAACGTAATTACCGTTTCAACAAAAAGATCAATCATGAAGTGGATTCGTTTACAATTTACACCTGTTTCAGCAGCTTGTGTGGTTGTGCTTATGCTATTAACTGTTAGTTCCGTTTGGAAAGGATTCTATCCCGATGCTCAATCAACCGTACAAAATACGGTTATCACAAAACAATTAGACTATACGCCAATAGCAGAAGATTCAAGAGGGATTGTCACTATTTCGCATGAGGATGGTAAGACGATATGTTATGTGACAGTGGGTAACTTAGATCAAACGATAGGAGATGAAGTGTATCAGGTGTGGTTACTTAAAGACGCGAAGAGATATAGTGCTGGTACGTTCATTGTCGACAACGAAGGGAATGGAATGCTCGTGTATGAAGTTCGCGAGGGGTTTCAGTTCGATGGCATCGGCATAACACTTGAGCCTGATGCTCTTGGGAAGCAACCGCGTGGTAAAAAAGTGTTGGGAATTGCGTTATAAAATGATCAAGAAGAGTTGTAGGTGGATACACATTCACCCGCAACTCTGTCTCCTAATTACGTGTTTCTTCCACTTTTACCACTCCTAAATAACGCACTAAAGATAATCCCGACACCAACTCCAATTAGAAAACCACTTAGACCTAACCAGATCGGACCGATTAGTGTCCCTCTTATTTGTAGAACGGGTGAGTATACAACTCCAATCGTTCCGAAATAAGCCCCAAAAACGAATGGCAACGCTCCGAATCGTGTCCAATCTCCACTGGCATCCTTATAGGCATCCCATATTCCGAACATGTACACACAGGGATAGAACATAATCCATTGATAATCTGCTTGGCTTATCGCACGTTCTATATCACCATGAAAGCTTGAAATGATAACAGTATTTAAGTTAGATTGAACGTTAATAAGCACTTCCAAAGCAATGAGTAATAACCCTTTAATGTATTTGCCGTTCAGAAGTTGTCCAAAGCCTGGTAAGGCAATACTCCAAAGGAGTGCCTCTATGGGATTAGTCCTGTTCATTCCTCTCACTTCTCATCATAGCTAATTGCTCCTTGTCCACCACCTGTGGTAATTGTTCGAGCCAACCAATGTCGATCATGATTTTCGCTCCGTCTTCCGTATAGTGCCCGAATTCGTTCATCATTAACATTCGTGTTCATTCAAAGAAGTATTCGCATTAAAAAATCTCTCTATCCCAAGTTAATCTGAAGGATTGAGAGATTTTATGAGCATTATTATTGTTTCGTTGATCTTTTCGAAGAAATGAGGAGTGAGAGTATTCCTAAGCCAAGTGCCGTAATCGATAAATATAGTGACAAGTTGCTGCTTTCATTCGATTGAGCATCACCATCAGTTATTGCTGGTGAAACATCCCCGTGCCCCCCATGTCCATTACTTCCTGCTGCAGCTTCAAGAATTCTTGTGACCGATGCTGGATGTTCAGCTCCTTCCGCTCCCGTCCACTCGACGATACTTCCGTCAGAATACGTCTGGTAAGCCTTCCATATTATCTTACCTATAGTATCCCCGACTTTTCCTTGTATGTTGAATTCTCCGAATTCTGTCGCCCCAAGCCCTAAGCCTTCCGCTGTCCACGTAATGCTCGTTACTTTATCGGAATCATCTCTTACGAACTCGTACGTCCAGCCGGGCTTTGGTTCAACACGAGAAATGGTTACATTATCAGGAATCTTTACTTCCACTTTAACAGTTGCGCTATCTTTTTCAGAAGGAACGCGAACGGTGAATTTCTGATATGAACCTTGCTCTGCTTCTTTCGGTGAAACGGTTACGTGCGCACTTGCTACTGTTACGAATAGAAATACGGTCATTATACAAACGGAAAACATCGTCATTATTTTTTTCATCTCTAACACATCCTTATATAGTTATGATTTATTTTAACTTCTTATCTATTAAATCCTTAGTTCCTTGTTATAAACCGTTTCATTATCTTCTGCATCCATTATTCTTACTTCAACATTCCACGTTCCAGAGAAAGGTAAGTAAGGACCCTGGGCTGTAAATCCGTATTGCTTTAATACAGTGAAACCACTTGATCCGAGGTTAGTCAGCTCGGCAGAAAATAAAGGCACTTCTATCGGAGCGATATCTACATTGTCTTTATACGTTAGGAATAGCTTTACATATTTCGGCTGATGTTCCTCTTTTCCTACCCAGACGTCAACATTAAACGTGTTTGTGACTCCTGGGCTGTTAGGTGAAATGGTCGTTGTCATATGAATGTTACCCATCTCATGCCAATAAAATGGTTCATTAGGTGGAAGGGGACTTAGTGTCGTGAATATCCCTACAATGACGATGATCGCTAGCATGAAACTAAAGTCAATCTTAACAAGTCTGTTTACATGTAGGCTCTTTCGCTTCTTTAAGAAGAAGCGGATGAGTGCTCCGACAACGATAACAAGAAGAACAAGGGTAACTTTCAAGATCAATAGTTTTCCCCACCATGTATCGAACAAGTAGCTAAGTTTAGCCAGAATGAGTATAGTTGAAATTGTGCCTGATACGACTAAGACGAGAATACTGGTCATAGCTACGGGAGAAAATCTGAGCAAGAAGAAAGATATCTCTTCTCGTTCTTTTCGCCATAGCAGGATAATAATGAATAGCCCGCCTACCCACAACGCTGCCGCTAACAAATGAATGACATTGAGTGCAGCTGTTAGAATTGGTGTTTCGAAAGCGAATGCATGACCGTTTATACTCTTTGCTGTAAAGAGGAGGATTACCCATAGTCCGTCTAGCCACTTTGATCGATGCAACAGGAGAAAACCAAGCAAGGATAAACATAGCATTGACAGATGTGATATGCCTACTGATGTCTTAAGTATGAGGGGGAGAAACTCCTTCATACTTGAACCATTCAACAAAGACGTACATTGGATAAATGCTAAACCAAGTATAAGAACAAGGAAGAATTTCTGAAGGAGCGAGCTCCAGTGAAGGAACTGTTGTCTTGTTTGTTCAGACTTAAACCGATACAGGACCCCCCAAGAGACAAATCCTGTCATAGCCAGTAGCGTGATATAGTACACAATCCGGACGGTCCATTCACTCATTCCTGAATGCTGTTGGTGAGAAATACCGTGGGGAGAAGTAATTCCACCTGCCTCGGACGCAATTGAACCGATCGTGAACACGTAGGAATCTCGAACCGGATGTCCATCAGCCGAAATGACTTTATAGGTAACCGTGTATACTCCTTCTTCGAGATCAGGTAGATCAAGGAAAATTTCCTTATGATTCTTGCTCATAGAAGCTTTGCGTTCTGTTACAGAACGACTGTCAGAATCATACACAACAATGGAATAGAGCTGATCCTCGAGTCTTTCGCTGAAAGTTAGTTGTATTTCTTCAGGGGAAGAGGATAACTGACTATCAGGCGTAGGGTTTGCATCGACTAAGCTCGCGTGGGCAAATCCCGCTTGAGGTGTAACGATTATAGCAAGTAGGATAAGGAAACTACACAGCATTCTTCGTAAGATAATCAACTTATACCCTTCTCCTTTCCAGTCTTCCGCTCACATCCACTAGTATACTGGAGTATTAATTCCTACCATATGGCTCGAAAGAGCTATTTATTGTATTCATCTTGTGTCCGATAACTATTTAACGTATAAAGTGTACAGTTGGATCATGACATTAATCGACATGTATGATTCCATGTCGCATAGCATAGGCAGCTAATTGAACGCGATTATCAAGATGTAGTTTCTCTAAGACGTTTTTAATGTGATTCTTCACCGTGTTTTCAGTTATAACGAGTTGTTCGGCAATATGACGATTCATTGTACCTGAAGCGACAAGGGCTAGAATTTCTTTTTCTCTCGAAGTAAGAATGTCCGGATTAATCTCATTCGATAGATTCGTTGAACGAAATTGATGAAAAAGCCGATTGGCCATCGTACGAGGAATACCTTGATCGCTCTCCAACAACGTGTGAAGATAAGAAAGCCATTCATCTGGATCCATATTTTTCAACAGGTAACCTTGTGCTCCACATTGAACCGCTGTGAACAGATCGGCGATGTCATCGGACACACTAAGAATAACAATCTTGATGTGTGCGTGATTTCGTTTAATCTTTTTAGTCGCTTGCAGTCCATCACATACTGGCATATGGATGTCCATGAGGACGACGTCCGGTTTTAATTCTTCAGAGAGAAAGACTGCCTCTTCACCGTTGGTTGCTTCACCAACAATAAGAAACGACTTGTCTTTTTCTAATACGCTACATATCGCTTGACGAGATAAGGAATGGTCGTCAGCAATAAGAATCCGATATGACTCCATTACTTATTCACTCCTCTACTTGCTTTCACTATGACCTCTACTCCGACTTGTTCTCCGTTACGAAGTTCGATTGTGGCTCCGATTTCCGATGCTCTTTTCTTCATCATCGATATTCCGTATTGATTCGTGGGATTATCTGTGTACTTCATTCCTTTACCGTTATCTGAAATGATCATTTCCCAATCCGAATGGTAAGTTCGTAATTGTAAATTGACAATTGTCGCCATCGAATGCTTTCTAATGTTCGTAAACGTTTCTTGAACGATGCTGAATAATTGGATTTCCTCAGTTGGTGAGAAGAAACCGTCTATGAAATGCCATTTCTCTATAACCCCAATACCCGTAACCTCTTGCCACTCATTCGTCCACTTCTGAAGTCGCTCCCTAAATGTGACACCATCTTGAGGAGTGGATCGCAAGTTGAAGATGGCTTGTCTCAAATGGTCATCGATTTCAGCAGCAGCTGATCTCGCTTCCTCGGCGTTCCCTTGCTTTAATTTCACATTGAGAAAGAATAAGGTTTGGGCGATATTATCATGTAACTCCCTAGCAAGTCGTTCTCGTTCTTCATATACTGCCCTCTTCGACTGCTCGTGTACGAGTCGTTGATTGGTCTTTCTAATAATGCTAAACATCCAGGAAGCGAGTATAAAGGAAATTATGAGCGTGAGTACCGTTATATATAAGTTCCCTGCCTCCATCGAGAGATAGTCGAGCAGAAAGTCATGTCGGATAAACTCAAATCCTCCGATAAGAAGGGGAGGGATGATGATCGTAAGAATTTTAAGAGACCTATAGTTCATTACTGCGCTCCTTTATATATGTTGATGCTCCATCAAGTAAACATGTCATATTTATAGAATAACATAATTTTTAAAGAAGTAATTCTTCGCTTAACTTCTACACTACTATATAATATTGTCGTATTACGCATTAGTTGGGGGTAGACCATGCGACACATTGTTCATACTATATCTTTATTTATCATTCTTCTTGTTACATTAGCTGGGTGTGGTAGTGCTAATCAACAAAAAGAACGAAATAAAACGGAATTACTCATTTCTGCAGCTACGAGCTTGAAGGATAGTCTCGAAGAAGTTCAATTGTTATTCGAAGCTAAGAATCCACATATTAAACTTACTTTCAACTTCGCATCATCTGGTACATTACAGCAACAAATTGAACAAGGAGCTCCTTCTGATCTGTTTCTTTCAGCAGGACAGAGTCAGATGCAGGCGCTTACTGAAAAGGGATTGATTCACTCGAGTGAACAGAAGACGCTTCTTCTTAACGAACTCGTTGCCATCATCCCATTCGATTCAAAAAACTTTATTACTGACATGATTGGACTAGAAAGTGAAGAAATTAGATTCATCGCTTTAGGTGACCCAGAAACAGTTCCTGCAGGTCAATACACAAAGGAAGCATTGATATCAGAACATGTATGGGACAACCTTAGGGAGAAATTCGTGTATACAAAGGATGTTCGACAAGTACTTTCGTACGTCGAACAAGGGAATGCTGATCTTGGTTTCGTCTATCAAACAGATTCATTACGTTCAAAAAAAGTGAAAGTAGTATTCACTGTCAATTCCTTGCTCCATAAACCTATTGAGTACCCAATCGCAATGATGAGCTCGACGAAACATAAGAAGGAATCGAGACTTTTCTATCATTACATACAGGAGAAAGAAGCACGGCTCGTATTTAAAAAATACGGATTTGTTGTGCCACTATCATCATTATGAACATGTTAGAGTGGTATGAATTTATTAGTCCCATTTGGTTATCGTTAAAAATCGGGTTCGTTGCCTCTGTTCTCGTCTTTCTAATCGGTGGATTCGCTGCATGGTTCATGGCAAAGAAGCGATTTAGAGGGAAAATCGTTATTGAAACGATATTTATCCTTCCACTCGTCCTATCTCCTACCGTTATTGGCTTTGTTCTACTCGTATTATTAGGACGAGAAAGTTGGATCGGACGAGCGATAGAATGGCTATTTAACCAGCCAATCGTATTCACATGGTGGGCTGCTGTCATTGCTGCGATAGTCGTTGCTTTCCCGTTGGTTTATCAAACAATGAAAGTAGGATTTACTTCAGTTGATAAGGAACTAGAAGACGTTGGGCGATCTATGGGTGCGAGTGAATGGCAATTGCTTACGTTTGTGACAATTCCATTATGTATTCGGTCTATTGTGACTGCGTATATACTAGGTTTTGCACGAGCATTAGGGGAGTTTGGCGCAACATTAATGATTGCTGGTAATATTCCCGGCAGAACACAAACCGTTCCAACAGCCATATATATCGCTGTCGATTCGGGAAACATTGTATTAGCAACGTACTGGACTATTACGATTATTGCCGTATCCTTTTTCTTGTTGTTATTCACACATCGTAGTAGAACGTAGATGAATAGTACTTGATATACCGACTGTCATAGAAAGGAAGATTGAAGATGAACGAACGCGAATCACGAGATTATTTAGAGAATGAGCTAGATCTTATCAAACAATGGGAGAAATATCAAAAGGGTCTGTTCTTCTGGGAAAAGCTTGGAAGACTTCCCTTTATGCTACTCGATAAACTAACGCCGAAATTTCTGCAAGATAAGATTAGTTTAGCGCTCGACGAGGTTGGTAACTATATTCAATCGGGAGGTCGCTATCTTATTCGTGAACGTCATGTATTAGATAGGTTTACTTCCTACCCCCCTGCAATTGCTGAGATTGGAAACCTCACATTATCCGAAATGGATAAAGTAGCAGATGAACTTAGTGTATCTAGATCGAAATTAGCTACAATCCAAGGCGCGACAACAGGTTTCGGTGGTATATTCACCCTCGCGATAGACATTCCGGCACTTCTCGGACTCTCCTTGAAAGTGTTGCAAGAAATCGCGATTTCGTACGGATATGACCCGAACGATAAGATAGAGAGGGTTTTCATTGTTAAATGCATGCAATTCTCATCATCAGACATTGTTGGCAAGAAAGCCATTATTGAAGAATTGTCTACATTCAATGAGGACAGACAAAACAATCAGACTATCTCTCAACTACAAGGGTGGCGTGAGGTCGTTATGACGTACAGAGACAATTTCGGATGGAAAAAGCTGTTCCAAATGATCCCGATTGCAGGAATGCTATTTGGGGCGTTCATCAATAAGTCAACGATCCAAGACGTTGCAGAGGCAGGGAAAATGCTTTATCGCAAGCGACGTATTTTAGATAAATTAGAACAGTTGTAACATTAGTGATGTGACAACGATCATTTAGATAAGCAACGTTAAAGCCGGGAGGGCTCCGGCTTTATTTTTTTACATATTTATGCATGGAACGAACCATACTACTTATTGGGAGGTGAAAAAATGGCTAATAACAACAATCAAAGCAACACAAACGCACAACAAGTACGTCAACAAAACCAACAAGCTGCTGCTGGAAACACGAACGCAGAGTTTGCAAGTGAAACAAATGCTGCTCAAGTTCGTCGTCAAAACCAACAAGCTGCTGCTGGTGGTTCTGCTACTGGTGTTAGTGCAGGGGCTGCAGGAAATACGAACGCAGAGTTTGCTAGCGATACTGACGCTGCTCAAGTTCGTCGTCAAAACCAACAAGCAGAGAACAACAAGCAATAACATGTTAGGTTATTACATAACTGCCTTTCCATCATGAACGATGGAAAGGCAGTTTTCTTTTTTTGAATATTTCCCACCTATTAACAAACAATAGGATTGGACATTAAGTAAACACTGAAAAAATCTTCATCAACAAAACTGTGATTCCTGCACCCATTAAAGGACCCGCTGCACTTCCTTTTAAAAAAATAATGCCGAAAATTGAACCTATTACAAGCCCAACTATTAATTGAGGATCCTGCAGCAACATTTTTACACCGTCACCATTTAACTTCGTTGCTAACATTCCACTACAGAGGGCAACTATACCTGGTACTGATGTAAAAACAGGTTTCATTTGCTTTAAAGTAAGTCTCTTTCTTACAAACGGAGCGAGCACGCTCAATGTTAAAAAAATGAGACCTATCTCTACTCCCCTATGCTCTATAAACGGTAAAAACCGTGACAGTAATGATAACTTCATAAGTAATAGAAGAGCCGCAGAGGTAGCAATGATGTGCGAACCCCCTATAATCCCTACTACTATTAATACAAGTACAATATCTCCGTTCATTGTAAAACCCCTGTCCATCCCATCATACCATCATTCCTATGTAAAGGATGGTGATAATATAACAGAACGAAGAGGAGATCTCTCATGAAAATGAAGCCCGTCATTCCCTTTGAACCGATAACGAGTAATGAAATACCTCAAGGGGATCAGTGGATTTCACAAGTGAAATGGGATGGAGTTCACGTTCTCACATACAGTGACGGGGATGTCGTCAAACTCTTCAACAGGAAACAAAATGAACGAACAATGCAATTCCCTGAGTTTACAAACATCGAGAGATACTGCACAGGGGATTCTGTTATCCTCGATGGTGAAATAATTGCGTTCCATAACGGTAAACCATCGTTTCATGATGTTATGCGAAGAGACGGAATAAGAAAAAAAGAAAATGTAGAACATGCGCGAAGGAAAACGAATTTGACCTATATGATCTTTGATGTTCTATATTATAACGGGGAATGGGTGACAGAAAAGTCTTTGGAGGATAGACAGCAGCTATTATTAGAAATCATTATCTCACAAGAAGATGTTCAATTGGTTAATAACTTTCGTGACGGTGAAGGGTTGTTCCGTGCCATTAAGGAACAGGGTATGGAGGGAATCATCAGTAAGAGACTTGATAGTAGTTATGTTATTAATGGAAAAAACGATCGGTGGCGAAAAATAAAGAACTACCGAGACTTGGTTGCTGTCATAGGTGGTGTCACTTTTCGTAATGGGATTGTCAATGCCATCCTTTTAGGCTTATATGATGAAGAAGATAAGTTTTGGTATATAGGGCACGCAGGGACTGGCAGACTTTCTAAAGTCGAATGGAGAGAATTAACAGAACGAATCCAACTGTTAGTAATTAAAGAACGCCCTTTTGTTAATCAACCAGACCGAACAAAAGATGCAATATGGATTAAACCCCTTATCACCGTTAAAATTCAGTATGCGGAGTGGGCGGAAGGGCGTTCCTTAAGGCAGCCAAGTATTCAAGCTTTTACTGAAGTTTCTCCTAATGAATGCATTATTCAACAAGAGATGTTTATGTAAAACAAAAACCTCAAAGAAAGAGGTTTTTGTTCTGTTTCTCCTGTAAGCCTCAGTTACTTCGTTTTAGACTTAGCGTGTTTGTCTATTTACATCATTCGTGTTCGTTCCATTCATTCCGTTGGCTCCACCATTTCTGTTACCATTGTTCATAATAACAGAGATGTCAAAAGAAGAGATTGTTGTCGTACCTGTGTTTTGATTACGCTTCACACGCTCCATTGCTTCCACCGCACTTGGATCGGTAACGGTAACGACACGAGTTCCGCTCCCTAATATCTGTTGAACGTAACGTCGGGCGTCACTCAAGGAGGTTCCGTCTGTTCTATTCGTTCCATTTGTTACGTTGTTTTGGTCGTTTCCATTCGCACCAAAAATTCCGTTATTTCCATTGTTACGGTTTATTCCGAACATATCACCTGTTCTATTCGTACCGTTTGTGCCTGCTCCGTTTATACCGTTAGTTCCTCTTGTGCCTACATTCGTCCCTTGAGTATTTCCGTAGGGACGGTTATTCCCTTTAGATTGTCCTACGTATACGGTATCGCCTAAGACTAATACCTTCACACCGTTCATACCTGCGCGGTTCAATTGAGCTTCAATGCGGGAAGAGATACCGTTTCTGTTACCTCGAATGTTGTTCTGAGCGTAACTGCGGAAGCCGCCGTTCGTTGTGTTGTTGTTCATTCCGTATGTTCCGGTGTTTCTACCGTTATTCCCCAACATCCCACCATAATCATCCCCGTAATAGTGTGATGTTCTCGCATTGTACGTATTCGCTTGTCCTGGATTGCCCTGAGTACGCTGTTGTCCTTCATTGACTCCGCATCCTGTAAAAAGCATCGTGGCACAAAGAAGTGGAATTCCCGCCTTTGCTAGAACATTTTTCATTGCAACACCTCCGTTGGATTTTGGACGCGAGACATCTTATATGTCCCTTTATAATGTCCCCTTATTTCCTCATGGAATGTGTAGAAGTATTTAAGTAATGATGAACAAAATGGCAAAACTTAAAGTTAATTATCAGAATCATCCCAATATAAAGGAACCCATTGGTTTCTTTACCTATTTACGTATATACTATAGCTATACTGTAATGATTGGAGCTGACTTTGTTTTGAATACAGAACAGGCACTACCGGAAAGAAAACCCGACTGGTTAAAAATTAGATTAAATACAGGTGAGAACTTCAATGAATTAAAAAATATGATGCGTGGTAAAACGTTACATACCGTTTGTGAAGAAGCACGATGTCCGAACATTTATGAGTGCTGGGCGAACCGAACAGCTACATTTATGATCTTAGGCGATATCTGTACTCGTGCTTGTCGATTTTGTGCCGTTACAACAGGCTTACCAACCGAATTGGATTTACAAGAACCTGATCGTGTTGCCGAAGCGACGGAACAAATGGGCTTAAAGCATGTTGTTGTAACATCGGTTGCCCGTGATGATTTGAAAGATGGCGGAGCATCGATCTTTGCTGCAACAATTAAGTCTATTCGTAAGAGAACGCCGATGACCAATGTAGAAGTATTAATTCCTGACTTTATGGGATGTATTGACTCACTCCAAATCGTTATGGACGCACGACCGGATATTCTTAATCATAACGTGGAAACAGTAGCACGATTATCTGATCGTGTACGATCGAAAGCGAAATATGAGCGTACGTTAGAGCTATTGCGTAGAGCAAAGGAAATGCAACCAGATATCCCTACAAAATCGAGCATTATGCTTGGCCTTGGGGAAGAATGGGATGAAATTATTCAAACGATGGACGATTTACGTGCGCAGGACGTTAACATCTTAACGCTTGGTCAATATTTACAACCGACCCCAAAACATCTTAAAGTATTGAAGTACTGGACGCCAGAAGAGTTTAAGATGTTGAAGGAACAAGGCATGAAACGTGGCTTTAGTCATGTCGAATCGGGACCACTTGTTCGCAGTTCCTATCACGCGCATGAGCAAGTTGACTCCGCAAAGAAGAACCTACAAGCTAGGGTTGAAGTTTAAACCGTCTCAAAGTCAAAAAGTTATGAACGACATTTTCATGTTTGTATAAATAGTCAAAAGCAGCTGAGTCATTCAGCTGCTTTTGATTATTTCATTACTATTTCATTGGACTGTAGTTGTGAAATGTTATCGAATAGAGAATACTGATCTAGAAGATGAGTTGAAAAACCGAAGTGATCTGCGAAATTACTCGTCACGACATCATAAAATTCTTTCATCGGAATTTCTTTCCCTACTATTTTCTTTAGTGAAGTTACGCCGAACTCACGAATTCCACAAGGAATGATGGAATCAAAATAGGTTAAATCGGTATTGACGTTGAACGCGAATCCATGGCTTGTAATGTAACCAGGACGCTTTCTTCCACGGGAGAACTTCACTCCAATGGCAGCTATTTTTTCATCTTCTACCCACACGCCATGATACGCTTCTTTTTTAGAACCGGTTATCCCCCAATGAGCCAATGTAGCGATTAATACTTCCTCGATGTCATTGACATATCGTCTGGGACTTCCCTTTAGTCCTAAATGAAGAATCGGGTACCCGACGCACTGTCCAGGACCATGGTATGTAATGTCGCCACCGCGATCGATTTCTACAAGAGTAATATGGCGTTTTTTTAACTCATCGTCACCAATAAGAAGGTTATCTTGTTTCGTTCCCCTTCCCATCGTATACGTGGGGGGATGTTCTAAAAGCAATAGATGGTCAGGTGCTCCTTCATCTACTTGTTTAATCATACTTTTTTGCAAATTCCAAGCTTTGTTATAGTCAATTTCACTGAGATGATAAACATTTACATTCATTTCTTGTCATTCTTCCTTTCTCGAACAGTCAAACATAAATATTATTATACACCTGTTATGAGCACATGTCAGGGTATGGATAATGAATAAAAAATGTTTATACCACTTGGGTACAAACATTTTTTTATTATCTATAATGCAATCCATAATCTTCTTCCGCCCATTGATCGGTAGTATTCGTTGTATTTTGGTTCGTAATAAAATACCGATCGACGATGGATAATATATATTCATAATCCTGATCTTGTAAGTTGTTACGTAAGTTACGATACAATTCGGCCGAGTTATCAGGAGTTAATCCTTGTTGAAGGAGTCGGTTTAGTTGATCAATCTCCTCCATCTCAAACCGAGAGCGAAGCCAGATGAGGAAAGCCGCTTTCTCTGATGTCGACATTTTCTCCGTAATAAATTCCGTGACGTCTACAGGTACAATTTGTTGATTATAGGTATCATTATTATCGTAATCAATTTGACCCGTAACAGGTACGGCATATTTTTCATCATAATCACTTTCAGATTGTGAAGGTATTTCATTCTCAGACCGAGTCTGCTGATTATCCTGTTCCGATAAAATCTTTTGCTCAGGTACTCGATTTTCTTGAATGGCAGCCACAATTCCATCTATAAACGTTGTATAACCCGGAGGTTTCAACTTAAACATCGTCGCAAGAAATGGGTCTTGGTTAATCGTTAATGCAGAAAACCAACCACCTAAGAAAGCACCGATGACGATTAGTACCGTCACTATTTTATAAAGTATTGATCGCATGAAGATTCCTCCTATTGAGTTCTATCATCCAATCTATCCATAATAGTATAGGTTTAATCAGCTAGAGGAAAAAAAATAAGACCAAATCATTTATAAAATAACAAATGATTGGCTTTAATCACGACCAAATTCGATTTAATGTCTTTATCCCATTATGATCGATTAGAACGGAGTACACATCAGGGTTAGTAAGCTCTTTCCATTCGTTAAATCCGATACGCTCATCGTAAGATTTAAGTAATAAAGCCATGAGATTTCCGTGAGTAACGATTACGATGTTTTCATCTCGTCTATGAAGAATGTCTTCCACTACAGCACGTCCTCTTTCCATCGCAACACGACTCGATTCGCCACCTACAAATGACAATTCCAAATCATTAAATGATTGCTGTAAACATTCCATCCAATCTACGAGGTTATCAGAACTTAAAACCCTCTCAGATAAACGATCATCGATTTCAATTGACTTGTTCAACTTCTTTGCTAGTGGTTCAATCGTTTTGATGGCTCTTACATACGGACTGGATATAATTCGATCCACTTTTTTATCTGTAAAAAATCCTATTAAATTCTCCGCTTGCTGGGTCCCTAGTTCAGTTAAAAGAGCGTCCGGTGATTGTCCATCAGCCTTACAATGTCTAACGATATATAATTGTTTCATAATATCCCTCCTAATTGCTCCGTCGCATCTTCTTTTCTCATTTTATCACTTTGGAATGATTCTTTAAGTTATATCTTTTTCGTTTAACAATATTGTATTATAGAGTTATGAAAGATCTTTTTATGAAATAGGGGGGAAATGAAATGAATGATTTACGTTACCCAATCGGAAAATTCAAGTTAGAATCTACTATTACGGAAGAACTGCGACTGAAGTGGATTGAGGAGATCGCGGAAACACCTGCCCAATTAAGAGCTTCCGTGGAGGGTTTGATACCTGACCAGCTTAATACCCCTTACCGCCCCAATGGTTGGACCGTTCGACAGGTTGTTCATCACGTACCCGATAGTCACTTGAACAGTTATGTCCGTTTTAAACTAGCACTGACTGAAGATGAGCCTACAATAAAAGCATATTACGAAGATCGATGGGCACAATTACAAGACTCCACTATTACACCGATTGAGAGTTCACTTACGATGTTAGATATGCTCCATCAACGATGGGTGATCCTACTTCGTTCCATGACAGCTGAACAATGGTCTCGTACATTCCGACATCCGGAAGTTGGTATTCTTACTTTAGATACTACCCTCGGTCTTTACGCGTGGCACGGTAAGCACCATGTGGCCCATATCACTTCATTGCGTGATCGTATGGGTTGGAACTGAACGAATAGATTACTTTGAACCGCCCTAAAGGGTGGTTTTTCTGTTTACATAGTCACTATACATTCATTAAGTTCATACTTTACTTCAGAGTAATTGTGGATGATGCATTCACTTTTAACGACGTTTCCCGTTTTTTTATTTACTGATTTTCTCCATATCTCATTTTCCCGATAGTTTCTCCCGTTTACTCTTGAAAATTGGTGGTTTCTTTCTTCGATATGATAGGAATAAGGCCATTCTACATCCGTCAGAATCGATCCTTTTAAATGGTTATCTGTGAGACACAACCGAATTTGGAATGCTTGCTTTGTACGATTGTGGAATCGAAGGTCAACATAGTTATAAAACACACTTGCTCCACTTCCGAAAGGTAGTACCCTCTGCTCGTCAGGAAACGGGTCGAAACTGTGATGATGCCTTTCGATCACTTCTAACGGTGTATGTAATGCCATCCAATAAAGCAAATTAGCTAGCTGACAAATTCCACCACCGATTCCCGTCTTAATATCTCCCTGTGAAAGCTGCAGTCCTTCGATATATCCTTTCTTTGCTGTCGTTTTACCGACAAGTTTCCAGAACGAGAACGTTTCACCAGGGGCGATGACGATTCCGTCTATTTTGTTTATACTAATGGTTAGATTAACAACCTTATTTTCTTGCAACCTAGGATCAGACGTTCCTAATTTCCTGCGTAAGAGAGATTGATGCTTTTTACAGGAATAAGGGAGTGATTCTACTTGCCGTTCTTTTGCAAAAGAATAAGAGGAGAGTATGTCTTGTAACCTACGAGAAAGGCGAAGTTGCTGGATTCTCGCATGATAAAAAATAGGATGAATTTGTGATAGTTTCATTGCCTTTTCCCCATCATCTCCTAAATATGTATTTAGTCCAATAACTAATCCTTTACTATTTTCTCAATTATACTTCCATCACTATTCAAAGCGTAAAAGTGAACATCGTTATTCATACCAAGAACATACGTAATGCTATAAAATGAAACCTTATCGTTTTTCCATCCAATAAACAGATTCGCGCCAACATATCTGTTCCTTAACCCCTCCGTATCAACGACGTATAGAGGATCCTTCGGAGAATAATAATAGGTTTTATGGAAGCTGTAACTCCAGTACTCATCACTGGCATTTAGGCTTTCAAATAGATCGCCTCCATCATTAACAACTTCGTATACCTCTCCATACAGTTTTATTAATTGTTGTTTCGTTAATCCACCTTTTACATTCTGTTTAATGTTATCAACAGTCGCTTTTATTTCTTCATCCTTAGGTGTACCTTCTCTTTTATACATGCCAAAATTGATTTCATCACGTTCATGGGGACTTAGAATATAGGACAAATGTTGATAGTTACCGTCCCTTATTAACAAGCCGAATCGTGAGTTCATTCCTGTCCAACCTTCAGATCCGTCCTGTTCGAAGTCTCCAGAAACATAGGAAATAGCATGTTCTTTACTAGACCAAAATTCGATTCGTGAACTCTTGACATCATTTAGTTGATTGACAAGTCGAAGTAGGTAAAGTTTCTGTAGATCCATATTTTCGGATAATCCCTTGTATTCTTCTGCAAAAACAACCGTTGTATTTGGTATATTCTTATTCTCATCTTTGATAATTTCATACTTATAATCTTTTTCACCGTTAATGGCGTTGGAAACTATATGAAAGTATTCTCCTAAACTTTCTTTCGTCACTTCATTTTCTCCTTTTAATTGTTCATATTTGTTCTCTAATGACTGATAATCTAAACGTTTGACTCTGAGATCTTCTTGCATTTGTTTAAGCTTCGACTTAGTCTCTATTTCTGAAGCAGTCATTTCTCGTTCATTAATAGATGGTTCGCTTTTTGATATTGCTGAGGAAATTGATATAAGACCGGCAGTTAAAATAATTCCAAAAAACAATCCAAAAACCGTGTTTTTCACATTCTTCCCTCCGTTTCTCTCTTAATCTACATTTCGGCAAATAATTTTTCTCTATAAACTAACTTGTAATTACTCCATTAATCAGATAACCTTCCCACATCCTCAACTCCTATAACATTCATGTTCTATTTATAGAATACGAAGCCTCACAATTCATGGATAACGATCATCGACAAGATGTTGCATTTCTTAATAAGAGCTATTTTTTCGACTTCTTACGTGCTCGGAATGATAAAGCTACAACAAGTAAAATTGCAATTACAATCACTATGATAACGATAGAATTATTCGTTAATCCCTTTTCTTCAATTAATGGAACACGTGGTTCCACAAAATCTTTAACATCATAAACTGCTGCTTTCCATTCCTTCGTATTTCCACATACATTCACAAATAACTTTCCATTTCCAGTACGTGCATAGACGATATATTCGGTATCTAAATTATATTCCTTCCACATATTATTTTCCTGAACGATAAAGTGGGGCGACGCTTCACCTTTCCATACCATTGAAACGTCAAAAGTTACAAGTCCGTCCTGTTTCTTGCTTGCCACGCCACGGAAAACAACATCTACTATCTCCAATTCCTCTAAGGGTGCCCTTCGTTCTCCACAAGATAAAGCGCTTGCAGACGTACTCATCGTTGATAGAAGTACGCTAACTAGAATGAAATTAATAATAAATTTCCTCATCGATCTCCCCCCGTTCTAAATATTAGACGACAGGAACGAGCTAAATGTTGCTATTTCGCTCCATTCCCATACAACGATAAAACCCACTTTCTTAAAAAGTGGGTTGGTTGTTAAAGTGATCAAAAGCCTGAATTAATGATCCACTAATCAAGCTGATTACTTAAGATCAGCACCATTAAATCTTCATCGTAATAGGTGTCTTCTACTTTCATTGCATTTCTTTCTAAACCATATATTTCAAAACCAAGGGACTGATAGAGTTTCTTTGCTGCTTCGTTCGATGATACAACAACTAGGTTAACTTGTGATAGACCCTCTAGCTGCTTAGCTCTATGAATGAGTTCTTCAAGCAATTTTCTACCGATTCTTTTCCCCTGTTCTTCCGGTACAACGTACATTCCCCATATAAATGATTTATGGATCAATTTCTTCTTATTTTCTCGTATAAATCCTACCATGCCGACTAATGTATCATCGGAGAATGCCCCAAGAATATAATTATCTTCTTCTTCAGATATCCTAGAAGCGACTTGTTCTATAGAGTTTGATGAGGATTCTTCATAGGATGAGCTAAATGCTTCCGGAAATTCTTCAAGTGCTCTTAAGCGTAAATTCCAAAATGTTGTTACGTCTTCTTTTGTGATATTTCTAATAATCATAATACCCCTCCTTCTATTTGTTTTAATTCGAATGTTATAGTTTTATCGGTTTTTCTAATGTATAGAGTTCGTCTTCAATTGATAGAACCTTCTCATTTACCATCTTTCTCGCGTCGCGAATGGCTTGATTGTAAATATGCGGTCCGATTACTTGAATCATGAAATCTAACGTGCCTTCCGCAGCGATGGATCCGATTTCTTCCCCTCGCTCCAACTCGAAGTATTCTTTCAACTTCTCTATTAGCATGTCTTTATTTTCCTTAGGAAGTTTAATGTTCATCATCTGGGCATCATCTCCAATATGTAGTATTTTCAGTGTAACAAACTTTCGCACACTTACATTCTTGAACAAGTATTCAAAATATGATAAAATAAATACAGAAAATGGCTTAGCACTTCATTTGATTGCATAAACTAATAAAGACCGCAGATGTTCTAGCATCCACGGTCAGTACAATAGATTGCCCCAAGGGCGATCGGCTGGTACAAAAGTTAGACCTCCATGGCTGTTGGGCTCAAGGGAGGTCTACTTCTTTTTTTGAGGTAGGAAAGTAAGGCTAAGATGAACATGCCGAACATGAGCATCAACATTAAAGCATCCTTAACTTCCATTAGCATCACCTCCCTTCTTTAGGAGATGCGCCAACCGCCCTTGAGAGCCGATTCTATTGTAACTAAATTATACCATAATTTTACCAAAGGGAACATACGATCGATTTTAAAGTTTTTTATTAATACAAACATAATCCCCTCTATCACAGCTTCAATTCTAGTTCCGCATAAAACCAAATTTTATTCGTAAACTCAATGAGTCAGAACCGAAAAGCCGATCCATCCAACTAACAAATAAATCGGTACCGCTACTGCGATTGAAAGTCCTACTTTATTTCTCTTAATTGCTATAGCCGATCCTATATAGCAAAGAGGAAATAGCATCCCCCAAACATTAAATAATGGATAACCAGATAGATATAACGACATAGGTATAATTAATATAGCTGAAACCACTAATAATATCGGTTTTTTTAAAGTGATTCCGATAACTGAAAACACGATTGAAGTTAGCATAAATGGCCAAAAAAATAATTCCAAAAACGAATCATCCTCCTTTAACTTTAAGTTATACAATAACTCTAACCTTCTACTAACCCTAAGTATCTAAGTTCCTCCTCGTTAATTTTTACAATTAAGATAAGACCATGGTTCTCGATGGGTTCATATACTTCAGCGCCAATTAGAAGCTTAGTTGCTTTGTTGTGTACTTGAATCTCCCCCAAATGCTTTCCCTTGGTTAAGTTTAACTCATTCACCCAGTTAATTCCTCCCTTATAAACAATATTACCGAATACGAAGGCATCTGCATTTGGATTTTGAGCCAGAATCTCTTCTATTGTAGGATTATGTGTACTTACCTTTATGGTTATTTTATGATTATCCTTTGGAATATTCAGTGCTACGAACAACATAATACCCATTGTTAATACCATCACAGAACCTAAGATGATCATTAGCTTCCTCAAGAAAATCCCCCTTTATAGACTTCTTATCATTTTAGACGATGAAACTTTTGAATTAGTTGCGATTAACCTGAAAGCAATATAAAAAACGTACGAATCAATCATTGATTCGCACGCTTTCTGTACTGCATTCATTATTCGTTTGTCATTTCAGTTGTAGAGTCCGTTTCTTATTCGGTCACCTGGTAGAATCCGTAGATTTTCCATTCTGCATTTCCTGTAGCATCCGTCACGTTACGCAAGTAAAGTAGACCGCTTGAATATTCGACATTACTTACATTGAAATCATCTTTCTGCATCGTAACGTTATACGAAGCGCCCGTTAACTCCACCACTGCGTAACGATTGGACTTCGCTAGTACTTCTGCTTTTAAATCTCCTTTAAGTTCCGTGCTAATTGTAAATCCTTCGTCAATCAAATCTTTAATTACGCTGTTAGAAGCAATCGTCATCGCTTTGTAATATCCAAGACTATATTTCTCATTTATCGCTTCCATTTGTTCAACATTCATTTCGTTCAACGCTTCAGTCATTTCTGCCTCACTGTTTAAAACGATATCTGTTAATAATGTATCTTCTGGAGCAGCATTCGACTCTTCTTGTATTGCGTTATTAAGGACGCTTAATGCCTCTGCTCGGGTCGCTAGTCCAGTGGGCATAAACAAGTCTTCACCATAACCGGATATAATGCCTGCTTTACTTGCTTTGTCGATAAATGGTTTCCCCCAATATTCAGGAACATCTTTAAATACCTTTGCCTCACCGTCAAAAGTGATCGTGTTAGCAAAAGCGTTAACAACCATCGTAGCCATTTCATCTCGTTTGATCGTCTTATTCGGTGCAAACTCCGTGTCACTTACCCCAGTAGCGATGTCCAGTTTGATTGCGATTTGGATAAAAGTATAGTGCCAATCTTCTGGCTTCACGTCAGAAAACGTTTTACCTGCAGTTACGGTCGTGTTGGTAAGCCCCATTCCTTTTACAAGCAAAGTAATGAATTCCGCTCGAGTAATCGATTGATTCGGTCTCACCGTAACCTCGCCTTCTGCATTCACGTATCCTTTTATAACATCTGCATCAACAAAATCGTTTAAAACTTCTTCCGCCCAGTGACCTTCAATATCGATTGGTAGATATGGAGCTAGTACATCCTCATCTTCTGCAGCCGTTACAGTTTGACTAAAAGGCGTAAGAAGAAGCAATGTGAGTAAAGCCCACTTTGTTATCGATTGAACTTTATTTAATGATGTCATTCTTGTTGTCTCCTCTTGTAGTAAAAATTAAGTATTGGCACTTCTTCCCTTGCTATTTTATAGCAATATCCTGTAAGAATACATACCCAAAATGTGGATAATGGAAACAATGAGAGGTGTATTTTACCTGAGTTACCAGTATTCTATTCTATTAAAAATCACTATCAGATAGTAGACTTAACGATGTCTAATTAGAGGAAGTTTAATTCTACTACTATTACCAAGAGAGAGGATCCCGATGAAGAAACTACTATTCCTACTACTTCTCACTTTTCTAATAACCGGTACTGTGTCGCCTTCCAGTAACGCGGAAGTTCCAGGTTCAACAAGTGACGTTATTACTGTGAAAGTCAATAAAGCGTTTATCTATACTACTTCGAGATTTGCTACTAGTAAAAATAACTATGTAACTAAAGGTGAAGAATATCCGATCCTACTATCTACGAAAAACTACTATAAAGTTCAGTTGAATGATGGAAAAACAGGATTCATTAAGAAAAGTAACGTTACTGTTGAAAAAAAAGAACGGATTGTAATGGGTTGGAATGCATTCGGAAACACCGAAACTTATCTCAAGCAAAACAATGTTTCTTCTAATCTCAATGTCGTTTCACCACGAGGATTCACGATAACCTCTACCGATCCTTATGTCACAACATTAATCGATCCGAAATTTATTGAATCGTCCCATAATGCTGGGAAACAAGTATGGCTACTATTCGGAAATAAGTTCGATACCCAGTTGACCAACACGATACTAAGCGATTCTACAAAAAGGAAAAAAGTTGTTACAACCGTTAGTAACGCGCTCGTTCGGAATGATGTCGATGGCATCAATGTTGACTTTGAAAACATGGACATTCGAAATAAAGCACACTTTGTTACTTTCATACGTGAGCTTAAGGACGAATTAAATCCTCACGATATTATCTTATCAGTCGATGTAACGCGGACGAATCCGGACTCATTCTGGTCTGGAAGCTATGACCGTAATGAACTCGGAAAAGCTGCAGATTACGTTGTTATGATGGGCTACGATGAGCATTGGCTTGGTGGAAATAAGGCGGGTTCTGTCGCTTCTTATCCTTGGGTGAGTGAAGGACTGAGACTACTGATTGAAGATGTTCCAGTTCATAAAATTATACTTGGTGTTCCATTCTACACGAGGGAATGGGTGACCAATCTTACAACAAAAAAAGTGACCGGTTACGACCGTTCCATGGTAGAAGTGAATAGCATCATTAAAGCCAAATCATTAAAGAAAGTATGGGATGAGAATGCTCGTCAAAACTATGTGGAATATACAGAGAACGGGGAAAAACATCAGATCTGGATTGAAGATCGTTCGTCGATGCAGGAACGTCTTGATCTCGTAGTTGACAATAATTTGGGCGGAGTGGCTGCATGGCGCATCGGTCATGAAACGACTGATCTGTGGTCCGTATTTGACTCGTTTTAAATTAGAGGATGTTTTTTAATAAAAGTGCAGTAAGTCGCCACACGTTGACGATTTACTGCACTTTTTCACTTTTTTATCGATGTTCATTCTAGATTTAGTACGGTTTAGACAATTTCCAGCTTAATATGATATGTCCAACGATGAACCCACTTACCCATGTAGATGGCAGCACCCACCAAACAATCGTATGATAAAACGAAATTGTCGTCATAAGAAGGATGGGTACGGCTAAAAGAAGCAACGCGCCCTGATGGATTCCTTTCTTCGATTCATAATCGAAAGGATACAACCGCAGCCAAATATTTCCTTTGTCATTCGTCATGAACTGAAGTAGTTCGGCAAGGATGAAGATAGCGAATATAATGATGACTGTTTGAATGAACCAATAGGGAATTTTCCAACAAATCAAAGTAAAAATGATCGTTAATTGAAGATATCCCCGCCAAATTTCTGGCTTCCTAATAAATCCTTTCATCGTCAGTTCAAGTAATGCTCCCTTTTGTGTGAATGGAATTCGGAATCTTGAACGCATGAGCGGAAGTGCTTTTCTTTGACTTCGTTTCTGTTTCTCTTCCGAATAACCATATACGAGGTTGTAGATGACCATTCTTCGATGAACAGCATCATCGATGACGCGATTCCAATCTGTAATTCTACATTTGGATGCAAGGATTCCAGTTAACGTACCGATAATCATCAATAGTAGATAAACCCATGGATTAAGAAGTGTAGTAATCAGTATTTCTGAAGTACTTTGGTACAACTGACTTAAACCAACGATCATGATACTAGCTGAAATGATCCATTTCGTGAGTAGACCAAATCTCCTCGGCCATATTTTCAATAAATAGATCATCCAATCGACGTTCATCATGATCGTTTTTGAGAGTGTGATCACGACAGTTAGCCTTATGATATCGATCATCCCGACACGATAAAGATAAGATAGGACTGGATAGACAAACAATAAAAAAAGAAATGGAACCATAAGGGTACTGAAAAGCTGTTTCCCGACACTTAAGCGACTCATAACTCCTGTTTTGAGTGGCATCGTAAACAGAACTCCTTCATCCGCATGGGTAAAAGGCAACAAATATCTTCCGGCAACGATATAGATACTAGCAAGCACAAAAACAAGAAGACCGTGAACAGGTGTCAACCATGACCGATCTGCGATAAGGTAGTCCCAGTAATAAGCAACCGCCATTCCACCAATGAGAACGATAAAATAGGGAAGAATGACGAGATCGAATACGTTACAGAATAGTTTCCAATAGAGCTGAATCGTCCACTTTTCCCTCCGCAGCCAAAATTGATAGAGAGATTTCATTGGCTTCCTACCAGCTTCGCAAATCCTTCGAAAAGCGAGAATTGCTCTGACATCGTTTCTGCCGTTTCATAGATTTGTTTTAAAGTAGCCATCGTCCCATCAAACAACAAGCGACCGTTGTCCAGCACGAGTAGACGATTGCATAATTTTTCTGCCGAATCGAGCACGTGGGTATTCATGAGAATTGTCTTACCTGCGCTACACTCTTCTTTCATTAATTGAATGAGTTGCTGAATCGCTAACGGATCAAGACCGATGAATGGCTCATCAATTAGATAAAGCGATGCGTCGTGCAAAAAGGCACTAAGAATCATGATCTTCTGACGCATTCCCTTCGAGAACGTGCTAGGAAAGTGGTGAATGACGTCTTCCATTCGAAACTTTTTTAAAAGGGTTTGAACACGTATTTCGAATTGCTCTTCGCTCATCTTATAGCCCATTGCGGTAAATGTTAGATGCTCCCATAACGTCATTTCATTATAGAGAAGTGGAGATTCGGGTATGTAAGCTAGCTGCTGTTTGACTTGAAGAGGCTCTTCTTCCATCGTCATCCCATTGATGGTCACTATACCTGATGACTTTGGGAGTAATCCTAGAATCGTTTTCATCGTCGTGCTTTTTCCAGCGCCATTTAATCCAATGAGTCCGACCAGTTCACCTTTTCCAAGAGTAAAGGAAAGATCCTTCACAAAAATGTTATCTTCATAACCAGTGTATAGGTGTTCTACTCTTAGTACATCAGCATTCATATCTCTGTAGCCTCTCTTTTTCTATTTTAGAACTACTCTCTTTACGAATGAGGTAAAGTTTAGTTACAAGAAATAAAGTCCTTACAGTAAAATGGACACCACAATCGGTGTCCAGCTAAGGAAATAATTAAAAACCTTTATCTGAATTAAGCTTATCAAAAATTTTTACAGTGCTAGCTGCAAGAATCTCAATCCCTCTTTGTAGGGAATCGAGATTAAAGCTCATCTGAGGATGGTGAAGTCCAGGGGATAAATCTGTTCCAAGTCCGATCATCGTCGCTTTTAATTGCGGAAACCGCTTAGGATAGTTGTGGAAGTCTTCCGCTCCTGGAGATTGTGTTGGGGTGATTAAAGCATCTTCCCCGAGCATCTCTATAATCGCCTGACCAACCACTTCTTCCATCATTGGGTTTGGCACAGCAGCAACCATCGGTTCCATTATTTCTAATTCTACAGTCGCACCATTGGCACTCCCTGCTATTTGAATCGCCTTCTTTACTTTATCCAAAAGAATGATCATCGCTTCGTTCGTTTGGGCGCGGACATCGATGGCAAATTCAGCTGAATCAGGAATAATGTTATAGTTCTTTCCGCCTGTTTGGACGTTAGTCACTTTTACAGATGATGGGATTGTTGGATTCATCCTCACAGCATTGACTGCACCAATGATTGCTGCTAACGAATCTACGACGTTAATCCCAAGATGTGGTCTCGCACCGTGCGCCTGAAGCCCTATCACTTTCCCTGTAATAATCGTCGTTGCACCGTGGTATATCGCTGGAGATGCTTGACCATACGAAAGCTCTTGAATTGGACGAAGATGAATGCCAAGAAGAGTATCTATATCGTCAACAACGCCTTTATCGATAAGCGCATTCGCCCCTAGTCCTGTTTCCTCTGCAGGCTGAAATAGAATCTTCAATCTTCCTTTCGGCACAAACCCGATCTCTTTCAAGCATCGAAGGGTATAAAGAACCATCGTCATGTGGGCATCATGACCACAAGAGTGATTAGCCTTCCATACTCCATCGACATTTTGCCATAAGGCATCGAGATCAGCACGCAGACCTACTGTAGGATTTGTTACATGTCCTTCAGAATCGTTCGTTCCATCCCATATCGCGATCACGCCTGTTATATCCTCGAATGTTGTGTAAGGAATGTCCATTTTATCAAGTTCACGACAAATATAAGCAGTCGTGTTCTTCTCTTCCCAGCTCACTTCAGCAATCGAATGCAAGTGGTGATAGGTTTCAAGAATTGACGAACGATTATTTTCAACCCATTGCTTTATTTGTTCTATCATTACTTTCCTCTCCTATCTACTTTTTACTATTTAGAAACAACATAATAATGCACAGGTTCCTTACTTCTTATTAACCCCGTCACTGTAAAGCCTTTCGATAAACCTAGTTGAAACTGTTGTCTTAACGCATAACGCCACTCTTTTGCCAGATCTATTTCCTCTTGCTTCATAATGTGAATGTTTGAAGGGACGGCCAAGAGATAGCCATCCGATTCTAGATTACTTTCTCGAATAATCGGCTTAGGATATGTTCCATTCATCTCCCAATCAAGTAATCGGGGATAGGAATATCCATTTGGGTCACTGGCAACCATTCCTTCGATTGCTTTCAAGACCCGATCCGATCCTATATCCCACTCGATTAATAGTCGATCGGACGGAAGACCTCGATTGAGATTATCGTTCATTTCACCGTAAAACGATTCGATATACGTTTTCGAATAACCACCCAATTTGACAAGATTAAGGTAGGCATTACGTGTTTCGAGTGGATCGAATGTCCATACGATTTTGTCATATCCGTTTGCAATAGCCCATTCTCGTTGCTTCCACTTCAAATGATTGCCGATACCCGCATCACGATAATCTGGATGTATCGCCATCATATGAGAACAGAGGTAGCTCCTTCCGTTCTTAAACCCAGGGAAGCCGTAGCAAAACCCAGTCAACTTACACTGATCGTATGCACCGATAACTACCCCACCGTGCGTTATAGACGCAATGAAATGAGGATGTGAGGTGATCGCCTCTTCTCCCCATACCATTTTTTGTAGAACAACCACTTCTTTAAGGCTATCATGGTCTGTTAGTACATTGAATTCCATTATTATTCTCCTCCTATTTATCGTAATTGGAACGGAGGAACTGTTTACTACCTATTAAATATTTGTTTATCATTGATTGGTTCACTTCATAGCCGATGCCGGCTCCTGTAGGAACGTCAAGCATTCCTGGTTTACTTAATACGACTTCTGGAGTGACAATATCTTCTGCCCAATAACGATTTGAAGCCGATGTATCGCCCGGAATCGTGAAATTCGATAGCGTTGTAATCGCAATGTTGTGAGCGCGTCCGATTCCCGCTTCGAGCATTCCGCCGCACCAAACAGGGATATTATATCGTGCACATAAGTCATGTATTCTCTTCGCTTCTGTTAATCCGCCAACGCGACCAATCTTAATGTTAATGATTTTACAGCTTCCCATTTCAATTGCTTTTCTCGCGTCTTCGGCGGAATGAATACTTTCATCCAAGCAAATTGGCGTATTCAGCTGTCGTTGCAGTGTAGCATGGTCAATAATATCATCGTGAGCTAGAGGCTGCTCTATCATGATCAAGTTGAATGGATCTAGCTGTTTCAGAAGATCGATATCGTTTAATGTATACGCCGAGTTGGCATCTGCCATAAGAGGTACTTCTACCCCAAATTTTTCACGGATCGCTCGAATCGGTTCAACATCCCAGCCTGGTTTGATTTTCACTTTGATTTTTTTATACCCATCGTTAATAAACTGTTCGACACGATTCAGAAGTTGCTCCATTGTCGGTTCAATTCCAATCGATACGCCGACTTCGATTTCTTCTTTTTTCCCCCCTAAAGCCTGTGCAAAGCTGATTCCTTGGAGTTTGCAATATAAGTCCCACACGGCTCCTTCAATGGCTGCTTTCGCCATGTTGTTGCGCCGGATATAGGAAAAGATTCGAGAAACTTCATCAGGATGTAAGATATCATGTGAGAATAGCTCAGGAATGAGGAAGTTCTCAAGCATGTAAACGACCGTCCCTGTCGTTTCCTCGTTATAGGTCGGATAAGGCATCGCGACACTTTCGGCATAGCCGATTTTTCCTTCGGCATGAGCACTGACGATAAGGAAATCCTTTTCCTGCATACTCCCGAAACTTGTGACAAAAGGAGACTTTAACGGCATACTTATATGTTGTAATTCTATTTTTTCAATTTTCATTAATTGACCTACCTTCATTAAGATCTATTGTTGTTTCAAGTATCTTCTAGCTCCAGTAAACTCTTCAGAATAAGTAGGAACATCAATTGAGATGATTTCGACTGACTTTGCCGAATTAGGAGAATGTATCATCTTTCCGTCCCCGATATACATCGAGACATGGTGGACTTTCCCCTTACCTTTTTCATAAGCAAAAAACATGAGATCGCCTGGCTTTAGGTTATCTTTAGTTACTGCAATTCCCTTCCTAGCTTGAACCGATGCATCTCTTGGAATAGTGATTCCGTGGGACTTATACATACTATGAGTAAATCCTGAGCAATCAAATCCAAATCCGGAAGTACCTGCCCATAGATAAGGGAGATCTAGGAACATCTTGGCGGACGTTACAATATCCTCCCCCGATGGATACGGAATGCTAAGTTCTGCTTCGTGTATAGCAACATCCTCAAGCTTCACCCACTTATTGTTACCATCAGGTGTTCTCACTTTCACTATATCTCCGTATTGTTTGATAGCAGGAATCTGGGTATTAAAGCTGATTTCCATGAATGGTTTTTTCATAGAGGGATCATCATATAGCCACGATGTCCGTTTTTTAATTACTGCAAACGGATGGTTATCCTTATATTCCATAAAGGTTGAAGTGGTAGCCAATTGTTTTTTGGGAATCCAACCAGGATAGCCTCGTTCGTGATTAGGCGTCGGTTGACCTAAAACAACGATTTTAGCCCAATCCCCTTTTTCCTCTATTAACTCTACCTGCTGACCATAAAGAGCTTGCGTCTCTAGTTTCCCTACTAACCACATCTTATCTGCCAATTTCATGCTTTCCGTCCATTTCTCCAAATCTACTGGACTATTCAATGAGGGTTCATCTAGTAAACGTCCTAGTTGAGGTGATTTCCACAATGTTGCTGCAGCGACGTTGATGAAATGTGCTTTTTCGTCATTAAGATACGTAGGCTTGGCGTAAACGAAAATATTCGTATTTTGAAATAGAAAAATATATATAAGGATTAAAATTATTGTTTTTACTTTATTAACGATCATCGGCTTATCCCTACCTTAACTTAGTTAGTAGACGACCAGGATACATTATCCATTTGTATACTCGTATCTTGTAGTGTAATATTACACCATTAAGGAAATAAGTTATATAACAAAAAAGCGAGAACATGTTATGGAGTGTGTACAATGTGTTAAAGAGACTAAGCTTTTGGTGTACCGTTTTTGCGTTCGGTATATTCTTATTCAATTATTTAGGTTATGACGATAAGAGTATATTGTTGTACATTACTAGCCCGCCGTTTTGGATTCTAGGAAATTACTCTAGTTTTTTAGGAAGATTTTTACCCGATGGCTCGTTGTTGATTATTTACGTATTCAACTTTTTGTTTTGGTTTCTATTAGGGATGTTACTTGATGGTATCATTAATAGAAATATAAGACATACGTTAATTAGGAATCTACCTAAAATAACTACTATCATTGTTCTAATAACTGTATCTTGTATTTCATTCTATATTTATCAAAATTCTGAACGTGTCATGAACCACATTCTTTCTCATCCTTATAACTATTCGAGTAAAAACATCCAATATGCAGTGAATTATACAGCTCAGAAAAAGTATGGCTTAAAATACACCGATAAAATGACTAAAATTGTTCAAGAGACCCGTGATCGCGAAGTTTATTCTAGTACGATTTACGCATTAGGAATTATTGGAACTCCCGAAGCGATCATAGCGATTACTTCTAACTATAATCGAATTGGCGACTACTATATTGAAGACTCTTCATTGGAACAGAACAAAAACACGATTTTAACGATGTTAGAAATAAATAATAGTAGAGAAGTAATAGAGTCTGGCATACATGTTGCGAGTATAGTACGGTTCGAATCTTTTACCCCTTCGTTAGAGAAGATCGTTCAAGACTCTACTAACATCGATACAGTATTACGTACAAAGGCAGCATTAGCATTAGAGAACATTAAAGAAAATCCAAGAATAAGTAATCCTAAATGGGATGAAGATTAAGTAGATAATTACTTAAATATTACGATAATTTATCAAATAATGCTATCCCTATTAAAATTTAATCATGATTTATTATGTTGCATTCTTCTTTAGCCTGATTGTATAATTAAAAAAAATACAGAATCGGAATTTGCCAGTGAAGAGCATCCAACTCTGAGGCGTCTACGATCGGGGTTTAACCCTCTAAGTAGAACGGGTACTGCCCGTTATAGCGGAACCAAAGCGGATCAATCTTTTAACCAAAGGTTGGTCAAGTTGGGTGGCACCGCGAGCGAAAGCGCTCCTCGTCCCAATCGGATGAGGGCGCTTTTTGTCATTTTTCAAAAAAACAAATTAGGGAGGATTATCATGTTAGACATTCGATTTATTCGAGAAAACCCAACGCTCATTCAACAGATTGCTTATCAGAAAGGAATCGCTGTTTCCATCACAGATCTGCTGGGCTATGACGAACAGCGCCGTAGTGTTCTTTTGGAAGTGGAAAACCTTCGAAGTGACCGTAATCGTTACTCTTCACTCATTTCACAATTGATGCAGCAGAAACAGCAAAATGAAGCGGAACAGATGAAAGAGCAAGTTCGACAAATCAACACAAAGCTATCAACGATGGAAGCACGATTAGGGGAAGTTGAACACCATTATTATGAATTAATGCAACTCGTTCCCAACGTCATTTCAGAAGATACTCCGGTCGGAGAATCAGACGAAGATAATGTTGAAGTCAAGCAAGTAGGATCTCCTCCTACATTTGACTTCGAAATTAAAGACCACGTAACACTCGGAGAAATTCATGATCTTTTTGACATTCCTCGTGGAGTAAAAGTCGCAGGAACCCGTAATTACTTCTTAAAAGGTGCGGGATTGTATCTACACCGGGCCGTGCAACAATTGGCGATTGATCTCTTATCCGATCGCGGCTTTACGGCAATGGACGTACCTTTGCTCGTACGAGAAGAATCACTTCAGAATACAGGCTTCTTCCCGCTCGGACGCGATCAAACGTATCAGTTGGAACAAGCGGATAAATGGCTAGTTGGAACGTCGGAAGTTCCTCTTGTTTCGTATTACAGTAATGAAGTCGTCGATGTAAGCGAACCGATTCGGTTAGCTGCCGTCTCCAATTGTTTTCGTCAAGAGGCAGGATCGGCCAGTCGTGACGTTCGTGGGTTATATCGCGTTCACCAATTTGCGAAGGTGGAGCAAGTAGTCCTATGCAAGAACGATCCTGAATTGTCGGAGCAGATGATGCAGGAAATTACGAAAAACGCGGAAGACTTACTCCATTTACTTGAGTTACCTTATCGTATGGTTGCCGTTTGTACCGGTGATATGGGCCAGAAAAACTACAAGCAATTCGATATTGAAACGTGGATGCCGAGCCGTGAAAATTACGGGGAAACCCACTCTTCATCGAACCTATGGGAGTTTCAAGCGCGACGTTCAAATATTCGCTATCGGGATGAAAATGACCAATTACAGTTCTGTCATACGTTAAACAATACAGCTGTGGCAACACCACGTATTTTAATTCCACTATTAGAAAATCATCAACGAGCAGACAGATCGATCTACATTCCGAA
>FWWL01000965.1_pt1 | contig 72947 bp, 72 predicted proteins | sample 2228331 | NCBI WGS metagenome assembly FWWL01 (sample SAMEA103939775, study PRJEB20133) | metagenome
CCTGCTTGCGCGAACCGCGGCCACGACGGCGCGGCTCCGGCTTGGCCTGCTGCGGCGCAGGCGCGGCCTCCTGCGCCTCGGCTGCCTCCTCGGTCGGTTCCGGCGCGGTCGGCTCGGGGACCGCCGGCACGGCCTCGGCGAGCGGGGCGGCGGCGCCGCTGTTGGTGCGGTACACGTAGGTGCCGGATTTCTCGTCACGGCCAAACTCGAACATGCCGCGCGCCTGCGCTTCCTCGAGCAGGTTGCCGAAGGTACGGAAGCCGTAGTAGGTCTCGGAGAAGTCCGGACGGCGCCGCTTGAGTGTGTCCTTGAGCAGCGAGGCCCAGATCTTGCCGGTGTCGCCACGCTCGGACACGAGCGCATCGAAGGTCTCGGCGACCATCTCGAGCGCCTGGGTGCGGCGTGCTTCCAGTTCTTCCTTGCGGCGGTCGTCGCTTGGGCGCTTCGCCTGCGGCTGTGCCTTGCGCTCATCGCGCTTGGCGGCGGCGCGGCGCACTTCGCGCACCAGGTCGTCGTAGAAGATGAATTCGTCGCAGTTGGCCACCAGCAGGTCCGAGGTGGACTGCTTCACGCCCACCCCGATCACCTGCTTGGCGTTTTCGCGCAGCTTGGAGACCAGGGGCGAGAAATCCGAGTCGCCGCTGACGATCACGAAGGTATTCACGTGGGACTTGGTGTAGCACAGGTCGAGGGCGTCGACCACCAGGCGGATGTCGGCAGAGTTCTTGCCCGACTGGCGCACGTGCGGGATCTCGATCAGTTCGAAGTTCGCTTCGTGCATCGTGGACTTGAACCCCTTGTAGCGGTCCCAGTCGCAATAGGCTTTCTTGACGACGATGCTGCCCTTGAGCAGCAGCCGTTCCAGCACCGGCTTGATGTCGAATTTTTCATAGTTGGCGTCGCGCACGCCAAGTGCGACGTTCTCGAAGTCGCAGAACACCGCCATGCTGATGTTGTCGGAGGAAGCCATGAGTTGTTGTTTTCTGAAAGTAAATGGAAAAGCTGACGGGGATTATACGCAACAAGCTTGCACCTGCACCGCCGGGGGCGAAACGGACGCGCGCGGCGCGCGAAGGGCCGGCCGCGCCAAGGCTCTGGCACAATGCGGGGGACACACGACTCCCGACCAGCCATGCAAAAGCCAAGCCTCAGCTATCTTCATATCCGCCCAAACGAGGAACTCCCGCCGATCGGACAGTTCCCGCCCTTTCTCGCCGTGCTGGTCATCGACGAGGTGTGCGAGGAGATGTGGCGCTGGGAAGCGAGCCGCTGGCTTGCCGCCTCGAACTGCCGCTACGTGCTGGCATGGGGCCAATTCAGCGAAGACTGGGCCGAGTCGGTGGACGACGCGAACCTGGAGGCCTTCGATTACGGCGAGATCCCCGACGACCGCCTGGTCATGACCACCTCGCACGAGGACGAGGAACTGGAGGAAGTGTTCTGGTTCGCCCGGCACCGCGCCCGCCACCCGTCCCTGCAACTATCCAGCACGGTCATCGTGCACATCGCCACGCGAGGGCGCAAGGACGAACTGGAACGGCAGTTCGCGCAGGCCTGAGGATCACAGGTGCGCCAGCGTGTTCTCGTCGGGGATGCCGTCGAAGAAGCGGTCGATGCAGCCCTGGAACACCGCCTCGTCCGGCGCCACGTCGGCGAACAGCGTCATCGACGAATGGAACTTCATGTCGTCCGGCGCGGCGAACACCTCGTCGATCGGCGGATCGAGCGAGGCGACGATGCCGGCGCACTCGCGCAGCCTGGCACCCAGGACCGGATGCGCGAGGAAGGCCGCCGCCTCGTCAGCCGATGCGATCGCGTAGCGCCTTGCCATCTCGCTGCGGCCCAGTCCCGCCAACTGGGGAAAGATGAACCACATCCAGTGACCGCGCTTGTGGCCGGCCCGCAGTTCGGCCAGCACCTGCCCGTACACCGGGTCCTGCGCCTGCACGAAGCGCTCCAGGTCGAAATCGCTATCCATGTCCGTCCTCCCTTGGTCTATGCTACAAGCTTCGCGCGGTTTGCGCGATCCTTGCCACGGACGATGAAACCAGAACAATTCGAACTGCTCCTGACGCGCGAGATGCCCTATGGTAAGTACAAGGGCCGCAAGCTTGCCGACCTGCCCGGCCACTACCTGGGCTGGTTCGCACGCGAGGGTTTCCCACGCGGTGAACTGGGTGAACTGCTGGCCCTGATGTACGAACTCGACCATAACGCGCTGCGCGGCCTGCTCGACCCGCTGCGTCCGCACCGCTGAGCGAGACAAGGCCGTTCCCGCGAAGGCCGTGGCCGCCCGGCAGGAACCCCGGGCTGGCCGTCCGAATGGCCGATTTGCCCGGTCTTTACCGGACTGCTGGCCGGATTGACTCGAAGCAACGCGGCTATAATTGCGTTTGCTCCAATGCCTTCCGGCCAACGCATGCTCAACGAACAAGCCCCCCACCCCACCGTCCTCGTCGTCGAAGACGATGAACACATCGCCCAGGTCCTGCGCTTCATGCTCGAGCGCCAGGCTTACCGGGTGCTGCACATGGCGGACGGGCGCGCCGCCAGCGAGCACATCGCGACGGCCGCCCCACCGGACCTGGTGCTGCTCGACGTCATGCTGCCTTTCGTCGATGGCTTCGAACTGGTCGGGCAGATCCGTGCGCGCGCGGAATGGGCGGCGGTGCCCGTGCTCATGCTCACCGCCAAGAACACCGAACGCGACACCGTGCGCGCGCTGGACGCCGGCGCCAACGATTTCGTCGTCAAGCCCTTCCAGCCCAACGAACTGCTGGCGCGGGTGCGACGTTTCCTGAAAGCCTGACCCATGAAGCCGATCTGCCTCCTGGCGCTTGCCATGCTGGCGTCGCCGGCCCTCGCCGCCGACACCGCCGTGCGCCTCCTCGCCGGCACCGAAAGGCTGAGCAATGGCGCCGCCGACTGGACCGAACGCGGCATCGGCGTGCAGCAGACCTACGGGGCGCGCCGGGTGCTCGACCTGTCCGCCAGCGACGTGCATCGCTTCGGCCTGCACGACAGCCAGGTGGCCGCCAGCTACACCCTGCCACTGTCGGCCAGCCTGACGGCGACCGTCGAAGCGAACGCCAGCGGCACCCACCGGGTGCTGGCCCGCCACGCCTTCGGCGTCCAGTTGCAGGCCGAGGTCGCGCCGGCCTGGCTCGTGCATGGCGGCCTGCGCTCGAGCAGGTTCGACAATGCCACGGTCAACGGCGCGCAACTGGCGGTGGAGCGCTACACGGGCCCCTACAGCCTGCTGCTCGGCTGGCGGCCAACCCGCGCCTATGGCGAGACCGCGCACGGCATCGAACTGCGCGCGAGCCGATACTACGGCGAGCGCAACGCCCTGACCCTGATCCTGGCGGGCGGCAAGGAAGCGGCCAGCATCCCGGGGGGCGTCACGCTGACCGGCGTGCGCTCGGCGGCGCTGACCGGCCGCCACTGGCTGGACGCGCACTGGGCCCTCAGCTACGGCGTCAGCCACACCCGACAGGGCAGCCTGTACACGCGCAAGGGCATCAACCTTGGTCTCCAGTACGCCTTCTGACCCCCTGGTCGCGGCGGCGATCTGGACCGGCGCCGCCGCGCTCGGCCTGACCCTGCTGATGAGCCTGCAGATCGTGCTGCTGCGCGCGAGCCTGCGCCGCGGCGAGCGGCGCGAGGCGCAGGCGCTTGCCCGCTGGCGCCCCATCCTGAACGCCGCCATCGTCGGCGAAACGCCCGAACTGCCCCGACTGGCCGGCGCCGAGCGCCTGCCCTTCCTGCGCCTGTGGGTCCACCTGCAGACTTCCCTGCGCGGGGACGCCGCCGCCGCCCTGTGCGAGGTGGCACGGCGCCTGGCCATGGACGCGCACGCACGCCACATGCTGGCGCGCGGTCCGCGCGCCGAGCGCCTGCTGGCGGCGCTGGTGCTGGGCCACCTGGGCGACCGCCAGGCATGGCATTCCCTGCTGCGCCTGGCGGAGCAGGACGATGCGACGCTGTCGCTGACGGCGCTCTGGGCGCTGGTGCGCATCGACCCGGAGCAAGCGGCAAGATTCCTGACCCAGCGCTTCATCGAACGGGACGACTGGGCCCTCTCGCACGTCGCGGGCATCCTGCAGCACGCGCGCACGCCGGTGGGCGAGGTGCTCGCGACCATCCTGCCCGGCCTGGCGCAAGAACGCCTGCCGCGCGCCCTGCGCATCGCCGAGGCCTTGCGCGTGAACCTGCCGCCCGACGTGCTGCGCGGCGCGCTGGCGAGCGCCTCGGTGCCGGTCGTGGTCGCCGCCCTGCGCAGCGTCTTCGCTCCGGCGCTGCTCGATGCCGTGCGCGCCCTGCTGGCGCACGAGGACTGGCAGGTGCGGGTGCAGGCCGTGCGCGCACTGGGCCGGATCGGCGAACGCGGCGACGCCCAGCGCCTGCTCGTGCTGCTTGGCGACAGCCAGTGGTGGGTGCGCTACCGCGCGGCGGAGGCGCTGCTGGACCTGCCGATGCTCGCGCCAGGCGAACTGGCGGCGCTGCGCGCGCGCCTGACCGACCGCTACGCGGCCGACATGCTGACCCAGGTGATGGCCGAACGGGCAGCGGGCGAACCCGCGCTCGCCCTGGCCTCCTGAAACAGGAACCAGCTCGTGGACACTTCCCAACTCATCGTCGAATTCGCGACCTGGTTCGTGCTGTGCTACTTCGTGGCGCTCAACGGCGGCTACCTGATCCTGAACATGTTCGCCCTCGCCGCCCTGCGCCGGCGGGGGCAGGAACAGTTCCTGTCGGACCTGCCGCGCGCCTACTCGGGCCTGGAGCCGCCGGTATCGATCCTGGTGCCCGCCTATAACGAGGAAGCGACGATCGCCGCCTCGATCCGCTCGATGCTGCAGCTGTCGTATGCCGAATTCGAGATCGTCGTGATCAACGACGGCTCGAAGGACGATACCCTCGAAGTGCTCAAGCGCGAGTTCGCGCTGCTGCCCTTCCCCGAGGCCTACCGGCGCCAGTTGCCGACGAAGGAAGTGCGCCAGATCTACCGCTCGACCCGCTATCCGAACGTGCGCGTGATCGACAAGGTCAACGGCGGCAAGGCCGACTCGCTCAACGCCGGCATCAACGTTTCGCGCTACCCCTTGTTCTGCGGGGTGGATGCCGACTCGGTGCTGCAGCGCGACAGCCTGGTCAAGGTCACCGAACCCTTCCTGCGCGATCCGACCGTGGTGGCCACGGGCGGCACCGTTCGGGTGGCCAACGGCTGCGAGGTCAGCGGCGGCTTCCTGACCAGGGTCGGCCTGCCCAGCAACATCTGGGCCCTGTTCCAGGTCGTCGAATACCTGCGCGCCTTCCTGTTCGGCCGCCTGGGCTGGTCCTCGATGAACGGCATGCTGATCATCTCGGGCGCCTTCGGCGTGTTCCGCAAGGACGCGGTGGTGATGGCCGGCGGCTACCGCCACAACACGATCGGCGAGGACATGGAACTGGTGGTGCGCATGCACCGCCTGCTGCGCGCGAAGCGCCAGCCCTACCGCATCGAGTTCGTGCCCGACCCGGTGTGCTGGACCGAAGCGCCGGAAGACTTCAAGACCCTCAAGAACCAGCGGATCCGCTGGCAGCGCGGCCTGGCCGAGAGCCTGAACGCGAACTGGGGGCTGATGTTCTCGCGCAATGGCGGCGTGCCGGGCTGGCTCGCCTTCCCCTTCATGCTCGCCTTCGAGTGGCTCGGCCCCCTGATCGAACTGGGCGGCTACGCCTTCATGATCGTCGCCTTTTTCACCGGCACGATCTCGTGGGAAGCCTTCGCCGCCTTCCTGTTCGTGGCGATCGGCCTGGGCATCCTGCTGTCGGCCTCCGGCATCCTGCTCGAAGAAATGTCCTTCCACATCTACCCGCGCGGCAAGCAACTGCTTGGACTGGCGGCGGTCGTCATCCTGGAGAACTTCGGTTACCGGCAGCTCAATTCGGTCTGGCGCCTGACGGGCCTGTACCGCTGGGCGGCCCAGAAGGAATCGACCTGGGGTACGATGAAGCGCAAAGGCACCTGGCAAAGCGGCACCAAATCCTAGATACGGCCGGCCAGTCTCGATCGATCGTCCCCATGCGTCGACTCCCGCTTCTCCTGTTATCGATGACCATCCTCCCGGCCCACGCCGCCTGGTTGCAGGCCTGCGAGGCCACCGCGTCACCGGAGCGCGTACCGCAGGCAAGCATCACCCGGCCGGACGGCAGCGTCGTGCGACTGTCCGTGACGAGCGAGGCGGTGCGCGCGGGCTGCCGGGGCACGCCGCTCGCCGTGCCCGCCGGCCAGGTAGCGGGCCTGCATCCGCTACCTCCCGGCGCAAGGCCCGCCAACACCATCCTGCTGGAAGGCAGCGAACAGGACGGACGCTTCCTCGTCAACAGTCACACGCTGCCGCCCGCGACGCCAGCGCCCGAGGCACCAGCCCCGATGCCCCTGGGCAGCAACCTGCTCGCCGCCATGCAGCTGCGCAGCTTTGGTGTCGAAGAACGTGTGCGTGCCCGGCTGCACGCGGGCCGCCTGGAAATCGAATGTGCGGCCGGGAACCGTCCCGCCGGCGTGCTGCTGTCCGGCCCCTGGTACCTGCCGCGCGCCGATGTGGCGATGCACGTCCGCTTTTCCGGCGCAGGCCGCTTCACCTGGCAGGTGGCCGACGCGGGACTGGCCCTGCGCGAACGCGCGCTCGACGCCGGCCTGCTGCGCGCCGGGGCGCGCGCCGCCGATGCCCGGCTGCCGCTGCCTCAAGGACTGGACCGGCAGGCATGGCGCCAGTTCGCCCTGGTCTGCCCGGCGGGTCCAGCCCGGCTGGTGATCGATTCCCTCTCGCTGGAAACGGCGCCGCCGGGGCCGGCTCCCGCCCGCGCGAGCTGGGTCTGGGACAGCGAACGCTGGCGCGACCACGGCGAGGCGCTGCTCGAGTGGGCGGCGCGCGAGGGGCTGGGCGAGCTGTTCATCGTGGTGCCCTTGGACGGGAGCCGCGTGCGCGAACCCGGCGCCCTGGCGAGATTCGTGCGCCAGGCGCGCACGCGCGGCATCGCCGTTTCGACCGTGGATGGCGACCCGCGCATGGTCTTGCCGTCCGAGCACGCGAAGGTGGTGCAGCGGGTGCGCGCCTATGCAGCCTACAACGCGCAGGTGGATCCTGGCGCGCGCCTGTCCACCCTCCAGTTCGACATCGAACCCTATCTGCTGCCCGGCTACGCCAGCGCCGCGCCCGACTGGGAGCGGCGCTACATCGAATTGCTGCGCAAGCTGCGCCGGGCGGCAGGCGGGATGCGCCTGGAATTCGTCGTGCCGTTCTGGTGGGCGCACAATGATGCGCTGATGCGCGCCCTGGCCCGGAACAGCGACGCGCTGACCGTCATGGACTACCGCACCGACCCGGAGCAGATCTACCGGTTCGCCGTGCCCTTCCTCGACTGGGGACAGCAGCATGGCAAGCAGGTGCGCATCGCGCTGGAAGCCGGCCCGGTGGCGCCGGAAACCCAGCGCCGCTACCAGCGCACCGTCCCGGGAGAGGCTGCCGACCTGTTGTTCGCCGAAGCGGCCGGGGTGCCGGTGCTGGTCCTGCTGCGGCAGCCTGCTTCGCAGGTCGAAGGACCAGGGTTCCGCCTGGCCGGCAGCCGCCACCTGGACGGATCGGCGACCAGCTTCCACGGCAAACCAGACACCTTGCGCAAGCTCTTGCCGGGACTGGAGCGCCAGTTCGGCGCCTGGAGCGGCTTCGCCGGACTGGCGCTGCACGAGTGGCGCTAGTGGAAAGCCACCGGTCGGCGGCCGGGTCGGCGTGCGCTTGACGCGGCCGCCTTGTTGGGGTCTACTCGGGCTACTTGACCAAATGCAAACACCATCCCTCGCCCCGTGCTCGACCTGATCAACGCCATTCCGCGCAACCTCATCCTGCCTCCGGCCAGCCTGTTCCTGCTGATCGCCGCCGGTCTGCTGATGTGGCGCCGCTGGCCGCGGGCGGGGCGCGTGGTGGCGGGCGGGGGCTTCGCGGCGCTGGCCTTCCTGTCCAGCACCGCCGGCGCGCAGTTCCTCGTCGCGCCCCTGGAAAACCTGAGCCAACCGCTACGGGAAACGGATCTCACAGGCGCGCAGGCGATCGTCGTGCTGGCCGCGGGACGGCTGCAAAACGCGCCGGAATACGGATACCGCGACATCCCGGACCACATCGCCCTGGCCCGCCTGCGCTACGCGGCGCATTTGCAGCGCCGCACGGGGCTCCCCGTACTCGTCAGCGGCGGCAACGGGGCCAGCGGCGCCGATCCCGCCCGCACCCGACAGGCATACACCAAGGCCGATGCGATGGCGACCGCCCTGCGCGAGGACTTCGGTGTTCCCGTGAGGTGGGTCGAGACGCGCTCGCGCGACACCGGCGAGAACGCGGCCTTCAGCGCGGCGCTGCTGCGCCAGTCCGGCGTGGGGCGTGTCCTGCTCGTGACCGATGCCATGCACATGCCGCGCGCCCGGGCGTCGTTCGAGCGCGCCGGACTGCAGGTCATCGGCGCGCCGACCATGTTTTTCGGCAAGCAGGCGCAGGGCCTTGGCGCGTGGGTGCCGAGCGCCGAGGGGATGCGCCGCTCCTGGTATGCCGTGTACGAACTGCTCGGGATCGCCTGGTACCGGCTGCGTCAAGCGAGCCCGGCCTGAGCGCTACCGGGGCCGCCCCGGCGGACCCTGGCGCTACCTGTTTCCCCCTTCCTCTCGATACCGCACGATTTCGTACGATTCCATACGATCTCGCCGCGAAAAAGCACGATTCACGGACGAAATCGCGCGATTTTCGAGCGAAAATGCCCGAATCCGGTACGAAGTCACACGATTTCCACCGGCGCTCTTTCTCACGAACAAAGAAGCAGAAATCGTGCGTTTTCGTTCCGTTTTCGGGCGATTTCGTAAAGCTTTCGCGCGATTTCGTGAGCGAATCGTGCGATTTCGTGTCGATATCGGGCGGCTTCGGCCGAAATCGTACGAAATCGGGCAGCCCACGCAAAAAAGAACCGACTGCTCCTAGTCGCGCCGCGCCAGTGGCAACTCGACGATGAAGCGCGTCCCGGCCCCGGCCTGGCTTTCGAACCAGATCGTGCCGCCGTGCTCGTCGACGATGCTCTTCGTGATCGACAGTCCCAAGCCGGTGCCGCCCTTCTGGCGCGAGTCGGCCGAATCGGCCTGGGCGAAGCGTTCGAACACGCGCGGGCGGAACTCCTCGGGAATGCCGCAGCCCTGGTCGCTGACGGTCAGGCGCGCGCGGCCGCCCTCGTGGCCCACCCCGAGCGTCACCAAGCCGCCGCGCGGCGAGAACTTGACCGCGTTCGACAACAGGTTGGTGAGCACCTGCACGATGCGGTCGCGGTCGCAGTTGACCGCCAGCGCCTGTGCGCCGGGCCCGCTCTCGCAACGCAGGGCCACCCCCATCTGCCCGGCGTAGCCTTCCATCGCGTCCAGCGCGTGCTCGGCCAGGGGCAGCAGCGGCTGTAAGGTGCGCTCGAAGCGCATGTTGCCCGACTCGATCTTCTGAATGTCGAGCACGTCGTTCACCAGCCGCACGAGGCGCTCGCAGCTGTCGTGGGCGATCGCGACCAGTGACTTGATCTCCTGCGGCAGGTCGCCCGCGGTGCCATCGGCCAGCATGGACAGCGAGGCGCGGATCGAGGTCAGCGGCGTGCGCAGTTCATGGGAGACGGTGGACACGAACTCGCTCTTCATCCGCTCGATCTTCTTGCGCTCGGAGATGTCATGCAGGAACACGCTGAAGAAGGCGCCGTCGCCGCTGCCGGCCAGGCCCGCGGTCATCTCGATCGGGAATTCGACGCCCGCGCGATTGACGACGATGCGCTCGACGTGGCGCGCAAGCAACTTGTGCTGTCCCGTTTCGCGGAACAGCCGGATGGCGCGGCGCGCGCTGTCGCGGAAGCGCTCCGGCACCACCAGCTCGACCAGCGGCCAGCCGACCGCCTCCTTGCGGCGCCAGCCGAACATCCGCTCGGCTGCCGAGTTCCAATCGGTCACCGTGCCGTTCAGGTCGACGCCGATGAAGGCGTCCTGGGACGCCTCCACGATGGTGCCGATGCGCTGCTCGCTGGCCCGCACCGCCACCAGCGCCGCCTCCAGCTCACGGGTGCGCTCCTCGACACGGCGTTCGAGCGTGGTGTTCAGATCCTGCAGCTCCTGGCGTCGGTGCACCAGGTCCGCCACCAGGGCGCTGAGCGAGCCGGACAGCGCCCGCACCTCGAAATAGCTGTCGCGCGTCGCCGCCAGCGGCACCATCTCGCCGCGCTGGATGCGCTGGGCCGAGCGCGCCAGTTCGTTCAGCGGCCGGGTGATGCGGCGTGCCACCAGCAGGCCGGCCAGCGAGAACAGCACTGCCAGCGCGGCGCCGCTCCACAGCGCGTGCTCGCGCAGGCGCTTGACCGGCAGATAGGCATTGTCCACCTGCTGGCGCAGGACCACGGTCCAACCCAGGCCCGGATAGTCGTAGCGCCCGCTGGTCTTGCTGAACCCGACCAGGTAGGACTTGCCGTCCGGCCAGGTCTCGACCAGGTAGCCATTGTCGCGCGCGGCGCGAAGGCTCGGCTGCGCGGCCACCGTTTCTCCCAGCAAATCGGGCGGACCGTCCAGCACCAGGCCGTCCCTGCTGACGATCATCGCCTCGACCTCGCCCTGCCCCGACATCGGCACCACCACCGAGCGCTCGATGTCGCGCGCCCATTGCCAGGCCAGGTGCACGCCGAACACGCCCAGCGGCTTGCCGTCCGCGTCGAAGTAGGGAAAGGCGACGTCCACGAAGCGGCGCGCCGTGTCCCCGTCCCGGGGCAACAGCTTGGCCAGCAGCACCGCCTCGTGGACGTCGCCCACATATATCCCGCGCAAGGCGTTCTGGAACCAGGGGCGCTTTGACACATCCGCACCTTCGAGCAGGCCGCCGGCCGCCACCTGCACCTTGCCTTCGACGCTGGCCATCCCGATCCAGTCGTAATAGGTGTAGGTGTCGCGCATGCGGTCGAGCACCCGGCGCCGCGCGGCGTTGTCGACGTTCGGCCCGATCAGGTCGCCCCGCTGCGCGATCAATTTCACCTCGCGGTAGCGCTCGTACATCCCGCGGTCGAGCTTGTCGGCCGCCTGCATCGCCATCTGGCCGAGGGTGCGTCCGATACTGGTCTTGAGGTGGGCGGTGGCGGCGCGCTCCACCACCTCGACCAGCAGCAGGGTCAGGACCACGGACAGCAGGGAGAAGGCCAGCGCCAGCCAGGCGCCCAGGCCGAGCGGGCGAAGACCGCGGGGGAGATTGCGGAGGAAGGAAGCCATGCCGGCACGCGTTGAAAACAGTATCATCAGGGTAACACAGCATGACGCCAGGCTCCAGCCTGGCTGGTGCTGCCACACGGGAAGGTGCGATTTCCGTTACACTTGGCGGTTACAGCAATTTACGCAACAGGAAGCACACCAGCCATGTCCGCCACGCCCGCCGCCGAATCCCTGCTCGACTACGTCACCTCGTGCGCACTGCCGACCCCGTGGGCGCAGTTCACCCTGCACGCGTTCGTCGAGCATGCGACCGGCAAGGAACACCTTGCGATGGCGCTGGGCGACCTGGGAAGCGGCGAGCCGGTGCTGGCGCGCGTGCACTCGGAGTGCCTGACCGGGGACGTGCTGTTCTCGCAGCGCTGCGACTGCGGCGCCCAGCTCGAGGGCGCCCTGCGCAAGATCGCCGACGAGGGACGCGGCGTGCTGCTGTACCTGCGCCAGGAAGGGCGCGGCATCGGGCTGCTCAACAAGATCCGCGCCTACCGGCTGCAGGAAGCCGGGGCGGACACGGTCGAGGCCAACCTGCAGCTGGGCTTTCATGCCGACGCGCGCAACTACGAGCTGTGCCAGCCGATGCTGGCGCACTTCGGCATCGACGCGGTACGGTTGATGACGAACAACCCGCGCAAGATCGACGCCCTGAGCCGCCTGGGCGTGCGCGTGGCCGAACGCGTGCCCCTGCTGGTGAACCGCAACGCCTTCAACAACAACTACCTCAACACCAAGCAGCTCAAGCTCGGCCACATGATGACGCCCCAGGCCGAGGCGGTGGCCGAGGACGGCGAGCTGTAGGCCGGCCCGCTCTTTCCGGCTGACGGGCCGGTCCCGCTCCCGTCGCTCCGTACGCGGGCAAACCGGCCGATGTGGCAAGATGGATGCATCCGACCCGTAGAAGGATTGCATGAAACGGACGACCGCCGCTCTCCTGCTCTGCCTGGCCTGCAGCCTTGCCGCTTCGCAGGCGCCCGCCCCCGCGCGAAGTCCCGCTGTTGCCGAGCGACCCTCCGCGCCACCGCTCGAGCGCGCACCACTGGTCGTGCCACCCGAAGCCCCACCCGCGGTCATCCTTCCCGACGTCCTGGACGAGGTCGACGACCCGGGCCTCCTGCCGCAGCCCTCCTCGGCCGCGCAGGAACTGTACTCGGCCGCGCGCGACGACCTGCTGCAGATCCGCATGCTGCTCAAGAACGGGCGCAGCCAGTCCACCGTCGGCTCGGGTTTTCTCGTTGGCGACAGCAACCTGGTCGTCACCAACTACCACGTGGTGTCGCAGATGGCGCTCGACCCGGCCATCTATACCGCCGAATACGTGGACACCGACGGCAACAGCGGCCCGGTCGAACTGCTCGCCGTGGACGTGCTGCGCGACCTGGCGGTGCTGCGCGTGGACCGCAACGGCACCGGCTTCTTCAAGGTGCCCGAGCGCCCCCTCAAGCTGAAACAGGGACAGTACCTGTACTCGCTGGGCAATCCTCTCGACCTGGGCTTCGCCATCTCCGAGGGCTCGTACAACGGCGTCGTCACGCGCAGCTTCTACGACCAGCTGATGTTCACCGGGCCGATCAATTCCGGCATGAGCGGCGGTCCCAGCATCACCAGCAACGGCACCGTGGCCGGGGTGAATGTGTCCAAGCGCCGCGACGGCGAGTCCGTCAGCTTCCTGGTGCCGGTGAAGTACGCGCAGGACCTGCTGCGCAAGGTCGCCGAGCAGGAGGCGCCGCCCCCCGACTTCAACCCGGTGATCGCCGGCCAGTTGCTGGTCCACCAGCGCGCCATGGTCGGACGCCTGCTCGACGAACCGCTCGAACTGAAGGCCATGGGCCCCTATCTGGTGCCGGTGCGCGAGTCCGGCCAGTTGCGCTGCTGGGGACGCTCGAACGTGCAGGCCGAGGCCGCCTTCCGGGCCGATGTGATGAGCTGCGCGATGGAGTCGGCGATCTATGTCTCGGAGCGCCAGCGCACCGGGCACGTCTCGATGACGCACCAGTACGTGCGCTCGGCGACGCTGCACAAGCTGCCCTTCGCCGCGCTGGCCAGCGCGATGTTCCGGGTCGACCGGATCGGCACGACGGGCGACGTGCGCCTGACGCGTCCGCACTGCACCGAGCAGTTCGTTCGCACCCGCTCGCTGCCCTTGCGCGCCGTCACCTGCGTGCGCGCCTACCGCAAATTCGCCGGCCTGTACAACTTCACCCTGCTCACGGCCAGCACCGACGATCCCTACGCGAGCCTGCAAAGCCGGCTCGACCTGGCGGGGGTTTCCTACGACAACGGCATGCGCGCCACGCGCGCCTTCCTCGACGCGCTCGGGCGCACCGGCAGGCGATGAACGGCCCCTGGTTCGTCGAGACCCTGGCGCGCAACGGTGACGTGCTGCACCGCCACCGCATCGGCGCGCTGCCGATCCGGCTTGGACGCGGCTACGACAACGACGTCATCGTCGACGACGACCACGCCGCGCCGCGCCACGCGATCGTCGAATCCGGCCCGCAGGGGGAACTGGTGATGCGCGACCTGGGCACGCGCAACGGCATCGTCCATCGCGGCCGGCGCGTGGACACCATCGCGCTGACCGGCGACACGGTGGTGCGCATGGGGCACACCTCGCTGCGCGTGCGCGCCGCCGACTATCGGGTGCCCGACGAACTGGTGGACCGCACCATGCACGGCTGGGAGGGCGCCGTGCCCGGCCTGGCCGGCCTGCTGCTGACCGCGGCGGTCGCCCTGTTCACCATGTGGCTGGCCGATGCCCAGGCATTCCAGCCGCTGCGCTACCTGCTGGCGCTGGCCTATGGGGTGGGCGCGGCGCTGGCCTGGAGCGGCCTGTGGGCGCTGGGCAACCGCCTGTTCACCGGCCACGCCCAGCTCGGGCGCCACCTGTTCATCTTCGGCTGCGGCCTGGTCGCGCTCACCGTCTACAAGATCGCCTCCAGCGCGATCGCCTATGCCTGGTCGCTGGAGGCGCTGACACGCTTCGGCGCGCTGGTGTCGGCGGCCCTGGTCGCCGGCATGGTGTACTTCCATCTCGCCACCGTCAAGCCGAGGCTGCGTGGTCGGCTGCGCGCCGTTTCGGCGGCGCTCGCCCTGCTCGGCGCCGGGCTGGTGCTGGTCGCCAACGAGCAACGCCACGGCCGCCTCGCCGACGAACTCTACATGTCGGTGCTGATGCCACCCGAACTGCGCGCCAGCCCCGACCACAGCGTGGACGAGTTCATGGCGAATGTGGGAGCGATGCAGCAGGTCCTGGACCTGGAGCGCACGCGCAAGCCGCCTGACGAGGGCGAGTACTGAGACCAGGCGGCCGCGGCGGCCGGTCGTGCTCTGCTGCTACAATCGCCACCAGCTGCCAGCCACCGGCGGCGGACGAACCTTCGACACCGTTCATGAACATGCCCATCGACCTGATCGCCGCCCCGGCCGGCGCCGCAAGCACACCGCGCGCCGGCGCCATGATCCGGCGCGAACGGACCGTCGTGCTCCTGGGCTGGGCCCTGTTCTCGGTACTGATGATCCTGGTCGCGATCGAGGACCACCGGCAGGATGGCGGCGGGCCGCTGTGGCATCCCCTGTTATGGGAACTGTCCTCGCTGGTGGTGGCCAGCGCCATGCTGCTGGCCCAGGCCCGCCTGACGGCGCGTCACGACCGGCTGATCGCCAGGCCGGCGCGCTGGTTCGCCATCCAGGCCCTATGCCTGCCGGCCTGGTGGCTCGCGTTTCCGGCGCTCGTCTTCGGTATCCGGCACGCCATCCATGCGCTGGCCGGCGAAAGCTATGAGCACGATCCCTGGGGCCAGGTCTTCCTGTACGAGTCGCTCAAGATCTCGGTGTTCGTCGGGCTGTTCAGCGTGGCCCGCTTCGGCATCCTGTCCTACCGCGCCTGGCTCGAACAAAGACTGCGCGCCGAGCAGGCCGGCGCCCTGCTGCGCCAGGCCCAGCTGGAACGGCTGGCCCGGCAGATGCAACCGCACTTCCTGTTCAACGCCCTCAACACCGTGTCCTCGCTGATGCACACCGATGTCGCGCGCGCCGACGCCACCCTGATGCAACTGGCCGAGATGCTGCGCGCCTCGCTCGAGCTGCGCGACAGCCAGCTCGCGCCGCTGGCGACCGAACTGCGCCTGGCGCGCGGCTACGCCGGCATCATGGGCGAGCGTTTCGCCGACCGGGTCGCGATAGCCTGGGACATCGACGCGGCCCTGCTGGATGTGCCGCTCCCGGTCATGAGCGTGCAGCCGCTGCTGGAAAACGTGTTCAAGCACACGGTCGAAGGGCGCCGCGGCCCGACCCGCATCGAGGTCCGCGCGCGGCGCGAGGGAGACACCCTCCTGCTGCGGGTCGAGGACGACAGCGGCGTGCTGGCGCCACCCTCGCCCGGCGGCGTGGCGCTGGCCAACGGCCGGCGCGCGAGCGCCTGCGGCGCATGCTCTCCCTCGAGGACGGCATCGCGTCGATCGGCGAAGCCGCCGATGGCTTCGAGGCGCTCGAACGGATCGCCGCGGCGCCCCCGGACGCGATCTTCCTCGACGTCCAGATGCCCGAATTGTCCGGGATCGAGCTGGCCGCCTCACTGCCCGACCCGGCGCCGCTGGTGGTCTTCGTCACCGCCTACGACCAGTACGCGCCGGCGGCCTTCGACGCCGACGCGATCGACTACCTGCTCAAGCCATTCGACCAGCCGCGCCTGCGGCGCGCCCTGCGCCGGCTGCGTGAACGCATCGCGGCCGGCGGGCGCCAGGCGCTCCCCTCGGCCGCGCCGCCGCCGCGCCAGTTGCTGGTCACGGATCGCGGCGCCACCCGCGTGGTGCAGGTGGCCGACATCGACTGGCTCGAAACGGCCGACAACTATGTCGTGCTGCACACCGCCCACGGCCAGCCGCTCTTGCGCCAGACGCTGGCCGGACTGCTCGAACGCCTGGGCCCGGCCTTCCTGCGCTGCCACCGGCGCGCAGCCGTGCGGCTGGACCGGATCGAGCGGATCGTCAGCCTGGACAAGGGCGACTGCCAACTGGTGCTGCGCGGTGGCGCACGGGTGCCGTGCAGCCGCCAGTACCGGGGGGCGCTTATGACGGCCCTCGATCCGGCCCGCCCCGCCTAGGACCCGGTTCGCCACATTGCGCTCGCGTCCGCGCGGGGCGCGCATTTAATCTGGCCGGCATCGACAAGCAACGAGAGAGCCGCCATGCACACCACGCCGCGTCCGCCCGCCCCCCGTCTGGTCTTCCTGGACTGGGTTCGCATCATCGCCTTCTTCATCCTGATCCTGTACCACGTGGGGATGTACTACGTGAGCTGGGGCTGGCACGTCAAGAGCCCGTTCGCCGGGCCGGCCGCCGAACCCTTCATGCTGCTGTCCTCGCCCTGGCGCCTTGGCCTGCTGTTCCTGGTCTCGGGCGTGGCCTCGGGCTACATGCTGTCGCGATCCGCCACCGGCGCGTTCGCGCGGCGGCGCAGCCTGCGCCTGCTGCTGCCGCTGGTCTTCGGCATGCTGGTCGTGGTGCCGCCCCAGTCCTATTTCGAGGTGGTCGAACAGGCCGGCCACACCGGCGGCTATGGCGCGTTCATGGGACTGTACCTTAGCGGCTACGACGGCTTCTGCGACGCGGACGGCTGCCTGATCATGCCGACCTGGAACCACCTGTGGTTCGTCGCCTATCTGTGGGTGTACACGCTGCTGCTGGCGGGCCTGCATGCCCTGTTCGCCTCCCGAACCGAAGCGCTCGCCGGCCTGCTTGGCCGCCTGCTGACGGGCTGGCGGATCATCGTGCTGCCCGCCGCCGTGCTGGCGGCTGCGCGCCTGCTGCTGGCCCCGCACTTTCCACAGTCCCATGCGCTGTTCGACGACTGGTACAACCACGCCACCTACCTGCCGCTGTTCCTGTTCGGCGCCCTGCTCTCGCGCCTGCCGGGGTTCTGGCCGCGGCTCGGCTGCCTGCGCTGGGAGGCCCTGGGGATCGCCCTGGCCTGCTGGAGCGCATTGGTGGTGTGGAACGCGCTGCCGGACGAAGCGCTCGATCCCGCCTCGGTGGAAGGCTGGCGCACGGTGCTGCGCGTGGCGCATGCACTGTGCGCCTGGTCTGCGATGGTGGCGGCCTGCGGCTTCGCACAGCGCCACCTGCAACAGGACGGTCCTGCCCGGCGCTATCTGACCGAGGCGGTATTCCCGGTGTACATCGTGCACCAGACCTTGATCGTGGTGCTGGCGGTGCTGGTTCGCCCGGCCCGGCTGGCGCCGGGGACCGAAGCGGTGTTACTGGTGGTCATGACGCTGGTGGCAAGCTTCGCATTGTTCGAGCTTGTCCGCCGCGTCCGGCCGCTGCGGCCCGTGTTCGGGTTGGCCCCGATCCGGCCTGCCGCGTCTCCTGGCAGCCGATCCGATGCGCTCGGCGTGCCCGGTTAGTGCGAATGGCTGCCCTGACGACTGATCTCGCCCTGGGCCCCACCCTGCTTGATGCTGGCACTGGCGCTAACGCCCTCCTTGTCCTGCGTGTTGCCCTGGGCGCTGCCCTGCTGGCCGCTTTGCATGGTCACGCCGGCGCCGCCGTTGCCGGCACGCGCACGCCCCTGCTCGGACTGGAAGTCCCGGGCCCCGCTCTTGAACGGGTCGGTGAAGTTGCGCGCCGCATCCTGCTGGGCCTGGATGCCGCGTTCGGCCTGTTCCGCCGCGCGGCGCGCGGCCTCGTCGGCCACCTCGCGTGCGGTGCGGGTGGTGTGCTGCACGTGCTGTTCGGCCACACGCGCCAGTTCCACCTGGGTGTCGGCCGCCACGCGCGACAGGTGCTGCTGGTAGGCGCGCAGCTTTTCGCTGGTCGGTTGCGCGCGCGAGGTGGCCGCGCTCAGCAGTTCGCTCTGGCGGTTGGCGGTGATCATTTGTTGGCTGGTCAGCGTGGTTTCCTCCAACATGGTCTGCATCAACTGGATGTTCAGGTTGAACATGTCCTGGAAGGACTTGAACATCGACTTGGACATGTCGTTGACGAACGCGGTCTGCGCGTCCAGGTGGGTACGGACTGCGGGGGTGATCTGTTGTGAGAATGGATACATTAGATGCCTCATGCGTCAAGTTGGAAAGGGCCGCGCGGGGCGCGGCACAAGTGCTCTCGGCAACATGCCGTCCGCTCTCCGAAGGGAAGCGCGGCGCGCTGCACGAGGCACAAGACTAGAGGCTCAGCCGATGCGCACGTTTGATCTCGCTCAAACGTGCGGGACTTGAACAGCTTGCAATTCCTAGCCGACGTTGACCGGCGCGGCCGGGTACTGGATCGCCGCGCGGCGCCTGTTGGCGAGGGTGAACGCGAGCGTGAGCGGCCCGACCCGGCCGACCAGCATCAGCGCCATGATCACCACCTGCCCCGGCGCGGACAGCTGGACGGTCAGCCCGCGCGACAGGCCGACGGTGCCGAAGGCCGAGACCACCTCGAACGCGATGTCGAGGAAGGGCGCTTCCTCGCTGATGGTGAGGACGAACACGGCGCCCATCACGCAAAACAGCGAAATCATGCAGATCGCCAATGCCTTCAGGATGGTGGCCGAATCGATCGAACGGCCGAAGATGACGGGGCGCTCGGCCGAGTGCAGGAAGGCGCGCGTGGCCAGCAGCATGACGATGAAGGTGCTCAGCTTGATGCCGCTGGCGGTCGAACCGCTGCCGCCGCCGATGAACATCAGCACCATGACCAGCACCACGGTGGGCGGCAGCAGGCCGGCCACGTCCACCGTGTTGAAGCCCGCCGTGCGCGGCGCCGTGCCCTGCATCCAGGCCGCCCACAACTTGTCGCCCCAGTCGGCCAGCCCGCCCAGGGTGGCGGGATTGGCGTATTCGAGGAACAGCACGGCCAGCGTGGCGACCACGTTCAGCACCAGTGTTCCTACCAGCATCAGCTTGGTATGGAGCGAGTAGGCGCGGAAGCGCCGCTTGCGGATCATGTCGGCGATGACCACGAAGCCGATACCCCCTGTGATGAACAGCGTCGTGATCACGATGTTGATCAGCGGATTGCCCACCCAGGGCACCAGGTTGTCCGGCCGCAAGCCGAAGCCGGCGTTGTTGAAGGCCGCGACGGCATGGAACAGGCTGTACCACAACCCGTCCGCCCATCCCAGCGCGGGCACCCAGTGCAGGGCAAGCAAGGCGGTGCCGGCGGCCTCCATGATCAGGGTGAAGCCGAACAGCCACCACAGCAGGCGCCGCATCTCGTCCTGCCCGCTCTGGTTCAGCGCCTCCTTGAGCACGGCGCGGTGGCCCATGGTCAGGTGGCCCTGGGTCAGGTAGATGACGAACACGCCGAAGGTCATCAAGCCCAGCCCTCCGGCCTGCATCAGCACCACCAGCACCGCCTGGCCGAACAGCGTGAAATGGGTGCCGGTGTCGACCACCACCAGCCCGGTCACGGTGGCGGCCGACACCGCGGTGAACATGGCCTGGCCCCAGCTGGTGGGCACAGTGCTGGCGATGGGCAGCTTGAGCAGCAGCGCGCCCACCAGGGCCAGGCCCAGGAAGGACAGGATCAGGGCCTGCGGCGGCGTCAAGCGCAGCAGGCCCTTCTCGATACGCCGCACCAGTTCGTGCGCCGGCGCCTGCCTCATAGGTACCTGGAGATCCGGCGCAGGCGTCCAAGGGCGCCCAGCAGGACCACCTGGTCGCCCAGTTCGAAGCGGTGCTGCACCGGCACCGGCGTGATCGTCATGCCGGCCTGCCGCACCAGCAGGCACTTCACGTCGTTCTCGTCAAGGTGCAGGGCCTCGAGCGTCTTGCCGGCCAGGCGTTCCGAGGCCCGCACCTCGGAGATGAACTGGTCGCCGCCCAGGTCGATGTAGTCGAGCACGTCCGGATAGATCAGGGTGCGCGCCACGCGCAGGCCCATCTCGTGCTCGGGGTGGACGATATGGTCGGCACCGAGCTTTTCCAGGATGCGGTGGTGGTTGCGGTTCAGCGCCTTGGCCCAGACCTTGGGCTTGTCCATGGTCTTGACCACCAGCGTGATCAGGATGTTCGCTTCGATGTCCTCGCCGATCGCCACCACCACCACGTCCGATTCGTGTACGCCCAGTTCGCGCAGGACACGTTCGTCGCGGGCGTCGGCCACCACGGCCTGGGTGATCTGGTCGGCCACGGCGGCGGTACGGACCGGACTGGAATCGATGCCCAGCACCTCGTGCCCGAGCCGGGTCAGTTCCAGGGCCACGGTGATACCGAAGGCCCCCAGGCCGATCACGGTGATGTTTGTTCTCATGTCACTCTTGTTTCTCTTTGGATGGCACGGGCGCGTTCAAGGGACGGCGACGCTCGGGCATCGCGGTCCCGCAATCCTTGCAAAAGCGCGAACGCGGGTCGTGTCCGCCGGTCCCGCAAGCGGCGCAGGTACGCGGCAACGCGCGGTTGGCGGCGCGCCGCGTGAAGCGCTGCGAGGTCATCTCCGCCGTCACGATTCCCGTGGGAACCGCGAGGATACCCCATCCCATCAGCATCATGAAAGTGGCAATGAATTTTCCCAGGTCCGTCTGTGGCGTGATGTCGCCATACCCGACCGTGGTCATGGTCACCGCCGCCCAGTACATCGACATCGGGATGCTGGTGAATCCATGTTTCGGCCCTTCGACCACGTACATCACCGTGCCCAGGATCAGGATCGCCATGAACACGGCTGTCAGGAACACGAGGATCTTGCGCCGGCTCGCCGCCAGGGCCTCGCCCAGGCGGGTGTATTCCTCGATGTAGAGGGTCATCTTAAAGATACGAAACACCCGCAGCAGGCGCAGGATGCGCACGTCGAGGAAGGCCGAGGTGCCCGGCAGCAGCAAGGACAGGTAGGTCGGCAGCACCGACACCAGGTCGATGACGCCGTAGAAACTGGTGGCGTAGCGCAGCGGCCGCTGCACGCAGGCCAGGCGCGCGACATATTCGACCGTGAACAGCAGTGTGAAAGCCCACTCCAGGCCCATCATGAGGTCGGCGTGCTCGTGGCCGATGCCGCGCACGCTGTCCAGTACCACGACGAGGATGCTGAGCATGATCGCCACCACCAGCGCGATGTCGAAATTGCGCCCGGCCGGCGTGTCGATGCCGAAGATGACGTCGTACATCACCCGCCGGACGCCCGGTGGCGGCCGCCCGAACAGCTCGGCCACCGGGCGCACCTGCGGCTTGTCGTCCGCCCGCCTCATCGGTAAGGCGGGCCTTTGAGCTCGACCGTGTTGTGCTCCGGGTCCTGCAGGTAGATGGACGGCCCCTCGCCTTCGGCGCCGTAGCGCGCCTCGGTCGGCCCGGCCTGCACGCCATGTGCTGCCAGGTGGGCGCGGATGGCCGCTTCGTCGAAAGGCTCGATGCGCAGGCAAAAGTGGTCGAGGTTGCGGCCCTCGCGGCCGGGCGCGGCCCCGCCCATGCTGCCCAGCTTGCCGTCCACCGGCACCAGGTCGATCAGGGCGCCGCCGGCGCGCAGTTGCACCAGCCCGATCGCATCCTGGCGCCGCTCCACCGCGCATCCGAGCACCTCGCCGTAGAAGGCGGTCATCGCCTCCAGGTCGCGTACCCGCAGCACCAGGTGGTCCAGGCCGCGCACGGGCGGCGGGCTGGTCGGGCTATCGGTCGGGCTATCGGTCGGCAGGTCAGTCGGCATGGCGTTCCACCCAGGCGGCGTAGGTGTCGATGAAGCCCTGCAGGAAGGCGCGCGTCTTGTCGTCGGTCAGGTCGTCGCCCTGGTACTTGTCGGCCACGCCGCCCAGGTAGACCTCGGGAGCGGGCAGGCAGGGCATGTTCAGGAACGGCAGCATCTGGCGCAGGTGGTGGTTGGCGCCGAAGCCGCCCAGCGCCCCCGGCGACACGCTGACCACGCCGCAGGGCTTGCCCGACCACGCCGACTGGCCGTAGGGGCGCGAAGCGACGTCGATCGCATTCTTGAGCACCGCCGGCACCGAGCGGTTGTATTCGGGGGTGCAGAACAGGACCGCGTCCACCGAGCGTATGCGTTCGCGAAACTCCGTGAAGGTCGGCGGCGGCGTGTCGGTGTCGTCGTCCTGGTTGTACAGCGGCAGCTGGCCGATCTCGACGATCTCCATCTCCAGCGTCGGCGGTGCCAGCAGCATCAGGGTCTTGGCCACCCGGCGGGTGAAGGACTCCTTGCGCAGGCTGCCGACGAGTACAGCGGTCTTCCTGGTTGCCATGGGCTTCCTTTCCGTTGCATGCGGTTGCGAAGTCCAGATAGTAACCATTTTCGCATCATCGGGTGGGACGGCAAGCTTTCCTCCGGACCGATCACGGCCATCACAGCCGGCGGCGCCGGTACTCGCCCAGGAAGACCCGGGCGCGGGCGCGGCTCAGGACCACCACCGGGTCGCCATGCCAGGCGTACAGGAAGGGTTCGCCTCCGAGCCGGTCGGTGAGCCGGGCGGACAGCAGGAAACAGGTGCCCGGCGGGTACAGGGCCGGATCGGCCAGGCGCCGCGAACACTGCACGCGCAGCGAGGTGGCATAGGCCTGCCCGGCCATCGGGCGGATGCGCACCCGGCCGCTGCGCGGGTCGACGTAGGATTCGACCGCCACCTCGCGGTAGGCCCAGGACTCGCGCGCCATCGGCCGCTCCCGCCCGGCCGTCCTCAGCCTTCGGCGCGCAACAGCAGGGTCACGGCCTCGGCCGCCATGCCCTCCTCGCGGCCGAGGAAGCCCAGCTTCTCGTTGGTCTTGGCCTTGATGTTGACCTGCTGCGGAGACACCCCCACGTCCTCGGCGATGCGCGAGATCATCTGGGGGATGTGCGGCGCCATCTTCGGCGCCTGGGCGATGATGGTCGCATCGATGTTCCCGATCGTGTAGCCGGTGGCGACCACGCGGTGCGCCACCTCGCGCAGCAGGGTGCGCGAATCGGCACCCGCGAACATCGGGTCGGTGTCCGGGAAGTGCTTGCCGATGTCGCCGAGCGCGGCGGCGCCGAGCATGGAATCGATAATGGCGTGCAACAGCACGTCGGCGTCGGAATGGCCCATCAGGCCGAGGCGATGGGGAATGGTCACCCCGCCGACGATCAGCGGGCGGCCTTCGACGAGAGCGTGGCAGTCATAGCCGGTTCCAACGCGGAACGGCGGAGTGGGATTGTAGGATGCGAGAGCCATGGTCGTTTAAGAGTTGGAGTTGAGCGACGCCGCCAGGTACATCTCGGCGATCCGTATGTCGTCTGGCAAGGTCACCTTCAGGTTGCGGGGATGTCCTTCTACTAACTTGGGGGCCAATCCCAAGGCTTCAACCGCGCTGGCGTCGTCGGTAATCGCGGACGGGTCGCGGGCCGCGTCCAGCGCCCGGCACAACAGTTCGTAACGGAACATCTGCGGGGTCTGGGCCAGCCACAGGGCCTCGCGCGGCACCGTGCGTACCGTGCCTGCCTCGGCGCGCTTGACCGTGTCCACCACCGGCAGGGCCAGCAGGCCGCCGACCGGATGGTCCGCCGTCGCCCCGATCAGGCGGGCGATCAGGGCGGCGTCCAAGCCGGGGCGCGCGGCGTCGTGCACCAGCACCCAGTCCCGCGGGCCGAGGACCCCGGCCAGCACCGCCAGGCCGTTGCGCACCGATTCCATCCGGCTCGCGCCGCCGCAGCGCAGCACGCTCACCGGGCCGGGCGGCACGATCGCGTCGATATGGGGATCGTCCGGGCTGACCACGACGTAGGTGTGGCTGACCAGCTCGCTCGACAGGAACGCGTCGAGCGTATGGCGCAGCATGGGCTTGCCGGCGAGCGGCAGGTATTGCTTGGGACTGCCCGCGGCCATGCGGGCGCCGACGCCCGCGGCGGGCACCAGCGCGACGTGGCGCGCGGCTTGCTGATGGATGGTCACGATGTGCTTCGGTTTGCCTTTCGAATAAGAGACTGTACCTCACCTTCGCAAACTTTGCCGAGCCGGGCGTATTCGTCCGCGCTGTCGATGGCGGCCTGGAGCGCTTCGATGCGCGCCAGCTCGCGCCGGACGAAGGGCATCCAGCCCGTGTCCAGTTCGCGCCGCAACATCGCCTGCGCCCCCCCGGCCCGGGCGTAGAGGGGACTGGCGCCGAAGCGCCGCGCCATCGCCGCGCGCACCTTGTCCTCGATCTTGGGCATTTGCTCCCGGTATAGTTCCAGGTGACGCATCTCGTGCGCGAGGATTTCGCGGTAGGCGCAGGAGCCGGGGACGAATTCGCGCCCGATGTAGATCATGATCGGCTCGTAGTGCAGCGTGACCTCGATGCGCGGCGCCACGCACTCCAGGCCGCCGGCCGTGTCGGTCAGCATGCGCCCGGCCAGCCGGATCGCGACCCGCGAGTCGGTGTGGGTCAGGCCCAGCACATGGCTGCCGTGGCGGGCCGCGCCCTTCATCCGCGTCAGGTCGCGGTAGGAACGGGTGTTGTCGATCCGGTGGCCGCCCCCGCCCTCGCTGCGCACCGACACCGCCTGGCCGTGCGCGGCCAGCATGGCCTCGCAGCGCTCCTGGAACGGTGTGCGCGCCTGGACCGGCGTGCGCTCCTGGAACGGACCGCGCGCGAGCGCCGGCACGGCCGCCAGCACCAGGAGCGCGGGCAGCAGCCGCATCTCAGGCGGGCGACCAGGTCCCGGCGCTGATCTTCTCGAGCCAGAAGGCGCCGATGATGGTCTTGACGTCGGTCACCTCCCCGCGCCTGACCATGTCCAGCAACTCGGGCACGGTGGCGCTGAAGGTCTCGAGGAATTCCCCTTCGTCCAGGCGCGCCTTGCCGGGCGTCAGGTCCTCGGCCAGGAAAATCTCCAGGTGCTCGTCGGAGTAGGCGATGGCGTTGTGGATGGTGCAGACGAAACGCCAGCGGGCGGCGGTGTAGCCGGTCTCCTCCTCCAGTTCGCGCCGGGCGCAGTCCAGGTGGTCCTCGCCCGGATCGATCTTTCCGGCAGGGAACTCGACGAATACCTGGGCGTTCGGATAACGGAACTGGCGCTCGAGCAGCACACGCCCGTCCGGCAGCAGCGGCAGGATGACGACCGCGCCTGGATGGCGGATGAACTCGCGGTGGCTCTCGGCGCCGTCGGGCAGGCGCACGCGGTCGCGCTGCACCTTGAGGAAAGGTCCATCGTAGACAGTCTCGCCGTCGAGACGGGTTTCAGTCAGAGAAATCATCGGGCTCCCGGTGGGTGGACGCGGGACGCACGGCGGGCCGCGCCGGCGGCGAGGCGGGCGCGCACCGGGGCCGTGGCCCCCGCATGGAACGGACGTTAGCGGCGCTTGCGCAGGTAGCGCAGCACGAACCCGGGGAAGGCCAGCACGAGGAACATGCAGCCGGTGATCGCGTAGAACTCCCAGCCCTGCTCGAAGGCGTTGCCGATCCGGGATTCGAGCGCGCGGGCCAGTGCGCCGACGATGAAGTATAGAACAACAAGCTCGAGAAGGCGCGCCACGAAGGACTTGGCGCGCGCGCCACCCTGCCCCGCCTCCCGCGCCTTGCCCATGCCGGCAGGCAGGGGCAGGACGCCGAACAGCTTCTCGTTGAGGAAGGGCAGGTTGGCCGCCGCCAGGGCGACGGCGATCACCAGCCAGCTGGCCAGGGACGGGTCCACGGGCGCTTAAGGAAGCAGCGAGCCCTGGACCGCGGTCAGGCAGACCATCAGCAGCGAGCCGGGCAGCACGCCCAGCAGCACCACCGCGACGCCGTTGACCGACATCACCACGCGCATGTCGAACGGCGCGGCGATCGGCGCCTTGTCGGTCGCCTCGTCGAACCAGATCGTCTTGACCACGCGCAGGTAGTAGTAGGCGCCGACCAGCGAAGCCATCACCGCCGCCACCGCCAGCCACACCGCGCCCGAGGTCACCACCGCCTGCAGCACCGCCCACTTGGCGATGAAGCCGACCATCGGCGGCACGCCGGCCAGCGAGAACATCAGGATGGTCATCACGACCGCGAACCACGGGCTGCGACGGCCCAGGCCGGCGAAGTCCGAGATCTGCTCGGCTTCGTGGCCGGCGCGCGCCAGCATCATGATCAGGCCGAAGCTGCCCAGGGTGGTCAGCACGTAGGTCACCGTGTAGTACAGCGCGGCGCTGTAGGACGCGGCGGCGTTCGCCGCGTCGCCGGCGACCACGCCCGACATCAGGCCCAGCAGCACGAAGCCCATCTGCGCGATCGTCGAGTAAGCCAGCATGCGCTTGATGTTCGACTGCGCGATCGCGGTCAGGTTGCCCACGACCAGCGACAGCACGGCCAGCACCAGCAGCATCTGCTGCCAGTCGAAGGCCAGCGGCAGCAGGCCTTCGATCAGGATGCGCACGGTGACCGCGAAGGTCGCCAGCTTCGGCGCGCCGCCCAGCAGCAGGGTCACCGCGGTCGGCGAGCCCTGGTACACGTCCGGCACCCACATGTGGAACGGCACCGCGCCCAGCTTGAAGGCCAGTCCGGCCACCACGAACACCAGGCCGAACACCAGGATGGTCTGGTTCGCGCCCTGCGCCGCCACGGCCTGGGCGATGCGGTCGATCTCCAGGGCGCCGGTGGCGCCGTAGATCATCGACATGCCGTACAGCAGGAAGCCCGAGGCCAGCGCGCCCAGCACGAAGTACTTCATCGCCGCCTCGGTCGAGACCGCGTCGTCGCGGCGCAGCGCCACCAGCGCGTACAGCGACAGCGACATCAGTTCCAGGCCCAGGTAGATCGACAGCATGCTGTTACCCGAGATCATGATCATCTGGCCGAGCATGGACATCAGCGCGAGCACGTAGAACTCGCCGCCCAGGTTACCGGACATCATCTGGCGGTCGCCCGCGTACTGGCGCGAGTAGATCAGGGTCGCCGCCACCGACAGGTAGGTGAACAGCTTGAGCAGGTTGCCCATCGGGTCGCTCACGTACATGCCGTTGAACGTGTAGACCGTGGTGCCGGCGCTGAAGTCGGCGAACGAGAACACGGCGCAGCCGGCGATCGCCAGCAGCGACAGCACGTAGGTGATGTGGCGCCGCCCCTGCTTCAGGTACAGGTCGATCAGCAGGATCGCGGAGGCCGCGATCAGCAGGAAGATTTCGGCATAGACCGGCACCAGGTTGGTGTCGACCGCCGGGAGCAAGTTGTTGGTCATGTCATTCATATCGATTTATTGAGGCAGCTTGCTGACCGATACGTGGGCCAGCAGGTCCGACACCGAGGTCTGCAGCGTCTCGGCGATCGGCTGCGGATACAGGCCCATGTACAGGGTGGCGATGGCGAGCACGCCCAGGATCGCGAACTCGCGGCCGTTCAGGTCGGTCAGCTCGGCCACGTGCTTGTGCACCACGGTGCCGAACACGACGCGCTTGACCATCCACAGCGAATAGGCCGCGCCCAGGATCAGGGCGGTGGCCGCCAGCAGGCCGGTCCAGAAGTTGAACTGCACCGCGGCCAGGATCACCATGAATTCGCCGATGAAGCCCGAGGTGGCCGGCAGGCCGGCGTTGGCCATCGAGAACAGCACGGCGAAAGCGGCGAACTTGGGCATGGTGTTGACCACGCCGCCGTAGTCGGCGATTTCACGCGAGTGGACACGGTCGTAGAGCACGCCGATGCACAGGAACATCGCGCCCGACACGAAGCCGTGCGAGATCGCCTGCATGATGCCGCCCTGCACGCCCATCTCGTTGAAGATGAAGAAGCCCAGGGTGACGAAGCCCATGTGCGCGATCGACGAATAGGCGACCAGCTTTTTCATGTCCTTCTGCACCAGCGCGACCAGGCCGATGTAGATCACGGCGATCAGCGACAGCACGATGACGACCGGGGCCAGGTACTGGCTGGCGTCCGGCGCGATCGGCAGCGAGAAACGCAGGAAGCCGTAGGCGCCCAGTTTCAGCATGATCGCGGCCAGCACCACCGAGCCGCCGGTGGGCGCCTCGACGTGGGCGTCGGGCAGCCAGGTGTGCACCGGCCACATCGGCACCTTGACCGCGAAGGCCATGAAGAAGGCGATGAAGATCAGGATCTGCTCGTTCATCGTCAGCGGCAGCGCGTGCCACACCCGGATGTCGAAGGAACCGGACTGGTTGTACAGGTAGATGATCGCGACCAGGGTCAGCAGCGAACCGAAGAACGTGTACAGGAAGAACTTGAAGGCCGCGTACACGCGGTTCGGGCCGCCGAACACGCCGATGATGATGAACATCGGGATCAGGGTGGCTTCGAAGAAGAAGTAGAACAGCAGGCCGTCGATGGCCGCGAACACGCCGATCATCAGGCCCGACAGGATCAGGAACGAGCCCATGTACTGGGCCACGCGCTCCTCGATCACCTGCCACGCCGCCAGCACCACGATGATGGTGATGAAGGCGGTCAGCGGGATGAACCACAGCGACAGGCCGTCCACGCCCAGGCGGTAGAAGATGTTGAAGCGCTCGATCCACGGCGCCACTTCGACGAACTGCAGCCCGTGGGCCGCGTTGTCGAAGTTGGCGATCAGCGGGATCGTGGGCAGCAGGCTGACCACGGCGCCGACCAGCGACAGCATGCGCGTGAAGCCGGCGCGGCCGTCACGGCCGACGGCCAGGACGATCACGCCGAACAGGATCGGGAGCCAGATCGACAGGCTCAGGTAGGGGAATGTAGAAATCGTTGACTGCATGATTTTTCGTTTTCTTTGCCTGTGTTAACCGCGCCAGAACGGGAAGAAGTACAGCAGGGTGGCCAGCACGCCCACGATCATCACGAACGCATAGTGGTAGATGTAACCAGTCTGCGCGTGACGGACGATGCCGGAGAACCAGCCGACCAGCTTGGCGCTGCCGTTGACGACCAGGCCGTCGATCAGGCCACGGTCGCCCACGCGCCACAGGCCGCCGCCGAGGACGCGCGCGCCGCCGGCGAACACCACCTGGTTGAACTTGTCCAGGTAGTACTTGTTGTCCAGCAGCGTGTGCAGCGGACGCAGCTTGTTGTAGAAGAACGCCGGGACCTTCGGATTGACCATGTAGCAGTACCAGGCGGCGACCACGCCGGCCAGTGCCAGCCAGAACGGTGCGGTCTGCAGGCCGTGGATGGCCATCGCGGCCGCGCCGTGCCAGGCCGCGTTCAGCGAGGCCATCGCGCCGTGGCGCGGGTCGACGAAGATCACGCCGTCGAAGAAGTCGCCATGCAGCATCGGGCCGATCGCCAGGTAGCCGATGATGACCGACGGGATCGCCAGCAGGATCAGCGGCAGGGTCACCACCAGCGGCGACTCGTGCGGCTTCTCGCCCGGCGCCAGGCCGTGGTGATGGTCGTGGTCGGCGTGCTCTTCCTCGTGGTGGCCGTCCGAATCGTGGCCTTCGCTGTGGTGGTGCGGCTTGCCGAAGCGCTCCTCACCGTGGAACACCAGGAAGTACATGCGGAACGAGTAGAAGGCCGTGATGAACACGCCCGCCAGCACCGCGAAGTTGGCGAAGCCGGCGCCCGGGATGGTGGTGGCGTGCACCGCCTCGATGATCGAATCCTTCGAGTAGAAGCCCGAGAAGAACGGGGTGCCGATCAGGGCCAGCGAACCGATCAGCGAAGTGATCCAGGTGATCGGCATGTACTTGCGCAGGCCGCCCATGTTGCGCATGTCCTGGTCGTGGTGCATGCCGATGATGACCGAACCCGCGGCGAGGAACAGCAGCGCCTTGAAGAAGGCGTGGGTCATCAGGTGGAACACGGCCACCGAGTAGGCCGAAGCGCCCAGCGCGACGGTCATGTAGCCCAGCTGCGACAGGGTCGAGTAGGCCACGACGCGCTTGATGTCGTTCTGGATGATGCCCAGGAAGCCCATGAACAGCGCGGTGATCGCACCGATCACGATGATGAACGACAGCGCGCCGTCGGACAGTTCGAACAGCGGCGACATGCGCGCCACCATGAAGATGCCGGCGGTGACCATGGTCGCGGCGTGGATCAGGGCCGAGATCGGGGTCGGGCCTTCCATCGAATCGGGCAGCCAGACGTGCAGCGGGAACTGGGCCGACTTGCCCATCGCGCCGATGAACAGGCAGATGCAGGCGGCGGTCAGCAGCGGCCAGCCGATGCCCGGCACGGTGCGCTCGACCAGCTGCGCCGCCTGGGCGAAGGTCTCGTCGTAGTGCATGGTGCCGGTCGCGGCCAGCAGCAGGCCGATGCCCAGGATGAAGCCGAAGTCGCCCACGCGGTTCACCAGGAAGGCCTTCATGTTGGCGAAGATCGCGGTCGGCCGGGTGTACCAGAAGCCGATCAGCAGATACGAGACCAGGCCCACCGCTTCCCAGCCGAAGAACAGCTGCAGGAAGTTGTTGGACATGACCAGCATCAGCATCGCGAAGGTGAACAGCGAGATGTACGAGAAGAAGCGGTTGTAGCCTTCGTCCTCGGCCATGTAGCCGATCGTGTAGATGTGCACCATCAGCGACACCGAGGTCACCACGCACATCATCATCGCCGACAGCGAGTCGATCTCGAAGCCGACCGCCAGCTTGACCGTGCCGACCGTCATCCAGGTGTAGATGTCCTCGTTGAAGTAGGCGCCGGCCAGCACCGCCATCAGGGTCTGCACCGAGATGACCAGCGCGACCAGCACGCCGAGGATGGTGGCGCTGTGGGCGACCTTGCGGCCGACCACGTTACCGAAGAACTTGGTACCGAGCAGGCCGGCGATCGCCGAGCCCGCGAGCGGTGCCAGCGGCACCGCGAGTAGGAGTGAGGAGTTGAGTTGCCCCGCCATGTTGAACCTTATTCGTTATTGTTTATCAAGCGAGACCGTCAGCCCTTCAGGCTGTCGAGGTCTTCCACGTTGATCGTGTCCAGATTGCGGAACAGGACCACAAGGATTGCCAGGCCGATCGCCGATTCGGCGGCGGCAACGGTCAGGATGAAGAACACGAAGATCTGGCCCGCCGCATCACCGAGGTAATGCGAGAAGGCGACGAAGTTCAGGTTCACCGCCAGCAGCATCAGTTCGATGGCCATCAGCAGGATGATCACGTTCTTCCGGTTCAGGAAGATGCCGACCACCGAGATCGCGAACAGGATCGCGCCCAGGATCAGGTAGTGTGCAAGCGACAAGGTCATGGGTTCTCCTTCGGTGTTTCCGGTGCGGCCGCGGCGCGCTCGGCCGCGGCGGCGTCGATCGCGCGCTGGTTGACCGCGTCCATCTTCACGATGCGCAGGCGGTCGTTACGCTTGACACGGACCGCCAGGGCCGGGTCGATTGCTTTGGTGTCCTTACGCTTGCGCAAGGTCAGCGCCACGGCGGCGATGATGGCCACCAGCAGGACCACGGCGGCGATCTCGAAGCCGTAGATGTAGCGGGTGTAGATCAGGCGGCCCAGCTCGCGCGTCCCGCCCAGGTTCAGGGCGGCCGCCGCCGGGCTCTGCTCGAAGTCGATGTAGCCGCGCCACAGGATGGCGGCCATCTCGAGCACGATCAGCGCGCCGATGCCCGAGGCCAGCGGCAGGTAGCCCCAGAAGCCCTCGCGCATGCGGTCGACGTTAATGTCGAGCATCATGACGACGAACAGGAACAGCACCATGACGGCGCCGACATAGACCAGCACCAGCACGATGGCGAGGAACTCGGCCTTGAGCAGCAGCCAGATGCCGGCCGCGTTGAAGAACGCGAGCACCAGGAACAGCGCGGAGTGAACCGGGTTCTTGGCGGTGATGACGCGCAGCGCGGACAGCACCATGATGGCCGCGAACACGTAGAAGAGAACAGTTGTAAATTCCATGACTAACGAGGAGCCTTTTCTTGTTAGCGGTGCATTAGCGGTACTTCGCGTCGGCCGCGCGGGCGGCCGCGATGTCGGCTTCGTAACGGTCGCCCACGGCCAGCAGCATCTCCTTGGTGTAGTAGAGATCGCCGCGTTTCTCGCCGTGGTACTCGAGCACGTGGGTCTCGACGATCGAGTCGACCGGGCAGGACTCTTCGCAGAAACCGCAGAAGATGCACTTGGTCAGGTCGATGTCGTAGCGCGTGGTGCGGCGGGTGCCGTCCTCGCGCTGCGCCGACTCGATCGTGATCGCCATCGCCGGGCACACCGCCTCGCACAGCTTGCAGGCGATGCAGCGCTCTTCCCCGTTGGGGTAGCGGCGCAGCGCGTGCAGGCCGCGGAAGCGGTGCGAAGCCGGGGTCTTCTCTTCCGGGTACTGGACCGTGATCTTGCGCGACAGCGCGTAGCGTCCGGTCAGGGCCATACCCTTGAAGAGTTCGGTCAGCAGGAGGCTGCCGAAAAAGTCTTTTATGCGTTCCATTTCTAGCGCTTCCTTACTTCCAAATGTTCCACGGCGACAGAATCCAGCCGGCGACCAGGACCAGCCATACCAGGCAGATCGGGATGAACACTTTCCAGCCCAGGCGCATGATCTGGTCATAGCGGTAGCGCGGGAAGGTGCCGCGGATCCAGATGAACAGCGAGACGATCAGGAAGGTCTTCAGGAACAGCCAGAAGAAACCGCCGAAGGCGCCGCCGAACTCGAGGATGCCGAACGGCGCGTCCCAGCCGCCCAGGAACATGACCGCGGCCACGGTGGCCACCAGGATCATGTTGGCGTACTCGGCCAGCATGAACATCGCGTAGGACATGCCCGAGTACTCGACCATGTGACCGGCCACGATCTCCGACTCACCCTCCACCACGTCGAACGGGTGGCGGTTGCACTCGGCCAGGCCGGAGATGATGTAGATCACGAACAGCGGCAGCAGCGGCAGCCAGTTCCAGGACAGGATGTTCAGGCCCATGTCGGCGAAGTAGCCCACGGTCTGCACGGCGACGATGTCCGAGAAGTTCAGGCTGCCCGAGACCATCAGCACCACGACGGCGACGAAGCCGATCGGGATCTCGTAGGAGATCATCTGGGCCGAGGCGCGCATCGCGCCCATGAACGAGTACTTCGAGTTCGAGGCCCAACCGGCGATGATGATGCCGTACACCTCCATCGAGGTGATCGCCAGCAGCAGGAGCAGGCCGGCGTTGATGTTGGCCAGCGCGGCCTCCGGGCCGAACGGGATCACCACCCAGGCCGCCAGCGCCGGCATGATGGTCATGATCGGGCCGAGCACGAACAGGCTCTTGGTGGCCTTGGTCGGGACCACGATCTCCTTGAGCAGCAGCTTGACCGCGTCGGCGATCGGCTGCAGCAGGCCGCCCGGGCCCACGCGGTTCGGGCCCACGCGGATCTGGATCCAGCCGATCAGCTTGCGCTCCCACAGGGTCAGGTAGGCGACCAGGCCCATCAGCGGCAGCAGCACCAGCAGGATCTTCATCAAGGTCCAGGCCACGGGCCAGGCCGGTCCCAGCAGGTTGGCCCCGCCGGTGTTAATTACGTACACGAAATCGGGCGTTGCCATTACTTGCCCTCCCCTGCTTTCTCAACTGTGATGGCGCCGAACATGGCGCCGAGGCTTGCCGTTGCCGGATGGGCGGCGGCGACACGCACCACCGTCGCCGGCAGGCGCTTGTCGACGTTCGCCACCAGCACGGCGCTACCGCTACCCTGGCCGACCTTGACGCTGTCGCCGGCCTTGACGCCCAGCCTGTCGGCCAGCGCCTGCGGCAGGGTCACCAGCGGCGCGTTGGCGTCGGCGGTGCGCTGCAGCGGCTCGGAACGGCGCACGATGGCGTCGGCGAAGTAGATCGGCACGTCGGCCAGGCGCTCGAGGGCGCCGCCCTGGCCGTAGGCCGCGGCTTGCGGCGCGACGGCGGCGGCGTTGTTCAGCTTGTCCGACACGTCGGTGGTGCCGGCGCCCAGCGCCTCGGTACGGATCGCCTCGGCGGTCTCGTAGTTGAAGCCTTCCAGGCCCAGCAGGTTACCCAGCACGCGCAGCACCTTCCACGCCGGACGGGTCTCGGCCAGCGGCTTGACGGTGCCGTTGAAGCTTTGCACGCGGCCTTCGCAGTTGATGAAAGTGCCCGCGGTCTCGGTGAACGGCGCGATCGGCAGCAGCACGTCGGCGTAGTCCATGCCGTGCTTGAAGGACGACATCGCCACGACCATCTCGGCCCCTGCCAGCGCCGCCACGGCCTGCTGCGGGTTGGCCGCGTCCAGTTCCGGCTCGGCGCCCAGCAGCACATAGGCTTTGCGCGGCGAGGCGAACAGGTCCTGCGGATTCTTGGCGAAGGCCTTGACCACGTGGCCGCCGACGCTGTTGGCCGCCTCGACCAGGTAGCCGAACTTGGCGCCGGTCTGCTCGGCGATCCACTGGGCCGCCGCGTGCAGCTTCGAGGCCTGGGGGTGCTGGGCCGCGGAGTTACCCAGCAGCACGGCGCCCGGCAGCCCGTCGCCACCCATCAGGCTGGCGGCGATGGCGCGGGCGCTCTCGCCCGCTTGCACGCCGTCGAAACCGTTCGGCGCGGCCATGCCCTTGGCGGCGGCGACCGCCACCACGACTTCGGACAGCGCGGCCAGCCAGTCGGACGGGGCGGCGATCATCTTGTTAGCGACCGGCATCAACAGGTCTTCGTCCACCGCGTGCAGCATCGACAGCTTGGCGCCGCCCTTGACGGCCGCGCGCAGGCGGGTGGCCACCAGCGGATGGTCCTTGCGCAGGAAGGAACCGATGACGAAGGCACGCTTGAGCGTGGACAGTTCGGCGATCGGCATGCCCAGCCATGGCGTGACCTTGCCGTCCAGCGCGAAGTCGCTCTGGCGCAGGCGGAAGTCGACGTTCTCCACGCCGAAGGCGCGCATCGCCTTTTGCAGCAGGTACAGTTCCTCGACCGTGGACTGGGGGCTTGCCAGCGCCGCGATCGCATCCCCGCCGTGCTCGTGGCGGATGTTGCGCAGGCCGTGGGCCACGTACTCGAGCGCGGTCTGCCAGTCGGTCTCGATCCACTGGCCGCCCTGCTTGAGCATCGGGGTGGTCAGGCGCGAGGCGTTGTCCAGCGCTTCGTAGGAGAAGCGGTCCTTGTCCGACAGCCAGCATTCGTTGACCGCTTCGTTTTCCAGCGGCAGCACGCGCATGACCTTGCCGCCCTTGACCTGGACGATCAGGTTCGAGCCGAGCGAGTCGTGCGGGGCGATCGACTTGCGGCGCTGCAGTTCCCACGGACGGGCCGTGTAGCGGAAAGGCTTGGAGGTCAGCGCGCCGACCGGGCACAGGTCGATCATGTTGCCCGACACTTCGGAGTCGACGGTCTTGCCGACGAAGGTGGTGATCTCCGAGTGCTCGCCGCGGCCGAGCATGCCGAACTCCATCACGCCGGCCACTTCCTGGCCGAAGCGCACGCAACGGGTGCACTGGATGCAGCGCGTCATCTCTTCCATCGAGATCAGCGGGCCGGCTTCCTTCGGCGTCACCACGCGCTTTTCCTCCTGGTAGCGCGAGGCGTCGCCGCCGTAGCCCACGGCCAGGTCCTGCAGCTGGCATTCGCCGCCCTGGTCGCAGATCGGGCAGTCGAGCGGGTGGTTAATCAGCAGGAACTCCATCACCGACTTCTGCGCGTGCACCGCCTTGTCGCTGTGGGTGCGCACGATCATGCCGGGCGAGACCGGGGTCGCGCAGGCCGGCAGGGGCTTCGGTGCCTTTTCCACTTCGACCAGGCACATGCGGCAGTTCGCAGCGATCGACAGTTTCTTGTGATAGCAGAAGTGCGGGATGTAGGTCCCGAGTTTGTTTGCGGCGTCCATCACCATTGAACCTGGTGCGACTTCGACTTTCTTGCCGTCTAATTCGATTTCAACCATTTGTCGTTACCTGACCTGGCTTAGATGTATGCGGGCACCAAGCAGTGCTTGTGCTCGATGTGGTATTCAAATTCCTCGCGGAAGTTCTTGATCATGGCCTGCACCGGCATCGCGGCAGCATCGCCGAGCGCGCAGATGGTGCGGCCCTTGATGTTGTCGGCAACCGAGTTCAGGATGTCCATGTCTTCCGGGCGGCCCTGGCCGTGCTCGATACGGTGCACCATGCGGTACATCCAGCCGGTGCCTTCGCGGCACGGCGTGCACTGGCCGCACGATTCCTCGTAGTAGAAATAGGACAGGCGCAGCAGCGACTTGACCATGCAGCGCGTCTCGTCCATGACGATGACCGCGCCCGAGCCCAGCATCGAGCCGGCCTTGGCGATCGAGTCGTAGTCCAGGTCGGTGTTCATCATGACGTCGCCGCGCACGACCGGCGCCGACGAACCGCCGGGAATCACGGCCTTGATCTTCTTGCCACCGCGCATGCCGCCGGCCAGCTCCATCAGCTTGGCGAACGGGGTGCCCAGCGGGACCTCGTAGTTGCCCGGACGCTCGACGTCGCCCGAGATCGAGAAGATCTTGGTGCCGCCGTTGTTCGGCTTGCCCAGGGCCATGTAGTTCTCTGCCCCGATGTTCAGGATGAACGGCACGGCCGCGAAGGTCTCGGTGTTGTTGATCGTGGTCGGCTTGCCGTACAGGCCGAACGAGGCCGGGAACGGCGGCTTGAAGCGCGGCTGGCCCTTCTTGCCTTCGAGCGACTCCAGCAGCGCGGTTTCCTCGCCGCAGATGTAGGCGCCGTAGCCGTGGTGGGCGTGCAGCTGGAACGAGAAATCGCTGCCCATGATCCGGTCGCCCAGGAAGCCGGCGGCGCGCGCCTCTTCCAGCGCTTCCTCGAAGCGCAGGTATTCCTGGAAGATCTCGCCGTGGATGTAGTTGTAGCCCACGGTGATGCCCATCGCGTAGGCGCCGATGGCCATGCCCTCGATCAGCGAATGCGGGTTGTAGCGGATGATGTCGCGGTCCTTGAACGTGCCCGGCTCGCCTTCGTCGGTGTTGCAGACGAGGTATTTCTGGCCCGGGAACTGGCGCGGCATGAAGCTCCACTTCAGGCCGGTCGGGAAGCCCGCGCCGCCGCGGCCGCGCAGACCCGAGGTCTTCAGGTCGGCGATGATCTGCTCGGGCGGGATCTTCTCTTCCAGGATGCGGCGCAGCGCCGAATAGCCGCCACGCTTGACGTAGTCGGCCAGGTGCCAGTTCTCACCGTTCAGATCCTTCAGGATCAAGGGATTGATGTGACGGTCGTGCAGGCTGGTCATTTCTTCAGTTCCTCTACGAGGGCGTCGATCTTCTCGTCGCTCATGTGCGAGCACATGCGGTGGTTATTCACCAGCATCACCGGCGCGTCGCCGCAGGCGCCCATGCATTCACCCTCGATCAGGGTGAACTGGCCGTCCTCGGTGGTCTCGCGGTAATCGATGCCCAGTTTCTCTTTCAGGCGCTGGCCGGCGCGCTCGCCGCCCGACAGGGCGCACGGCAGGTTGGTGCACACGGTGATCTTGTGCTTGCCCACCGGGCGGATGTTGTACATGTTGTAGAAGGTCGCGACCTCCTGCACGGCGATCGCCGGCATGCCGATGTAGTCGGCGATTTCCTGCATCGTCTCGGGCGACAGCCATCCCAGTTCGACCTGCGCGTGCGCCAGCGAGGCCATCACGGCGCTCTGGCGCTGGTCGGCCGGGTACTTGGCCAGTTCGCGGTCGATTTTTTTATAGCACTGCTCAGATAACAACATAATCTTTCTGCCTTTCGGACTTATCGGTCAATACTGCCGAAAACGATGTCTTGCGTACCGATGATGGTGACGGCGTCGGCGATCATGTGGCCGCGCGCCATTTCATCCAGGCTTTGCAGGTGCGCATAGTCCGGGGTACGGATCTTGAGCCGGTACGGCTTGTTGGCGCCATCGGACACGATGTAGATGCCGAATTCGCCCTTCGGGTGCTCGATCGCCGCGTAGGCCTCGCCTTCGGGCACGTGGAAGCCCTCGGTGAACAGCTTGAAGTGGTGGATCAGCGATTCCATGTTGCTCTTCATGTCCATCCGCGACGGCGGCGCGATCTTGTGGTTGTCCACCATGACCGGTCCCGGGTTCGCGCGCAGCCAGGCGATGCACTGCTTGATGATGCGGTTGGACTGGCGCAGCTCCTCGATACGCACCAGGTAGCGGTCGTACGAGTCGCCGTTGGTGCCGACCGGGATGTCGAAGTCCATCTTGTCGTACACGGCATAAGGCTGGGTCTTGCGCAGGTCCCAGGCGATGCCCGAGCCGCGCAGCATGGCGCCGGTGAAGCCCATCGCCTTCGCGTCCTCCGGCGAGACCACGCCGATGCCCACCGTGCGCTGCTTCCAGATGCGGTTGTCGGTCAGCAGGGTCTCGTACTCGTCCACGTAGCCGTCGAAGCGCTTGGTGAAGGCGTCGATGAAGTCCAGCACCGAACCCTGGCGCGTCTCGTTCAGCTCGGCCACGGCCTTGGCGCTGCGGATCGGCGACGGCTTGTGCTGGGGCATGGTGTCCGGCAGGTCGCGGAACACGCCGCCCGGACGGTAGTAGGCCGCGTGCATGCGCGCGCCCGACACCGCCTCGTAGACGTCGAACAGGTCCTCGCGGTCGCGGAAGGCGTACAGGAACGGACCCATCGCGCCGATGTCGAGCGCGTGCGCGCCCAGCCACATCAGGTGGTTCAGGATACGGGTGATCTCGTCGAACATGACGCGGATGTACTGGGCGCGCACCGGCGCCTCGATGCCCAGCAGCTTCTCCACGGCGAGCACGTAGCCGTGCTCGTTGCACATCATCGACACGTAGTCCAGGCGGTCCATGTACGGCACCGACTGCAGGTAGGTGCGGGTCTCGGCCAGCTTCTCGGTGCCGCGGTGCAGCAGGCCGATGTGCGGGTCGGCGCGCTGGATCACCTCGCCGTCCAGCTCCAGCACCAGACGCAGCACGCCGTGCGCGGCCGGGTGCTGCGGACCAAAGTTCAGGGTGTAATTCTTAAGCTCAGCCATTATTTTGCCCCGTAGGTTTCTTCGCGGATCACGCGCGGAATGTTCTCCCGCGGCTCGATCGTCACCGGTTGGTAGATCACCCGCTTCTGCTCGGTGTCGTAGCGCATCTCGACATATCCCGTGATCGGGAAATCCTTGCGGAACGGATGGCCGATGAAACCGTAGTCGGTCAGGATGCGGCGCAGGTCGCCGTGGCCTTCGAACAGGATGCCGTACAGGTCGAACGCCTCGCGCTCGTACCAGTTGGCGGCACGCCAGATGCCGGTGATGGTGCCGACCATCGGCATGTCGTCGTCGGTCGCGAACACGCGCACGCGCACGCGCCAGTTGTGCTCGAGCGACAGCAGGTGGGTCACGACCGCGAAACGCGGGCCGTCCCAGGTGCCTTCGCCGTATTCGGAATAGTCGACACCGCACAGGTCGATCATCTGGTCGAATCGGAGCGCCGGATCGTCGCGCAGGGTCTGCATCGCGGACAGGTAGTCGGCGGACTTGACCACCACGGTCACCTCTCCGAGCGCCGTCGTGACCGCGGCACCCTCGCCCAGGGCTTTTTTCAGGGCGAGTTCAAGGACTTCGAGTTTTGTCGTCATGGTGTAAACCTGCTGTTCTTAACGCGCGATCGTGTTGGTGCGCTTGATCTTGTTCTGCAGCTGCAGGATGCCGTACAACAGGGCCTCGGCGGTCGGCGGGCAGCCCGGGACGTACACGTCGACCGGGACGATGCGGTCGCAGCCACGCACCACCGAATACGAGTAGTGGTAGTAGCCGCCGCCATTGGCGCAGGAACCCATCGAGATCACCCAGCGCGGCTCGGCCATCTGGTCGTACACCTTGCGCAGCGCGGGAGCCATCTTGTTGCACAGAGTGCCCGCGACGATCATCACGTCGGACTGGCGTGGCGACGGGCGGAACACAATGCCAAAACGGTCGAGATCGTAGCGGGCGGCGCCCACGTGCATCATCTCGACCGCGCAGCAGGCCAGGCCAAACGTCATCGGGAACATCGACCCGGTGCGCGCCCAGTTGATCAGCTTATCGGCTGTGGTGGTTATGAAACCTTCGTTTAATACGCCTTCAATAGCCATGGCTTATTCCCAATCAAGGGCACCTTTCTTCCAGATGTACCAGAAACCGACGATAAACTCGGCGATGAAGATCATCATCGACACGAAGCCGGTCATTCCCAGCTCGCGCATCGAGACGCCCCATGGGAAGAAGAATGCCGTTTCCAGATCAAACAAAATAAACAGGATCGCGACCAGGTAGTACCGGACGTCGAACTTCATGCGCGCGTCTTCGAACGCCTCGAAGCCGCATTCATACGGGGACAGTTTTGCCGCGTCGGGCCGATGCGGGCCGAGCAGGCGGCCGAGCACCTGCGGGGCGACGCCGACGCCAATGCCGACAAGAATGAAGAGAAGGACGGGGAAGTAATTTTCGAGGTTCACGATGAAGCCTATTTGAACGATCGGTTAATGAAACACTGCAGGGCTGCAGCGCCGAATCGCGCGAACCTGGCATGATGGCTGCCACCAGGATCGTACGACTGATCCTCGTAAAAAAGCCAGCTCAGGCATGAGAGCAATTGCTCATTCGCCCTTGCTGGCTTCTTATATCTTGGTGCCGACGGCGAGACTCGAACTCGCACAGCTTTCGCCACTACCCCCTCAAGATAGCGTGTCTACCAATTTCACCACGTCGGCTGGAGACCAGTATTTTACCCTGCCTTAGCACTACTTTTCAATGCGAAAATTGCGTTATTTCAAGGAAACCGCGCAATTTTTTCAGCCCGCCCGCACCGCGTCGTGCGGCGCCGCGGTCGCGCGCCGGGCTCGACCGGAGCTGCGGCGCACCGCGAGGCGGCGCCCTGGATTGTACACCCGTTGCCAGCGAGGCGCACGGGGCGCCCCGCTTTCACCTCTTGCGAGGTTTACTGCGGAACCTGGTTCGCAGGCGCCGGCGCGACAGGCACGTCGGCCGGAACGGCCGGAGCGACCGGAGCGGTTGCCGGCAGGTCGGCCGGCACCGCGGCCCCGGCCGGAGGAGCCGGAGGCGCCTCGGCCGACGGCACGGTGAGGCGCTCCATCACGCCGCCGTCGGTGGCGGTGGCGGTGCGGTCGTTGCCGATATAGGCCAGGCCCAGGGTCGAGGCGAAGAAGACCACCGCGGCCATCGCGGTGGACTTCGACAGGAAATTCGACGACCCGCTCGCGCCGAACAGGCTGCCGGAGGCGCCCGAACCGAAAGCGGCACCCATGTCGGCGCCCTTGCCATGCTGGACCAGCACCAGGCCGATGATGGCCAGGGCCGAGACGACCTGCACGACGATAATCAGATTGAACATCATGTTCATTGCAATTCCATTTCCAGGTTAAAACGTTTTAAATTCTTGGGCTCGAAACAACCGGCTCAGGCCGCGTGGGCGATCGCCAGAAAGTCCGCAGCCTTCAGCGAGGCGCCGCCGATCAGGCCGCCATCGATGTCGGGCTGCGACATCAGTTCGCCGGCATTGTCCGGCTTCATGCTGCCACCGTAAAGGATGGCGACCGACTGGGCCGCTGCGGCGCTGCGTTCGCGCAACTGCACGCGCAGCCGCGCATGCACTTCCTGGGCCATGGCCGGGGTCGCGGTCTTGCCCGTGCCGATCGCCCAGACCGGCTCGTAAGCCACGACGATGCGCGCGACCTGCCCGTCGTCCAGCACCTTCAGCACGGCGTCCATCTGCTCGCCGACGACCTGGGCGGTCTGGCCCGCCTCGCGCTGCTCGAGCGTTTCGCCCACGCACACGATCGGGGTCAGGCCGGCGCCGAGGGCGGCCAGGGCCTTTTGCGCCACCAGTTCGCTCGACTCGCCATGGTAGGCGCGACGCTCGGAGTGGCCGACGATCACGTAGCGGCAGCGGAAATCGGCCAGCATGGCTGCCGAGACCTCGCCGGTGTAGGCACCGCTGGCGTGCACCGAGACATCCTGCGCGCCCCAGGCAACCGGGCTGTCGGCGAGCATATCCTCGCACTGTGCCAGATATGGTGCCGGCACGCAGACGGCGCAAGTGGCATTTGCCGCCGCCAGGCCTGCGGTAATACCAGAGAGCAGCGTTGCGTTGGCCGCAAGGCTGCCGTTCATCTTCCAGTTTCCTACGACGAGTTTGGAACGCATAGAACCCCGCAGTCAAATAACCCGCTATTTTAACGGTCGTTAAGGTGGTGGTCAAACAATGGATGGGTGAGCGGCGCTCAGGCCACCCGCAGCACGATCTTGCCGACGTGGACACTCGACTCCATCAGCGCGTGCGCCTGCGCCGCCTCCTCGAGGGGAAAGCTGCGGAAGATCACGGGCTTGATCGCGCCCTGGGCCAGCAGCGGCCAGACGCGCTCGCGCAACTGGCGCGCGATGGCGGCCTTGAACGCGACCGGGCGCGGGCGCAGGGTCGAGCCCGTGATGGTCAGGCGCCGGCGCAACACCTGCCCCAGGTCGACCTCGGCGCGCGCCCCGCCCAGCAGCGCGATGAGGGCGATGCGCCCGTCGTCGGCCAGGCAGTCGATCTCGCGCCCGATGTAGTCGCCGCCGACCATGTCGAGCACGACGTCGACGCCCCTGCCCGCGGTCAGCTCCCTGGCGACGGCGGCGAAGTCCTCGGTGCGGTAGTTGATGCCACGTTCCGCGCCCAGCGCCTCGCAGGCCCGGCACTTGTCCTCGCTGCCGGCGGTGGCGAACACGCGGTGGCCCAGCGCGGCCGCGAGCTGGATCGCGGTGACGCCGATGCCCGAACTGCCGCCCTGCACCAGCAGGGTTTCGCCCGGCGCCAGGCGGGCACGGTCGAACACGTTGCTCCAGACGGTGAAGAAGGTCTCGGGCAGCGACGCCGCCTCGAGCGCGCCCAGGCCCTCGGGGATGGGCAGGCACTGTTCCACCGGCGCGCTGCAGTATTCGGCGTAGCCGCCGCCCTGCACCAGCGCGCAGACCATGTCGCCGATGGCGAAGCCGCTGCCGGCCAGGTCGCCGCCGACGATTTCGCCGGCCACCTCCAGTCCCGGCAGGTCGGACGCGCCCGGAGGTACAGGGTAGCGGCCCATGCGCTGCAGCACGTCGGGACGGTTGACGCCGGCCGCGTGCACCCGGATCAGGACCTCGCCCCGCCCTGGCACCGGCTGGGGCCGCTCGCATGCCTGCAACACCTCGGGCTTGCCGGGTTGGGTAATCTCGATCGCGCGCATGGCTCGCTCCTTGCTGGGGAAAGTGCGATTGTACGACGGTTGCGTAGGGTGGGCACTCGTGCCCACCGCTGTAACGATACCGGAAGGCCGCCGCGATGGTGGACTCGGGAGCCCACCCTGCCGGGAACCACCGGTGTGACGGCACCGGAAGGCCGCCGTGACGGTGGGCTCGGGAGCCCACCCTGCCCGGGAGCCATCGGTGTAACGGCACCGGAAAGGCCGCCGCGATGGTGGGCTCAAGAGCCCACCCTACCCCACTCGCGCGCGTTGCGCTCCAGGTGCTCGAGGAAGACCGCCGCCACCGGCGACAGGCGCTTGCCCCTGGGGTACAGCGTCCACCAGTTGGACTGCAGCGGGAAGCCCTCGACCCGCACCACCGCCAGGCCCTCGTCGCGCGGGTGGCGCGCCAGCGCATGGCGCGAGAGCACGGACAGTCCCATGCCGGCGGCCACCGCCTGTTTGATCGCCTCGTTGCTGCCCAGTTCCAGCCGCACGTCCGGCTGGAAGCCCGCGCGCCGGAAATGCTCGTCGCATGCCAGGCGCGTACCCGAACCGCGCTCGCGCAACAGGAAGCGCATGCCGGCCAGTTCCGCCAGGCCGACCGCATCGCGCCGCGCGAGCGGGTGGGCCAGCGGGGCGACCACCTCGAGCGGATTGGTCAGGAAGGCGTGGCGCTCCAGGTCCACGCCCTCGGGCGGCATCGACATGATGTACAGGTCGTCGCGGTTGCCGCGCAGGCGCCCCACCACCCCGTCGCGGTTCAGCACTTCCAGCGCGATCTCGATGTCAGGATGCGCCTCGCAGAAGCTGCCCAGCAGGCGGGGGACGAAATACTGGGCCGTGCTCACCACGGCGATGCGCAGGCGCCCGCGGGTCACGCCCTTCATCGCATCGACCTGCTGCTCGAAGGCGCTCCACTCGTCGACCATGGTGCGCGCGGTCGCAGCCAGCGCCTCCCCCGCCGCCGTCAGGTAGAGCCGCTTGCCGACGGTCTCGTACAACGGCAGGCCAACCGCCTCGCTCATCTCCTTGAGCTGCATGGACACGGTGGGCTGGGTCACGTGGCAGGCGCGCGCGGCGGCCGTGATGCTCAGGTGGTCGGCCAGGGCCAGGAACAGGCGCAACTGGCGGAAAGTCACATTCATAGACTCCTCTCTATTTCCACCATCATGATAATCGATTTTTACTTATTGAACGTTCGGGTTAGCATGCGTGGCCTTTACTCATCAACCAATTCCATGCAGACCTTCCTCGACCCCGCCATCCTGTTTTTCGCCATCGGCATCATCGCCGGCACCGTCAAGTCCAACCTGGAAATCCCGCAGCCGATCGCGCGCTTCCTGTCGCTCTACCTGCTGATGGCGCTGGGACTGAAAGGCGGGTTCGCGCTAGCCAAGTCGGGGCTGACGGCGGAGATCGCGGCCAGCCTGGCGTGCGCGGTCGTGCTCGCGGTCTGCATCCCGCTGGTCGGCTACTGGCTGCTGCGGCGCAAGGTCTCGCCTTTCGACGCCGCCGCCGTGGCCGCCACCTACGGCTCGGTCAGCGCGGTCACCTTCATCACCGCCACCCAGTACCTGGAGTCTCAGCAACTGGCCTATGGCGGCCACATGGCGGCCGCGATGGCCCTGATGGAGTCGCCGGCCATCATCATCGCCGTGCTGCTGGCCAATTCCTTGCGCCAGCGCGCCGCGGCGACCGTCGCCACGGGTGGCGGCACCCTCGCCCTGGGCGGCCCGCCCCCTTCCGCGCAACTGGGCAAGATCCTGCACGAGTCGTTCACCGACGGCGCCCAGCTCCTGCTGATCGGCGCGATGCTGGTCGGCCTGGTGACGGGCGCGGCGGGCGAAGCGGCGATGGCGCCGTTCTCGGTGGACCTGTTCAAGGGCATGATGGCCTTCTTCCTGCTCGACATGGGCCTGCTGACCGCGCGCAACCTCGGGCAGGTGCGGGGCCGCTCGCCCTGGCTGCTGGCCTATGCCGTGCTCGCGCCGCTGGCCCATGCGGGCCTGGCGCTGGGCCTGGCGATCGTGTGCGGCCTGGAACCGGGAAACGCCGCCCTGCTGATGGTGCTGGCCGCGAGCGCTTCCTACATCGCCGTGCCGGCCGTGATCCGGCACGCGATCCCCGAGGCCGCGCCGTCGCTCTATTTCGGGATGTCGCTCGGTATCACCTTCCCGCTCAACATCCTGGTCGGCATCCCGCTCTACACGGCGGTCGCGCACCGCGTCATCGCCTAGCGCGGCGGCGCTGGCGGTGCCATCCTGGACCAGGCCGCCGCGGCGCCGCGCGCCGTCCCGGCCTAGGAGGCGCCGCCGGTACGCGAGGTCCTGGGCAGCGGTGTGCCGGGGCGCCAGGTGCGCGAGAGCGTCTGGGCTTCCTCGATCTGCTCCGGGGTCATCTGGCGCGAAATCGCCGCGCGCTGCTCGGTGGCGTTGTGATTCCCGCTGGCGGCGGCCAGGTTCCACAGCATGTAGGCCAGCACCTTATCCTGCGGCAGTCCCGCCACGTGGTAGCGGTACATCAGGCCGAGCGCGTGCTGGGCCTGGGCATGCCCCTGCTCGGCCGCCTTGTGGAACCAGGTGACCGCGTGCTTCTGGTCCTGCGGCACGGCGTTGCCCGTGTAGTACATGGCGCCGACCACGTACTGCGCGTCGGCCTTGCCCTGCCGGGCGGCCCTGTGGTGCCAGGTGAAGGCCTGCTTGTAGTCGCGCGCGACGCCGCGTCCCATGTAGTACATCAGGCCCAGCAGGTGCTGGGCGTCCGCGTGCCCCGCCTTGGCGAGCGGGACGATCTCCTTGAGCGCCACCGAGTAGTTGCGGGCGTTATAGGCGCTCGCACCTTCGGGAAAGCCAGCATGGGCGGATAGGTGCACGCCGAGTGCAAGTGCGATCGCGAAATATAGTTTATTCATGTCTCGTGCTTGGATCAGGATCCCCGCGCATTCCTGCGCCCCCCGCCGCCCCGTCGCCGGAGCTCCTCTTGCTCTTATTTTATTTCCAGGTGACCTTGCCCAGCCCATCGACGCTCACCTTGCGGTGGAGCGGCTTGCCGTACACGGTCACCGATCCCATGCCCGACAGGTCCAGGTTCGCGTTCTGCTGCGCGCGCACGGTGGCGTTGCCCAGGCCCGACAGGTCGAGGTCCACGGTCTCGGTGGTGAAGCGCTTGGCGTCCAGTCCACCCAGTCCGCCCAGGTCCGCCCTGAGCCGCTTGCCGCGTCCGCGCAGGGTGACGTAGCCCGCGCCCTGCAGGTCCAGGTCCACCACCTCGGCATCCAAGCCGTTCAGGCGCATGCTGCCCACACCGCCCAGGCTGGCCGTCACCTTCTTGTAATTACACGATACATTCATCGACCCGGCGCCGTCGAGCGACAAGTCCAGTTCGTCCCCCGAGAAGCCCGTCACGACGGTCGCGCCGACGCTCTCGGACGACACTTCGCGCAACTGGGGCAACACCAGTTCGGCGCGCACCGACTGGCCGCGGCCCAGGCTGAACTTGGCCCCGCCGTGCTCGGTATCGATGTTCAGCGTGTCGCCGCTTTGCAGCGTGGTGGTGCGCGCCACCCAGCGCGGGTCGCCGGTCAGCACCAGGCGCGCACTGTCGCCCTGGCGGATGTGCAGGCCGACAACGCCGTCGAGCTTGACGCGCTCCACGCGCGCATCGACGGGCCGGCTCTCGGTCACGACTTCGGGCGCGGCCGCCGCGCTTCCGAACACGGCGCACAAGGCCGCCGTCGCCAACCCGAGCTTGAAAAACTGTTGCATCCGATCCTCCAATATGGTTCCAGTGCGGACAGTGCCGCGGCACATGGTCCCCTTGCCGCATACACTACCAGTTACACGCCAGCCGCTCCAGACTTTTTTCCATCGAGAAATACATGGCTGAGCTTGACAGGTTCGCACTATAACGGCCTGCGGCGCCACCACCCCCTGGAATGCGACAGACTGCAAGATTTCGCCCCCAGAGCGGCCAATTCGCGGACCGGCGCCGGTCCTTGACCCGTGTCCTGTTGAATCAAAAAGATTACTTATCGACATGACATTGCGCTAAGATGGACCCGCGTTCCGGCCGGTCTCGGCGGTTCGCAACTCACCATCTTCGAGTTCACCATGAGGTCAACAATGCGCATGCGCCAATTTACCGTTCTGCTGGCCGGGCTCGGCTTTTCGCTGTCGGCCCTCGCCGCCACAGCCGATCAGTGGACCCTGCCCGTCCATGTGAAAAAGCTCGACAATGGCCTGACCGTCGTCGTTTCCGAAGACCACAGTTCGCCCACGGTGGGCGTATCGGTGGTGTACCACGTCGGCATGCGCCTGGAGCCGAGGAACCGCACCGGCTTCGCCCACCTGTTCGAGCACCTGATGTTCCAGGGCACCCCGAACGCGCCCAAGGGCGTGTTCGACCAGACCATCACCGCCGGCGGCGGCCGCAACAACGGCTCGACCCGCGCCGACTTCACCAACTACATCGAGACCGCCCCCGTGTCCGCGCTCGAGCCGATCCTGTGGCTGGAGGCGGACCGCATGAAGACGCTGGACTTCAACGAGAAGACGCTGAAGAACCAGCAGGACGTGGTCAAGGAGGAGATCCGGGTGAACGTGAAGAACCAGCCGTACGGCGGCTTCATGTGGATCGACATCGGCCAGCACGCGTTCCAGAAGTGGGAGAACAGCCACGACGGCTACGGCAGCTTCCAGGACCTGGAAAATGCCAGCCTGGACGACGTGCGCGCCTTCCACCGGGACTACTACGGCCCGAACAACGCGGTGCTGGCGATCGCCGGCGACGTCACCCCGCAGCAGGGCTTCGCCCTCGCCGAAAAATACTTCGGTGCGATCAAGCCGCGGCCGACGCCGAAGCCGGGCGACTTCTCGGAGCCGCTGAACACGGTCGAGAAGCGGGTGCAGCAGAGCGACGCGCTGGCCCAGGTGCCGGCGATCGCGGCGGCCTGGAAAGTGCCCGAGCGCGGCAGCCGCGACCAGGCGTCGATGGCCGTGATGGCCGAACTGCTGGCCGGCGGCGACGCCTCGGTGCTGTACCAGGGCCTGGTCAAGGGGCGCGAGATCGCCCTGAACGTCGACAGCCTGTTCGGCCTGACCAGCCCGTGGGAATACGACGGCCCCACCCTGCTGACCGTGTTCGCCTTGTACAAGCCCACCAGCAGCGCCGATGCGATGCTTGCCGCGATCGACCAGGAGATCGACAAGATCGCGAAGGAAGGCGTGGACGAGGCCACCCTCGAACGCGTCAAGACGCGCATGCTGGCCGACTGGAACAACAAGCTGGAGAGCTACATCAACCGCGCCGACACCCTGGCCAAGCTGCAGACCCTGTGGGGCGACGCCAACGTGGTCAACAAGATCCCGGACTGGATCGAAGGGGTGAGCTCGCAGGACCTGCAGCGCGTGGCGCGCACCTACCTGGTGCCGTCCAACCGCACCACGATCGACCGCAAGCCGGCCGCGATGATCGCCGCCGAAGCCAACGCGCCTGCCGGCGCCAAGAAATGAGGAGTGCATCGATGAAAAAACTGATGCTGACACTGGCCCTGAGCCTGGCCTTCGCACCGGCCGTCCACGCGCAAACCACCGCCGCGGTCGCCGCCGTCATGCCCCCGTTCGGCCAGGACAAGCCGATCCCGGTACCCAGGATCGTCAAGAAGACCCTGGCCAACGGCCTGACCGTGTGGGTGGTGCCGCGCGACGGCCTGCCGCGCGTGGACTATGTGCTGGCCGTGCGCGGCGCCGGCTTCGGTGCGGACGATCCGTCGCACCCGGCCTTCGCCAGCATGCTGGCCGGCCTGCTCAACGAGGGCACGGCCAAGCGCGACTCGCGCGCGATCGCCGAGGCCGCCCAGGGCATGGGCGGCTCGGTCGCCGCCGGCCCTTCCTCGGACGGCATCCTGGTCTCGGCCAATGCGCTGACCTCGCACGCCGACGAGATGGCGATGCTGCTGGCCGAGGTGGTGCGCACGCCGTCCTTCCCGGCCAGCGAAGTGCAACTGGCCAAGGCCAACGCGCTGCAGGCGCTGCGCGTGTCCGAGACCCAGCCGGCGTTCCGCGCCGAGCGCGCGATCAACTCGGCCATCTACGGCCAGCACCCTTATGGCCACACCACGCCCACGGTCGAGTCGATCAACGCCGTGACGCCGGAGATGCTGCGCGCGGCCCACGCCAAGCGCTTCCGCCCCGAGCGCAGCCTGCTGGTGATCACCGGGCGGATCGGGGAGGCGGAGGCGATGAAGCTGGCCGAACGCGCCTTCGGCGACTGGAAGGCGCCGGGCGTGCCGCCCACCGAACTGGCGCCGGCACCGGCCGGCGCCCAGCCCTCGCGCATCCTGCTCCAGCGTGACGGCAGCGTGCAGTCCACGCTGCGCCTGGGCGCGCCGGGCATCGCCGCGACCTCGCCCGACCAGATACCGCTGCGCCTGGCCAGCACCATCCTGGGCGGCGGCTTCTCCAGCCGGGTCAACATGAACCTGCGCGAGGAGAAGGGCTACACCTACGGCGCCTCGGCGGGCGCGCGCATGAACCGCGCAGGCGGTGCCATCGTCGGCGGCGCCGACGTGCGCAACGAGGTCACGGGCGCCGCGCTGGCCGAGTACATGAAGGAGTACGAGCGCATCGGCAACCAGCCGGTGCCGCCCAAGGAAATGGAGATGAACAAGCGCTACGTCGCCGGCGGCTACCTGATCAGCAACCAGCTGCAGCGCGCCGTCGCGGGCACCCTGGCCTCTAACTGGCTGGTGGGCCTGCCGCCGGAGTTCCTGGGCCAGTACGTGCCGATGATCATGAAGGTCACGCCGGAGGAGGTGCGCAATGTCTCGCGCAAGTACTTCGCGCCCGAGCGCCAGTCGATCGTGGTGGTGGGCGACGCCAAGGCGATCGGCGAGCAGCTCAAGCCCTACGGGCAGTTCACGGTCAAGGACAAGTAAAGCGGTCCTGCCGTTCGGGTAGGGTGGGCTCTCGAGCCCACCGGTCCCGCTGCCCGATGGCGGCCCCCGACGGCGTCACGGGCCCCTCGTCCCACGGTGGGCACAAGTGCCCACCCTACGCCACGCCGAAGGCGCGCAGGATGGGCAGCCGCTCCCGTTCCATCTGCGCCGCCTGGTCGGCCAGTTCGCGCAGTTGTTCCTCCTGCGAGGCGATCGGTTTGCCCTCGCGCAGGATCTGCTGGCCCTGGGCGCTCAGGATGTCGTTCACATAACGCGCCTGCTCGCCGGGCGCCTGCAGGCCGGCCGCGCGCGCGGACAGGAACAGCTGGTCGATCCGGCCCACCGGCAGCGCACCGCCGCTGACCGGCGAGGCCAGGTAGCGCACATCCCCGGAGTGCCGTGCCACGCCGCGCAGCTTTCCGTTGAGCGCGTCGGTGCGTGGCCGGGCCTGTTCGATCTCCTGCTCGGACTGGGCCGGATGCACGGCGCCGGTCCCGGCCAGCACCATCATCGCCTGCGCCACCTGGAGCAGGTTCACGCCGCGTCCGCGCACGGCCTGCTCGACCTCGCCGATCGACCGGACACCGTGGTCGGCAAGGGTGTCGAGCACTGGCCGGTAGACATCCTCGTGCAGCCGCGCCTCGCCCAGCGCGCCGCGCACGGTCAGCGACACCTTGTCCGCGGGCGATGCGAGGATCACGCGCTGCGCGCGCAGCTTCTCCGTCCGTTCGAGTGGGGACAGGGTGCGCGCGCCGCGCACCCAGTAGTCGCGCCGGAAGCGCTGGTTCACCATGAAGTCGCGGGTCGTTTCCCGGAACCCCGGATCGGGGATCGACGCCAGCAGCTGTTGCTGTTCCGGCGACAGGTGCAGCACCGGCACGTGATCGAGGAAGTGCGCCGAACCGGCGAACTGCAGCTTGAGCGACGACATGCATTCGCGCATGCGCGCGAACGAGATCGGGTGCCAGTCGCGGTTGAAGTATTCGTGCGCCAGGTAGCTGTGGCTGTGGTCGCGCAGGGCCTTGAGCTGCTGGGCGACGATCGGGTTGGCCTTGCCATAGACAGCTCCGGTCTCGAGCAGTTTCTCGGCGAAGTCGAGCGCCGCGTCGATGCGTCCGCCGATCTCCACGCCAGGCGAACCGAGCGACTCGTGGTGCCCCCGGATCAGCTCCTGCAGCGGGGCCATCGCGGCCCAGCCCGGCTGGGTGTTGTAGCTGACATAGACGATGCCGCCGACCTTCAGCTTGCGCTTGATGAAATCGGCGATGACGGCGCGGTTGGCGTCCGAGATCCAGCTCCAGATGCCGTGCAGGCCGATGAAATCGAACTCCGGCAGGTCCGGGCGCCGGCAGAAGCTGTCGAAAGCGTCGTCGAACAGGCGTGCCGCCAGCGGCGTGCCGTCGGCCAGTTCGCGCGCGAAGCCCACCTGGCTCGGGTTGAAATCGGTGCCGTACCATTCGGTCGCGGAGCCGGCGTCATGGACGTTGATGCTCAAGCCTTGTCCGAAGCCGAGTTCGCAGGCGGTCTGCGCCTTCGGGTAGGCATAGCCGGCCTGCAGCATGGCGAGCCTCGCGCGCAGGGGGTTGAGTTCCGTGTAATAACCGTAGGTGTAGCCGATATCCGTCCTGTAACCTTCGGACCAGTCCTGCATGCTGCCTCCCATCCCTTTGTTGGTTTATCTGAGCTTATCTCCCGTATTATCAGGCAAGCCGGCCTCGGCGTGAACCGTCTATTCGCCTCGCAGTGCCCGCTCCAGGTCGTCCAGCTCGGCCGGCTTGACGAGGTGGGCGTCGAAGCCCGCCTCGCTCGCCTTCTTGCGGTCCTCCGGCGAGCCGTAGCCGGTGTGCGCGACCAGCCGCACCGACGCCAGCTGCGGATTGCGCTTGAGCCTGCGCGCCACCTCGTAGCCGTCCATGCCCGGCAGGCCGATGTCGAGCACGATCACCTGCGGCCGGAAGTCCAGCGCCAGCGGCTCGATGCGCTGCGCGTCGTCCGTGGTGAGCACCTGGTGCCCCATCTCGTCGAGCAGGAAGCCCATCATCTCCATCGCGTCCACGTTGTCGTCCACCAGCAGCACGCGCAGCCCCTCGCCGCTCCCGGCCTGCGCGTCGTCGCGCGTCCCGGCAGCTTCGGGGGCGCCGACGCGCAGCACCGGCAGCTCGACCGTGAAGGTGCTGCCCAGGCCGATCCCGGCGCTCTCGACGCTCAGGTGGCCGCCGTGCAGTTCGAGCAGGTGCGACACCAGCGACAGGCCGATGCCCAGCCCCTCCTCCGCCCGGTCCGGCGGTACCGCGGCCTGGGTGAACATGTCGAAGATGTGCGACAGGTTGTCCTCGGCGATGCCGATCCCGTTGTCGCTCACGGCGATGTGGACCTTCCCTTCGTCGCGCAGGCCGACGGCCAGTTCGATCAGCCCGCCGGTCGGCGTGAACTTGGCGGCGTTGTGCAAGAGGTTGCCGACCGATTGCGCCAGGCGCACCGGGTCGCCGGACACCCAGACCTCCTCGTCGGGCAGGCGCAGTTCCAGGCGGTGGCCGCGCGCGGCGATCAAGGGCGAGGCGGTCTCGATCGCCTGGGTGATCACCGCCCCCAGCCTGACCTCCTCGCGCCGCAGCACGATCTTGCCCTCGGAAATGCGGGCGACGTCGAGCAGGTCGTCCACCAGGTGTGCCAGGTGGTCCACCTGGCGCGTGATGACCTCGCGTGCCCGCGCCTGCAGTTCGGCGGAACAGTCGCCGGCGGCGCCCAACAGGGCGGCGGCGTTGCGGATCGGGCTGAGCGGATTGCGCAGCTCGTGCGCGAGGGTGGCCAGGAACTGGTTCTTGTTGGCGTCCGCCGCGCGCAGCAGCGCTTCCATCTCCTTGCGCGCGGAGATGTCGCTGGTCATGCGCGCCACGCGGTACACCTCGTCCTTCGCGTCGCGCACCGGGAACAGGCGGTCGCGCACCCAGCGCACGCCGCCGTCCGGGACGAGCAGGCGGAACTCCTCGTCGTAGTGCGGCGCCTCGGCGAGCCGCGCCCAGCGCTCCCGCACCTGCTCGCGGTCGTCCGGGTGCACGGCCTCGAGCCAGGCCGAATGGCGCACGCGCAGTTCCTCGCAGGGGCGGCCCCAGATGGTGGCGTAGGCCGGGCTGACGTAGACCAGGTCGCCGCCGGGCACCGAGAACATCCAGAACACGTCCTCGATATTGTCGGTCAGTTGGCGGAAACGCTCCTCGCTGTCGCGCAGCTCGCCCTGGGTCTGGCGCATGCGCAGCAGCGCGTTGACGTTGGCGATCAGCTCGTCGGCCTCGATCGGCGCCGCGAGGTAATTGTCGGCCCCGCCCTCCAGCCCGCGGATCTTGTCATCCCGTCCGGTGAGCGCGGCCGAGGTCTGCAGCACCAGCACGCAGTTGGTGTCCGGATCGGCCTTGATGCGGCGGCAGACCTCGATCCCGTTGATGTCGGGCAGCTTCACATCGAGCAGCACCAGGGCCGGCAGCCGCTGCCTCACCGCCGCCAGCGCGTCGGTGCCGTTGGCCGCCTCGATGACCTGGAAGCCCGCGCTCTGCAGGATCCTCGTCTTGGCGTAGCGCGCGCCGTCGTTGTCGTCAACGTTCAGGATCAGGGTCGAATCGGCTTTCATGTGTTCGTCCAATCATGCGTGTTCCGGCGGCTGTGGAAAGCGGCGCGGCAAGGTCAGTGTGAAGGTCGACCCCACCCCGACGGCACTGCGAACCTCCACCCTGCCGCCAAGCAGGTCGGCCAGCTTGCGGCACAGCGGCAGTCCCAGGCCCGTGCCCTTGCTGCGCCGTTGCAGCGGGTGTTCGATCTGGCTGAACTCCTCGAAGATCAGCTGCAGGTTTTCGGGACCGATGCCGATCCCTGTATCGGCCACCGCGAAGCTGACGGTGTCTGCCTGGGGATCGAGCGTGGCCGACACCCTGACCGAGCCCTCCTCGGTGAACTTGAGCGCGTTCGAGATGAAATTGCGCAGGATCTGGGAGATCTTCCCCTCGTCCGATTCGAAGGGCGCATCGGCGCCGGACGACTCGAACACCAGCTCGACGCGGGCGTCGTCCACCAGCGGGCGCAGCATGCCCTTGAGCGCGCGGAACAGGTTGTCCACCACCACGGGCTCGACCTGCGTCTCGACCTTGCCGGCCTCGATCTTGGCCAGGTCGAGCAGGTCGTTGACCAGTTCCGACAGGTCGTTTGCCGCCGCCGCGATGAACTGCACCTGGCGCTCCTGTTCGACCGTCAGCTCGCCATCCATCCGGTCCAGCAGCAGCTTGGCCAGGGCCCGGATCGACGACAGCGGCGTGCGCAGTTCGTGGCTGGTGTTGGACAGGAAGCGCGACTTCATCTCGTCGGCGCGGCGCAGGCGCTCGGCCTTGTCCTCGATCTCGGCGTACAGGGCGACGATGCCGCGGTTGGTGTCCTCCAGCTCGCGCGTGAGCGAGAGCAGGTCTTCCTGGCGCTCGCGCAGCTCGGCCAGCGCGGCCAGCAATTCCTGGTTCTGCAACTGCATCTCGTGCAGGCTGCTGGCGGCCGGACTGGCGGCCAGGGCGGAGCCGATCTCGGCCAGGCGGGCCGCGCCCACCGGCGGCTGCGGCGGCAGCAGCTTGTGCATGCTCACCGCCACCGTCTCTCCGGGCTCGACGGTGCAGCCATCCATCAAGCGGTGCACGGTGACCAGGGCCAGCTCCGACAGTGAACCGGCGGCGTCCTCTCCGGGCGGCGCCGGCAGTGCGGACACGCGCGCCGGCGCGCTGCCGGCCTGGATCGACACCTCCAGCCGCTGGCGGCCATCGGCCTCGCGCAGGGCGAACACGGCGCGCCCACCGCCCCCCTGGTGGCAGGCCACCCGGGCCACCTCGGAGACGGCGGTGGCGACGCGCACCTGGTCCTGCTGCGAGAAACCGAGCAGGGCCGACACCTGGCGCGCGCGCTGGCGCACCAGCACCACGTCCTGTTCACTGTCCAGGCCCACGTTCAGGATGCGTTGCTCGCTCATGCCTCCCCTCCCCGCCGGCGCACCACCAGCACCATCGCGTCGTCGCGGCGGCGCGTGTAGTCGCGCATCAGCATGGCCGCGATCAGGGCCGGACTGCGCGCCTGCAGGCCCGGGTAGCGGTCCAGGTCCCACTGGGTCTGCAGTCCGTCCGAGTGCAGGATGCACAAGGCTCCGGGCGGAAAGCGCAGCGCGAACTCCTGCACCTTGCGCATGTTGTGGCCCACGATGCCGTTGTGCGACACCAGCGCCCGTCGCCCGGCCTCGTCGATCACGCTGCCCGCGATGTTGCCGATGCCTGCGAAGCGCAGTTCGTCGGTCCGGTAGTCGAGGCGCGCCAGCGCCAGCGCCGCCCCGCGTGTGATGCGCAGCGCCAGGTGGGCCTCGGCCATCAGCGCGCCGGGGCTGGCCCGCGGATGCGCCTGCAAGGCGCCGATCGCGCCCACGCTGGCGCGGGCCGCCTCCGGCCCGTGGCCCAGGCCATCCGCGGCCAGCAGGGTCGCGCCGTCGGCGTCGCACGCGACGGCCCAGCCGTCGCCACAGGCCTCCTCGCCTTCGAGCGCGACCCAGGCCGCGCCGACCTCGACGCCGCAGGGGTCGGGAGCGGTGCCGTCACGCCAGAGCCGCATGAAGAAGGCCGCGCCGTTGCCGCGTACCGAATACACGTCGAACTCGTCGGACAGGCGGCGCAGCGCGCCCAGTCCGGTCCCGGCGGTGCCGGCGGTGGAGACGCCATCGACCAGGCTGGTGGCCAGGTCGGCGATGCCCGGCCCCTGGTCGATCGCCAGCACGTCCACGCCCAGCCCGGCCGGGGACTGGGACGGGCCGATGTACAGCCGCCCCTCGCCCGCATGCTTGAGCTGGTTGGTCGCGGCCTCGGTGACGATCAGGGCTAGTTGGCCCGCGCGCGTCTCGCCGAAGCCGAGCGACTCGGCCAGGCGCTGCCCGCCGCGGCGCGCCGCCGCCACGTCGCTGGAGTGGGCGATCGTGAAGACCTGCTGCTGCGACAATGAACTGATCAGCGCTTCCATTTCACCACGGCTACCGCCGTCCCCTCTCCCGGGCGGCTGTCCACCTCGAATTCATCGACCAGGCGCTTCGAGCCGCCCATGCCCAGCCCCAGTCCGCCGCCGGTGGTGTACCCGTCGCGCAAGGCCATCTCGACATCCTCGATGCCGGGTCCGGCGTCCACGAACAGCAGGCCGATCCCCAGGCGAGTACCGTCGGACAGACTGTCGAGGTGGACCTCGCCCCCGCCGCCGTACTTGAGCGTGTTGCGTGCCAGTTCGCTGGCGGCGGTCACCAGCTTGGTCTGGTCGACGAGCGAGAGCGCGATCGCGACGGCGCGTTCGCGCACCTGCTTGCGCAAGCCGACCACGTCCTCGTCGCTACGCAGTCGCAGGGTTGTGCGCTCGGTGCGCAGCTGGCGGTGGCGCTCCAGCAGGCCGGTGTCGAACAGGACCGCATTGTTTGGAGCTTGGCTCATCAATGAAGATTCTTTCCCAAGAGCGCCATGCCTTTCTCGACGTTCAGGGCGGTCTTCACGCCCTGCAGCGTCAACCCGAGCTCGACCAGGGTGATCGCCACCGCCGGCTGCATGCCGACCACCACCGTCTGCGCGTCGAGCACGCGCGCCATCGCGGCGGTGTTGCTGATCATGCGGCCGATGAAGGAATCGACCAGGTCCAGCGCCGAGATGTCGATCAGCACGCCCTTGGCGTTGTCGCGCACGATGCGTTCGGTCAGGTCGTCCTGCAGGGTCATCGCCAGGCGGTCGTGCATGTCGACCTGGATCGTCACCAGCAACAGGTCGCCCATGCGAAGGATAGGTATCCGTTCCATGCCCGCACCCTACGCCTTGTGCTGCGAAATGACCGAGGTGCCGGTGCGCTCGAGTGCGACCAGGAAGGCGTCGGCCAGGGTGGCCTTGGTGACCACGTCTTCCAGGTTCACGCCCAGGTGGACGATTGTCTGCGCGATCTGCGGGCGGATGCCGGAGATGATGCAGTCGGCGCCCATCAGGCGGGCGGCGGCGATGGTCTTCATCAGGTGCTGGGCGACCAGGGTGTCCACGGTGGGCACGCCGGTGATGTCGATGATCGCGATGGCCGCGCCGGTGTCCACGATCTTTTGCAGGATGTTCTCCATCACCACCTGGGTGCGGGCCGAATCGAGCGTGCCGATCAGCGGCAGCGCCAGGATGCCCTGCCACAGCTTGACGACCGGGGTGGACAGCTCCAGCAGCTCCTGCTGCTGGCGCACGATGATCTGGTCGCGGGTCTTCTGGAACACTTCGATGGTGTACAGGCCCAGCTTGTCGAGCAGGGCGCTGATGGTCCAGGACGCGGCGGCCAGGGCCTCCGGCTCGCTGCCGAACTCCTCGCGCAGGCGGGCGAACAACGGCTGCTTGAGCGAGAACACGAAGGTGGCGGTCTCGGCCGGGGTCGAGCCGCTCTTGGCGCGGTTCGAGGAGATCTCGGCCAGCACGTCGCGCGCCTCGTCCCACGAGCGGTGGTCGATGTTCTCCAGTTCACCGGAGCGGGTGGCGGCGACGAAAGCGGCCAGGAACTGGCGGCCGTGGTTACGCAGCTGCTCGCGCCCGCTCGTGCTGCCGCGCACCATCTGGGCCTCCATCTGGCCGAGCCACTCCGCACTGATGTCGCCCTCCTTGTCCTGCAAGAGCTGGCTGATGCGGTTGGCGTAGTCCTTCGTGGTCATCTTTCGTTTCCTTATCGAATTTTCTTGGGCGGGCCGGCAATGTGACATGCGGGCGGCAAGTGTTAAATGGCCGAATATAACATTTCTTGCCCAGCTACCACGACACGGTTGAACCGTGCGGATGAACGGCGCACCGAGTGCGAAAAAAAACCGCCAGGCTCACGCGCTGGCGGTTTCTGTTCTAGCGGCGAACCGCTGCGGCAGGCTTACTGCGCGACGGCTTCCACCGGATCGGCGGCCTTCATCGACAGCTTCAGGCGGCCGCGCTCGTCGGTCTCGAGGACCTTCACGCGCACTTGCTGGCCTTCCTTCAGGTAGTCCGCCACGGCGTTGACGCGCTCGTTGGCGATCTGCGAGATGTGCAGCAGGCCGTCCTTGCCCGGCATGACCTGCACGATCGCGCCGAAGTCCAGCAGCTTGAGCACGGTGCCGTCGTAGGTCTTGCCCACTTCGACCGACGCGGTCAGCTCTTCGATGCGGCGCTTGGCTTCCTGGCCGGCGGCGGCGTCCACCGAGGCGATGGTCACGATGCCTTCGTCGGTGATGTCGATCTGCGTGCCGGTCTCTTCGGTCAGCGCGCGGATCACGGCGCCGCCCTTGCCGATCACGTCACGGATCTTCTCCGGATTGATGCGGATGGTGATCAGGCGCGGCGCGAAGTCCGACAGCTCGGTCTTCACGGTCGGCATGGCCTTCTGCATCTCGGCCAGGATGTGCTGGCGGCCTTCCTTGGCCTGGGCCAGCGCCACCTGCATGATCTCCTTGGTGATGCCCTGGATCTTGATGTCCATCTGCAGCGCGGTGATGCCATTCGCGGTGCCGGCCACCTTGAAGTCCATGTCGCCCAGGTGGTCTTCATCGCCCAGGATGTCGGTCAGGACCGCGAACTTGCCGCCTTCCTTGATCAGGCCCATCGCGATGCCGGCCACGTGCGCCTTCATCGGCACGCCGGCGTCCATCAGTGCCAGGCAGCCGCCGCACACCGATGCCATCGACGAGGAACCGTTCGACTCGGTGATTTCCGAGACCAGGCGCACCGAGTAGCTGAACTCTTCCGGCGACGGCAGCGCGGCGACCAGCGCGCGCTTGGCCAAGCGGCCGTGGCCGATTTCGCGGCGCTTCGGGGTGCCGACACGGCCGGTTTCGCCGGTGGCGAACGGAGGCATGTTGTAGTGCATCATGAAGTCGTCGGTGTACTCGCCCATCAGCGCGTCGATCTTCTGGCTGTCGCGGGTGGTGCCCAGGGTCGCGATGACCAGCGCCTGGGTTTCGCCACGGGTGAACAGCGCCGAACCGTGGGTGCGCGGCAGCACGCTGGTGCGGATCGAGATCGGTCGCACGGTGCGGGTGTCGCGGCCGTCGATGCGCGGCTCGCCTTCCAGGATCTGCGAACGGACGACCTTCGCTTCCATGTCGAACAGGATGTTGCCGACTTCGGCGGCATCCGCTTCGACGCCAGCCGCTTCCAGGTCGGCCATCACTTCGCCCGAGAGCGACTTGAGCTTTTCCTGGCGCGCCGACTTCTCGCGGGTCTGGTACGCGTCGCGGATCTTCGCGTCGGCCAGCTGGGCCACGCGCGCGATCAGTTCTTCGTTCTTCGGCGCCGGCGCCCATTCGACTTCCGGCTTGCCGCCTTCGGCCACCAGGTCGTGGATGGCGTCGATGACGACCTTCATCTGGGTGTGGCCGTAGACGACCGCGCCGAGCATGATTTCTTCCGACAGTTGCTGGGCTTCCGATTCGACCATCAGCACGGCGTGCTCGGTTCCCGCGACCACCAGGTCCATCTGCGAGGTCTTCAGTTCGGTGGTGGTCGGGTTCAGGATGTACTGGCCGTTCGCATAGCCGACGCGCGCGGCGCCGATCGGGCCATTGAACGGGATGCCGGCGATGCACAGGGCGGCCGAGGCGCCGATCATCGACGGGATGTCCGGATCGATCTCAGGGTTGACCGACAGGACGTGGATGATGACCTGGACTTCGTTCAGGTAACCTTCCGGGAACAGCGGGCGGATCGGACGGTCGATCAGGCGGGACGTGAGGGTTTCCTTTTCGGAAGGACGGCCTTCGCGTTTGAAGAAACCGCCCGGGATCTTACCGGCAGCGTAACTTTTCTCGATGTAGTCGACCGTCAGCGGGAAGAAATCCTGGCCCGGCTTGGCGTCCTTCTTGGCAACCACGGTGGCGAGCACCACGGTGTCTTCGACCGACACGATGACCGCGCCGGATGCCTGACGTGCGATCTCGCCCGTCTCCAGGGTGACCGTGTGCTGGCCGTACTGGAAGGTTTTCGTAACTTTGTTAAACATGGGTAATCCCTTTCTATTTGCCGACAGATTTTCAGGAGCTGTCGTTCACCTCACCACGGACAGGCGGCGCTTGCGCGACGCCTGCCTTTAACTCAACAACAAATGCTGCAAAAACGAAAAATGCCCGCGGCAGTGGGAACTGACGCAGGCATTTCCTGACTAAACCGTCTTACGCAACGATTACTTGCGCAGGCCGAGTTTGCCGATCAGGTCGCGGTAGCGGTTTGCGTCCTTGCGCTTCAGGTAGGACAGCAGGCTCTTACGGCGGTTGACCATGGCGATCAGGCCGCGACGCGAGTGGTGATCCTTCTGGTGCTGCTTGAAGTGGCCGTTCAGCTCGTTGATACGCGCGGTCAGCAGTGCGACCTGGACTTCCGGCGAACCGGTATCGTTCTGGCCACGTGCGTTGTCCGCGATGATCGCGGCTTTGTTGATGTTTTCTACGGTCATGATGTTACCTTTCACATGCGGTGCAAGAGTCGGAACCCAGCGCACCGTGATTACGTTAATGAACTGGCCCAACGGCCAGACCCGCCAGTATAGGGGAAAAAGCCCGATCCGAACAGCCCTCGCCTGAAAAGCTGGTGCATCATGGCGCTTCCCTTCCCGCTTCACGGAGGCCGGCAATGAGATTGCTTGCAATCATTACATCGTTTTTACTGCTCGCCGCTTGCGCGTCACTGGGCGCCCCGCCGCCGGCACCGGGAGAGCCGGTCGCCGCCGTGGTGGCGCGGCTGGGCCAGCCCGACGCCGTGCATGCCCTGCCGGACGGCGGCCAGCGCCTCGAGTATTCGCTGCAACCGTTGGGACAATACGCCTGGATGGCCACCTTCGGCCCCGACGGGCGCCTGCGCGCCTGGGAACAGGTGCTGGACGGCGGAACCTTCGCCACCATCCTGCCCGACAGGACGACGAAGCCGGAGGTGCTGCGCACCCTGGGCCATCCGGCGGAAGTGTCCACCCTGCCGCTGCGCGACCTGGAGGTCTGGTCGTACCGCTACAAGGAAGCGGGGGTGTGGAACTCGATGATGCACGTGCATTTCGACCGCCAGGGCGTCGTGCGCCAGATGCTCAACGGACCAGACCCGATGTATGACGAAAGGTTCCGCAGGTGGTGATGCAACTTGTAACAAGTGCAATAGTGACGACGATGCAAGCCTGACTATACTGTGGCGATGGACGCCGCCATCGCCCCCTATTCGAACGCGCGCCGCGAACCGGTGCTCGCGGCCGTCGTCGCGCTGCACCTGCTGGCCGTCGTGGCCTGGCTGTCCCATCCGCCCCCCGCCGGCCAGCAGGGCCCGGATCCGGATGAGATGGACCTGGTCTGGGTGCGGCCCTCCCCGCTCCCCGCGCCTGCGGCGGCACCGCCAGCGCTCCGCCCACGGCCCCCGGTGCGCCCGCCGAGCCCAGCCTCGTCCGTCCCGCCACCGCTTGCAGCGGCCACGATCGCGCCGTCCATGGCGATCCCCGCGCCTGCGAGCCAGCCACCCGCGCTCGCGGCGCCGGCCGCGCCCGTACTGAGTCCCGACGAACTGTTCGAGCACGCCAGGCGCAGCGCCGGCGCCATCGCCCGCGAGGTGCGCAAGGGCCGGAGGCCGGTCATCGTGCTGCCGCCGGACAGTCCTGCGATCCGCCTGCGGGCCGGGATCGAGCATGCCGCCGAGATGGCGCCGCGCAGGTGGTTCGAGGCGCCGAAGATCCGGGAGCTGGTCGATAACACGGGCAACGCGCGCCGGACCCGGGTGATCACCGGGAACGGCACCTACTGCATCACCCAGGACAAGGTGCATGCCCCCAGCGGCATCGACACCATGCAGCGCGGGATCAAGGAGAAGATCACGAACTGTCCCGCCAACGAGGAGCCGGCCAAGCCCCAGCAGTGGGTCACAGCTGCGGATTGACCCGTTCGATCTTGGAGTCGAGCTTGTTCAGCCCCGCGAGATAGGCCTTGGCCGAGGCCACGACGATGTCGGGGTCGGCCCCCACCCCGTTGACGATGCGGCCGGCGCGCGCCAGGCGCATCGTCACCTCGCCCTGCGACTGGGTGCCGCCGCTGATCGCCTGGATCGAGAACAGCAGCAGTTCGGCGCCGGTCTTCGCTTCGCTCTCGATGGCGTTGACGATCGCGTCCACCGGGCCGTCGCCGGTACCCTCGCAGCTGTGCTCCTTGCCGTCGATCGAGAACACCACCCGCGCGTGCGGCAGTTCGCCGGTTTCGGACCGCTGCGCCAGCGACACGAAGCGGTAGTACTCGCCCGCCTGCGCATGGTCCTCGGCCGACACCAGCGCCATGATGTCCTCGTCGAAGATCTCGGCCTTGCGGTCGGCCAGGTCCTTGAAGCGGGCGAAAGCGGCGTTGACGTCCGCTTCCGAATCGAGTTCGATGCCCAGTTCCTCCAGGCGCGCCTTGAACGCGTTGCGCCCGGACAGCTTGCCCAGCACGATCTTGTTGGCGGTCCAGCCCACGTCCTCGGCGCGCATGATCTCGTAGGTCTCGCGCGCCTTGAGGATGCCGTCCTGGTGGATGCCCGACGCATGCGCGAAGGCGTTCGCCCCCACCACCGCCTTGTTCGGCTGCACGGCGAAGCCGGTGACCTGCGAGACCATCTTCGAGGCGGGGACGATCTGGGTCGTGTCCACGCCGACCGTCAGCTTGTAGTAGTCGGCGCGAGTGCGCAGCGCCATCACCACTTCCTCCAGCGAGGTGTTGCCCGCGCGCTCGCCCAGGCCGTTGATCGTGCATTCGATCTGGCGCGCGCCGCCGATGACCACGCCCGCCAGCGAATTCGCCACGGCCAGGCCCAGGTCGTTGTGGCAGTGCACCGACCAGATCGCCTTGTCCGAATTCGGCACCCGTTCGCGCAGGCGGCGGATGGTCTGGCCGAAGATCTCGGGCACGGCGTAGCCGACGGTGTCGGGGAAGTTGATCGTGGTGGCGCCCTCGTCGATCACCGCTTCGAGCACCCGGCACAGGAAGTCTTCCTCGGAACGGCTGCCGTCCTCGGGCGAGAATTCGATGTCGTCGGTGTGGTGGCGGGCGAAGCGGATCGCCTGCCGGGCCTGCTCCAGCACCTGCCCGGGCTCCATGCGCAGCTTCATCTTCATGTGCAGCGGCGAGGTCGCGATGAAAGTGTGGATGCGCTTGCGCGCGGCCGGCAGCAGGGCCTCGGCGGCGCGGGCGATGTCGCGCTCGTTGGCGCGCGAGAGCGAGCAGACGGTCGATTCGCGCACTGCGGCGGCGATGGCGCGGATGGCCTCGAAGTCGCCCGGCGACGCGGCGGCGAAACCGGCTTCGATGACATCGACCCGCAGGCGCTCGAGCTGGCGCGCGATGCGCACCTTCTCCTCCCTGGTCATCGAGGCGCCCGGCGATTGCTCGCCGTCGCGCAGGGTGGTGTCGAAGATGATGAGGCGATTCGGGTCAGGCATGAGCGGCTCCATTGCAGCTATTTACAATAAATAGCGAGCGCGCCCTCCCCGACCCGGAAACGGTGATGCGGGACTAGCGGCGCTCGCCTGGATCGAGCGGTTCGTCGTCGGTCGGGATCAGGCTCACCGGCTTGCCCTTGGCACGCTGCCAGATGAAGACGGCGTAGCCGGACAGGCCATAGACGACGAAGATCGGCCACAGCACCTTGGGCGGGTCGATCGCCAGCAGGGCCAGGCCGAGCGCGATCAGGAACACCACGATGAAGGGAACCGACTTACGGAAATTCACATCCTTGAAGCTGTAGAACGGCACGTTCGACACCATGGTCAGGCCGGCGAACACGGCGATGCACCAGGAGACCCAGTCCACCTTGCGCGAACTGACGTTGATGTCCGGGTCGATCATCATCATGATGAAGCCGATCACCAGCGCGGCCGCGGCCGGGCTGGGCAAGCCCTGGAAGAAGCGCTTGTCCACCACCGCGATGTTGGTGTTGAAGCGGGCCAGGCGCAGCGCCGCGCCGGCGCAGTAGATGAAGGCGGCGATCCAGCCGAGCTTGCCCATGCCGCGCAGCGACCATTCGTAGATCACCAGCGCGGGCGCGGCGCCGAAGGAGACCATGTCCGACAGGCTGTCGTACTGGGCGCCGAAGTCGGACTGGGTGTTGGTCAGGCGCGCGATGCGCCCGTCCAGGCCATCCAGCACCATGGCGATGAACACGGCCCAGCAGGCATGGTCGAAGCGCTGGTTCATCGCCATCACGATCGCGTAGAAACCGCAGAACAGCGCACCGGTGGTGAACGCGTTGGGCAGCAGGTAGACGCCGCGCCCGCGGGTGCGCTCGCCAGCCGGCCCCTTGCGGCCGAAGCGGCTGAAACGGGGAGCTTTCGGCGCCATCGCGGCACCGGGTTTTCTGCGTCGTGGGAAAGTTGGCATATCTATTTCTTCAAGTAAAGACCGCGCTCGGGCGCATCGACCACCCATTATAGTGGCCGAGGCGGCAAGTTAGCGAATGGATACTGTTACTTGAATTTCACCTTCCCGACCGCGCGCATCTGCAGCGTGGTCTCGCCGGGTTCGAAACTCGGCTCGGTCATCTCGTCGGCCATGGCGCGTTTGCCGCTCATGCGCATCATGTTGGCCGATGCGGCCTCGGCCTGCATGTACTGCCCCGAGCCTTCGAAGTCCACGGTCTCGAGCACGGCGTCGGAGACGTTGCGGCCCATCGCCCTGGCGATGGCGACCACCCGCTCGTTCAGGTTGCGGTAGGTCTCGGCGATGCGCTCGTTGTCCACCGCGCGCAGGGTTTCGGGGCGCAGGCCGAACTGGATGTTGCTGATCGAGAGGACCTTCTGGGCCGCGGCGGCGGTCTTTTGCAGCGCGTCCAGGTTATGCGTGGTCACTTCGAGGTACTGGCCGACGCGCCAGGCGACCGGGACGCGCGGCGCCATGCGGCCGTCCACGGGCTGGGGTGGCGGATTGTCGGGGTAGATCGGGTGGGTGTAGTAGCCGACGGTCTTCAGTTCCGCGCTCGGGTCGGCGCGGCGCACCAGTTCGATGCCCTGCTTCATCTTGCGGTTGGCGCGGTCGGCGGCCTGCTCCTTGCTCTTGTCGTGTTCCTCGACGCTGAAGGTGATGACCGCCTCGTCATTGGCGCGCGTGACCTCGCCCTGGGCCGGGACGATGACCATGGTGCCGGTGGTGGCGGGTCCGGTCAGCGGCATGGGCGACGGGGCTTGGGCGTGGACTTGCGAGGCCAGCAGCAGTGCAGCGAACAGATACGATTTCGAAAGCGTCATTGTTTTTCTCCGTAATGAGTTACGGCACCGGGCCGCACAGCAATACGATACATTTTTTTCATCGAGAACCGGTTTTCTGTATCGAATTGTTGCAAAACGTGTAGGGTGGGCACTTGTGCCCACCGTTGCACGCGGTGCCGGTGGACACAAGTGCCCACCCTACGGCGCTGAGCTTGCCAATCACGCTCAGCATGGGTTCCCGCGTGCGCGGGAACGACATGACTGTGATTTTCTAGTTCTTCGACTGGTCGACCAGCTTGTTCTTGGCGATCCAGGGCATCATCGCGCGCAGCTTGGCGCCGACTTCCTCGATCTGGTGCTCGGCCGTCAGGCGGCGGCGCGAGATCAGGGTCGGGGCGCCCGCCTTGTTCTCCAGGATGAAGCTCTTGGCGTATTCGCCGGTCTGGATGTCCTTCAGGCACTGGCGCATCGCTTCCTTGGTCTGCGCGGTCACGACGCGCGGGCCGGTCACGTACTCGCCATACTCGGCGTTGTTCGAGATCGAGTAGTTCATGTTGGCGATGCCGCCCTCGTAGATCAGGTCCACGATCAGCTTGAGCTCGTGCAGGCACTCGAAATAGGCCATCTCGGGCGCGTAGCCGGCTTCGACCAGGGTCTCGAAGCCCGCCTTGATCAGCTCGACCGTGCCGCCGCACAGCACCGCCTGCTCGCCGAACAGGTCGGTCTCGGTCTCTTCGCGGAAGTTGGTCTCGATGATGCCGGCGCGGCCGCCGCCGTTGGCCATCGCGTACGACAGCGCGATGTCGCGCGCCGAACCCGACTTGTCCTGGTACACGGCCACCAGGTGCGGCACGCCGCCGCCCTGGCGGTAGGTGTTGCGCACGGTGTGGCCGGGGGCCTTCGGCGCGATCATGATCACGTCCAGGTCGGCGCGCGGCACCACCTGGCCGTAGTGCACGTTGAAGCCGTGCGCGAAGGCGAGCACCGCGCCCTGCTTGGCGTTCGGCTCCACGTTCTCCTTGTAGACCTGGGCGATGTTCTCGTCAGGCAGCAGGATCATGATGACGTCGGCGTTCTTCACCGCCTCGTCCACCTCGGCCACCTTCAGGCCGGCCTGCTCGACCTTGCTCCAGGACGCGCCGCCGCGGCGCAGGCCGACCGTCACGCTGACGCCCGATTCGCTCAGGTTCTGCGCGTGCGCGTGGCCCTGGGAACCGTAGCCGATGATGGCGACGTTCTTGCCTTTGATGAGGGAGAGGTCGCAGTCTTTGTCGTAGAAAACTTTCATGATTTTTTCCTGTGTTTTTATATTTCGTTGTTGGGTGGCGGGTTGCGTGTGGCACTGCGCCGGGTTCACGCGTGGGCACAAGTGCCCACCCTACGTCAGGGTCCGGTTGTTTACACCTTGAGGATGCGTTCGCCGCGGCCGATGCCGGAACCGCCGGTTCGCACCGTCTCGAGGATCGAGGTGCGGTCGATGGCGTCGATGAAGGCGTCGAGCTTGCTCTTGTTGCCGGTCAGTTCGATCGTGTAGGTCTTCTCGGTCACGTCGATGATGCGGCCACGGAAGATGTCGGCGGTACGCTTCATCTCCTCGCGTTCCTTGCCGACCGCGCGCACCTTGATGAGCATGAGCTCGCGTTCGATGTGCGCCCCTTCGGTCAGGTCGACCACCTTGACCACCTCGATCAGCCGGTTGAGGTGCTTGGTGATCTGCTCGATGATGTCGTCCGAACCGCTGGTGACGATGGTCATGCGCGAGAGCGTCGCGTCCTCGGTCGGCGCCACGGTCAGGGTTTCGATGTTGTAGCCGCGCGCGGAGAACAGGCCGACCACGCGCGAGAGCGCGCCCGCTTCGTTTTCGAGGAGGACGGAAATGATGTGTCGCATTACAGTTCCTCCGATCCGAGCAGCATCTCCGACAGGCCCATGCCCGCCTTGACCATGGGCCAGACGTTCTCGCCCTGGTCGGTGATGAAGTTCATGAACACGAGCCGGTCCTTCATCGCGAAGGCTTCGCGCATCGATGCCTCGACGTCGCCCGGCTTCTCGATCTTCATGCCCACGTGGCCGAACGACTCGGCCAGCTTGACGAAGTCGGGCAGCGAATCCATGTAGGACTCGGAGTAGCGCGAGCCGTAGTCGATCTGCTGCCACTGGCGCACCATGCCCAGGAAGCGGTTGTTGAGCAGGATGATCTTCGGCGTCAGGTGGTACTGCTTGCAGGTGGCAAGTTCCTGGATGCACATCTGGATCGAGCCCTCACCCGTGACGCAGGCGACGGTGGCGTCCGGGTTGGCCATCTGCACCCCCATCGCGAACGGCAGGCCGACGCCCATCGTGCCCAGGCCGCCCGAGTTGATCCAGCGGCGCGGCTTGTCGAACGGGTAGTACTGGGCCGCCCACATCTGGTGCTGGCCGACGTCCGAGGTGATGAAGGCGTCGCCATCGGTCACCTTGTACAGGGTCTCGATCACCGACTGCGGCTTGATGACCAGGTCCGAGGACTGGTAGCGCAGGCAGTCGCGTCCGCGCCACTCGTCGATCTGGCTCCACCAGTTCTTCACGGCCGGGTTGGGCTGGGCGTTGCCCGCGTCCAGTTGGGCCAGCAATTCGACCAGCACGTCCTTGACGTTGCCGACGATGGGGATGTCGACCTTGACCCGTTTCGAGATCGAGGACGGATCGATGTCGATGTGGATGATCTTGCGCGGATTGGTCGCGAAGTGCCTGGGGTTGCCGATCACGCGGTCGTCGAAGCGCGCGCCGATGGCGATCAGCACGTCGCAGTTCTGCATCGCCATGTTCGCTTCGTAGGTGCCGTGCATGCCGGGCATGCCGACGAATTCCTTGTCGCTGGCGCGCGAGGCGCCCAGGCCCATCAGCGTATTGGTGACCGGGAAGCCCAGCTTGTCCACCAGCCGGTTCAGTTCCGGCGAGGCGTTGGCCAGGATCACGCCGCCGCCGGCGTAGATCATCGGGCGCTCGGCCGCCAGCAGCAGCTGGACCGCCTTGCGGATCTGGCCCGCGTGGCCCTTGTCCACCGGCCGGTACGAGCGCATCTCGATCTCGCGCGGGTAGTCGTACACGGCCTTGTGCATCGTGATGTCCTTCGGGATATCGACCAGCACGGGGCCGGGACGGCCGGTGCGGGCGATGTAGAAGGCCTTCTTGATGGTCGAGGCGAGCTCGCGCACGTCCTTGACGAGGAAGTTGTGCTTGACCACCGGACGCGTGATGCCGACCGTGTCGCATTCCTGGAACGCGTCCTGGCCGATGGCGTGGCTCGGCACCTGGCCGCTGATCACGACCATGGGGATCGAATCCATGTAGGCGGTGGACAGGCCCGTGACGGCATTGGTCACGCCGGGACCGGAGGTCACCAGGGCGACGCCGACGGTGTTGGAACTGCGCGAGTAGGCGTCGGCCGCGTGGATGGCCGCCTGCTCGTGGCGTACGAGGACGTGCTGGAACTTGTCCTGGTTGAAGATGGCGTCGTAGATGTAGAGGACCGCGCCGCCCGGGTAGCCGAAGACGTGCTTCACGCCCTCTTCCGCCAGACAACGCACTACTATCTCAGCGCCCGTGATGGGGACGGCTGAACCGTTATTCATCTTACATTCCTTTCAAAACCCTGAGGGAGATTGATCGGATGCTCGTTCCTAACGATATGCGCCATGCGCGACAGTGCTCATGCTTCCCTTCTTTCTGCGGTCACGGCGATCTTTCGGGTACCCGTAGATACCTTACGAACCGTCGCTGGACGCAACTCGTTTGGCGTGAGTGTCTGTAGCGTGCGTGCGCATCTCTCGCGCTTGTGGCGCGGGTCGGAGCAAACTGCCTACAAATGAAAGCGCGCCATGCCGGCTCCGGCCTTGTGTGCCGGTTCTGGATGACCTTGGAGCTTCGGGGTTGCAAAGCGTGATACACCTTACTGCGTTGCACCATTTTGGTCAAGCCAAATCGGCGACCACCGGTGCAAAACGGTTTTTTGGGGCCCACCGGCCGCAAAAAATCCTGCCCGCTGTGCGTTCACGGTGCGGTCCGCATGAATATTTGCTAGCATGCGTCAGTTTTCCCAAAGGCACAGAAAGCAGTACGGCACCTTCATCGCATGGCCACAGACAAAGAACTGAATGACTTCCTCGAAGGTGTCGAGCGGCGCGCGTTCAAGCAGGCCGCCTATGCGGTGCGCAAGGACGAGGCGGCGCTGGACATCGTGCAGGACGCGATGATCAAGCTTGCCGAGAAATATGGCGACAAGCCGGCCGCCGAACTGCCGATGCTGTTCCAGCGAATCCTGCAGAACACCATCCTCGACTACTTCCGGCGCGAAAAGGTGCGCAACACCTGGGTCAGCCTGTTCTCGGGCCTTGGCCGGCGCGAGGGGGACGACGAGGAGTTTGATATACTCGCCACCTACGAGGCCGAGGAAGGCACGGCCGCCGCCGAATCCACCGCCGATCAGTTCGAGCGCGCCCAAACGCTCCAACTCATCGACGAAGAGATACAAAAACTCCCACCGCGTCAACGGGAAGCCTTCCTCATGCGTTACTGGGAGGATATGGACGTGGCCGAAACGGCCGAAGCAATGGGATGCTCCGAGGGCAGTGTCAAGACGCACTGCTCGCGCGCCACGCATGCCCTCGCCGAAGCGCTCAAGGCCAAGGGAATCAAACTATGAATACGGACGACATCGACCTCGCGTACAAGGTGCGCCGGGCGCTCAACGAGAACCTCGAGCACCTGCCCGCCTCCACCACCGAGCGGCTGGCTGCCGCGCGGGCGCAGGCGCTCGCCCGCAAGAAGCCCGATGCGCCCCGCCGCGCGGCCGCGCGCCGCTTCGACCTGCGCACGCTGCTTTCACCCGTCGCACTGCACCGCTTCGGCGTGGTAGCGCCGCTGCTGGTACTGGTCGTCGGCCTGGCCGGCGTCTACCAATACGAGGAACAGCAGCACATCGCCGCGCTGGCCGAGCTGGAAGCGGCCGTGCTGGCCGACGAACTGCCGCTCACGGCCTACACCGACGATGGCTTCAACGCCTACCTCGACGTGCAACAGCAAAAGCGAACGCAGTAGGAATGACGGGCAAACACCTGCGCCTTGCGGGCATCGCGCTGGCGGCCCTGGCAATAGCGGCCGCGATCTGCGCGTGGGCCTTCGGCCTGCGCCCGGCCGGCGTGGGCGGCGCGGGCACCGGCGCGGCCGGTTTCGACCCGGCGGTCATCTCGGCGGGCGTCACCGACAAGACCGCGTGGCGCGCGCTTTCGCCGGCGCAGCAGGCCGCCCTGGCGCCGCTCAAGGGCGAGTGGGACCAGCTGGAACAGGTGCGGCGACGCAAGTGGCTCGAGATCGCCAGGAGTTTCGCCACCATGAGCCCGCAGGAACAGCGGCGCGTGCATGAGCGCATGCGGGCCTGGGTCAAGCTCACGCCCGAGCAGCGCATGCTGGCACGCGACACTTATGCGCGCACACGCAAGCTGCAGCCGCAGCAAAAGACGGCCAGCTGGGAACGCTACCAGCAACTGCCCCCGGCGCAGAAGAAAGCGCTGGCCGACAGCCGCAAGGGTCCGGGCGGAGCGGTGCAGTCGTCCACCAACCAGGCCATCGTCGCGCCCTGCCCGGCCGGCACGGTGCGTAACCAGGGCGGGGCCGTGCCGCCATGCGTGCCCGCACCGGCCCAGGTGCCGCCGGTCGCGCCGACCGGCGCCCCGGCCGGCTCCTCCTCTCCCGTCACGAATGCCCTCTTCTAAGCCTGCTCCGATCGCCACGCCGAGCGTGCGCCGCCGCTTCATCGCCATGGTCTACGAGACCTTCCTGCTGTTTGCGGTGGCGATGCTGGCGGTGGGAATCTTCCTGCTTGTCACCGGCAACAGGAAAGGTCCGTTGTTCGAACACGGCCTGCAGCTCTTCCTGTTCCTGGTCACGGCGGCCTACTTCATCCATTTCTGGACCGACAGTGGCCATACGCTGGCGATGAAGACCTGGCGTATCAAGGTGGTCAAGCCCGGGCACGCCAGGCTACCCTTCCGGGCGGCCGCGATCCGCTACCTGGCCGCCTGGGGCTGGTTCCTGCCGGCCCTGGCGGTCTGCGCCGTGACCGGCTTGCACGACAAGGCCGAGGTCGCCATCGCGTTGGCCATCGGCGTGGTCGCATGGGGAATGACCGCCTTCCTCGACAAGGACCGTCAATTCCTGCACGACCGGATCGCGGGCACGCGCTTGATCGCCCTGCCGAAGCGGCAGGTTCCAGGCTAGCTCCTGGGACAGTTCACGGTTCCTGCGGATCCGGGATGAAATACCCGACGCCGCGCAGGGTCTGGATGAAGTCCTGGCCGAGCTTTTGACGCACGGCGTGGATATGCACGGCGACCGTGTTGCTATCCACTTCGTCGCCCCATCCGTACAAGCGCTCTTCCAACTGCGCGCGCGACAGGATGATCCCGGGCCGCTGTGCCAGCGCCTCGACGATGGCGTACTCCTTGGCCGAGAGCATGACAGGAGCGCCGTCGCGGACGACGCGTCGCGTGTCCGGGCAGATGCGCACGCCGCAGATCTCGATATCCGGCTCGCCACGACCGGCACTGCGCCGCAGGGCGCAGCGCAGGCGCGCCGCGAGTTCGAGCAGACTGAACGGTTTGACAAGGTAGTCGTCCGCGCCGAGGTCAAGGACAGTGACACGGTCCTCGACGGTGTCGCGTGCGGTGATCACCACGACGGGCAACTCGTTGCCCGCCGCGCGCAGCTCCTGCAGGATCGCGAGACCGGTGCGCCCGGGCAAGGCCAGATCGAGCAGGAGTAGGTCGAAATGCTGGCTCGCCAGCACGGCCTCCACCTGCTGGCCATCCAGCAGGTGGTCCACGGCGTATCCCTCGTCCCGCAGGTAGGTGCGGATACTTTCGCCGATCATGACATCGTCTTCCACGAGCAGTACGCGCATGTCCTTCCTCCTGGCATGCCCCGGCCTCGCGGCTGGGCGCGACAGTGCGTATCGTACGGCATTCGTGTTTTTTGGCCCGTCCGTTTCGGGGCGGGCGCACTGCGCGGCCGCTTACATCCCGGTGCAGGTCAGTCTCAGTGACGACATCTCGTCGAAGAAGCCCAAGCGCTTGCTCACGGCCGGGATCCGCGCGCCCGGCTTGAAGGTGGCGGTGGTCTCCCGATAGTTCTCGTCGTCATAGGTGATCAGCGTGGCTTTCGGCCCCACTTCGACGCTGCTGATCTTCCCTTTCCAGTTGATCCCGAAAGGACCGACCATGTTCGGCATGCTGAGGGGGCCGGACAGCGTGAGCGCGTCTCCGGTGAAGTTCTGGTTGTCGTGCAAGCGTGCCCAGCAGCCGTTCTTCAGCAACGGATCCTGGCCGATCGGCGCGACAGGAACGAGCACGAAGGTCGCTGCCACGACCGGCTGGGCGCCGGCAGCGGATTGCCCTTGCGCGCCGGTCTGGCCCATGGTTCCCGTCGCGCCCACCGCGCCGGCGGTCGCCTGGCTGCCGGTCATGCCCTGCTGGGTGCCGGTCATACCCTGCTGGGTGCCGGTCATACCCTGCTGGGTGCCGGTCATACCCTGCTGGGTGCCGGTCATACCCTGCTGGGTGCCGGTCATACCCTGCT
>FWWL01000966.1_pt1 | contig 72917 bp, 64 predicted proteins | sample 2228331 | NCBI WGS metagenome assembly FWWL01 (sample SAMEA103939775, study PRJEB20133) | metagenome
ATCGTCATGGAAGGAATCGCCCCATTCAATTTTTGCCTCTATTCTGCGAATAGCAAGGTTCATTTTACACAGTCGCCAGGTGGTCTGGTTACTTTCCTGTCCAAAGATGGAGATATCTCCAATTTTTCCACCGTGGGCTTCTATGAATTTTTCGCTCTGGACAAACATACCCCCCGAGCCACAGCATGGGTCAAAGATTCTGCCCTTGTAGGGCTCAAGCATTTCAACAAGAAGTTTTACAATGCTCCGGGGAGTGTAAAACTGCCCGCCTTTTTTCCCTTCGGCATCGGCAAACTGCCCGAGAAAGTATTCATACACACGACCTAATATATCTTTGCTTTTATTCTCTTTGTCACCTAAACCAATGGTGCCTATTAAATCGATGAGCTCCCCCAGCCGCTGTTTGTTTAAGGCGGGTCGGGCATAAATTTTTGGAAGCACGCCTCTAAGTGATGGATTTTCCTTTTCAATGGCATCCATGGCTTTATCAATAATCTCGCCAATCTCTGGTCTTTTAGCATTGGCTTTGAGATATTCCCACCGCGCCTCTCTGGGAACCCAGAAGACCCTTTTTGATATGTATTCGTCTTTATCTTCTGGATCAGATAAAGCGTCTTTTTTTACTTCTTCATAAACTTCTGTAAAGGCATCGGAGATGTATTTTAAAAAAATAAGTCCAAGCACCACATGCTTATACTCTGCTGCATCCATGTTGCTACGCAGTTTGTCCGCAGCCTGCCATAGCTTTTGCTCAAATCCTAGATTTGCACCATTTGATTTCACCATAGCACCTCAATATCACAATTCTGGTTTGTTTAGACTACTATCCAATGTTAATTACTCTCTGTTTATACATGATTTGTAGATACAAAAACTAAAACCTCTTCTGTTCTTATGCATCATTGAAGTATCTTTTGGCAAATAATTACACATCCTTTCTCCTGACCTTTTTTGATTGCAATCTATAACAAGTCAAAAGCCGAATACGGGAATGTTTCACCATTACTATCTAAGCTGAATGATAAAATGAAAAATCATGTTTTCTGCTAAAATAAAAAGATTCTTTCACCCATTTTGCTGCTAATTCTTCATAAGCTGCAAAATAAGATACGCCTTCTATCAGCCTTCCCATCATATCAACTACTCTTTCATTTGTTTTCCAGATTCCATTAAGAAGCTTAAGCCCATAGAAATATGAGGCATCTAATAGGACATGAGATTCAATAGGTTTCTCCAAATTTTGCCCACCTTCCTCACTATGAAAGAAAGCAGCTAACATGTTTCCGCCAGCCGCCACCTTAGGCATTTTCTACATCTTACCTTAGGCTTTCAGCGCCAACAAATCCTTTGGAAGTCTCTGGCATGCCTTTTAAAAGCTACTTCAAGTGCCTAAATATTTTCTTTTTCTTTAACACTTAGTTTGATGTTTAACAACCTGGCAAAATACTTATAACAGTCCTTGAAACCTCCTTCATCTCCTTTTTAATTTCTCCTGGTGCCATTACAGTAACTTATTTCAGGTTTCATGTTTACTTATTCTTAAAGAAGCTGTCAAGATATAGCCAAATTGTCCCTAATTATTCTAGGGTCTTAAATAAAGCGAGGTCCTTTGCCGGCCATCCCTGGGACAAAGGTATCAATCCCAAATCAATGGCGCAAAAAAAGAAGGGGCACTATCAAGGGCCAACAAAGCGCATTAAATTCCACCTCTCTTTGTGCACTGGGGTTTATCTTAAATTACCTACTGTGAGCCTAAGCTGGAACTGCCCTGGCAAAAGGGCACACTTCTCTAACCTATTTTGAATCATTTTGTATGGCATTGGAGAGAGCATCCTTGATCCATTTATTAAGCGTAAAAAAACAGGGCTGTTTGAGAAGATAACTTTCCTTTTGTGGCTCCTATTCCACTTCGTAAGTGTATCACTTCGTAAGTGTAACAAAGCACACCAAAAGTATCCTAACTGTGGTGGAAAACTACAGGATTTCTCGCTTCGCCCGAAATGACATAGGAGGGGGGTCGAAAAAACAGTAGGCGCTGGAAATCACAGGAGAGGACTCTGAATGACGGGGGATGGGCTCAAATGACAGGCCGGTGACTGGAAATGACAAAGATTTCTCCCTGCGGTGGAAATGACAGAAAGGTCGGCCGCAAATGATAGGAAGGTTATCGGCACTGCGCCATGAAAAGAACTGTCATTTCGACGAACGGAGTGAGGAGAAATCTTATAAGACTGCAAGTTTCAAGCATAACCAGAACAGCAATCAATACCCTCAATGCCTTCATAACAGAAGCCCTCCTGTGGATTAGATATTTTGAGGATAACCTTAAAAAGTTGTATAAAATTGGAAGGTGGATTCTGGGGTGATTAAAGGGGACTGTTAGTTTTTCCAACTTGACTCCCCGTTTAAGTTTATACCTCGCTTAGAGACCCTTTACTCCCACCCCCTCTCATCAAACGGCGGGTACCGTCTTTTTTACCGAAAGATATAATAAATAATTTTCAGATTCCAAGAAAAAATCTCTAAAGGCAGCATTTTTTCCCCGTGAAGAAATTGTGCCTACAGATTGTGTAAGTCCTCTTCAGCTTTTAGACTAACCCATCCCATGTTTTTAATTGACAGAAATATTCATTTGGTCTGAATCTGTGCAAGAGCTTGTTTAACACCAGATGCTCATGTTTCATTAGCTCATCCATGTGACCACCCACAACATAGACAAAGGAAATATAGTGACATGATATCAGGACCTTTAAAAATATGTTAAAATTTTATGTTTCAGATTAAAAATGGTCCTTAACAGAAAATTCACGTTTATTTTATATTTCTAAAAAGTATTTGTTTTTTAAGTTAGGTAAGAAAGGGGGTGACAGTGTGAGTAATTAATTAAAACATAATTAATACAGTTAGCAGAAAAATACAGTATCTTCAAAGGAGGTAAACAATGAAAAAATTATCTTCATTAAAAGTATTACTTTTGAGCTTTTTATTTATTCTTAGTGGAATTGCTCTATTTTCTTGTTTAGAAAATAACTCAGATAGTCCTCAAGTTACCAGTAATGTAAGTGCAGGTATCAATTTAACTCCTGTAAAACATATTATTCTCTTTATCGGTGATGGTATGCATCTTGAGCATGAGCTTGCAGCAAGCAGGTATCTGTATGGAGCGGACTACCAATTGAGTTTCCATAAATTCCCTTATCAAACCTTTGTTAGCACATGGGATGTAACCACATACGATAGATATGCCTACTCTTCGGGCGAGTCATATTATGATCCAAATAATGTGAAACCAGAACTTGGTTATGATCCAATCATGGGTGGGGAAAAACCCTTTCCATTGGAAAAACCTCTAATTGATGGCTATTTTTTAACAAAATTACAAAAGGCAACAGATGATAAGGCAAAGTATCCAGCAACGGATTCAGCCTCTGCAGGAACTGCAATTTCAACTGGTTATAAGACAGACGACGGAAACATTGCCTGGTTAGCGGGAGACCCGGACACAGGTGGAAACAGAAAAGATGATGGTTCATTAAAAACCATCGCGGAGATTCTAAGAGATGAAAAGGGTTTTTCCATAGGTGTCGTCTCTACTGTGCCATTTTCCCACGCAACGCCTGCTTCATTTGTAAGCCACAATAAGAACAGGAATAACTATTATGAAATTGCAGATGAGATAATCAAAGAGACAAAGCCAGAGGTCGTAATAGGTGGTGGACATCCTTCTTGGGATGACAAATATATGTCCGCTACACTTTATGGTGATCTTAAAAATGGTGTAATAACTGATTATGTATTTGTTGAGAGAGTGGATGGAGTTGATGGTGGCAAAGCAATTTTAAATGGAGCTGATCAGGCTGTGAGCCAGGGGAAAAAACTTTTTGGCTTATTTGGCGGCAAGGGTGGTAACTTTGAACCCCCCGTGCCCAGTGATACGCCAGGAAGTCCTAAAATAGACAAAGCCACAATAGAAAATCCTACTCTTAGAGACGCCACTATAGCAGCACTTAAGGTATTGAGCGAGGATCCGGATGGATTCTTCTTAATGGTGGAACAGGGAGATATTGATTGGGCAAATCATGCTAATAATTACAAATGGATGATCGGAACTGTATGGGATTTAGATAATGCAGTAAAGGCAGCTATTGATTTTGTTAATCAGCCTGGTGACAACTTGGATTGGAGCAACACTGTTATAATCGTTACATCTGACCATGGTAATAGTTACATGAGGCTTACAAATAGCCCTATCTTAATGTCAGGTGATCTTCCAGAGCAGGTGGGAAAGGATTATGAATGGAAATATCCTGGAAAAGAAGTTATTTATCAAACCACAGAGCACACAAATGAGCTAGTAACTCTATATGCCATGGGAGATAGGGCAAATGAATTTAAGAAGTACGAGGGAAAATGGTATCCCTGCACAAAGATTATTGACAATACTCACATATTCCATGCGATGGCCGATATGTCAGATGTGCCAAAGGATTCTCCAATAGTGGCTAATGTACAAAAATCTTCAATATGCCCCAACTAACCTGTTATAACCAGTTGCCCTGATTAAAAACCTAATCCAAAATTAGATAGAGGAGGTCTTGAACTTATCAGACCCTCCTCTAAAACCATGGTAAAAGAATTAATTTATTAACTCCTGGGTTAATAATTATAAGCCTGATAGAATTTATTCTATTTGTTGCTCCAATTGCCTAAGATATCATTAACTTTATTGTTGACAGGCCCACAAAATTATGCCTTTAAATTAAAAATTCAAGCTACACAAGATCCTTCGATCCTTGCCTACGCAGGAGGTGGCATCATGGAAAGAGCCATGCCTATCCTGGTTTTAACATTACTGCTCAACATTATTCCCTGCTCCTGGGCAAAAGACGAAAGGCTTTACGTGGGTACTGAAAGGTGCAAGGAATGTCATGAGCAAGAATATATTAACTTCACTTCCTATGCCAAGAAGGCCCATTCCTACAGCAGTATCCTGAGGCTGAAGAACAAACTAACACAGGAAGAGCTTAGGACCTGCTTCCAGTGTCACACTACAGGTTATGGAAAACCAGGGGGCTTTAAGTCTGAGGAGGAAACCCCTCACCTAAAGGATACAGGCTGTGAGGTGTGTCACGGCCCAGGTAGTAGGCATGTGGAGACGCAAGATCCCAAGGACATAAGAAGGACTCCCAGTTTAAAAGAATGTGAGGTCTGCCACAATCCAGAGAGGGTGGGTGCCTTCAGGTATAAACCCCTTATTAGAGGAGGGGCTCATTAATGGGTTCCAGAAGAGGTATTCAGATACTCCTTTTTGGGATGTGTGGTGCCATAGCTCTCATATTTGGCACTATGATCACAGTTAATGTTATCCTTCAGAAAAAAAACTCCAGGAATGAAATAGAAGAGCTGTCTGAGAGCCTAGCAAAGGCAATATATAATGGCATATTTTTCCCCATGTCCATAGGGGATGCCACAACTATCAGGTCTCAGATGGAATTCATGGGAAAGACCAGCAAGAATGCCATGGTTTATATAATAGATTTCTTGGGAAATGTGAGTTACAGCTCCTCATCTGAGATGATATCAAAGAATATCAAAGAGATCACCACCTCAGGGGAGCTCATCACATCTCTGCAAACATTATTCGAAAAAAATCAATTGATACAGACAGGCTTTGAAGAGGTAGATAAAGGCAAGCAGTTTTTTGTTAAGCTATACCCATTTTATAATGAAAAGACATGCTATCACTGCCACGGATCATCTAGAAAGGTACTGGGAGCAATGGTGCTCAGGTTGGACAACGAACCAGTGTTTGCAAGGCTCAACAGGAGTATTTTACTCAATCTTCTCTTGGGGCTCACTGGGGGCATCTTGCTAGTTATCCTGGTCTGGTGGCTGGCACGGTCTCAGATCGTATGGCCATTAAAGAAGATGGCCCAGAGTATCGAGGAGTCCAAGGGCTCTGTTAGATCCTTAAGTGATGAACTAGCCCAGGGGAGTGCCAGGCTGGCCCAAGAGAGTTCGGCACAGGCCTCTGCCTTGGAACAGGTGGATGCCACAGTGGCGCAGGTGGTAAGTCTTAGCACGCAAAATGCCCAAAACAGTAAAGATCTGGACGGATTGGCCCAAAATAGCGTTAATTTAATGAGAGATGCTAGTATCAGGCTTAACACCCTGGGAGACGCTGTTACTAAGGTCACAGAGACAAGCAAGAGGGCAATGGATATATTAAAGACAATAGATGAAATAGCCTTTCAGACCAATCTACTTGCCTTGAATGCAGCCATCGAGGCAGCCAGGGCTGGTGAGGCAGGCGAAGGCTTTGCTGTGGTGGCAAATGAGGTTAGAAACCTTGCCCTGAGGGCCCAGGAGGCCTCCAAGGCAACGGGCAGGCTCATATCTGAGATACAAGATAACACGAAAACAGTGACCATTATGGTTCAAGAGACAAAAGATGGCTTCCAGGCACTTTCCGCTGGCGTAGAGAAGATGGCGGATCAGGCGAGGATGGTGGCTCAGGCAAGCATTGAGGAGGCAGAGCGGCTCTCCCAGGCCCGCCAAGGTGTTGCCGAGATAGAGAAATCAACGCAGCAGCATGCTTTAGAGGCCAAGAACTCTGCCTCCATATCAGATGCCCTGAGGGACGCTGTTATAGTCTTGGAGGAGCTCACCCTAAAGCTAAAGGCATTACTCTCATAATCCAAAAAGAATCAAAGAAGAAATAATATTCCACTCCCCATGAGGTCTCTGGGTTTGCTTATTTGACTTTGCCCCATTATGGTATTATATGAGCCCCTTGGAATTAAATTAGAACACCTATTTCAAGGAGAAGGAATAAATTGGAATTAAAGGCTATAAAGGGTTTTAGAGATATACTCCAGGAAGAATCACCCTATTGGCAGGTCCTGGAATCAGCTGCCACAAAGATCTTGAGGTCATGGGGTTTCCATGAGATCAAGCTACCTATCCTGGAGGAGACATCTCTGTTTAAGAGAAGTATTGGTGAAGAGACTGACATAGTCACAAAGGAGATGTACAGCTTCAAGGACCAAAAGGGGAGAGACCTTTCCCTTAGGCCTGAGGCAACTGCCCAGGTAGTAAGGGCCTATATCCAAAACAGGTTAGACTTAAAGGAATCCATTACAAAGGTATTCACCATTGGACCCATGTTCAGGCATGAGAGGCCTCAAAAGGGAAGGTTTAGGCAATTTCACCAGATAGATGTGGAAATAATAGGAGACCCAGGCCCCATTGGGGATGCAGAGCTCATAATACTTGCATGGTCAATCCTGGATGCCTGTGAGCTAAAGGGCCTTTCACTATACATAAACAGCCTTGGATGTGCCCAGTGCAGGGGGCCATATAAAGAAGAACTAAGGGGTTTTTTGAGCCAGAGGCTGGGCGCCCTGTGTTCTGACTGCCAGAGAAGGGCGAATACAAACCCGTTAAGGGTCCTTGACTGCAAAGTGGAGACCTGCAAGGACCAGGTTAAAGACACCCCCTTAATCACAGGCTTCCTGTGTGATGAATGCAAGGCCCATTTTAAGGCGGTATCGGAGCTTATCTCCAGGGCCTCCATCCCCTTTATTGAGGACCCAAGGCTGATGAGAGGCCTTGACTATTATACAAGGACCACTTTTGAGATAAAGGCAGAGTCCTTGGGGGCCCAGAATGCTGTGGCAGGAGGTGGCAGATATGATCAGCTTATAGGCCATCTCGGTGGCCCGGAAAGACCAGCCATGGGCTTTGCCATTGGTATGGACAGGGTTGTAGAGGTCATGAAGGAACAGGTGGAGATTCAAAAGAGTACTCCCAAGGTATACATTGCATACCTGGGGGAACAGGCAAGGGGCATTGCCTTTTCATGGCTTTTGCAACTGCGAAAAAGTGGGATCCCCGTTGAGATCACCTATCAAGAAGCAAGCCTCAAGGCTCAATTGCGTAATGCCAACAGACTTGGGGCAACCTATACAATTATCTTAGGTGAAGATGAACTCAATAGCGACCTTGCTATCATAAGGGATATGGAGTCCAAGGTGCAGCATAAGGTAGAGCTGAAAAGGGTTACATCATTAGTGTGCCAATGGATCAAAAACAGGGAGAAGGGATAAAGCTATGGAAGTTACCAAGGGCTTGGCAGTGGACTCACTGGGTGAATGGAAGCGCAGTCATGGCTGTGGTGAGCTCAGGATTTCGCACCTGGACCAGGAAGTGACCCTCATGGGATGGGTAAACCAAAGGAGGGATTTAGGAGGATTGATATTTATTGACCTCAGGGATAGGACAGGCCTGGTTCAGATAGTTTTGGACCCCAAACTGGAGGCCACCTCCCATGAAAAAGCAAAGGATCTCCACAATGAATATGTAATTGCCGTTAGGGGCAGGGTGGCAAGGAGGGAAAAAGGGCAAGAAAACCCAAGGCTTGCCACAGGGGATATTGAGGTGAAGGCCTATGAGATCAGGATACTTAATACATGCAAGGCCCTGCCCTTCCCAGTGGATCTTCCAAAGTCTGGCCATGCCTTGGATGCCTCTGAGATACTTAGGCTCCAATACAGGTATCTGGAAATGCGAAGGCCTCAGGTACTGGAAAGGCTGATCTTTAGGCACAGGGTGGCCCAGATCACGAGGAATTATTTTAACAAAATTGGTTTTTTGGAGATAGAGACACCTTTTCTCACCAAGAGCACGCCAGAAGGTGCAAGGGATTATATTGTACCCTCAAGGCTCCAAAAGGGAAAGTTTTATGCACTTCCCCAATCTCCCCAACTCTTTAAACAGATCCTCATGGTGGGGGGGATTGAGAGGTATTATCAGATTGTGCGTTGTTTCAGAGATGAGGACCTGCGGGCTGACCGACAGCCAGAATTCACCCAGATTGATGTGGAGATGTCCTTTGTAACAGAATCAGATGTGATGATGGTCTTTGAGGGCCTGATGGTGGAGCTCTTTAGAGACGCCCTGGGCATCCAAATATCCGTACCATTTAGAAGGCTAAGGTACAAGGAGGCCCTTGAATCTTATGGCACTGACAAACCTGACCTAAGATTTCCCTTAAAGATCCTGGATGTAACAGAATCATTGGCTTTAACAGATTTCAGGATCATTAGAGACGGGCTCCAAAGGGGCGAGAAGGTAAAGGGAATATGTATTAAGGGCAAGGCAGATCTCTTTTCCAGAAAAAGGCTGGATGAGCTAGAATCCAGGGTAAAGGCACTGGGTGGGAAGGGCCTTTTTTGGATAAAGGTACAAAGAGAAGGGATCCAGTCTCCCATTGCCAAGTTTATGAATGAACGGGTACAGAAAGGCCTAATTAAGAGCTTTGCCGCTGATATAGGTGATACTATCCTGATGTTAATGGGAGAAGGGCTGAGTGCTTCAAAGATCTTGGGAACTCTGAGGCTTGAGTTAGCAAAGGATTTAGGCCTGATAAATACCAATAGCTTTGAGTTCTTGTGGGTGGTGGAATTTCCCCTCCTGGAATATGATGAGGAAGAAAAGAGGCTTGTGGCTGTCCACCATCCCTTTACCGCGCCTATGGAAGAGGATCTGGAATACCTAAATACTGAACCCGAAAGGGTTAGGGCCAGGTCCTATGACCTTGTGCTAAATGGCACAGAGATCGGAGGAGGAAGTATAAGGATCCATACCAAAGATATGCAAAAGAGGGTCTTTGAGGCCCTAAAGATTAGTGAAGAAGAGGCTAAGGCAAAGTTTGGTTTCTTGTTGGAGGCCCTATCCTTGGGTGCTCCACCTCATGGGGGCATGGCCATTGGCTTTGATAGATTGGTGGCCATGATGCTAGGCCTTGGTTCCATTAGGGATGTGATAGCCTTCCCCAAGACCACCAGTGGCTCATGCCCGCTCACAGAGGCCCCTTCCAGTGTTACAGAGGAACAGCTGGCTGAATTGGGGCTTTGTCTTAAAGGAATGGGATCATAAAGGCAAGGCCTGTTAGGGTATAATTGTAACTTCGGGTATGGTAATAGCCCTTTCTTTTTTAAGGCCAAAGGCCTTGAAGATCTTGGGCCTTTATTTCCTTGACAAAGGAAGAGCACTAATTAGAATCAGGCTTGGTCGGGACGTAGCGCAGCCTGGAAGCGCACCTGAATGGGGTTCAGGGGGTCGCTGGTTCAAATCCAGTCGTCCCGACCAGTTGTTTTTGGGGCAAGACTCTCAGGGAGAACCCCTCTGCTTTCATTCCAACTAAATACATGGGGCAATAATTAATTATCATGAGCCCACTTTTAAATCATTAAGCCTTGAAACCTTGATTTATCCACACCTCTGCACTCTTTCTCAAAGGTAATGGAGTTGCTAATAATCCTCACATGACCTTTATCGTCACCTTTTAGATCACTGTAAGCCATTGTTATCTCAATAGCCTTCTCAAGGATCTCCTCCGTTATTCTTCCCACAAGTACACTCACTGGCCCTGGTACGTCCAAGGTTTCTATAATAACTGCCTTGCCTTGGCACAACTCCAGGATCCTGCTATTCTCCTTCTCATTTCTCCCCACTGTCAGTTTTGTTTCTCTATCCAGCCTCATGTGTCTTCCCACCTTTAAAAGCTCTATCTCCCACCTCTCTAAATTAGACCCATGTTCAATGAGATCCCTCAATCTCTTTGCGAAAATTGGATCTGTGAGTAAGCAACCCCCTGCGGGGGTTGGTATTTCCTTTATTCCCATGACCCTGGCCAGCTCCAGCTGAGCCTTCCTACTCCTACCACTTATATCCAGCAAGGACTCCCTTTTTACCCAACCTTCCTTCTCAGGCCTGGTTTCTGGCAAGAGCCTTGCTGAAAGAGGCCTCAAGATAAGGCCTTCCAGACCGGAGAGCTTTTCAATTAGCCTGAGGGCAGCCCTGTTCTGGCTCATAGGCCTTTGACCCAGGACCTCGCCAGTTACCACAAAGCTGGCCCCCAGTTCCTCCATCCTTTCTTTGGCCTTTCTTAACATGAAGGCATGGCAGTCTATACAAGGGTTCATCTGGGAACCATACCCATGTGCTGGATTTTTTAAGATATCCAGGTATTCCTCCAGGACATCCCAAACGAGTAAATTTATGCCCAGGGCCTTTGCAACCTTGGAGGCTTTTGCCGAAGGGAAAAAAGGGGTTTCAAAATACACAGCTACAGGCTCTATCCCCTGCAACTGTATTAGCCTTGTGGAAAGGATACTGTCCAGCCCACCAGAAAATAGACAGATTGCCTTCACCTATACCTAAAGGTCACATTCCATCAAGGATTGTATCAGTTCCCTTTGCTTTGGGGTAAGCTCCCTGGGTACTATGGGGAAAAGCTCCACATACATATCTCCCTTTTCAGAGGAGCCCATCTTGGGAAGACCTTGCCCTTTGAGCCTCAACCTCGCACCTGCCTGGGTACCTGGAGGCACCCTTACCTTCACCTGGTTACCCAGTATGGAAGTAACATTAATCTCACCGCCCAAGACCAAAAGGGAATAAGGAACTTGTTTCCTGGTTATTAGATCGTCACCTTCTCTAGTAAACAGCGGGTGAGGAAGCTCTTTGATTAGGATATACAGGTCCCCCCTTGGTCCTCCTCCTTGCCCTGGATAGCCCTTGCCAGCAAGCCTAAGCTTCTTCCCCGAGGAAATACCAGCGGGTATCTTTACAGAAACAGTCTCCTTTTGTCCGTCAATATAATAAGTGATGTTCTTCCTTACGGGTTGAGCTATCTCTTCCAGGCTTAGGGCAAGCTCATAAGTAATATCAGCCCCTTTCCTGGCCCTGGATGCGTACTCGGCATTTTCAAAAGGAGAGCCTTGTCTGCTATAAGTAAAACCAAAAGGGTCAGCCCCCTCAAATATGTGAGTAAAAATATTTCGGCCCCTGCCGCTGGAGGCAAAACCAAACTCCCTCAATATCTCACCCAGGTCAAAACCCCTGAATATATCATCGTGGGTGAACCTCTGACTAAAGGTCTCAGCGCCAAAGGTATCATACTGCCTCCTTTTCTCTGGATCGGAGAGCACAGCGTAAGCCTCATTTATCTCCTTGAACTTCTCTTCGGCCTCTTTATTGTTGGGGTTCTTGTCCGGGTGGTATTTCAGTGCAAGCCTTCTATAGGCCTTCTTTATATCTTCAGGGCTGGCATCCCTGTTTACCCCTAAAATCTTATAATAATCCTTCCCTGGCATGTTCTATTAACCTTCGGCTACCCCCAATGCAGGACTTTTGATCTTAACAAAAGTACAATAACCATCCCCGGTTATGAGTCAAGTTAACCTCACAGGTCACATCTGACAGCAAAGAAAAATCTGTTGAAGGTGGGCACAGAGAAAAACCCCCATATCTTTCAGGGCCTATTTTGCCCCAATTTTTTGAGCATTGCCAAGGGTAACAGCATCCGTTAGTATAATTTAGTCTCCAGAATATCCAGCGAGGTGTAGGTTCATGGGTGATGAAAAAAGCGAGTTATCTTCTCTGATACCAGCAAGGACCCATCAGGATCTAGACAGTGACCTCTTGTTTCACTTCTTGGAGGGAAGCCCCATCCCCACCTTTATTATAGACAGGGAACACAGGATTACCCATTACAACAAGGCCTTGGAGAACCTAACGGGTTTATCCAAACAAGAGGTAATTGGTACCAAAAATCAGTGGAAGGCCTTTTACAATAGACCAAGGCCAACCCTTGCAGACCTAATCCTGGAAGGGGCAACGTGGGAGGAGTTGAGGTCTTACTACGGAGATAGGATTAGACCCAGCAAGGTTATTGAAGGGGCCTACGAGGCAGAAAACTTCTTCAAAGACCTCACTGGCACAGGAAAATGGCTCTTCTTTACCGCCGCACTCATAAAGAAGAATGATGGTACAATCTTAGGAGCCATAGAGACCCTTCAGGATATTACTGAAGAAAAGACAATGGAACAGGCACTAAGGGCATCAGAACGAAGATATAAGGCCCTAGTGGACTTCCTACCCTATCCCCTGGTGCTTTTTAATCTTGATGGAACCGTTGATTACATAAACCCGGCCTTTACAGAGGTCTTTGGCTGGACCTTAGATGAGCTTCAAGGCAAACGTATACCCTATGTGCCCCCAGGCCTTGAAAAGGAGACACAGGAGAAGATCAAACAGCTACTTAGTGAAAAGTCCATCCTGCGATATGAGACAAAGAGACTTACCAAAGACGGTAGAGTATTGGACGTGGTAATGAGGGGTGCCATATTATCAGAGGACCCAACTACACCCTCGGGCCAATTGGTAACCTTAAGGGACATCACTCAGGAAAAGAGGCTTGCCAGGAACAATGAGATTTTATTGAGGATCAGTATGTCCCTCCCTGAACACCCCGATTTGGAAGACCTCATGGACTATGTGGGGAAAGAGATTAAGGAGCTCATAAACTGTGAAGGGGCCTTGGTGATCCTCCTGGATTTTGAGCGCAATGAACTCTATACACTGGGTGCAGCCTATGAAGACAGGGCCACTGAAAAGAGGGTAAAGGAAATAAGATTTAAGATGGATGAGCTGGTCTCTGGGGAGGTGATCAGGACAGGGGAGCCCAAGATAGTCCATGACACCAGCGAGAATCTAGAACTCCATAAAAATAGGGACAAAAAACTGGGCTATCACACCAGGAACCTGCTGGTTGTACCCATCAAGAGTACGGATAGGGCCATAGGCGCCCTTTGTGCCATAAACAAAATAAATGGATCCTTTGACGAGACAGACCTAAATAACCTCACCCTCATCGCCAACACCGTTGCCCTCTCCATTGAAAACGCAAGGTTTTCAGATGAGCTAAAAAAGGCATACATAGAAGTAAGCAAAATGAACAAGGTAAAGGATAAGATAATCAACCATATAAGCCATGAACTAAAGACCCCAGTATCTGTGATAATGGGTTCTATTAAGATATTGGAAGGCAGGCTCAGGGATGTTCCAAAAAACATCTGGGCCAGGACCCTTCAGAGGGCCTATGCAAATACAGAGCGAATCGTGGACCTTGTGGATAGGGTAGTGGATATAACCAGGCAGGGTTATGATCCCATAATGGGGTACCTAAATGAGATGTTAGTAGCCTGTGCCGACGAGATTGAGACGCTGATTTCCAAGCATTGTAATGATGATGAGGGTCTGGAAGGCATTAGAAGAGATATTGATGAGATCTATGGGCTCAAGGAGAGCTCGTTGAAGGAAATAAACCTCTCACAATTCGTAAACAGGCTCTCTGTGGAGCTGAGGGAAAGACTTCAAAAGAGAAAAATCTTCCTATCTGTTTATCTAGAACCTGTACCGGCTATTTTAATAACTGAGGCAGCACTTAGAAAGGTCCTGTGGGCACTACTGAAAAATGCAGCAGAAAATACCCCTGATTTGGGTAAGATCCAGGTGATAGTGAAAAGAGAAGATAATTTTGTAACATTTACTGTGAGGGACACAGGGGTAGGAATCCACGAAGCATACAAGAATATCCTCTTTGATGGCCTTATTACCACCAGGGATACCATGGCCTATTCCACGAAGACACCCTTTGAATTCAACGCAGGTGGAAGGGGACTGGATCTCTTGAGAACAAAGGTCTTTTCCAAGAGATATAATTTCAAAATAGAGATGGAGACAAAAAGGTGTATATACCTCCCCTCTGAGAAAGACCTGTGCCCCGGTGACATAAGAGAGTGCCCCCATTGCAGGGAGCTGGAGGCTAATTGCTGCTATGAAAGTGGAGGCACCACCATGAGGCTATTGTTCCCCATCAAGGAGACTAGACCTTAGTAAACCTAGGCCCCACACCCTCAATAATTTATACTAAGCTTTACCTCCTCAAGATTTGGCCCTTCTAAACAAAAGGAGATTCTTTTCGATGCCATAGCATAACGGTTAGGATTCCTTGGGCTGGTGAGCACTGCTAATCCACCTGTCTATGGCCTCTTTGTCAAACCTCCATACCCTACCTATCCTTATTGCAGGTATCTTGCCCTCTGCTGCATACTTACATATGGTGATCTCGTGAAGCTTCAAATATTTGGCCACCTCTTTTGTGGTCATTATCTGTGGCATATTATCCTCCTTTATATTTTGATGAGGCCTCACAAAAACCCTGTACAAGGCCTCAAAAGATCTTTGATAAAAAATAAACCCCGCCATCAGGCAGGTCAAGCCAAATTTTGCGAATTTTGGCTAATTATTGTTATACCTACAATTTGATTCCTATAAACAGCTCTAATTTGAAAGTTTTCAACATAATTTACTCAAATGTACAGGGTTCTATCCATTGAAGTAATGCTTTCTTAATGATTGCGCTACTCTTTTATGATGTAAAGGTGGGCTGTTTTTAATAAAAATATGGCCAGTTTTTAAGAAACTCTCTTAAGATCTTTTTACTTTGCCAAAAACAACACTCCAAAATACAAATCCACTAATAACTATTAAAAAGCCATCCCTTACTAGATACCATATCATTTTTTCCCTTGTCACCTGTTCTAATCCCATCTCAAAGCACCCACAATCCACATTAATTCCCCGCACTAGATTAAATCCCAATGCAAGAAAAAAGATTACCATTGATAAGAAAGCGAGCAAACTACCTCCACTTAGAAAAACACCTGTTAAAAGAGAGAACCCCACAAGAAGTTCAACCCAAGGTAAGATCACTGCTGTTAAATAAACCAAACTGGAAGGCAATATTTGATAGTTATATATCACCATTGCAAACTTTTTTGGATCGGCAACTTTATTTAAACTTGCATAAACAAATAGAACCCCTAAGAAAATCCTAAGGACAACTGGAAGATAGTTTCTAAGGGTAATCCCAAACTGACCTCTCATCTCTCTATTGGACCCCTGGCATTTAACCATCTTGTCCAGCCATTAACCAAAACCCTGACATTGTCATATCCAATCATGATTAGGGCAAGGGCAAGATCCTTGCTTAAGGTACATGCAACCCCATCACAATACACTATGAGTAAAACATCCCTTGGTAAGGTTTCAAGGCTGTCTTTGTATCTGTCCAATTCCTGATAAGGTATGTTAATTGCATTCTTAATATGACCTTTTTCAAAATCCTGAGCCCCCCTTGCATCCAAGAAAAGGGCCTTACCTTCATTATACAGTTGCATGGCCTCTTGAAGCCCTATTTCTATCTTGAGATTAAGTTCTTTTTCCAAATCTGATAGGGGACTAAAGGGCCTCACCTCAGGAAACCCCCCGTATCTATACATATGTACAAGAAGAGACAGCAGGCTTCCCAAACAGGCAATAGCCACTCCTTGTAATACAGCCTTTGTCATGGCAAGATTTTAGGGCTCTTTGTGGTGTGCCTTCAAGCCTTTCTGCATATGAAGGCCCAGTCTTCCCTGTGGAGGCGAGGGAAAAGGCTGTTCTCCTTTCTAAAGACCCTTATCTCCCTTTCCACACTAAAGAACCCTTCAAGGAGGGACCTCATATCCCTAAGTGTAAAGGAATAGGGGTGGGCCTCTTCCCTGAGGAAGGGGAGGTATCTCTCAACAATTCTTCTAACCATGGCAATGGGCCTTGGATGAAGGAAAATACCCAGCAATAAGATCCCTCTTGGTTTAAGTACACGCCGCATCTCCAATAAGGCCTTTTCTGGATCAATCATATGGTCCAGGGCATTTATGCACAGGATAAGGTCAAAGGTATTATCTTCCTTGGGGATGGCCTCGGCCAAGCCCTTGAGCCTTTCCCCTGGAGGAAGCCTTTCTGGAAAGGCCTCAAGATATATGTCCATCAAGGGATCTATATAGGTCTTGTTCCCAGAGGGAAAAAACCTCCCAGCGCAAGTGGGTCCACATCCCACATCCAGGATCTTGGCATCTTTTTTAAGGGTCCTGGATAGTTCGTTTATAACAGGAACATACCTGGCCTTTATCCTCTCCAACTCTGAGTCCAATACCCCGGGCCTTATCCAAAACCCAGCCTCCTTTTTTTGTGCACCTTGCCACCTAAGTTCCACAGTATCCCTCTCCCGTGGGGAATATGTAACATACTAGGCCTACTTCCACAATTGCATATTAACCCCAGATCACTATAATGGGGCCCTAATTTCAGAAAAGGAGAAGGAAATGTTCAATCTTCTTTTTTCTCCAATAAAGATAAACTCCATGGAATTAAAAAATCGCATTGTTATGACAGCCATGCACCTTGGGTATACTCCCAATGGAGAGGTAACAGACAGGCTGGTGGAGTTCTATGTGAAAAGGGCAAAGGGCGGGGTAGGCCTCATAATAGTAGGCGGGTGCCCCATAGATGAATACGCTGGAATGGCAAACATGATAGGGCTTTACCACGACAAGTTCATACCGGGCCTCTCAAGACTTACACAGGCAGTGAAGCACAATGGAGCCAAGATTGCCGCGCAGTTGTATCAGGCAGGGAGATACACCCACTCATCCATGATAGGGGGCAAGAAACCCTTTTCTGCCTCTGCTGTGAGAAGCAAGCTAACAGGAGAGACGCCCAGGGCACTGGAACTGGAGGAGATCCCAGAGGTGCAAGGGAGCTTTGCAAAGGCAGCCCTGAGGGCCAAGGAGGCAGGTTTTGACTCCGTAGAGATCCTGGGGAGTGCGGGATATTTGATCAGTCAATTCTTTTCTCCCATAACAAATCTTAGGACAGATAGATACGGAGGCAGTCTGGTAAACCGCATGAGGTTTGGGATAGAAGTGGTGGAGAGGGTAAGGGATGCAGTGGGCCCGGACTTCCCCATAATAATGCGCCTTGCAGGGAATGAGTTCATGGAAGGGGGCAATACAAATAAAGAGGCCTGTATCTTTGCAAAGGAGCTGGAGAAGGCAGGGGTTGATCTGTTCAATGTCACTGGCGGTTGGCATGAGACAAGGGTCCCCCAGCTTACCATGTTTGTGCCAAGGGGAGGGTTTGTTTACCTGGCATCCAATATTAAGGCAAGGGTGAATGTACCGGTCTTGGCCAGCAACAGGATCAATGACCCTCATCTGGCAGAGGAGATACTCTTGAGGGGAGAGGCCGATCTGGTAACCATGGCCAGGGCATTGATAGCAGACCCTGAGCTGCCCAATAAGGCCAAAACCGGAGTTGTCCACCTCATAAACCATTGTATTGCCTGTAATCAAGGTTGTTTTGACAACATATTTAGCCTCAGGCCAGTTACCTGTTTAGTGAACCCTGAGGCTGGAAGGGAGTCAGAGCTAAAGATTGAGCCTGCAACCCAGAAAAAGCGAGTAGTGGTAATAGGGGGAGGGCCTGCAGGCCTAAAATGTGCCATAGTTTTGAGACAAAGGGGCCATGAGGTGATACTTTTTGAGGCAGGTCCTTCATTGGGGGGACAGCTCCTGTTAAATGCAAGGATACCAGGGAGACAAGAGATGGTGACCCTTGCCCAGGATCTGTCCGTCCAGGCCAGGGAGATAGGCGTGGAAATAAGGCTTAACACCCCTGCTACACCGGACTTAATCAAGGCCCTTTCCCCTGATGCAATGGTCGTTGCCACTGGAGCAAGGCCCTTGCTGCCACCCTTAGATGGAGTAACCCTGCCCCATGTGGTACAGGCCTGGGACGTGCTCAGAGGCAAGCAAAAGGTTGATGGGCCTGTTGTAATAATCGGTGGAAATGCAGTGGGTCTGGAAACAGCACTTTTATTGGCAAGTCATGGCACCCTTGGCCCCCAGGAGCTACACTTCCTGTTTAGCAACAATGCTGAAGACATAGAGGCATTACGGGAATATGTCTCCAAAGGCAACAAGAAGGTCACTGTGGTGGAGATGGAGTCCAAGGCTGGAAAGGATATTGGCAGCTCCACTAGATGGACTGTTTTTTCAGAACTAAAAAGATTGGGGGTGGAGATCTTGTTAAATACAAAGGCACTGAAGATTACACCCACCCATGTAATTGCAGAGTCCCAGGGTAAAGAAGTAGCCCTGGAGGCAAAGAGTGTGGTACTTGCTGCAGGTTCTGTATCCCAGGACAGCCTTGTCAGTGAGCTAAGTTCTTTGGGCATTGATATCTACGTGATTGGCGATGCCAGGAAGGTGGCAAAGGCCATTGATGCAATAAAGGATGGATTTGAGCTTGGACTAAGGATATAAGATGGCAATCCAAATCGGGGTAATCTCTGATACACACCTAAAGCGGCCTGACAAGCATTTCCTAAAGACAGTTCAAGAGTGCTTCAAAGATGTGGACATGATCATCCACGCAGGGGACTTCACCTCTTTGGAGGTATATGAAGCCCTCAGGTTTAAGGAGCTTCTTGCAGTGAAGGGAAACAGGGATAATGGGGCATTGGGATCCCTTTTAAAAGATAAGGAATACCTAAAAATAGGTGATCTGAGGATAGGTATTACCCATGGCTCCGGTTCCCCCCTTGGGATAATAAAAAGGGTAGCCCATATCCTTGGCCCCACAGATATAGCCATCTTTGGCCATAGCCATATCCCAGTCTCGAAAAAGGTGGGAGATTGCTTGTTTCTAAACCCCGGATCCTTTAGACCAGGGCCCCTAAACCTGTTTAGGTCTACCATTGCCTATCTTACACTGGATCCATACCCCAAAGTGAGGCTTGTAAGTATAAGTTGAGGAGCGAACATGCCCAACCGATTAATAAATGAAAAAAGCCCATACCTACTGCAACACGCACACAATCCAGTGGATTGGTACCCCTGGTCAGAAGAGGCCTTCATAAGGGCAAAGGAAGAAGACAAGCCCATCTTCCTTTCCATAGGCTATTCCTCATGCCATTGGTGCCATGTGATGGAAAAAGAGTCTTTTAATGACCCTGATGTGGCAGCCCTCCTAAACCGATATTTTGTGAGCATTAAAGTGGACAGGGAAGAAAGGCCAGATATTGATCACCTTTATATGACCTTCTGTGTGATGACAGGGAACAGAGGCGGTTGGCCCTTGAATGTCTTTTTGACGCCTGACAAAAAGCCATTTTTTGCAATGACATACATCCCCAAGAAAAGCAGGGGAAATCTTGTGGGCATGTTGGAACTCCTACCTGCCATATACAACTCCTGGAAGTCTGCCAGACATCGGGTTGAAGAGGTAAGTGCCAGCTTCCTCAGGATACTTTCTGAAAAGAGGTCTATCTCCCGTGGCCTACCTGACACCTATGCCCTTGAAGCCACATATAGGCTTTTTGATGCCCATTTTGATAGGGCCTATGGAGGGTTTGGCCAGGCCCCCAAGTTTCCCACAGCCCACCAGCTTCTCTTCCTTATGAGATATTTTTATAGAACAAATGAGGCCAATGCCCTTAACATGGTTCAAAGGACCCTTACCAAGATGAGGCTGGGTGGCATGTATGACCATGTGGGAGGGGGCTTCCATAGGTACAGTACAGACAGCAAATGGCTCCTTCCCCATTTTGAAAAGATGTTATACGACCAGGCCATGCTTATAATAGCCTATTTGGAGGCATACCAGCTCACATCAGCGCCCATTTATCTGGATACTGTCTTGGGCACAATTGCCTACCTTAAAAACAGGCTACTGTCCCCTTATGGCCCATTCTACGCTGGAGAAGATGCAGACTCCGAAGGAGTGGAGGGTAAGTACTATGTCTGGGCCTATGAAGAGCTGAAAGACCTTTTGAGCCCCGTACAATTTGAACTCTTAAAAAATGTATCCAATTTAAAGAAGGAAGGAAACTATCTGGAAGAGGCCACATCCAGGCCATCGGGAAAAAACATAATCCATTTAAAGGATGACATTGAAATCCTGGCCAGGGACCTGGGTTCAGCACCCACCCCCCTCATGAAAGACCTCAAAGAGATCTTCAAAAGGCTCCTTGATGCAAGAAATAAGAAGGTCCCACCTGCCCTGGATTACAAGGTCCTTACCGACTGGAATAGTCTCTTGATCGTGGCCCTTACAAAGGCAGGGGCCCTCTTAGACCATGATTACCTTTCTCTTTCCCAGAAGGCCTATGACTTTATACTGTCCCACTTTGAGAAAGAGCACGAATTAGGCCATAGCTTCGTGAGAAGGGAGCAAACCAGTAAAGGGATCTTGGATGACTATGCCTTTTTCCTCTGGGCCTCATTGGAGCTTTTCAGCAGTCTACAGAACAGAGAATACCTGGACACTGCCCAAAGGCTTGCCCATATACTCCTGGACAGGTTTTACGACCATACGGAAGGAAACTTCTTTTTAACACCAGAGAGCTCCTCTGACATCCTGGTGAGGACAAAAAATCTCTTTGACGCTGCCATTCCATCAGGAAACTCTGTGGCCCTCTTCTCCCTTGCATGGCTTTACCATTTAACAGGGGATCAAACCTATCTGGATGCAGTCCAAAAGAGCCTCAGCCATCTGAGGGGGCTTCTGGAGGCCCATGGAACAGGCATCAGTTTTGGGCTTGTGGCCCTGGACATGTTCCTTGGACCAGTGACCCTGGTGGATATGGAATCCAGTGTGGAGGATGCCAGGGAAGTGATAAGGAGTCTCAGGGATAGGTTCCTTCCCAGACACATCTATAAGTGCACCCATGATCCATCAAAAGGCCCCTCCTTCAAAGGCCACATCTGCAAGGATAATGTCTGCGGACCCCTTTTATCTTCAAAGGATGATCTGATAAAGACCCTAAGGGAAACCAATTATGGGCCTGGCTAGGTCAGCGGGCATAGTAAGCTTTTTCACCCTCCTAAGCAGAATACTTGGCCTAATAAGGGACATGGTCATAGCCCATGTATTTGGAACGGGAATAGCTGCCGATGCCTTTTTCGTTGCCTTCAGGATCCCCAACCTCTTAAGAAGGTTGTTCGCAGAGGGATCCCTTACCATAGCCTTCATACCTGTTTTTTCAGACTATCTTGTAAATAGAGGAAAGCAGGAGGCCTTCAGCCTTGCAAGGATCCTGGCATCCTCCCTAATCCTTGTGTTACTGTTAGTGACAGCCCTTGGCATTATCTTTTCACCCTTCATTGTAAAAATAACAGCCTATGGATTTAAAGAAGGCACAACCAAGTTTCACCTGGCTGTGCTCCTTACCAGAGTGATGTTCCCCTATATCTTTTTTATAAGTCTGGTTGCCTTTTACATGGGGCTTTTAAACTCCCTTGGGCATTTTTCAGCCCCTGCAGCAGCCCCTATATTATTGAACCTGAGCATGGTGGCCTCAGCCTATCTCATAAGTCCCCTGTTTCAAGAGCCCATAGTGGGGCTGGCAGTGGGGGTATTGATGGGAGGCCTGGTGCAACTCTTGCTACAGGTGCCGTTTTCCAGGAAGCTGGGATTTAAATTCAGATTCCAGTTAGACCCATTACACCCTGGCCTAAAGGCCATATTACAACTTATGCTCCCCACCATCTTTGGCTCAGCGGTATACCAGTTAAATCAACTGATAGGAACACTCCTGGCCTCGTTCCTTCGGGATGGCAGTGTGTCCTGGTTGTATTATGCAGATAGGTTGGTGCAATTCCCTTTGGGCCTGTTTGGGGTGGCCTTAGGCACCGTTGCCTTGCCATCCCTTTCCTCCCATTACGCCAAATCAGACCACGAGGCCTTTTCCAATACCTTAATCAAGGCGCTGAGGATTTTAATATTTATCTCAATCCCTTCCACCTTTGGGCTACTGGCCCTGGGAGAACCCATCGTGAGGCTATTCTTTGAAAGGGGAAGATTTTCCACACTGGACACTGCCATGACCTCAAGTGCACTTTGGGCCTATGGTATTGGGCTTTTGGCCTTCTCCCAAATTCGGGTACTGGTGGCGGGTTTCTTTGCCATGAAGGACACCAAGACCCCTGTGTACATGGCCACCCTGGCCCTCTTTCTAAATACAGGACTTGGATTAATCCTGATGGGACCCATGGAACATACTGGCCTTGCATTGGCCTTGAGTATCTCTAGCACCTTGCAGGCACTATTATTACTGGGAATCTTGTGGAGACGCCTTAAGGCCAGACCAGGTCTTCATACCCTGCTCTCCACCTTTTTAAAATCCATGGCCTCCTCCATTGTAATGGCTGCTTTTCTAAGACTTGTATCCACATATTGGGCGCCCAATGCTTCTTCCACATTGTTGCTAATCAAGGTATTTAGCCTTGTATTATCAGGCAGTATATTATATCTTTTGATATCCTTCTTATTAAAGGCAGAGGAATTGAAATTTTTGCGTATTTAAATAGTGGGAGTATTACCTATGATTATTGATGAAGGGGTTAGATTTAATGAGCTTTCTCTGGAAGAGATCGGTAGGGCAGTTATACAAAATATCCCCCATTCCCTCTTGGTAATCCAGGCAACTGGTAGGATTTTATTTGCCAATCAAAACTCAGCAAAGGTACTTGGATACTCTCCCGAACAACTTGAAGGCAAGTCATTCTCTATACTGTTCACGCCAGAGGATATGGATTTCTTTTACCCCAATTTGTTATTCCTTGCAAAGAATAACAAGGGGTTTGAGGGAGAATTAATGCTTTTGAAAAGAAATCAGACAAGGTTTTTCGCCTATATGTATATGATCCCCTTATCAAATACTATTGAGGGATTAGCAATTGTCTGTATACAAGATATTGACACCACCAAGCGACTCAAACAGATAGTAACAGTAGGCAATTATGATGACCTTGTAAAGCTGGCCAATGGCATTGCCCATGAAATAAGAAATCCCCTTGTCTCCATTGGAGGGTTTATAACAAGGATTAAAAAGGTATGTGAACTCAGCGCTGAGACATATAAATACTACTTGAATGTCCTGACAAATCTAAAGAGGATTGAGAGCATTATAAAAAAGGTCCAAACATTTATAATGCTTCCAAAACCTGAATTTAAGCCCAGCAAGATCCCTGAAATACTAGCCTCAGCATTGGCCCTATACAAAGGTGTCATTGAAGACAAACATATAAAAGTAGTAACCAATCTAAGCGATACAACAATCTTCGTGGACAGGCAGATGATGGAAAAGGTCTTTGATGTATTTATAGAAAACTCCATAGAGGCAATGGGGGATGATGGGGGTGAGATCTCTGTTTGGGATATGAAAAGTGAGGCATATCTAAAGGTATTTTTTAAGGACAATGGCCAGGGAATAAGCCCAGCTGATCTACCTTATATATTTACGCCATTCTTCAGTACCAAGGCCCATGGCACAGGGATTGACCTTGCCACTGCCAAAAAGATAATTCAGGCCCACAACGGCACCATAGCTGTGGAATCAGACCCTAAAAAAGGCACACTCATGATAATCACCCTCCCCATCGAGAGGAGAAGAAGGATCAGGCGGGAGCTTCTTTCCCCAGAGGCCCTTGTGCCTGAAGAAAGTATTTCCCTTCGGAACACCTAAGGCTTAGGCCATAGTATTTGAGTACTGTTTCCATGGGCCTACCCAAAATCAGGTCCAGGTATCTGGCAGGTATATCCAGTCTTTTTTCTGCCAGTCTCCTCAACTCTTTGTCATATAGCAATAGATCTATTATGTCATTGGCCACCTGGTCGCCCCCTGTTTCCAGCTCCTTTAGCATATTATCCAAAATCACATAGCTACATCTCTCTTCATGGGCCTCAATTAGCCTCAATATACCAGGGGAATCTTGAAAGATCTCACGCCTGGTAAGCTTTGGTCTTTCAAATGTCCTTTGAAAATCCTCGGGGGCCATACAAAAAAAGGCCCTGCACTGAACTGGCCTCATTTCATATATGGTGCAGGCCTTCCTATCATGGTTATAGTAAAGGCACTGGCCTTCTTCATCGCCCCTTATCTTTACCAATTCATAGACTGTGCTGATGAGGCGGTCCTCCAAATTGTCCCAGACCACCTCACCTACCCTTATGGTGAAGAAATCACCCAGGTCCAGGCCCTTATCAAACAGTATGATATCTTCCATCAATAGGGAGGGAGGTGTTATTCTGCAACACCTCCCACACCTTTTACAAAGGGGTTCTTTTTTCTTCAATAAATCAGGTCCTCTTTCAGCTTATCTTCAATACAAGGGCAGCCCCTGTGTCTCCAGCAGCACACCCTGCCCAGAGGAAGTAGCCACCGCCCTTCATCACTGTCTCCTCTATGCCTTCAATTATTAGTCTTCCCGCTGTGGGGCCTTGTGGATGACCGTAGATGATACTACTGCCATAGTTGTTGAAGCCATAGGCATCAATATTCAGTTCTTTGGCCATATATATATCGTTTACTATAAAGGGATTGTGGGTCTTGATGACTTTGATGTCCTGTATGGATAGGCCTGCATTGGCAAGGGCCATTTTTGCAGAAGGCACAGGGGCCATGGCCATATACCCTGGTTTTGCCCTGTAAAATCCATAAGAGACCACCTGTATGGTTATATTGGGATCAGCACTTAGTTCCTTTGCCCTCTCCTTGGTGGTAACGATCAGGGCACAGTTTCCGTCTGCAGGGTGGGTTTGGGAGGCAAAGGTGAGTACCCCACCAGGGATAACAGGTTTTAGTTTCGCTATTACATCCTTAACCACAGGAGTTATGCCCTCGTCTTCTTCTACCAGTTTCTTGTCCTTTTTTGTTACAGTGGCCTCCACAGGGAACATGTACCTCTTCTGGAACTCCCTATCATTTTTCAAGGCATCCAAATACTGCTCATACCTCCTCACAGTGAGGTCATCACATTCCTCCCTTGTTATCTTGGCCTCTCTGGCCACATTTTCCGCTGTTTCAATCATCTTGTTACCAACAGCAGGATCACAGTTAAAGTTATCCATCAGCCAATTCTCTGATATTACCTCACCGCCTGGTCCAAGGGGATTGGGCCAGATTGTGTGAGGGCCATTGGAGCATCTGTCCACCATGAGCACATAGACATTTTTGTAAAGACCTATCTCTACTCCCATTGCCCCAAAAAACAGGCAGGTGGTGGAGGTGGTACAGGCCTGGCTTAGTGCAACAGCAGGTACCCTTGCCCCCATCATGTGGGCTGCCCAGGGACTTGAGTAGAACTGGTGATGCTGGCCAATGGTATTTCCAAAGATCACATAGTCAAATATGGTGGGCTCCCATCCCTTGGAGGCAATCCACCTCTTGGATGTGGCTGCACCCAGTTCTATGGCATTGTCCAAGGCAAGGGATCCTTGCCATCTGCAAAACGGAGTTGAGTAATAACCCTTGTAAGGAATAAAGGCGTTTTTAAGCATCTAAGTCTCCTCCTGTGTTTTTTTATTATTAAGCATCACTCCATTTTCCATACCTTTCCCTCAGTAGCCTGTGGAGGATCTTACCTGTAGGTGTCCTGGGCATTGCCTCATCGGCAATGAAGTCCACAGACTTGGGCCTTTTATATCCTGCAAGCCTTCCCTTGCAGTGCTCAATAATCTCCTGCTCCAGTTCTTTGGAGGGCTCATAACCCTTGTGTAACACCACCACTGCCTTGATGGACTCACCCCATTTGGGATCTGGAACCCCTATAACTGCCACATCCTTCACTGCCTTGTGGGTAGCCACCACTGCCTCCACCTCAGAGGGATATACATTCTCCCCCCCTGTAATTATCATGTTGGCCTTTCTGTCCACCAGTGTATAGTATCCATCCTCATCCCTTCTGGCCATGTCTCCTGCTGAGGACCAGCCTTCATAAAAGGCCTCGGCAGTCTTTTCAGGATTCTTCCAGTACTCCTTAAACAGCATAGGTGTCCTGTAAAAAAGCTCACCCACTTCTCCCACAGGCACCTCTTTTTTGTTCTCGTCCAGGAGTCTGATCCTGTCTATCCCAAAGATCTCCCTGCCAATGCTTCCCAGTTTCTTAAACTGGTCTTCAGGCCTAAGGAGGGTTACCAGGCCACCCTCTGTGCTGCCATAGGCCTCCCACAACTCTGCATTCTTAAAGTAATCCATTATGGCCAATTTCAGCTCCTTCCTAGCAGGGGCTGAGGAGATTAGCAACTGCCTAATGGAAGACACATCTATGCTCTTTTTTATCTCATCAGGCAAGGCCAGTATCATTACATAGTGGGTGGGGACCAGGGATGTAAATGTGATCTTATATTTTTCTATGGTCCTTAAGAGATCTTCTGGGTCAAAGCTCACCATGTTGTAGACAAAGGCAGGGGCAGAAACAAGGGTGTAACAAAAGCTGTAGAAAATAGAGTTCACATGGCACATGGGCATGACCAGCATCACCTTATCAGTAGGCCTTACACCCATGTTAATATTGTTTAGATAGTATTGGGCCATGTAACTCTCGTGTGACCTCACCACACCCTTGGGCTTACCTGTGGTTCCAGAGGTGTACATAATAGTCCAAGGGTCGTCTGCATCCACTATATAATCTGGTTCTTCAGGGGAAGAAGCCTTAAGCCAGTCCTCGTAGCCAACATAACCCTCTGGCACCGGTCCGTCCCCCAGATATACATAGGCATCCTTGGGCACGCATAGCTTGTCCTTTATCTTGTTTATCTTTTCCACAAAGGGTTGCTCCACTATAAAGGCCTTACACTCAGCGTGGTTGACAATATATTCTATTTCAGGGCCCTCCAACCTGAACATAACTGGTACAATTATCTGCCCACCTTTGGCACAACCTGCGTATATATCCATCCACTCGCCTCTGTTGTAGGAGATGACTGCAAAGGTATCACCGTAGTTTACGCCCATCTTTCTCAGTCCATTGGCCAGACGACAGGACCTCTCGTTCCATTCCTTGAATGTGAATTCCTTGAACTTATCCTGCCAGCCAAGCTTGTCAGGATAGTGAAGGGCGTGCATCTTTAATACAGTACCTATGTGTATCCATTTACTCCTCATGGCAAACCTCCTTAGATTATTAATGATGTTGTTAAGATCCTACTGTTTACAAGATCATGCCCTATTCTCCCATGACTCTAAGGCAAAGAGGGCGGCACCAAAGGCCCCTGCAAGCTGGGGATGAGGTGGAACGAGCACCTCTTTCTGGGTCATCTCCTTGAGCATCTCCACCAGGTAGGGATTGTGGGCAACCACCCCCCCTGTCATAACCACTGTGTCGCTGATCAAATCCATCTCCAGGACCCTTTTTAGCACGGACAGGAAAAGCCCTTTTACAATGTCCTCCACCCTTTTCCCCTGCCTGATCTTCTCCAGTACCTCTGTGGCACTAAACACTGTACAGTAGCTTCCAAGTTCTATTGTCTCAGTGGACTTCCTGGCAAGGCCATCCATCTCCTCCAAAGGTATGTCTAGCCTTACAGACATCTCCTCCAAGAAGGCCCCTGTGCCTGCTGCACATTTTCTGTTCATCTTAAAGGAGATCCGCCTTCCTCTCTCATCCAGTTTTATCACCTTATTGTCCTGCCCCCCTATATCGATCACTGTCATGGCCTTTGGGAAAAAATAGAAACAGGTCTTGCCATGACACGCAATCTCGGTCCTGGTCTCATGGGCATAGGGGACATTTCTCCTGCCATACCCTGTGCTTATGCAATAGGAAATGGAATCCCTGGACAGCCCCACTGCCTTGAGCACCTCCCCCAATGCCATCATGGCAGTGGCCTCAAAGTCCACCCCTGACCTTCTCACATCATACCCAAGTAGCTCGCCTCTCTCGTTAATGGAGGCCACCTTGGTCCTGGAGGCCCCCACATCCACTCCTACAAAGAGCATTAGAGGCCCTCCAGCTGCTCCACAAAGGCCTCAATGTTGGTCTTTGTCTGCTCCTCTGAGAAACACCTAAGGTCGTTTAGATCCCCATTGATCACTAAGGTGGGGATACCCAATCTCTTGGAGATCCTGTCAGGCATCCCGTAGCGGCTGTTGGAGTTGTTGGGGCAGGTCTTGGCATCATGGAAGATGATCCCGTGAAACCTAAAGAGCTTAAACATCCTCTCTATGTATTCTTCCTTATAGGTCTCGTCCCTAACAATAAAGAGCTCGGTGTATGCCCGGGCCATTGTGCCAAAGGGGTCCTCAGGGTCCAATTGATCAAATATCCAACTGTTGCAATAGGTGGATGCCACAATACACACCTTCAATCCTTCAAAGAGCTGAGACAAAGACTTGAGCTTCCCCCATACAGGCATTCCCTCCCAGTAAAGCCTAAACCTCTCTCCCTCCACCTGGGCTACGCCTTCTGCTATCCTCTGTTCCAACTCTCTAAGCAGGATCTCATAATAGTAGACTGCCTCCCTGGTGCCCCTTGCCACCACAGCTGGCCCCATATGGATGGTGGCATCAAAAAAGGTCCAGGGCGATGGAATGTGCGCTGCAGTCTCCAAACATTTACGCCACAGCACAGATGTCTGTTTTGAAAGCCCCACCACCTCCTTTAGCCTGTCCATGTCAAATTTGGTACCTGAGATCTCTTCCAATGGTGGAACTAGGGCCTTAAACTGAGAGCTTACATCATCTAAATGATATGGCTCAATCCTTCCCAAGGCCCTGTGGGTATATACCCCCAAAAGGGGGACACCAAACTCCCTGGAATAGTATGCAAACCAGTCCTGGACATCTCTACACTGATTTGTGTTAAACACCAGTACATCCGGCCTCGGCACTGATTGTATATTGTAGCTCTTGGTAAGGGGGGTCTTTTTTGCCAGGTAAGATCCAATATCACTGGTAAGGTATGAACATATATCAGGGCTATAACCAATGGAGTTGGCCAAGGGTATAAGCTCTGTGGCCATCCTGGAGGCGCCCAGCATGGCACCATGGTTCTCTGGAAAGTACACCAAAAATCCCATGGCCCTCAAAAGCTCAGCAGGCCCCACACTGGTACACCAGGCTATCTTTTTGGACCTGTTTCTGGAGGCCTCATCCAGCTCATGAAAGTGCTCCGCCATTATCTTTCGAAGTTCTTTAGTAGCCTGTATTTCCTTCATCTATGGACTCCTTTTATATATCAGGTGTCAGGCCCTCTATCTTTCCCTCCCTTAGGGCCTGCCACCATTTACATATGCCATTGCCCTAAAGGGCCTCTGCGATAATCTCAGATATATCCACTATCTTTAACTTGCCCCTCTCCTCCTTGGGTATGGCCTTGTGCCCTTTCCTCAGGTTATCTTTGCAAGCAGCACACCCTGAAACAATCACCTCAGCACCTATCAATAAGGCATCCTTTACCCTATCAGCACCCATCTGAACTGCCAGATCGGGATTATTGGCCTGGACTCCACCGCCTCCACCACAGCATTTTGCCTGGAGCCTGTTTCTGGGCATTTCCACATATTCAATCCCTGAAATGGCCTTTAGGATATCCCTGGGAGGTTCAAAGATCTGAAATGCCCTGCCCAGGTCACAGGGATCGTGGTAGGTCACCTTTTGCCTGAGCTCCTTTGTGAACTTGATCTTACCCTCCTCCAACAGCTTGGCCACATATGTAATGGTGTGGTGGATCTCCATGCCCAGATCCCCCACCTTGGGATAGAGCTTTTTGAAGGTCTTAAAACACCCAGCACATGGGGTAACAAGTTCCTTTGCGCCGGTGGCCTTTATACGCTCAATCAAGGCCAGTGCATGGGATTCAAACTCAGGGCTGCCCATGAGATAAAGGGGAAAGCCACAGCAATTCTCATTGGCCCCCAATACAGTATACTCCACGTTGGCGGCATCCAATGGCTTAATAAGACTGGGCACCATCTTCATGTCCAGAAAGCTGGGCACACAGCCCATAAACAAGAGTGTTGGGGCCTTATCCTTTATTGTGCCTTCCTTTACCTTCTGCTTCAGTGCAGGTGGGTAGATCTCAATCCTGTCCTTTTGAGCACTGGCATATACATTTCCAGTATTCAAGATATTGTCCCTCACTGCAAGGACCCCCTGAGGGGTCAGCCCCTCCCTGTAGAGATACCTCCTTACCCCTTCCACCACCTCATCCACCTTTATCCTGGCAGGACAGAAGTAAGTACATGCCTGACATGTGGTACAGCTATAAAATGCCTCGGCAAGCTCTTTGCCTGGCTCAATGGTCCCTGTCATGAAATAAAAGGCAAGGGCATTCCTTCCCCTGGCATTCTTGGATTCCCTATGGGTCACTGAAAATGTGGGACATCCCAGCCTACAGAAACCGCAATGTATACAGGCAAGGACCTCATTGTCTAAATCCCTTCCAAAGGACCTCACTCCCTCTGGATGCTCCACCAGGGGTTGAAAGGCAAAATAGTCATAGATATCCGCCTTATCTTCATCCAGGGCCATCTTTCCCGGGTTCAGGATATTGTTAGGGTCCAGGGCCCTTTTTATTCTTCTCATTATCTCCAGACCCTTGCCCATTTGGAGCCCTATATGGGGGGCCCTTGTAAGCCCACTCCCATGCTCAGCACTCAAGGTCCCTTTCGCCTCCAGTGCAATCTTCACCAGATCCTCAGTGGCCTCCCTGATCTTGTTCCAGTCCTCCCTGCTCCTTACATCAGCCACAAAGGTGGTATGTACATTTCCATCCCCCACATGACCAAAGGTGGCTATCATTACACCGTGTTTGTCAGATATGGCCTGTGCAGCCCGTATTGTATCAGGGATCTTGGTACTTGGCACCCCCAGGTCCTCAGCAATGGGGATAAGCCTGTTTCCTGGTTTTATCCTGGAAAGGGTGGGCACCAGCCTCCCCCTTGCTAACATCATCTCCTCCCTCTTCTTGGGATCATCAGACCATTCAAACTCCTGTACCCCATAAGACCTGCATATGGCACCTATCCTTTCCATGTCTTTCATCACTATCTCTTTATTGCCATCGGCCTCCATGAGCAATAGGGCCTCTATCTTGGATACATCCTTCTTGAGGACCTCTTCCACCACCTTTAGACTGTATTTATCCAGGATCTCACACCCAGCCAGCTTTATGCCCGAAATTATGATCTCTGTAACTGCCTCCCCTGCCTTATTAAGGTCCCCAAAGACCGCTATGGCAAGGGCCCCATACTCTGGCTTGGGCTCTATCTTCACCGCGATCTCCGTAATGATCCCCAGTGTTCCTTCTGAGCTTGCAAACAGGTGAGTAAGGTCGTATCCCAGGGAGCTTTTGGGGGCAATGGTCCCTGTTTCCAATACATCTCCATCTGCCAAGACCACCTTTAGGCCCTTTACATAGTCCCTTGTGGTCCCATATTTTACAGCCCTGTGACCACTGGCATTGGTACTCACCATCCCACCAATGGTGGCTATTACCTCACTACCAGGATTAGGGGGAAACATGAGGCCTTCCTTGCCCAATATCTGGTTCAGCTGGGCGCAGATAACCCCAGGCTCCACCCTGGCAAAGAAGTTCTTTTTGTCTATCTCTAGGATCCTGTTCATCAGGTGTAGATCCAAAAGTATCCCACCCTTAACAGGAAGCACTGCACCTGTGACGCTGGTCCCAGAGCCCCTTGCCACTACAGGGACCTTAGCTGCATTGGCAAGCCTCATTATGGCAGACACCTGTTCCGTACTCTTAGGAAATACCACTGCATCGGGGATGCCTTGATGGACTGACATATCCCTGGAATAGCACAGGCACTCCACCCTATCTGTGAAGATATTACCCTCTCCAACGATCTCCTTTATCCTTTCATAGATCTCCATGGATACCTCCTTTTGGGATTGCACTGGTAAACCAACATCGGTTATCAAGATCTGTGGATCCTACGAACCTAATGGGAAGTAAAAAGGCCTTTCCCTTTTTTACACCGGGATAAAAAAAGCGACTAAAGTCATAGTCGGGATCTTCCATGTCACTCCAGATGTGGCTATAGTTTAGCTATAATATGACTAAAAGAATTTTATTAATAAGTCAAGGGATTCTTATAACCACCTCCTCACAAGGCCCCTCACCTCTATCCTGTCAAGCCATCTCACTGCCTTCTTTATGCTGGTGAGCCAGCTATAGGAATACATGTAGTTAACCATAAAACCCAACGAGTCCTTAATCGCCCTTGGTCTGGTATTTGCCAGGAAGTTTACGTTTTTCTTGGATACAGTGGCCCCGTTTTCCATGTGGAAATTGGCAACGGGATTTATGGGTTTCCCTTCAGGGGTCTTTTCCTGGGTGATGTAGTGATAGGCTATGGATACCAGAGGGTCCCTCAAGATATTTGCCAGTTCCTGGTCCTCAAACCAGTTTTCAGAATCCAAGACATTAACTAAGACCTTGGAGAGCTCTCCTTGTGTGTCCGGGCCTTGGGAAAACCTGCTTAAAAGTCTCTTCACATCTGACTTAGAAAAGAAGTCACCTATGTTATGGCTGCTGAGCTTGAATCCTTTGGCCTCACCTAAAAGAACTGGCCTTAGATACTTGGAGTAAAAACCAGGCAGTGGGCTTAATGTGGCAAAGTTTTTTATGTTAGGCTCTTTTTCATGGATAAACTCCACTACTTTAAAGATGAGGACCTTGCCCAGACCAAGCCCGGCAAGGCCATTTTGTGTGTTATTTATGGAATAAAACATGGCTGTATCTGGCCTGGTCTCGCCCTCCCCAATTGTCATAACCTGCTCTAACCTGGTTGCAATGCCCTCTGTAAGGGCAACCTCAATAAATACAATGGGTTCCAATGGCCACACCTTGTGGTAAAGGGCAAAGCATCTCCTATCCTTCCCCAGGCGCTGTCCCATCTCCTCTATATTGCTCATGGGGTGCACCAGGTCCCTACTCTTTATGATCTCTATTTGTCTATAGGGGCTATCCAGTGTAATCTCTTCCAGATATAAAAACCCCTCTTGAAACCAGGTGTCAAACAGCAGAGATATCTCCTTGTCCAAGGGACTAAGGTCTTTTCCATCACCCACCTTCAGTGCCAATAGGTCTCCCCTCAGGTCCAACAGGAACTTGAGCCCCCCAGGCCATTTGGCCAGACGGCTGAATTTCTTGAACCTCTGGCCCAGAGATATATCTCTGAGGCTTGAAAGGAGCTCGTACCAATCAGGGGCATTCTCATCTGCCTTAAGGAGCCTCTCTAAAATAGGTTGTATATCACCCTTTTTGACCTCCAACTCTGTTAAAAGAAACTCAAAAAGCCTCTGTTTCTCCTCCTCATCCATCTGTTTGTAGGCCTTATATACTGCCTCAAACTCTTCTTTGGACCTATGTTCATCCCTGTCTATCCCTCTAAAGAAGGCAGTAACCCTATCCAAACCCAATGTCTTTCTTTTTGTCATGCCTTGCCCTTTCATGGATAGCCCCCCACCTTTTGATTATCCTTATGATTAGATTTTTCTTAAACCCATGGTAATTTAAGGCCCCTCTTATTATACCTTCCATCTGGGAGATCATGGACCTGCCAAAGATCGCCAACAGGATGTGAAAGAATCTGGGACTGCCATAGCAAAGCCCTGCCACCCCATGGGCTACCTTTAGATCCTCCCATATCTCCCTTTGAACCCTTTCCCAATACCCTTTTACCTCAACTCCTTGTTTTGTAAGGAAACTAGCTATGAATTCATACGCCAGCTTGCTGGTCAAAAGGCCATAGAACATGCCCTCCCCTGTAGCTGGGTCAGTGAGGCCTAAGGCGTCCCCCACAAGGAATATGGGATAAGGAGGAAAGTTCCTGGGCAAAGGGGAAAAGGGTATGGGATGACACCTTTTTGGGAGATTTCTGCCCACATCTCCAAGCCCCAATGAAATCAAGTAACTATCAAGACTTTCCTTTACACCCTCCACCCTGCCAAAGGCAGCACAGGTCCCTACACTAATACCATTGCCTTTAGGAAAGGCCCAGGAATATCCTGAGGCCTCAAAACCAAGATCAAACTGTGCCTTGCCCCTAAACCTTAGCAGACCTGGATTCTTTAAAGGAACCTCCACCTGGGCTGCCCAGAACCACTTTTCTGGTAGGCCCAGGCCCATACACCTCCTCACCTTGCTAAAGGCCCCATCAGCACCCACCAGCACCTTGGTCCCAATGTCTCTATCACTGGTATGGACCACCACTTCATCTCCAATGACTGAAAAGGACCTAAAATGTGTTCCTTCACATATCCTGGCCCTCAGCTCCCTTGCCTTGTCCAATATATAATGGTCCAACCTGTCCCTCATCACCATTGTGACCATGGGCTCATGATACTCTCTTTGATACAGGCACCTCCCTTTATACCTTACCTCCACCTTGTGGCAGTAATCCTCCACCACCTCCTGGATATCCAAGGGCATGATTGCCATTGCCCTTGGAGTGAGCCCTCCACCACAGGGCTTATACCTGGGCAGGCACTTCCTTTCCAGTAAAGTCACCTCTATTCCTTCTTTGGCAAGGAGATAACACAAGGAGGCACCTGCTATGCCCCCTCCCACGATCAGGACTTGGCACAAAGCGGGCACAACCTGCTCCTTTAGTTGGAATATTTTTTATTTTAAAGATGTTTGCCATAAAAATAAAATCATATCTAAAATCCCCCTGAGAAGATGCCTAAACAATATGAGCTTTTCAGTGCAGTTCACATAAGGTTGTAACAAGGTGAGATTGATTGGGCAAGGCAGTACTGTTTGAGGTGTATCTCACCATAAAAGACCATCCTTAACAGGAATCATATCTTTTCCCACGCAATTTTATAACCCTTGAAGGAAATTAAATTTATGTTATTATCCCTGGACCTTGAAGCAGCATTGCGAACCAGCCCAATGGGAGAGACCAATGGACTATACCATAAAAATAGGAGGAGAGGCAGGCCAGGGGATCCAAACCATAGGCGATACCCTTAACAGTATCTTTGTAAAGGCAGGGTATTATGTCTTTTCCAATCAGGACTATGAATCCAGGATTAGAGGTGGGCATAACTTCTTTCAGATCAGGCTGTCACAAGACCCAGTATCGGCACCAAGGGCCATTGTTCACATCTTAGTTGCCCTTGATAGAGAAAGTATTGTTCAGCACTTAAAGGAGCTTGCCCCTGACGGCCAGGTGCTTTACGACTCTTCCCTCTTGAAGGAGGAATTTGAAGGCCCAAATTTCTTGAATGTGCCTTTAAGTCAACTTGCCTTGGAACATGGAGGTACAAGGATCTATGCCAATAGCGTTGCCATAGGGGCAGTAATTGGGATGCTGGGCATGGAGCCCCATGTCATGTACCAGGTGCTACGTGAGGCCTTTATGAAAAAGGGCCAAGAAATAGTGGATGCCAATATTAGGTCCGCCAAGGCAGGGCTTGAATATGCAAAGGAAAAGTGCCTCAGGTGTTCCTTCATGGTTGCAAAGACCGGGGAGCCCAAGCTCCTACTGGATGGTAGTGAGGCAATAGGGGCAGGAGCCATAGCCTCTGGCCTTAGATTCTATTCAGCATACCCAATGACGCCATCCACGGGCATAATGAACTATGTGGCATCCAGGGCAAAGGAATTTGGCATCGTTGTAGAACAGGCAGAGGATGAAATAGCAGCCATCAACATGGCCATTGGGGCCTCCTTTGCAGGGGTGCGTGCAATGACAGGCAGCTCAGGTGGAGGATTTGCCCTGATGGTGGAAGGCATCTCTTTAGCTGCCATGACAGAGACCCCTCTGGTAATTGCCCTGGCCCAACGGCCAGCCCCTGCCACAGGCCTTCCCACAAAGACAGAACAGGGGGATCTCTTGTTTGCCCTGTATGCTGGCCATGGAGAGTTCCCCAAGGTCATCTTTGCCCCTGGCAACCCAGAGCAGGCATTGTATCTCACCAACAAGGCCTTTGACCTGGCTGAAAAGTACCAAGTTACCGCAATCATCCTAACTGACCAGTATTTACAGGACTCCCAATGGACTTACCAATCCATTCACCTAAGCAGGCTCAAATATACGGATTATAGAATTAGAGGAGACCAATGGGTATCCCAAGACCCATACAGGAGGCACCTTTTCACAGAGACAGGTGTATCACCCATGGCAGTTCCGGGCCTGTTTCCTGGACTTGTGGTAACAGACAGTGATGAACACGACGAAGAGGGCCACATCACAGAGGATGCCCAAACAAGGTTAAAGATGGTGGAAAAGAGGCTTTTCAGAAAGATACTCCAGATTAAAAAGGAAATAGACCCTCCCCTGTTTTATGGAGAGGAGGATCCAAGGGTCCTTTTAATATGTTGGGGATCCACTTGGGGTGTGGTAAAAGAGGTGGTGGACATACTGAGGCAAAAGATTTCCATTGGCATGTTGCACTTTAGCGAGATATACCCCCTTCCTGGTACCCATAGTTTTAATTGGTTTAGGTTTATAAAAGACACTCCCCTCACCATTGGTATTGAGCAAAATGCCACAAGTCAACTGGCAAGGCTTATTAGGGCAGAGACAGGCCTTGATCTGCACCGATACATAAATAAATATGACGGAAGGCCCTTTACAGTGGAAGAATTAAAGGAGAAGGTCCATGGCAACCTTGGAGGAATATAGAGGTAAAACCCCGGCCTGGTGCCCAGGTTGTGGTAACTTTATGATATTGCGGGCCTTTAATGAGGCCATGGTGGAAATGGGGATAAAGCCCCATGAGCTAATGATTGTCTCAGGCATTGGGCAAGCAGGCAAGTTCCCCCACTATACCAGGTGCAACACCTTTAATGGCTTACATGGAAGGACACTCCCAGTGGCAACAGGGATAAGGCTTGCCAATCACCATTTAAGAGTCATTGCAGTGGCAGGAGATGGGGATTGTTACGGCGAAGGGGCAAATCACCTGATCCATACCATGAGAAGAAACCTGAATATAAAACTCTTTGTCCACAATAACCAGATCTATGGCCTTACAAAGGGACAGGCCTCTCCCACCACTGCCAAAGGTTATATCACCAAGACCCAGCCCTTTGGGTCCCTATCAGAGCAGTTTAACCCCATTGCCCTGGCAGTGGCGCTTAACTGTAGTTTTGTTGCCAGGGCATATGCAGGGGATACAGAGCACCTAAAATATGTAATCAAGGAGGCCATGAATCACCAGGGGTTCTCCCTTGTAGACATACTTCAGCCCTGTGTAAGTTTTAACAAGGTAAATACATATCAGTGGTATAAGGAAAGGGTCTATCATCTACCCCCAGAGTACAACCCATTGAACAGGCTGGCTGCCTTTGAAAAGGCCATGGAGTGGGGTCAAAAGATACCCATTGGGATAATCTACAAGGCGCCCAGACCCACCTTTGAGGAGCAGGTACCCGTGATCCAGGAAGGGCCCCTGGTGAGGCAGCCTTTTGATCATAAAAGGCTCCTGGAAAAACTGTTTATCCACTAGGGCCTTACTTGTGAGGGTATTTGGTGGCCCAAATCTTCACCATTGGAACCAGCAACAGGACAATGGAAGAATTTATATCCCTGCTCAAAGAGCACAGGGTGGAGGTGGCAGTGGATGTAAGGGCCATACCCTTTTCCAAGAGATACCCCCATTTTTCCCAGGGACCTCTGGCCTCTGTCTTAAGATCCAACGATATTGAGTATGTGTATCTGGGAAAGGAACTGGGTGGCTTCAGGAAAGAGGGCTATGAGACCTATGCCCGTAGCCCACAGTTTGAGAAAGGATTGGAATTGTTACAAGATCTCGCAAAAAAGAGGACTGCTAGTCTCTTTTGCAGTGAAAAAATACCCTCAAAGTGCCATCGAAAGGTCATTTCCAAGGCCCTTAAGACCAAAGGATGGAAGGTATTTCACATAATAGATCCCACCACCACAGAGGAGGAAGCTCCATAATCTTTTGATCACAAAACCCCTTTAAGGGATAAAGAGATCTTGATTACATCTTGGACATATATCCCATTCACAGGAAATTACCTATGCAAAATAAATATGTGATTTATGTTACTGCCCTTGCCCTTGCAATGGATGCCTTTGCAGTGGCCACATCTGTTTCAGCCTCTCTGGACCGTTTAGGCCCTCGTCAGGTGTTTAGGCTCTCGTGGCACTTCGGTGTGTTTCAAAGCATGATGACTCTCATAGGCTGGCTTATGGGGAGTGCCCTTGTATCCCATATTGGCATCTTTGATCACTGGATTGCCTTTGGACTCTTGCTATTCTTGGGGGTCAAGATGATAAAGGAGTCCCGGGATAGAGAAGGGGGCAAAAGATATGGAGATCCCACAAAAGGGTGGAGTCTTGTGGGTCTAAGCCTTGCCACCAGTATGGATGCCCTGGCAGTGGGAGCAGGTTTTGGGATCCTCAGGGTAGAGATCTGGTATCCAGCCCTTGTCATTGGGATAACGGCCCTTGTGCTCACTTCCTTTGGCTTTTACATAGGAAGGGTCATAAAAAGGACCATAGGGGCCTATGCCTCTCTATTGGGAGGGATTGTACTCATATTAATAGGGCTCAAGATCCTGTTGGAAGGCCTTGGGTTCCTCTAACCTATTGGTCCTGCAAAAAAGGTCAAGATCCTAAAGAGATCAAATCCAGGTCCATATTTGGTCTTGTATTAAGTATCGCCTTTGTGTAGTCTTTGCCTAAAATGAGAGGGAAAAGATGGGTCTAAAAAAGATAGGTGTATTATCCGATACCCACCTCACCGAGGTTACTGACTCCCTGATCAGGATAGTGGAAGGCCCCTTTAAGGACATGGACATGATCATCCATGCAGGGGATGTGGTTTCCACCAAGATCTTGGACTTCCTCTCCCAAAAAGAGCTGATAGCCGTTGCTGGAAACATGGACCCGTACTCCCTTCGTACCAGCCTTCCCTCCAGACACAACATTGAAATAAATGGCCTTAAAATCGGGATTATCCATGGCTGGGGGCCAGCAACGGACCTACCCCAGAGGATAAGCAAGGAATTCCAGGATATGGACCTGATCATATTTGGCCACAGTCACTCCCCTTACAATGTAAGGCTCAACAAGACCTTACTCTTTAATCCCGGGACAGCCACAGGCTGGAGCCCTACGGGTCTTCACACCGTGGGAATAATAGAGATAGATCAAGAGATCAAAGCCCATATTCTAGAGGTTTAGGAATGGAAGTACTCTGGGCCCCATGGCGTATGGCCTATATCCTGGGCAAGGAACCCATGGATTCCTGCATATTTTGCCCAGGCAATGACAGGAGCAAGGATAAAGAGAGATTGATACTCTACACCGATAACCATGTAGTAGTGCTAATGAACAAATACCCATACGTGAATGGCCACCTCCTGGTTGCACCTTTTAGACATGTGCCTGATTTTGAAGGATTGGTGGACCACGAACTCTTGCATCTAACCAGAATGGTGAGGACTGCTATATCAATTTTAAAAGAACACATGAAACCTGATGGGTTCAACATTGGTGTAAACCTGGGCAAAGTGGCTGGCGCAGGGGTAGAGCAACACCTCCACTATCATATTGTACCAAGGTGGCACGGGGACACCAACTTCATGACAGTGTTGGGTGATGTAAGGGTGATTCCGGAACATATAGAGGCAACCTATGACAAGCTAGTAGGTTACTTTAAAAACTTAAAAGGAGGATAAGCCATGAGATATCTTAAAGGTATCATCATAATTATTGTGCTACTTGTGGTGTTAGTGGCCTCTATTCAAAACTACAATGCCTTCAAGACAAGTGTTCAATTTAGGTTAAACCTTTGGGTCCTGAAGGCAGAGACACCTGAGCTCTCTATATTTTCCGTTTCCCTCATCTCCTTCCTTTTAGGTGCTTTTATAACCTTGCTCCTCACTGTTGCCGACAATATAAGGCTTAGGCTCAAGGTAAAAAGCCTTTCTAAAGCATCCCAAGCCCTGTCCCAAGCCCTTGCACCAAGGGCCATAGAGACCCCTTCCAGCCAATCTCCCATTGAGGAGCAGGCAAAAAATTAGAGTACTTTTTTGACATAAATTCTTTCCCTGTGGGGTCCCAAGGTGGAAGAGTCTGGCCTTACCCCCATGTTAAGGCAGTTCTTTGAGATAAAGAGAAGATATAAAGACTGTCTTTTGTTCTTCAGGATGGGGGACTTCTACGAGATGTTTTTTGAGGATGCCATTCAAGGCTCTAAGGTGTTGGGTATTGCCCTCACCACCAGGGGAGAGTTTCAGGGCAGGAAGGTCCCCATGTGTGGGGTCCCGTTCCATGCAGCCAGGTCCTATCTTTCAAAGTTAGTGAGCCACGGTTTCAAGGTGGCCATATGTGAGCAGATGGAAGATCCTAAAAAGGCAAAGGGCCTTGTAAAAAGGGAGGTGATAAGAATCATAACCCCTGGATCCGCCATTGAAGATGAGGCATTGGATGCATCCTCAAATCTTTTTATGGCAAGTATATATGGACATCCCCCAAACATAGGCCTGGCTTATTTAGACCTCTCCACAGGCGAGTTCTATGTCACGGAGCTGGATGACAAGATATTGCTTCAACAGGAGCTGGAAAGGATCAAACCTCAAGAGATTGTCCTAACCCATGGCTATAACCCTCCATTGCAATCCACCTTTGAGAGGTATGAGACTCTGGACCCGTTGGATTACGTACCAGAAGATGGGGAAAGGGTCCTAAAGGAGCAGTTTGGGGTGGGAACCTTGGCCGGCTTTGGTTGTGATACCCTTAAAAACGGGATAGTGGCAGCAGGGGCTATCATTGCGTATCTCAAAAATACCCAAAAGACAAAACTTCCACATATCACCGGGCTAAAGACTTACAGCGCAGGGGAATACATGCAACTGGATCCAGGGACCCTCAGAGAACTTTCTGTTATAACCAACCCCAGGACCCAGGATGAAAGAGATACCCTGGTCTGGGTTCTGGACAAGGCTGTCACCGCCATGGGAAAAAGGCTTTTGAGGAGATGGCTTATAAGGCCCTTGCTGGATATCCAGTTAATAAATGAAAGACTAAATGCCATTGAGGCATTAAAGGCAGAGCATCTATCTAGGAAAAGGATAAGGGAAGAATTAAAAGGGATCCCAGATATTGAGAGATTGAATGCCAGGATCAGCCTGGGAAGAACAAATCCCAGAGACCTGGTCTCTTTGAAACAGGGGCTTTTTAAGATCCCCAAGATCAAGTCAATCCTGGAAAGGATTCCCCAATGCCAAGCCCTACAAGGCATATACCAGGACCTAGACCCGCTGGAGGAGGTGGCAGGTCTGATAGAAAGGGCCATTAATGATGAAGCACCTTTGAGCTCAAAGGAGTTGGGCATAATCAAAAAGGGCTTTGACCCTGAGCTAGACAGACTCATTGAGATCATGAGGGATAGCAGGAATTGGATTATGGCCTTTGCTCAGGAGGAGCAGGCAAGGACTGGTATAAACAGCCTAAAAGTGGGTTACAATCGGGTCTTTGGATACTACATAGAGGTTACCAAGCCTAATTTACATCTCATACCCCCTGACTATATCAGGAGACAGACCCTTGCCAATGCAGAGAGATTCATCACCCCAAAACTAAAAGAAAAGGAGGAGGAGGTACTTTCTGCTGAGGAAAGGAGGCTGGAAATAGAGGCAACGCTGTTTGCCCAGATAAGGGAACAGGTCTCAGCCCATGCAGAAAGGATAAAGAAGACAGCCCAGGCCTTGGCAGCCCTGGATGTGTATTGCGCCCTTGGAGAGGAGTCAGGGTATGTAAGGCCCCACATAGTCCCTGAACCTGTGTTGGATATCAGGGCAGCAAGACATCCAGTATTGGAAAAGACCTTAAACCAGGAGCAGTTTGTCCCCAACGACATCTTCCTAGACGATACTTCCAATCAGATCCTCATAATCACTGGCCCAAACATGGCAGGCAAATCCACCATACTTAGGCAGGTTGCATTGATCTGCCTTATGGCCCAAGCAGGTTTTTTTGTGCCTGCTGAATCCTGCACCATAGGACTAGTGGACAAGGTATTTACAAGGATTGGTGCATCAGATGACATAGCAAGGGGGCAAAGCACCTTCATGGTGGAGATGGCAGAGACTGCTAATATCCTCCGTAATGCAACAACCAGGAGCCTTGTGATCCTTGATGAGGTGGGAAGGGGCACAAGCACCTATGACGGAATGAGCATTGCATGGGCAGTGGTAGAGGCACTGCATTCTTTGCACGGAAAGGGGGTAAGGACCCTTTTTGCCACCCATTATCACGAGCTAACAGAGCTTGCCTCCTTTCTTCCCAGGGTGAAGAACTATACCATGGAGGTAAGGGAATGGGGCGATTCTGTGATATTTCTAAGGAGGCTCAAACCAGGCTCTGCTGACAGGAGCTACGGGATAGAAGTGGCCAGGATAGCTGGTGTGCCAAAGGATGTCCTGGATAGGGCAAAAGAGATCTTGAAGGAGCTGGAAAAAGGGAGGACTTCTAAATCCTGGCACCTGAAGGTCAGGTCCCAAAACAAGGTAAAAAAAAGACTTCTACCGTTTTTCCAGCATACAACACAGGAAAAGCTGGTATTGGATACAATAAGAAACCTGGACCTGGAAAACCTGACCCCCATAGAGGCGCTATTGGAGTTGAAGAGACTAAAAGAAGAGCTGAAAAAAACTTGACGAAACCTCAAGGAACCATTACAAGATACAAATCTTGATAAAAAGGTCCCATCGTCTAGCGGCCTAGGATATCGCCCTCTCACGGCGAAGACACGGGTTCGAGTCCCGTTGGGACCGTAAATGGGCGGTTAACTCAGCGGGAGAGTGCCACCTTCACACGGTGGAAGCCACAGGTTCAAATCCTGTACCGCCCATTAGAATTTCTAAGTCCTCTGAAATCAATCCTGAAGGCGATCTAATACCCCACAGATGAACTAAGGCCCCTTTTAATTTGGGTAGATCTAAAGACCACTTTGGTAAAATAGCCTAGAGGTTCTTACAGGATTGAGGTGTCAGGGCCACCTATAAAGATGTGGCCCTGACTATATTAAAGAGAATTACTGCTTTGAAAGGGCCTTTTTAACAGTGCTTGGGTCTAAAGGTATTCTCCTTATCCTTACCTTGGTGAGGTTAAAGAAGGCATTGGCAACCGCTGGGGCTGTAGGCGGTATGCCTGGCTCTCCAATACCCCCAAGTTTGTCCTTGCTCTCCACTATATGTACCTCTATGTCAGGTACTTCACTCATACGGATCAGTGGATAGTCATCCAGGTTAGAGGACTTTACACCACCTTTGGAAAAGCTCACCTTCTCCTTAAGAGTGGTGCTGAGTCCCATAACAATTGCCCCCTCAATCTGTGCAACAATATTCCTTGGGTTCACTGCCAGTCCACAGTCCACTGCAGAGACTACCCTGTGGACCTTGATCACACCAGTTTTTTCATCCACAGAGACCTCAGCCACATGGGCCACATAGGACCCAAAACAGCTGTGGAAGGCCACCCCCCTTCCTCTCCCCTCTTTTAGGGGCTTGTCCCACCCCGACTTTTCCCTCACCACCTCCAGGACACGCCTTGCCCTAGGGTTGTTTTTCAACAAATGGAACCTGAATTCTATGGGGTCCTTTTTTAAAAGGTTTGCAACCTCATCTAGAAAGGACTCCACAATGAAGGCATTGGGCCCATTCTGCACTGACCTCCAGGGCCATACAGGGATTGGCAGGTCAGAGAGGTATTGTTCCACATAAAAGTTTGGAAACTCATAAGGAGTATTATTAAGGGTGGGTGCATTGGGTGCATCCACTATCCCCCAAAGGCTATAGAGGTCCACCCCATCCTTTATCCCTGCCGGGTTCAAGAACTTGAGGATGGAAGAGCAGGAGACCTTATGATCCCAGCCTATCACTTGGCCATTTTCATCAAGACCAACGGTTATCTTCTGGGCAGTGGCACCCCTGAAAAAGTCGTACTTTATGTCCTCTTCCCTTGTCCAAAAGACCTTTACTGGCCTTCCCACAGCCTTAGAAACCATTACTGCCTCTGCTACAAAGTCTGCATTTGCCCTCCTGCCCAATCCACACCCTAAATAAGTGGTGTGTATGTGCACCTTTTCTGGGGGAAGTCCAGAGACCTTGGAGGCCACTACCTGGGAGATGGTCTGGGATTGGGTCGGGGCCCAAACTTCACACCTCTCTTGGGTTACATGGGCAGTGCAGTTTATAGGCTCCATCAAGGCATGGGCCACAAAGGGCACAAAATACACCGCCTCATATCTTGTCTTAGCCTTTCCCAAGGCCTCTTTGACATTCCCCACATTCTTTGCCACAGCACCTTTTTTCTCCAAACCTTCCATGAAATGTCTTTCGATAAACTCATCATCCATATTTGGGTGAGTACCCTCTCCCCATGTCACCTTTAAGGCATCACGACCTTTTAAGGCTGAGTAAACATCATTGGCACACACAGCTACAAGGTCTTGAAGCTTTACTACCTTTTGCACACCCTTTACCTTTTCTGCCTCAGTGGCATCAAAGGAGACCAGCTTTGCACCATACACAGGTGGCCTTGCAATCACTGCATAGAGCATGTTGGGGACCTTGAAATCCATACCAAATATCGCCTTGCCCTCCACCTTGGCTGGTATGTCTAGCCTTTCCATGGACTTGCCTATATATTTAAATTGCTCTGGTCTCTTTAGAGGCGGATCCTTGGGGATAGGTATATTTGCTGCCTCCTTTGTAAGACTTGCATAGCTCGTAGATCTCTTGGTCAATTTATGTATAACCTTCCCAGTATCTGCCTCACATTCTCCCTCCGGGACCTGCCATTTGGCAGCAGCAGCCTTGATCAACATTACTCTGGCAGTGGCACCAGCCACCCTCAAGGGTTCAAAAAAGCCCCTCACACTTGCACTGGCAACGGTTATCTGGGCACCCAAAAGAGGACTCTTATATGCATCCCCTGCCTCTGCCTGCCTCACCTTTACCTTTCTCCAATCTGCCTCCAACTCATCAGCAAGTATCTGGGCAAAGGCAGTGTGGTTCCCCTGCCCCATCTCTGAGTTTGGCACAGTTAGAATAATTTCGTCCTTAGGGGTTATCTCTATCCATACATTGGGCTTAAAGGTATCTTCAGCATATGCCTCCCTTGGGCTGAATATCCTGTAACCAAAAGGAGTTACACACAATGCCAGGGAGAGGCCTGTGGCCTTAAGAAATGTCCGTCTGCTGATGGATGTGCCCATGATCTACCCTCCCTTGTTCATAAGTTCAATTGCCTTCAAGATCCCTTTTTTGATCCTTGGATAGGTACCACACCTGCATATCACGTTGTCCAAGGAGGCCATTACTGCCTCTGCCCTCACATCCCTCTTACTTTGTAGGATCCCTATAATCTCCATGATTATCCCAGGCTGACAGAACCCACATTGAGGGACCTGCTCCAAAACCCATGCCTTCTTCACAGGATGATCACTGGGGACCCCTTCGATTGTGACTATCTTCTTACCCTTTACCTCTCCCAGGGATGTTACACAGGATCTAATAGGTTTCCCATCCACCAGTACAGTGCAGGAGCCACATTCCCCGATCCCACAGCCGTACTTTGTGCCTGTAAGCTCCAAATGATCCCTCAAGACCCACAAAAGAGGGACATCATCAGGCACATCCACCTCGTAGTCCTTGTTGTTTACATTGATCTTGGCCATTTACCCCTCCCCTCTCTGGTCTCTTGCCCCTGTCAACCACTAGGTATCCATTAACAAAGGCACAAGCCTTTATATTTTAGTCAATAGAGTAAGTCAATGAGGTTAATTTAAGTTCATAGAATATTTGTATGTGGCCCATCAATTGGAGATTAAAAGGCCTAGAATTTAATTGACTAAATTGCCGGTTAGTAGTATTTACAGCCTAAAAAATCAGGAGGTGGAAGATGAGGTCAAAGGCTTTAATCTTATTAATGGCATTGTTATTTTTGGTGTGCCTATTTTCCAGTTCCCATGCTGCTCAAGAGATAAAACTCAGGTATGCCAGCTTTTATCCCGCTGCCAATAAGATCGGAAAGCTGGGAGAGGAATGGTGTAAGGAGGTGGAGAAGAGGACCAATGGCAGGATAAAGATCTCTTATTTCCCAGGGGGCTCCCTTGTGCCATCTGCCCAGGTGTATGACAGTGTGACAAAAGGCGTTGCAGACATTGGTCAGACCCTTTTTGCCTACTCCCCTGGGAGGTTCCCAATGATGCAGATCTTTGGCCAGCCCATTGGCATCAAACATGGGTATCAGGCAACCAAGCTGGTGAATGAGTTTTATAACAAGTTCCAGCCAAAGGAGCTTTCAGACACCCAGGTGATGTATATCCATGCATCAGGCCCTGGCTTAATCCATGCAAAAAAACCATTAAAATCCCTGGGAGATGTACAGGGATTAAAGATAAAGACAAACCCTGACAACGGTTCCATCATCAAGGCCCTGGGTGGTGCCCCCGTCAATATCCCCATCACAGAGACCTATGACGCCCTTAGGACAGGGGTAGTGGACGGAGTACTTTTGCCCAATGAAGGTGTTACTGGTTGGAAGATGGATGACCACCTAAATTCCACCCTGGAGCTCTATTCCCTTTCCTACACCACCGCCATCTATGTGGTGATGAACAAGGAAAAATGGGAATCCATCCCCAAGGACTTACAAAAGATTATTTTGGAGATCAACCAGGAGTGGATAGAGAGGCACGGAAGACTTTGGAACTCAGAGGATGAGGCAGCAGTAAACAAACTCAAGGCCAAGCCAGGATACACCTGGACAACGGTCCCCCCTACAGTGGAGCAAGAGGTGGCTGCCAAGATGAAACCTATTTTAGAAGAGGCTGCCAAATCCCTCAACGAAAAAGGCCTACCAGGCACAGAGGCATTGAATTTCATCCTAGAGTTCATAAAGAAAAATCCATAGAAACAAAAGGGAGGGGAAAACCCTCCCTTTTTTTTTGTCCAGGAGAGCCAATTGGATAGGTTCAATAGATTTGTGGAGGCAATCAGCAAAGTATTTCAAGTTATAGCAGGGATTGCCCTTGCAAACATTACAATATACACACTCCTTGACATACTTATGAGGGCCTTAAAGAGGCCTTTTAGTAGTACACTGGATGTGATTACCCTTTCAGGCGCCATTGTGATATCTTACAGCCTATCTTACACAACCCTTAAAGGGAACCAGATTAGAATTGAATTTCTGTATGAAAGGCTTTCGCAACAGGCACAAAGAAAACTCTTTTTTATAACAAGGAGTATATCTTTTTGCCTGTTTGTGTTTATATTCATAAATTTCATCATGCTGGGGCTTAATTATTTAAAAAAACATGAAACTAGTATGGCCTTGAAACTGCCCCTTTACACAATAACTTTTGCCCTTTCAGCAGCAATTCTCCTCCATGCCCTTGTCCTTTTAGGAGACTTAGTCAAGACGATAAGGAAAAATAACAATGGGTGAGCTTTTAACTAGCATAACCGGGATACTAATTTTACTCCTACTCTTTGTCTCAGGCATGGAAATAGCATTTGCCATGGCATTGGTGGGCTTTTTTGGCTTTGCCCACATTGTATCCTTTAGGGCTGCAAGTGATCTCCTGGTTAAAGACTTCTACGATGCCTTCACCACCTATGGCTATACAGTTATCCCCCTTTTCGTGCTTATGGGTCAGATAGCAGCCAATTCCAGGATTGCCAGGAGATTGTATGAGTCCGCCAACAAGCTCGTGGGGCACATACCAGGGGGCCTTGCCTTCACCACTGTGATTGGTGCCACCCTTTTTAAGGCCATCTGCGGATCAACCCTGGCCACAGTGGCTGCCTTTTCAGGGATTGCAATACCTGAAATGGAAAAGCATAAGTATGATAAGAAATTTGCAGCGGGCATTGTGGCCTCTGTGGGAACAATTGGGGTGCTTTTGCCCCCTTGTATTACCCTCATTGTCTTCGCAATCATAGTGGAGCTGTCCATTGGAAAGATGTTCCTGGCAGGGATAATCCCTGCCCTCACTGTCTCCTTTTTGTTCATGATTGTTATTTTTATTTGGGTAAAAATAAGGCCAGGCATTGCTCCCATTACCCAAAAGGCCCCGATAATGGAAAGGCTAAAGGCCATACCTGAGATCCTCTGGATAGTGGTCATCTTTGGCCTGATGATCGGTGGCATTATGAAGGGTATATTCACACCCACAGAGGCAGGAAGTATCGGCGTATTCCTTGTTTTTTTGTATGCCATGATAAGGAGGGATCTCAACTTTAAGGTCTTGATAAAGTCCTTTGATGAGGCCTTGAGAACTGCATGTATGGTTATCATTTTGATTGCTGCCTCCAATGTCTTTGGTCATTTCCTCCAAGTAGCAGAAATTACTCGTATGGCATCGGAGTGGATAACAAGTCTACAAATCAATCGAAATGTTGTGATGGTTTTAATAATGCTGGTATATCTCATTGGTGGGACATTTATAGACGATCTTGCATTTATGATAATGGCAACCCCCCTCCTTTATCCTGCAATTATCAATTTGGGCTTTGACCCTTTATGGTTTGGAATCATGGTTGCTCTAACTTTAATGATAGGTGTGATCATACCTCCCGTAGCCATATGCGTTTTTGTAGTAAAGAATATAACCGGCATGCCATTTGGTCTGATATACAAAGGTGTTCTGCCTTTTCTCCTTGCCCTTGTTGCCTGCATAATACTTATGTTCTTCCTACCTGAAATGGCAACCTATCTTCCCAACAGATTTATGGGTTAATACTTTAGCGCTTGAGGTGTTGGATGGAGAGGACTGTGTGGAGGGTATTTGAAGGGCAGGCAAGGAACAAAGGATACAAGACTGCCCTGATCTACTCTGGTATTGAGTATTCTTACTCAGAGCTTCTCAAACTCAGTGAAAGGCTGGCAGGGGCGCTATGGGCATTGGGGATGGAAAAGGGTGATAGGGCAATGATTTCAATGCCTCACTGCCCCCAGTGGGTGATCTCCTGGTTTGCCTTGCAACGCCTTGGAGCTGTTGCTGTGCCTGTATCCCATCTCTATGGTCCTGAGGAGATAGGGTACATTGCAAAGGACAGTGGGTCAAAACTGTTGTTCTGTGCCGAGACCAATCTGGAGAGGTTAGAAGGGCTGGTTAGGGATGGTCTATTTCAATATCTGGTCCTTGCCCATACCACTTCTCACCTTTCTTGGTGGAAGTCTCTGGTTGACGGGCCATCATCAAGAGAGATCTTGGGGCTTCATCCCCAAATAAAGTCCTTTGACAGACTTTTAGAGGAGGCAGGAAGCGTTCCTAATATCCCGGTTCAACCCCAAGACATCATGGAAATACTTTATACAAGTGGTACCACTGGTTTACCCAAGGGAGTGCCTTATTCCAATGAGACCTTTCTTTATTTCACTGAGATAGAGAGGGATACTGTGGCAAAGGTCCTCCCCAGGGGAAAAGGGATTATATTACAGGGCTCCCCTTTAAACCATGTCCTTGGTCAGGCCCAGGGCCTCTCCTTTTTGTTATCAGGGGATACCCTTGTCTTGATGCCCAAGATGGACATTGACAAGGTATTGGAACACATTGAACGGTTTAGGGTCACCTCCCTCTTTGGAACCCCCACCTTTTACAGGATGATCCTGGAGCACCCCAATGTGGATACCTATGATCTAAGCTCCATAGTGTGGTGTTACAGTGGAGGTGACTACCTCCCCCCTGCCCTTCATATGCGGTGGAAACAGAGGACAGGCATCTATCTCTTCCAGGGTTATGGTAGCACAGAGGCCTGTGGCGGCATAGTGATCACCCCTGGAGATGAGGTTATCCCAGAAGGCAGCCTGGGCAAGGTAATCCCATCATGGCAGGTAATGTTGGTGGATCCCGAGACCATGGCCGTTGTTAATCTGCCTGGGCAGGGAGAGTTGCTTATCAGCTCTGAGTACATGGTAAGGGGCTACTGGAACAAGCCAGAGGAGACAGAAAAGGCCTTTATTAATCTTCATGGTAAACTTTGGTACAGGACAGGGGATATTATAAGGATTGATGACCAAGGCTGGGTCTATTATGTGGACAGACTGGGAGATATTATAAAGCACAAGGGTTACAGGGTCGTACCCTCCAAGATTGAGAGGGTTCTTATATCCCACCCAAGGGTGGCAGCAGCCTGTGTCATTGGGATACCAGACCATGAATTTGGGGAAAAGATAAAGGCCCTGGTTGTAAGGAAGGCCCTGGTGGAGGCCTCAGAACTGAGCAATTGGTGTAAAGAAAGGCTTGCACCCTATGAGGTCCCCCATTGGATTGAATTTGTACAAACCCTCCCCACATCTCCCTCAGGGAAGGTATTAAGGAAGATAGTCAGGGAAGAAGAGAGAAAAAAAGCTCAAAAATAGGGATTGTGTCTTGGGTGGAAAAACACAGGGTCGGGACCCATGTCCTGGCCAATCCCGACCCTGGGGTATTAGTAAAGTATTCCTTACTCAGGTTCTCCTTTTTCTTCCTTTGTCACACCCCCTGTCATTTCCACCTTTTTCAAGAGGAGTTCATAGTCCCTTTGGACCCTTTCCTGGATCCTCTGGATCATGTCCTGGGTAAGGTGCCTGAATCTGCCCTGGCCCTCAAGGTATTCCTTTACTGGCCTCAGTTTGCCCACCTTTTGAGTGATTCTGTACACACCATCCTCCACCTCATAGAGGGGGAATACCCCTGTCCTCACAGCCAGTCTCCCAGCCTCTATGGCCTTTTCAGAGGGCATCCTCCAGCCGGTGGGACACACAGAAAGGATGTGTATGTAGGCTGGACCGGGCTTGTTTACTGCCTTTTGCACCTTTCTCATGAGATCCAAAGGATAGCTGGGACAGGCTGTGGCCACATAGGGTATGTTGTGGGCAATGGCTATTTCCACCATGTCCTTCTTCCAGGTCACCTGCCCTGGCACCACCCTGCCAGCAGGAGAGGTGGTTGTGGATGCCCCATAGGGAGTCGAAGAGGACCTCTGGATACCGGTATTCATATATGCCTCGTTGTCATAGCAGATATAGGTGAAATTGTGTCCCCTCTCCAGGGCCCCTGACAATGCCTGTAATCCAATGTCACTGGTGCCTCCATCCCCTGCCATGGCAACTATTTTTATGTCTTTTTTGGGTAGCATTCCCTTTCTCATCAAGGCCTTCAAACCTGCCTCTACCCCACTTGCCACTGCTGCTGTGTTCTCAAAGGCCACATGGATCCAGGGTATTGCCCAGCTAGTAAAAGGGAGAGGGGATGAGATAATCTCCATACACCCAGTGGCACAGGCCACCACTACATCCCTTCCTATGGCCTTTTGCACAAGCCTTACTGCCAGGACCTCTGCACATCCCTGGCAGGCCCTATGCCCTGATAGGATATATTCCTCCCTTGGTATATTCTTCAATGGGCTGCCTTTTTTCTCACTCATTCTAAACTCCTTGCCCCATAGTATTCAAATTCCTCTTGTAGGGGTGTCTGGTCTCTCTTTGCCATTGTCCTAAAGTATATCTCTTTAAAGTCATCCACATTTACATCCCTGCTGGCAAGGCCGCATATGTAGTCATATACCTTGGGGGCCTTATCCAGACCATAAAGGACCGATCTCAACTCAATGGCAAGGGGACCTCCCTGGCCTCCAAAGGATATGGCCCTGTCAATGACTATTAGTTCCCTCACTGACCTGACCATCCTTCTAAACTCTTCAAAGGGAAAAGGCCTCCAGAGCCTATTCATAAGTAAACCCACCCTGTGCCCCTGTTCCCTGAGCTCATCTATTGCCACAGATGCAGTCTCTGCAAAGGAGCCCTGGATCACAAACAAGGTCTCAGCGTCCCTGGCGTTGTAGCTCTCTATAGGCCTGTATCTCCTTCCCACCACTTTTTCCATCTCCTCCCATGCCTCCAAGATCTTGGGCAGGCTGGACCTGATGGCCATGTCCTGCGCCACCTTGGCCTCTGTGTACAAGATGGGCATGGCAAAGGCGCCCATGGTAACAGGTCTATCAGGATGAAGCCTATGTACAGGTTCAAAGGGTGGGAGGTAATCCTTAACCTGGTCCTCCTCCCAAAACTCCACTGGTTCGATTACATGGGTCATTATAAAGCCGTCTATGTGGAGCATAACAGGGAGTAGCACACCTCTGTCCTCTGCAACCCTGTAAGCAAAGAATATGTGGTCAAAGGCCTCTTGGGAGTTCTGTAAGAAGACCTGTATCCAACCGGTATCCCTTATGGACATGGCATCGGAATGGTCGTTCCAGATGCTCAGAGGCGCAGAAAGTGACCTATTGGCGAGGACCATTACTATGGGCAGCCTCATGGAAGAGGCTATGTATACTATCTCATTCATCAAGGCCAGGCCCTGGGCACTGGTGCATGTAAATGTCCTTGCCCCTGCTGCTGCTGCCCCAACACACACACTCAGGGCAGAGTGTTCAGATTCCACAGGCACAAACTCTGCATCCAGTTCACCGTTGTTTACCATTTCGGCCAAATGTTCCACTATGTGTGTCTGGGGGGTAATTGGGTATGCAGCCACCACATCCACATTGGCCATGCCCACGGCCTCAGCTATTGCCACCGATACCTCAAGACCTCTTCTCTTTCCCATTACCCTTCCTCCACCATCTTGATGGCCTTTTTTGGGCACTCATAGGCACAGATACCACAGCCCTTACAGTAGTAAAGATCAGCTTCAAAGTATCCGTCTTGCCGCTCCTTCACAGCGGCATCGGGGCAATAGGCATAACACATCCCACATTGGATACACCTCTCAAAGTCCCAGATAGGCCTCATGGACCTCCAGTCCCCTGTCCTATATTCAGAGGCATTTCCAGGGGTAATGATCACACACCCTATCTCTAATTCCTGCCATGCAGGATTTTCCTTTGTCCTTTGCACTGTTACACCTCTCCCATTAATATTGTCTCTTCATATGCCCTGCGAAGGGCCTTCAGGTTTTTTTCCGCCACCCTTCCGAACCTCTCCCTAATGGGTTCCTCTAAGTCCTCCACACCCACAAAGGATATAGCCTTTAACAAGGCCCCTATCATGGTGGTATTGGTAATGGGGAGACCAAGTTCTTCCATGGCTATCTTGTTGGCATCCACCACTGCCAAGGCCTTGCTATAATTAAGTTCCTTCCTCAGTTCCTCTGGACTAAGCCTTGTATTGGCAACCAGGATCCCGTTTTCCTTTATGCCCTGTGTAACAGGAACTATCCTCAATATGGATGGGTCCAATACTAACACCACATCAGGGAGTGTGATATTACACCTCACCTTTATGGGGCCATCACTTACCCTTAGAAATGCCACCACAGGCGCCCCCCTCCTTTCAGGCCCAAAGCTGGGGAATGCCTGGGCGTATTTTCCCTTAGAAATGGCAGCCATTGCCAGTAACTCTGCAGAGGTCACCGCACCTTGACCGCCTCTCCCGTGAAGCCTGATCTCTAACATGACCACTCCTTATCTCTCTTTACTGGGATAAATTGTCACAACTTACTTAAAACTAAAAAGAAATCAAGCACCATCCAAGATCTGCCTCTCCACTCTGGTAAAATAGGACTGGGGGTCTTTGAAGTACTCAAGGGTATCCTTTAAAGAAAGCATGTGCTCCCTTTCCATGGACGCAAGGAGGGAGAAAAAGGCCTTTTCCTTCTCATCCTCCACCTCCCTGGCAAGACTTTCATATAGTTCCACACCTTTTTCCTCAAAGGAAATGGCCACCTCAACGGCCTCTAGATCTGAAATCTCCGACCTTTCCCTGGTATCAATCTTTCTTAGGTATTCCAGCAGGATATTCCTCACATTGGTCTTGCCCACCACCAAAGGGATCTCCTCTGGCCATTTTTCATTGGCCTTCCAGACCTGGTAAAGCCTTGTTAACACCTGGTAGTGCCCTTCTTCTTCCTTTGCCAGTTGTTCAAACATGGCCTTGCCTAGGGGACTGGTGGTCCTCTGGGCATTTTTGGTGTAAAATTCCTGTTCCCTCAACTCGTTGTTTAAAGCAATCTCAATGGCACTGATCTTCATGATCCCTCCTTCCTTGAAAAAACTACCCCAGCAAAACTAACTGCTGATCTAGTGGCCTCTTCCTGCCAGAGCTCGTAGCCAGTGATACTACCTTTCAGTCCTTCCAATAGCTCCAACAACAAGGCCATTACCCACATACCACAAACATGGTATCTATCCCCTACCCTTGCATACTCCTTCCAGAAGGCCTCTTTGTCCAGTTCCGAGAAGGCACTCAAAAGGGCATTATCGTGGGCCCTTGCCTCCCTCTCCAGGTATGATGCTGGGTATGGATCCCCAAACTTGGGGCCTATATGGGATAGGTCTATGCCTGCCACAATCAATGTGTTAGGCTGTCTTTCCAATTCCTCCCTAAGCCTGTGAATAAAGGGCAGAGCCAGGGAGAGATAGGATTCCCTCACAGGCCTATCCAGGAGATGGCCCACATGGCCGCAGAGCACTGGTATTATCTTAAAGGGCCCTTTTAAACAATATCTGAGGAACAACAGTTGAAACTCTATGGAATGTTCTTCCCTGTGTACAAACTGGCTATCCATGACAGGAACCCCAGGGGCAGAAAGTCTTAAGGTGGCCTCTCTATCATTTTCCAATATGCCAAAAGGGGTCTCAAAGTCCTTGGTGCATACAGAAAAGATCCCTTCCACCATGCTATGGCCAACCCCTAACACCATTACCCTTTCATAGCCATGCCCAAGCAAGAAGGCATAGGTCTTTCCATAGACCTTCTTGCCCACTTTGAGGTCAATATGGGGGGCCACAAGGGCACTTATCCTTTCACTGGATCCCTGGGCATCGGCCATCAGGTCTTCTAAAAAGGACTTTAGGGCCTTGGGATCCTCTGGATAGGATTTTGCACTGTGATAAGCAGGCCTTATGGGGTTTTCCTCAAAACTCCTTTTTATATTGGATAGCATCTCCCTGTATATGGGAGAATCCAGTATAAAATCCTGCTCCAGGCTTTGAACCAAGCCCCGGACCTCATCAATGGACACAATGGTCCCTCCCATGGCACGCATGAGTATGTACTGAATATCCCTAAGGGACCTGGACCCATCCATATGCACAAGGAGCTCAAAGAGCTCACGCCTTAAAACCTTGTTTTCTGGTACAAGGCCTAAGGGATCCCTCACCAGGATGTACAATTCCCCCTTGTGCTCAAATTGTAGGAACTCTAAATCTCTCCTCAAAATTGGATTCATGGGAAAACTGTGTTAAAAACATGGGCTATCATGCAGGAAAAGGAGCCTAAAGTAAACGATATTGTTTATGCCATGGCCCTAATGGGGCTTGTGATCCTCTGCTTTGTGGGTTCATTCTTGTTGTACCTGTTTGGCCCCACTAATCTCTCAGAATCAAGAAAGATAATGGTATTGATCCCAGTGAACACACCTCTCTTGGAGGCTGCCAAGATCCTGGAGCAAAGAGGTGTGATAGAGAATCACAGATTCTTTGTGCTCTGGAGCAAGATCCTGGGCTATGACAAAAAGATAAGATATGGAGAACATTCCCTAAAGGCAGGGGAGGCACCTATAGCCATCCTAAGGGAACTTGCCAGGGGTGGCTCCACATACATCCCACTGGTTATACCACCTGGATTCTCCATTTATGATATAGCCAGGTTATTGGAAGAAAAGGGTATTGCCAGCAGGGAATCATTTTTAAGCATTGTAAAGAATAGGGATATTGCCACTGCCCATGGATTTGATGCCAACACCTTAGAAGGCCTGCTCTTTCCAGATACCTATTTTGTAACAAAGGCCACAGACCCTCTTACCCTCGTAAATACCATGGTGAAGAACTTTCATAGACACATCAGCCCCCTAAAGGCTGAGATAGAGGCCAAAGGGATCAGTTTAAAAGATTTGATAACTTTGGCATCCATGGTGGAGAAGGAGGCAGCAGACCCAGAGGAAAGGCCCCTCATAGCATCGGTATTCTGGAATCGGATTAGATTGGGGATGAAACTACAGAGTGACCCCACTGCAATATATGGGGAGGAAAGGGCCAAGGGACCCGTCACTAAGGCAGACCTTGCCAACAACACACCCTATAACACCTACCTCATATCAGGCCTTCCCCCTGGACCCATCTGCAACCCTGGAATGGACTCCATTTTGGCAGTGCTACGACCTTCCCCATCAGAATATCTTTACTTTGTATCCAAAGAGGATGGCACTCACTCCTTTTCCAGGACCTATTCAGAACACCTGGGCGCCATAAAAAAATACCAAAAGGCAAAGAGGTCAAATAAACCTTGACAGGGAAAACTGTATACAGTATACCATCTTTCAAAGGCTAAGGTCTGCCTTGGTGTAACCCAACAAAGGGGGCCAAAATGAATCTATCCAACCTGGTTATGCTTTCCATGGAGCAGGCCACTGTTCTTCCTTATCTCACCTATAGATTGGCCCAGGATGGGGTTCAGGTTATAAGGATTGAGCATCCTATATTTGGTGATCCCAACAGGATGGTGGGGGAAAATGTCTTGGGTGAAGATAGGATGAATTCCTACTATTTGTGCATAAATGCAGGGAAAAAGGCTATAACCTTGGACCTGAGCAAAGAGGAAGGCAAAGAGCTCTTTAAAAAGCTCCTAATTGGGCTAAAGGTAGACATATTTGCCACCAACCAGCTTCCCAGAAACTATAAGAAACTGGGCATAGACTATGAGACCGTGAGAAAGATAAAGCCGGACATAATATGGCTTGGCATTACTGGCTTTGGCCCTGAGAGTGATGAAGCAGCCTATGACCCTATTTTGCAGGCGCGCTCCGGGCTCATGGAGCTCACAGGGGAAAGGGGGAGTTTTCCCCAGGTCTTGGGCATACCTCTCCCTGACATGGGTAGCTCTGAACATGCCTATGGTCAGATAATGAAGGCCTTGTACCTCAGGGAGATTACAGGGAAAGGCTCTTGTATCCACCTGAGCATGTTTGAATCCTCTGTGTCCTGGCTTACTGTGCCCATTACCCTCACTGCCAGTTTTAACAAAGAGATCACCAGGCGAGGGAATACCCACGAGTTTTTTGCCCCTGTATCCGTTTTTGAGACAAAGGACGGGTATGTATACATAGCAGTGGGCAATGATAGGCAGTGGAAATCCATTGTGGGCCTAAGTGAGTTTGCCCACTTAGATAAGCCACAATATGAAAAGAACCAGGGCAGGATCCAGGATGTGGAGAACCTGAATCAGCAGATCAATGAGGTAACAAGAAGGCTATCCACAGGCTATATTATTGAGCTTTTTAACTCTATAACCGTTCCCATAAGCAAGATAAACACCATCAAAGAGGTCCTGGCAGACCCTCATGTGAGTAGCAAGGTGCTCAGGTCCAAGGACCCCAAAACTGGCCTTGAGATCACCCTGGCGCCTCCGCCCATACAGACCCAATATCTCAGGGATAACAACAGATACCTGAGTTTCCCTCCCAGGTTTGGAGAACACAACGAGGAGATATACGGGCTATTGGGGATTTCAGGGGAAAGGTTAGAAGAACTCAGAGAGAAAAATGTAATTTAGGGAAAATTGGAGAAGATTATGAATATAATAGTCCTTATAAAGCAGGTTCCTAACACCACAGAGGTAAAGATAGATCCCAAGACAGGGAATCTTATACGGGAAGGTGTGGAGGCAATAATAAACCCAGAAGATACCCATGCCTTAGAGGCAGGGCTATCTTTAAGGGAGAGGTATGGGGGTCTTGTCACTGCCATCACCATGGGTCCACCCCAAGCCATAGATGCATTAACAGAGGCCCTTGGAATGGGTGTGGATAAGGCCATACTTTTAACAGACAAGGCCTTTGCAGGGGCCGACACCTGGGCCACATCCACTGTCTTGGGCAGGGCAATTTCTGCCTTGAGGTCCTATGACATAATAATTTGTGGCAGACAGGCCATTGACGGTGATACTGCCCAGATAGGGCCACAGGTAGCAGAGTACCTGAACATACCACAAGCCACCTATGTCTTTGATATTGAAGGGATAGAGGATGGATATCTCACGGTAAAACGCAGGATAGAAGAGGGGTATCAAAGGGTGAGAATCCCCCTCCCATGTTTGATTACTGTGGTTTCTGCCCTGAACAAGCCCAGGTTTGCCAATGTGGGGCTGCTTTTGAATGCCTGTAGAGAAAGGAGCCCCATCCAGGTGTTGAATGCCGCAGACTTAGGGCTAAAGGTGATGGAGGTGGGGCTTACAGGGTCCCTCACACAGGTAATAAGGACCTTTTCTCCAAAAGGCAAAAGGGAGCCAGAGATGTTATCGGGGGATGTGAAGACCCAGGTGCAGGGCCTCCTTGCCAGGTTTAGGGAAAAGAAGATCATTTCGTGGGGATAAGACATGAGGGTCTGGATAGATAAAGAAAAATGCAACGGTTGCAGGAAATGCTTAAAGGCATGTCCGTACGGCACCATACAGATAAAGGAAAAGAAGGCCCAGATATTGGAGGCCTGTACCCTGTGTGGATCCTGTATTGAGGCATGTAAAGAAGGGGCCATACTTTCCCAGCTTACTCCAAAGGAGGTCCCTGACTTTTCCCACTGGAAAGGGGTCTGGGTATTTGCAGAGCAAAGGGATGGTTTCCTTTCCAGGGTATCCTTGGAATTGTTAGGAAAGGGGCAGGACCTGGCTCAAGAACTGGGAGAGGAGCTGTGTGCCATTCTCATTGGGCATAAGGTGGAGAGACTTGCTGATGAGCTCGTGCTTTATGGGGCAAAAAAGGTCTTTTTGGTGGATGCACCAGAGCTGGGTACCTATCAGACCCTTACTTACACAAGGATCATTGCCAACCTAGTATTGACCCATAGGCCAAATATACTCCTCATGGGTGCCACCTCCATAGGGAGGGACCTGGCCCCAAGGGTCTCCAGGAGGCTTGGGGCAGGGCTTACTGCTGACTGTACAGAGCTCCTCATTGATCCCAAGGAAAGGATACTCTTACAGACAAGGCCAGCCTTTGGCGGAAATGTAATGGCCACAATAGTAAACAGGTATTCCAGGCCTCAGATGGCAACAGTGAGGCCAGGGGTAATGGAGGCAAAGAAGGGCAATAAAGATGGTGTAGTTATAAAAGTCCCAGCCCATATTGAGGATCAGGATCTGTTATGTGAGATCCTGGAACAGGTGCCCACAGAAAAGGCCTCCAGCAGTTTGCAAGAGGCCAAGGTAATTGTGGCAGGGGGAAGAGGTGTAGGTGGCAGAGAGGGCTTTGCCCTTCTTGAGGAATTGGCAAGCCTTCTTAAGGGAGAGGTGGCAGGGAGTAGGGTTGCAGTGGAAGAGGGCTGGATAGGCCCTGAGAGGCAGGTAGGCCAAACAGGAATTACTGTTAGACCTGAACTCTATATTGCCTGTGGGATATCTGGCGCAATCCAACACAGGGCAGGAATGATGAACTCCAGGTATATAGTGGCCATAAACAGAGATGAGAATGCTCCCATATTTCAGGTGGCAGATTGGGGGATTGTGGGAGATCTAAGGGAGGTGGTTTCGGAGATGATAGAATCCATTAGAAAGGCAGCCAAGGGGGCATGATATGATAAGGTCCAATCCAGAGGTGATAATCAGGAAGGTGATATCCAGGTTTGTGGACTCAGAGATTATCCCCAGGGCCAAAGAGATAGATGACAGTGGAGAATTCCCCAGGGATTTATTCCAGACCTTGGGAAAGATGGGGCTATACGGTATCAGGTATCCATTAGATAAAGGTGGTTCAGGGGGAAACTGCACCCTCTTTTGTATAGTATGCGAGGAGCTGGCAAGGGGTCTTATGAGTGTGGCAGCCATAGCTGCTATGCAATCCTTGATGGGGACCAATTTCCTGTTTTACTATGGCAATGATGAACTCAAGGAAAGATACTTTTATCCTGCCATGAGGGGGGAAAAGGTGGCCTGCTTCTGCCTCACAGAGCCCGAGGCAGGATCAGACCTAGGGAATGTCACCACCAGTGCCAAAAGGGTGGAAGATGGCTATGTAATAAATGGGATGAAGACATGGGTAACCAACGGGCCAGTAGCTGACTTTTTTACAGTGCTTTGCCAGACAGACCCTTCCAAGAAGCTAAAGGGGCTAAACTTCTTCTTTATCCCAAGGGATACCCCAGGCCTTGCCACTTCCAGGCCTTTTGAGCTCCTGGGAACAAGGACCACCAAGATATCGGAACTAAGCTTTAATAATTGCAAGGTCCCCCTTCATCACATGTTGGGGGAGGAGGGCCGTGGTCTGGACAGCCTACTGGGCATATTGTCAGAAATAAGGACCATGACTGCTGCACTGGCCATTGGCTTACAAAGGGCTGCCCTGGCAGACTCCATCAAATATGCCCAGGAAAGGGTCCAATTTGGAAGGCCTATATCCAATTATCAATTGATACAGGCAAAGGTGGCCAATATGGCAACTAACTTGGAGGCATCAGTGCTCCTCACATACAGGACCACAAAGATGATAGACGAGAAAAAGGAGTGTTTAAAAGAGGCCTCTATGGCCAAATACTTTGCCACAGAGGCAGCCTGCAAGGCAGCAGATGAGATAACCAGGATCTTTGGGGCCTATGGCTATTCCATGGAATACACTGCCCAGCGATATTATCGTGATGTGAGATTCTTGCTCTATGGAGGGGGGACACACGAGATCCTCCAGACCAACATTGCCCGATGGGTAGGGCTCTAGGATGAGGGGGTAGATATGACGCCAAGGGTTAAAGATGACACTGAGGTGAGGATCCCAGGCCTTCCGCAAAAGAGGTCCTTAGCAGAACATGTCTATGAGGGCATGAAGAAGCAGATATTAAAAGGTGAGCTCAAGCCTGGGACCAGGATTGTGGAATCCAGGATTGCCTCCAAGGTGGGTATCAGTAGGACCCCTGTAAGGGAAGCACTTCATAGGCTAGAGAAGGAGGGGCTACTGAAACGCAGTCTGGCAGGAACGCTTTACGTGGCTGACTTCACAAAGGAAGACATCCAGGAGACATTTGGGATCAGGGCAATCTTGGAGAGCTATGCAGCAAAGTTGGCAACTATCAGGCATTCAAAAAAGGATTTGGCATCCCTGGAAAAAAAGGTGGCCCTATATGAGGAGGCCCTGGAAAAAGGGGATAAGGAGGCCCTGCCCAGGATTAATACCGAGTTCCACGAGCTCCTCTATAAATTGAGTAAGTCACCAAGGCTTATCAGAATGATAAACGAGCTCAGGGACCATATTGCCAGATATAGAGAGGTGATACTAAAGGACGAGGACATGGCCTTACAAAGTAAGGAGGACCACAGGAAGATGTTGGAGCTCATGAAAAAGAGGGATGCCCAAGGGGTAGAAGAGATAGTGAAGGAGCATATCTTGAGAGGTCAAGACCTTGTTATGGGACTGGTGGAAAAGGAGGCCCATGGCAGGAGGTGATATAGAGGAAGGCATGGCACAGAAAAATGGAAGGAAAATAAGGGTATTGGTGGGAAAACCAGGTCTTGATGGCCATGACAGAGGGGCTAAGGTGGTAGCCTTAGCATTGAAGGATGCTGGTATGGAGGTAATTTACACAGGGTTACATCAGACAGTGGAATCCATTGTAAACCAGGCAATCCAGGAGGATGCAGATGTAATTGGCCTCTCCATTATGAGTGGTGCCCACATACCCATTACAAGAAAACTCATGGCCCTAATAAAAAGGGAAGGCCTTGAGGACAGGCTAATTTTGGTGGGAGGGGTAATTCCCAGTAAGGACATAGAAGTCCTCAAGGAAATGGGTGTAGATGGTGTGTTCCCGGGTGGGAGCAAGTTTGAAGAGATTGTTGATTTTATAAAGGCAAACGTCTCCAAAAAAAGGCGATTGGATTAGAGGTGCAGGATGGGAGTCGCAACCTATATCAAAGATGAAAAGGACGCCATAAAAGAGGTGATCTATCAGTCAGGGATCAGGGTCAAGGCAGTGTATACCCCTGAGGACCTGATACGGGTGGGTTTTGACTATGAACAAGATCTGGGAGATCCAGGAGAATTTCCTTTCACAAGGGCCATACATCCCTTGGGCTACAGGAGCAGAGAGTGGACAGTAAGGCAATATACAGGCTTTGGTACCCCAGAGGAGACCAATGAAAGGTTCAAGCTCATGATCTCCCATGGGCAAACAGGGCTCAATGTGGCCTTTGACTTACCCACCCAGATGGGGCTAGATTCTGACCACCCTTTGGCAGAAGGTGAGGTGGGAAGGGTTGGAATGGCCGTGGACTCCCTTAGAGACTTTGAGATCGCCTTTAGAGACATAAATTTAGCCAAGATTGGGACGGGCCTTACCATAAATGCCATTGCCTCGGTGATGCTGGCCATGTATCAGGCAGTGGCTGAGAGATTTGGCTATGACAAGAGGCAGATCTCAGCCACTCCCCAAAATGACATCCTAAAGGAGATGATAGGGAGGGGTGCATGGATATATCCCGTGGAGCCTGCCGTGAGGCTCATAGGTGACACCATTGAGTACTCGGTGAAAGAGCTGCCCAAGTGTAATCCTGTATCTGTGTGTGGCTATCATATCAGGGAATCGGGTTGTACCCCTGCCCAGGAGATTGCCTATGCCTTTCTCATCGCCTTTGCTTACATAGACGAGGTAAAGAGGAGAGGCTATGAAGCAGAGGAGTTTGTGGGCAGATTTACCTTTAACCTGAACATATATGGTAACCTCTGGGAAAACGTTGCCAAGTTTAGGGCGGCCAGGAAGCTCTGGGCAAAGCTCCTAAGGGAACGGTACAATGTAAGGGACAAAAAGGCACTCTTCTTAAGGGGGATATTTGGTGGAGGTGGCTCTGGTATGACAAAACAGCAGCCAGAGAACAACATTATCAGAGGTGCATATTATGCCCTTACAGCTGCCCTTTCTGGTGCCCAGACCACTGCCCTTTGCTCCTTTGACGAGGCATACACCATTCCCACACCCAGGGCCGCGCTCTTGAGCCTCAGGACATTCCAGATCCTAATGGAGGAGATAGGACTTAGGGACACAGTGGATCCCTTGGGCGGGAGTTATTTTGTGGAGACCATAACTAAAGAGATGGAAGAGAAGATCTTGGAAGAGATGGAAAAGGTGGAGAAGATAGGTGGGATGGTCCACGCTGTAAAGACGGGATATGTCCAAAGGGAGGTGGCCCAACAGGCCTATGAGTACGAAAAGAAGTTACAGAAAGGCGAAGTCATAAAGGTGGGGGTTAACAAGTACACCGAGGGAGTGGATATGGAGGTGGAGTTGCACCCCTATGACGAGGCATGGGCCCAAAAACAAATAGAGGCACTAAAGGAGCTTAGAAGTAGGAGGGATGGCAAGGCAGTGGCAAGGGCTTTAAAAGAACTGGAGGTGGCTGCAAGGTCTCAAAAGAATGTCATGCCCTATTTGGTGGATTGCTGTAAGGCTTATGCCACAGTGGGTGAGATGGCAGATGTGTTCAGGGATGTCTTTGGGGAACATAAGGAACCCAGTATATTTTAGCAGAATGGCAGAGGAAAGGAGGTGATAGGAGCCATTCTTCCGAGACAGACCCTTGTTCATGGATTAACCACCAACCACTAAAGGAGGCTTTTTATGAAAAAGGGACTTATAATTGCTTTGGCGTTGGCAATGGCTATGGCCATTGTGGGGACCAGCCCCATTAAGGCAGCAGAGCCAATAAAACTCACCTATGCCAACTTTCCACCCGCCAACACCTTCCCTTGCGTGCAGATGGAGAGATGGAAGACAGAGGTGGAAAAAAGGACCAATGGCAAAGTGGCCATAACAACCTTTCCTGGTGGAACCCTCCTTGATGCGAAAAACATGATGGATGGTGTAATAGCCGGTCAGGCGAATATTGGTTGCCTTTCCATGGCCTATCAGCCAGGCAGATTTATGGTAACCAACGCCGTATCACTCCCCCTTGACATCAGAACTGCCTTGCAAGGGAGCCTGGTGCTCTGGGACCTATACACCAAATACAAGCCTGAAGAATTTGCCAAGGTAAAGGTCCTCACCATGTTCACCACGGCACCTTCCAACATCATGTCCACCATCCCCATCAGGAGCTTAAGTGACCTAAAAGGTGTGCCCTTAAGGGCATCAGGTGGTGCAGGGGAGATCCTGAAGCTATGGGGGGCAAACATGATAGGGATGCCCATGCCAGACACTCCAGAGGCCTTGCAAAAAGGCGTGGTTAAAGGCCTTTTTACCTCCCTGGAAGTGCTCATGGATTTCAAATTTGCCGAATATTGTAAGTATGCCACCATTACCGATGCGGGTGTATATCCCTTTGCAGTGGTTATGAACATGGAGACATGGAACAAGCTCCCTGATGATGTGAAAAAGGTGATGGATGATATGGCCAGGGAGCAGGCAGAATGGACAGGAAAGTACATGGATGACCACGTAAAGAAGTCCATTGAGTGGTCAAAACAGAACCACAAACTGGAGGTTATCACCCTACCCCCCGAGGAACTAAAGAAATGGCATGCCATGTTACAGCCTATAACTGATCAATGGCTTAAGGATGCCAAGGCAAAGGGCCTGCCTGCTGACCAGATCCTGGCAGATCTAAGAGAACTGAGCAAAAAGTATGCTAAGTAGATAAAAAGGGCCTGCCTCAGGGCAGGCCCAATGTGAGGTAAAAATGGGGTTATTAAGACTTACTGAAAATTTTTGCAATCTTTTAATAAAGATAGGCGGAGTGGCCTTTGTATCAGTGGTGGGTATTACATGTGCTGACATACTACTAAGGCTCTTTTGGAAACCCATCTTTGGCGCTGTAGAAATCGTAATGTACTCAAATGCCCTTGCCCTTGGATTTGCCCTTGGCGCCACCCAGTGGAAAAAGGGAAATATTGCTGTGGATATCCTTGTAAACACATTTGGGAAGAGGACTAAAAAGCTACTCAATATATTAAACTCTCTCCTATGTGCCTCCTTTTTCACCTTGATACTGTGGCAGACAAGCAAATACGCCACCACCCTGTGGAAGACCGGTGAGTTATCAGAGACCCTCAAGATCCCTTACTACCCTTTTATATATGGCCTTGCCTTGGGCTGTCTATCCCTAGTTTTTGTATTCATCGCTGAACTTGTAAGGGAATTTACCAATAAGGAGCACAATTAATGGATTTCACCCTCATAGGAATACTTGGGATTGTTGTCCTACTCCTGGTACTTTTCTTTCTTGGGATGCCTGTGGGTTTTGCAATGGCCATTGTTGGGTTCTGTGGTTATTGCCTCTTAATTAATGTAAAGGCAGGCCTTGGGATGCTGAGTACCGAGGTATGGAACCTATTTAGCAAATACGGGTTTACTGTAATCCCCCTGTTCATATTTATGGGCCAGATAGCCTTTTACTCTGGTGTAAATGAGAACCTTTATAGGGCAGCTTATAAGTGGGTGGGTCACATAAGGGGAGGTCTGGCCATGGCCACGGTGTTAGCCTGTGCAGCCTTTGCATCCATTTGTGGCTCCAATGCGGCCACTGCAGCCACCATGACCACGGTGGCATACCCCCAGATGAAGAAATACAACTACAACCCACTCCTCAGCACAGGCACCATTGCCTGTGGATCAACACTGGGGGTGGTGATACCCCCTTCTGTGGTGCTCATAATCATAGGGCTTAGCACAGGACAATCCATTGCCAAGCTCTTCTATGGGTCCCTTGTGGCAGGCATTATACTTTGCATATTCATGGTCTTGGGCGTTTATATCTTGTGCAGGATCAACCCCCAGTGGGGTCCACCTGGAGAGAGGAGCACACTTAAAGAAAGGTTCTCAGCCCTGCCAGGGGCCTTTGAGATGCTGGCAGTATTCCTTGCAGTGATGCTTGGCCTTTATTTTGGCATATTCACCCCCACTGAGGCAGGGGCAGTGGGATCCTTAATTGTGCTCATCATCGCCTTAATAATGAGGACCTTGACCTGGAAGGGTTTTGTGGCCTCTGTGTTGGATACCCTTAGGGTCTCTTCAATGGTGATTATGATAGTAACAGGGGCAGTGATATTTGGAAAATTCTTGGCAGTCACCAGGATACCCTTTCAAGTGGCCTCATGGGCAGCCTCCCTTCCAGTGCCTGGCTTTGTGGTCCTAAGCATAATATTTGTAATTTACATCATAGGTGGGATGGTCATGGATGCCCTGGCCCTTCTCCTGATCACTATACCCATCTTTTACCCTGTGGTGGAAAAATTAGGCTATGACCCCTTGTGGTTTTCCATAGAAATCACTGTGATAACCACACTGGGAGCAGTCACACCACCTGTGGGTGCCACCACATATGTGGTGGGAGGTATGGCCAAGGATGTGTCCTTGGACCAGGTATTTAAGGGAGTCGCATACCTCTTTCCCACTTACCTGGCAGCAGTGATCTTGATGATGGCCTTTCCAGAGATAGTTACATTTTTTCCTAATCTTGTACGGTGATCTTGAGACTAGGGGGAATTGAGATGACAACCTTTATGCCACTAGTGAAGACAAAGGAGGAGTTAAGACAACTCCAACTCCAAGGCCTGAAATGGACAGTGGAACACGCTTACTACGGGAGCCCGGCTTACAGGGAGAAATTGGATAAGGCAGGTGTTGGCCCAAGTGACATAAAGACCCTGGAGGACCTTCGAAGGCTTCCATTCACCACTGCCCAAGACCTCCAAGAGGGGTACCCGTTCCCTTTTCTATCCGTGCCAATGGAAAAGGTGGTGAGGATCCACGCCTCCTCTGGTACAACGGGGAAGAGAAAGGTCTTGAGCTATACTCAAAAGGACATTGATGACTGGGCCCATTTCTTTGCCAGGTGTTATGAGATGGCAGAGCTAACCCCCTTAGATAGGGTACAGATAGCAGTGGGTTACGGCATTTGGACAGCAGGTGTGGGCTTCCAGCTGGGGTGCGAGAGATTTGGTGCCTTGGCAATACCCACAGGCCCTGGGAATCTGGACCTGCAGTGTGAGTTCTTGGTGGATTTTCAAAGCACTGTCCTCTGCTGTACTGCTTCCATGGCCCTCTTGATGGCAGAAGAGGTAAACAGGAGAGGGATAAGGGACAAGATAAACCTAAAAAAGGTAATCTTCGGCTCAGAGCGCTCCAGTGACGCCATGAGAAATAAGATTAAAGAACTACTGGGTGTTGAACACCTCTTTGACATACCTGGAATGACCGAGCTCTATGGGCCTGGCACTGGGTTGGACTGTAAGTATCACACAGGGATCCACTACTGGGCGGATTATTACATAGTGGAGATAATAGATCCAGAAACCCTGGAACCTGTGCCAGAGGGAGAGACTGGGGAAATGGTGGTGACAACCTTAAAAAAAGAGGCAGTCCCCCTCATAAGATATAGGACAAGGGACCTCACCCGCCTTATACCAGGGGAATGTCCCTGTGGCTCCATCCTACCCAGACACGACAGGATCTTGGGAAGGTCCGACGACATGATCATCTTTAGGGCAGTAAACATTTATCCCGGGCAGATAGACCACATACTGAGTCAGATCTCTGAGCTGGGTAGCGAATACCAGATCATCCTGGAAAGAAGGGAGGATGGCAGGGACTATATGCTATTGAGGGTGGAGAGGGCAGAAAATGTGGATGCCTCCCAGGATGAAGGCCTCAGGCAAAGGGTGGAAGAGGCCATCAAGAACAAGATATTCGTAACTGCCGATGTGGAGATAGTTGACTACGGAACCCTGCCCAGGACAGATAGGAAGAGCAAAAGGGTCTTTGACAAAAGAGCTTTGTAAGATCTGGAGCCCACCATGAGATATGAATACCTAATTGCCACAAGTCTTGATGAGGCCTTCGCCTTTTTTAAGGCCTATGGTGAGAGGGCCAGGTACATTGCCGGAGGCACCGATATCATAGTCAGGTTGAAACAAAGGGCCTTGGACCTGGATTGCCTGGTCTCATTGAGGAGGATACCCGACCTTTCTCACATAAGGGATGGGGAATACATAAGGATAGGTGGCCTGTGCACCTTTAGAGAACTCCTGGATTCTGAGGTTGTCAAAAGGGAGCTCCCCAGCCTCAGTGCAGCAGCCTCAGTCCTTGCCAATCCCCAGGTGAGGAATGTGGCCACAATTGGTGGTAACCTCTGTAACGCAGCCCCTTCAGCTGATTCTGTGCCACCCTTAATGGCGCTGGATGCCAAAGTGGTTTTGAGGGGCCCTGAAGGGAAGAGGGAGGTCAACCTTGAAGACTTCTTCATTGGTCCTGGAAAGACCGCCAAAGAGCCTTACGAGATCCTGGAAGAGATAATTGTTAGGCCACCAGGCAGTTCTTGGAAGACATCATTCCTGAAGATGGGCAGAGTAAAACAGGACATAGCAGTGGTAAATGTCGGGGTTGCCTTGGCACTGGAAGGGAGTTGGGTGAAAGAGGCCAGGATAGTGGCAGGTGCTGTAGGCCCTACCCCCCTGAGGCTTTATAAGGCAGAGGAAAGATTAAAGGGAAATGAGGTGAATCAAGGGCTCCTCTCTGAGGTCCAAGAGATTGTGGAAAAAGAGGTGAGGCCTATATCTGACGTGAGGGCAAGCCTGGAGTATAGAAGGCACCTTTCCGGTGTACTGGTAAAGAGGGCAATACTTCAGTGTCTATCCAATTGAAACAGATCCATAGGTTTTTGAGGAAACGAGATGAAAAGACCTATAAGATTTAGACTAAACGGTTTTGAAGTGGAGATAGAAACAGAATCCCACCGTACTCTGTTGGATGTGCTCAGGAATGACTTTGAGCTATTGGGCACAAAACCAGGGTGTGGGGAGGGAGAGTGCGGGGCCTGTACTGTTTTGGTGGATGGTAGGGCAGTAAATTCATGCCTTTACCCTGCCTTTGAGGTGGAAGGAAGGAGTGTGTTGACCATTGAGGGCCTAACAGAGGAAAGCAGGTTGCATCCCATTCAAGAGGCCTTTGTGGAGGCAGGTGCTGTGCAGTGTGGTTTTTGCATGCCTGGAATGGTGATGTCAGCAAAGGCCCTTTTGGATGAAAACCCTGATCCCACTGAAGAGGAGATCAGAAAAGGGATCTCAGGTAATCTGTGCAGGTGCACTGGTTATGTCCAGATTGTAGAGGCAATAAAACTCGCCAGTGAAAAACTAAAGAATACTTCAAAGAGTGTCACGAGGGAATGAGATGGGTGACTTTTCCTTTGTTGGAAGGGCAATTCCACGGCCTGATGCACCAGAAAAATTGGCAGGCAAGGCCTTGTATATACATGACTTAAAAAGGCCAGGCATGCTCTATGGAAAGATAAAATACAGTGATTACGCCCATGCCAGGATCTTGCATATAGACACCAGCAAGGCAGAGAGGCTAACCGGTGTAAGGGCTGTAATTACCGCCTATAACACGCCGGAGGTGAGGTTTGGGTTTATCAGGGACAATGTGGCCTTGAAAAAGGGAAAGGTGAGACAGTTCAGGGATGAGGTAGCTGCTGTTGCTGCCATTGACCCTGACATTGCCCAAGAGGCCATTGAACTCATAAAGGTGGAATATGAGGAACTCCCAGGGCTCTATGATCCTGAAGAGGCCCTGAAAGAGGGAGCTCCCATAATCCACGAAATAGACCCAAAGGGAAGGCCGAAACAGGATAATATCGTCCCTGTCCATTGGAGGTTTGTGGCAGGGGATGTGGAGGAGGCAAAGAAGAAGGCCAGATTTGTAGCAGAGGACTTTTTTGAGACACCACCGGTATTGCATGCCTGTTTGGGTACATCGGGCTGTATTGCAGAGTTTGACCTGCAGGGGAATTTAATCATCCACACCAAGACACAGATCCCCTTTTTGGCCCAAAACGACTTTAACAGGGCCCTTGCTGCCATTGGATTGAAGGGTAAAAACACCAGGGTAATAGTGCCCACATTGGGTGGCTCCTTTGGAAGTGGTCTGGATACCCACGGATACGAGTACATAGCCATACTCCTGGCCTACAAAACAGGCAGGCCTGTAAAAATAGTCTTATCCAGGGAAGAGGAATCCAGGACCTTGTCACCGCGGCAACCCACCAGGACAAAGATAATACAGGGCTGCGACGAGAACGGAAGACTCCTCTTTAGGGATGTTAGGATGCTCTTGGATAATGGTGCCTACACCTCATGGGGTGCAACCACACCCTCTGTGATGATGCTCCCCATATCCAGTTTATATAGGGTCCCCAATGTGTTTTATGAGGCAAAGCTTGTCTACACCAACAATACATATGCCCAGGCCATGCGAGGATATGGAAATCCACAGGCCTCATGGGCCATTGAGAGCAACCTTGACCACCTGGCAGAAGAGGCAGGTATTGATCCTATGGAATTTAGGCTAATCAACAAGAATATCCCCAATGAGATAACCCCCATGGGCCTTCACATCACCACCTGTGGTATGGAGGAATGCCTCAAGGCAGTGGCCGAGAAGCTAAATTGGAAGGAAAAAAGGGCAAAAGGTAGGGACAAGGCCAGGGGAGTAGGCCTTGCCTGTCTGTTCCATGTGGGCGGATCCGGAAGGGTGTATAGGTCTGATGGCACTGGCGTCATACTAAAGATTGATGACTTTGGATATGTCACAGTGGTCACAGGGGCAATAGAGATGGGGCAGGGGCTACTGGGTGCCATTACTGTGGCCACAGCTGAGGCATTGGGGGTCACCCCAGATAGGGTCACTGTGGTGACTGGCGATACCACCACATGTCCTTGGGATGTAGGTACCCATGCAAGCCGTGGTGCCTTTACGGCATGTAGTGCCATCATAATGGCAGCCCAAAAGGCCAGGCAAAGGATCTTCGAGCTTTGCTCAGAACACTTTTTAAACAGGGTCCATTACAGATTAGATCAGATGAAAAAGAAGGATCCAGGCTTTGAGCCACCTGAACTTAGATTAACCAAGACATTGGAGCCAGAGGACTTTGATCTGAAGGATAACTTTGTGTTCTTAAAGGACAGGCCTGATGATCCATATCTAAAGGTAAGCTTGGATGAGATCATTAGAGAGGCCCACTTCAAACAACAGGGCACTATGATAGTAACCGAAGCATTCTATGACCCCTGCAATGAAATGATAGATATGAAGACATGCAGGGGAAATATGTCTGTCACCTATATCTTTGGTGCCCACGGTGTTGAAGTGGAAGTGGATAAAGAAACAGGAGAGGTCAAGATCCTAAAATACGTGGCCGCCCACGATGTGGGAAAGGTCATAAACAGATCCACCTTGCTTGGCCAGGTATATGGTGGCACGGTACAAGGCCTGGGCTATGCATTGTGTGAAGAATACAAGAGAGAAAATGGCAAAATGCTTAATCCCAATTTCCTGGATTATAAGCTCATGACTGCCGTAGACCTAAATTTTCCCATAGAGGTAGCATTGGTGGAGACCAATGATATTGGAGGACCCTTCGGGGCAAAAGGTGTGGGTGAACCAGGGCTAGTACCAGTGGCACCTGCTGTGGCCAATGCCATTTATGATGCCATTGGTATTAGGATAACCTCTCTTCCCCTCACACCAGAAAAGATTGCCATGGCCATAAAAAACATAAAAGGAAAAGGGCCGTAGATTAATACTTCCTCCTTGGGCAGGACGGAGGCCACTCTAGTACCCTCTGAGGGCCCCCGTTCCTCCACTTTTTCTGACTATTCCATGAAAGGGCCACCTTTTTCCAATTTGAACAATCAATAGTACAATGCTCATAAAAATTGTTTATAGGGTCGGTGAGGACGTAGAAATAAGAATTGCAGTTTCTTACAAGATTTCTTTTTACTTTATTAGAGGTGCACAGCTCCATAAGGCATCCTCTGGTTTCTGGTTATAGCCTCTTTACTTTAGTTGTTTTCACTGCCCCCTTATGTCATCTCCACCCCCCCTCTGTCATTTCCACTACCCCCTCTATCATTTCGCCCCCTCCGTCATTTCGAGCACATCCCTGTCATTTCCAGCGAAGCGAGAAATCCGCGGTTTCGAGCATAGCGAGAAATCTTGTGGTCTCAAACAACCACCTGTCATTTCCAGCGAAGCGAGAAATCTTGTAGTCTTCACCGCAGTTCAGATGATTCTCGTGCGTCTTTAGAGTTGAAACTCGAAACTTTGACCCTCCTAAGATTTCTCCTCACTTCGTTCGTCGAAATGACATGGCCGTTTCTATTTGTTCTATTTGGTCTGTCTGGTCTATTTGGTCTGTCTGTTCTGTCTAGTCTATCTGGTCTGTTTGGTCGAGGAATGGGCGAGACTTACACTTACGAAGTGATACACTTCCGAAGTGGAGAAGCTACAGGCAACACGCCTATGCCGTTTCAAGCCTACCCCTTGTCACTTGGATCACTCTCCCTGTCATTTCGACCCCCCTCCTATGTCATTTCGAGCGCAGCGAGAAATCCGCCGTTTCCAGCGTAGCGTGAAATCTTGTAGTTCCCACTGTAT
>FWWL01000967.1_pt1 | contig 72865 bp, 83 predicted proteins | sample 2228331 | NCBI WGS metagenome assembly FWWL01 (sample SAMEA103939775, study PRJEB20133) | metagenome
GGCCCGGCGCCAGCCCCGGCCCTGCGCCGGCCAAACAGCCCCCCCGGCCCGGCCCGCTCCCCGGCGAACACCTCGGCCGCGGCGGTGCGCAGGATCTTGCGCGTCACCTCGCGCCGATTCTCGACGTAAGCGCCGAGCAAGGCGCGGTCGCACAGCAGGTTGATACGGCGCGGCACGCCGTGCGTGAGCCGGTGGACCAGCGGCGACAGCGCCGGCGGGAACGGGGTCGCGGCCTGGCAGCCGGCCACCGCCATCCGGTGCGCGATGTAGGCCCCGGTCTCGGCAACCGACAAAGGTCCCAGGTGGTAGCGGGCGATGACGCGTTGCGCCAGTTGTTCGAGCTCGGGACGCGCCAGCATCTGGCGCAGCTCGGGCTGCCCGATCAGGATAATCTGGAGCAGCTTGCGTTCGCTCGTCTCCAGGTTGGTCAGCAGGCGCAACTGCTCCAGCACCTCTGCCGACAGGTTCTGCGCCTCATCGATCACCAGCACGTTGTTCAGGCCCCGCGCGTGGGCCTCGAGCAGGTGGCGGTTGATCGCGTCGACATAGCCCTTGACCCCGAAAGGGCCAGGTGCGGCGGGCGGCAGTTCTACGCGCAACTCGTCGCAGACCGACAGCAGCAGTTCCTCGACCGTCAGCTTGGGGTTGAAGATATAGGCCAGGCGGCAGTTGTCCGGCACCTGTTCGATGAAGCAGCGGCACACGGTGGTCTTGCCGGCGCCGATCTCGCCGGTCAGGAGTACGAAGCCGCCGCCGCTATCGATCCCGTACAGCAGGTGCGCCAGCGCCTCGCGATGGCGTTCGCTCATGAACAGGTAGCGCGGATCGGGCGCGATCGAGAATGGTGCCTGCTTCAGGCTGAAGTATTGAATGTACATGGCGGCTAGCGGCCTGTCGGCCTGGGCTTGAACCGGGCGCAGTAGATTTTGGATTTGTCGTTGAAGTAGGCGATCGTGCTCCCCGGGCTCGATACCCGCAGGGGATGGCGCGAGCCGTCGCGCGCGATGTGGCGCGGTCCGGCCAGGGCGCGGATCGCCTGTTCCAGTCTTTCCGGCGGGCTCTCGGCGATGGCGGCGACGAACACGATGTCACTGGTGTCGTCGCTGACCATGACCTCGCTGACCTTCGCCCCCCACAGCGTGGCGTCCGTGCGGAACCAGTAGGCACCGCCCTCGCGCTTGTAGGACGGCCCGAAGGCGCTGGTCAGGTAGGAGTGGAAATACACATTGTCCAGGTGGCTGCGGCACAGCAGGGCGCTGCCGATCACCGGCGCGAAGGTGGACGGGACCGCCGCCGCGGGCGGCGCAGCCAGCAGGAAGGCCGCCACCAGCAAACTGGTCGCCGCCCGGGAGGTGCGTGCGGGTCGGGCGCCCACTCAGGCTTTGGACAGCCAGGCGCGGTTGGCCGCGATCTGCGCCTTGACGGCGGCAGGCAGGACGTCGTAGCAGCCCGGGTGCTGCTTGAGCGCGTGTTCACGCACTTCCTTCTGCATGCCGTTCACGATGAACACATACACGGTGGCACCTTCCGCACTCTTGCGCGTGCCCATGTAACGGATCACTGGTTTCCTCCTTCTATATACCGGACGCATTATGACATCTGGCAACGGCGCTTCGCCACCTTCGCGTCCAGGCGGACGCGCCCGCGCCCTCCGCTCGGGACGGGACCGCCCCCTGCCCCTGTTGCAGGCAAACCACAGGAGAAGCGGCCATCTTGTGACGATGCCATCACTATACACCGCGGGCCGGCCGGGAGGGCGGCGCGCATCGGGCCTGGGCCGGGCGGGCTTGCGCTTTGTCGCGCGAATCCGCGTTTGGCACCGCGTTTTCGCTCGTCCGTCGTTTTCCCCGGGCGGCGCGCGACCATTTGCCATATTGTTCACGCTTCGCATCGTACCCACGGGATCACAGGCCATGAAGACCAACATCAAGCAGATCGCCCTCGCCGCCGCCATCGCCGCCGGCCTCTTCGCCACCCAGACCAGCCAGGCCGAGCCGGCACGGGCCGAGATCGCCACCGAACAGCGCAAGGTCGGCGCCTTCAGCGCCATCGAGTTATCCGGCCCCTACGACGTCGTGGTGCAGGCCCAGGGCAGCCCCTCGCTGTCGCTGTCGGGCGAGCGCAAGCAACTGGAAGACGTGGAGACCGTGGTACGTGGCGACACGCTGGTGATCCGCCCGGTGCGGCGCAACGGCTTCCATTTCAGTTTCGGCAAGCAGCGCGAGGATGTCACGATCCGCGTCACCGCCGCCATGCTCAAGAGCCTGAAGATGTCGGGCAGCGGCGACGTCCAGCTCGACCAGGTGTCCGGGGAGCGCTTCGCGATCCATGCGAGCGGCCCGGGCGACCTGCGCGCGGCCGGCACCGTGCGCCATCTCGACGTGCACAGCAGCGGCAGCGGGGACCTGGACCTGCACCTGGTCAAGTCGTCGAACGTGGACCTGAACATGGCCGGCCCGGGAGACGTGCGCCTGGCCGGCATCGACAAGGAACTGCGGGCCAAGGTCAGCGGCTCGGGCGACCTCGAGGCGGACGGCCTGCGCGTGGCGCGCGTGACGACGTCGATGAGCGGTCCGGGCAGTGTCCGCCTGTCCGGCAGCGGCGGCGCGCTGCGCGCCGAGATCAGCGGCTCGGGCGATTTCGAGGCCTGCGGCCTGGCCGTCGAGAGCGTCAGCACGCTGCAGCGCGGCCCGGGCAACGCCTGCGTCGCCGGCGCCATCAAGAGCTTCGAGGCCGAGGTGCACGGCTCGGGTGAACTGTCGGCCAGCGGCCTGCAGGCGCGCAAGGCCATGCTGCGCATGACCGGGCCGGGCAACGTGGAACTGTCCGGCCGGATCGACGACCTGGATGCCGAACTGAGCGGCTCGGGCGACCTCGACGCCGAGTCCCTCAAGCTTGGCAAGGTGCGCATGCAGGTCCGCGGCCCCGGCTCGGCCGACCTGGCCACGGTCACCGACACCCTCGACGCCGAACTGCGCGGCTCGGGCGACCTGAGCGCCAACATGTCCGGCAAGCGCCTGCTGCTGAAGATGAGCGGCCCGGGCATGGCCGAGGTGGAGGGCAACGTCGACATGGTCAGCGCCCAGCTTTCCGGCTCGGGCGGCCTGGAGGCGCGCCGGTTGCTTGCCGGCCGCGCCGACATCGCGGTGCGCGGCCCGGGCAGCGCGGCGGTGGTCCTGGCCGGTGGCGGCAACAAGCGCGGCGCGTCCGTCGAACCGTCCCGGTTGCTGTTCGTCGACCGCAGCGGCAGCCGCCACGGCACTGAATGAAGGACCGGCGCGCCGCGCCTACCGCACACCTCCACGATCCCCGCCCGGTGCGGGGATTCGTTTTTCCGGGGACCGGAAAGGGCGGCACGGCGCGCCTTCCGACAGGTTCGGGCAAACTTGCGCCGCTTTCCATTTTTTCGCTTTTAAATCAAACACTTGCATCCATAACCAAGGGCTATCAAACCATGCCTGGAACCCATGAATGCATACCAGTTAAATACCTGTTGACAAGGCCAAACCGCCTCCATATAGTGCCCCCACCTCCCCGGCTCACTACCTCTATTCATGATCGATTTTCTCATCGGCGTCGACGGCGGCGGCACCGGCACGCGCGTTCGTCTCGCGCGCAACGGCGGCACCGAACTGGCACAAGGCAGCGCCGGCCCGTCCGGACTGGCACATGGCATCGACAAGGCATGGGCGTCGGTCAACGACGCCGTCGGCAAGGCATTTGCCGCGCTCGGCACCGACACGATCCCCATGGAACGCTGCGCCATCGGCCTGGGCCTGGCCGGCGTCCACAACAAGCAGTGGGCGCAGCGCTTCGAGCAAGCCAATCCCGGCTACGCCGCCCTGGTCCTTGACACCGACGGTTTCACCACGCTGATGGGAGCCCACCAGGGACGGCCCGGCACGATCGTCGCGATCGGCACCGGCAGCGTCGGCGAAGCCCTGCTGCCCGGCGGCGAGAAGCGCGAAGTCGGCGGCTGGGGTTTCCCGGCCGGCGACGAGGCCAGCGGCGCCTGGATGGGACTGCGCGCCATCGCCCATACCCAGCAGGTGATCGACGGCCGGGCCGAGGGCGGCCCCCTGGCGCGCGCCATCGTCGACGCATGCGGCGGCGACCGCGATGCGATCCAGCTCTGGCTCGGCCAGGCGACCCAGACCGCCTACGCCACGCTGTCGCGCTTCGTCGTCATGCACGGCCAGGACGACCCGGTCGCGCGCGCCATCCTGGAAGACGCGGGACGCGAAGTGGCGCGCCACGCGAAGGCCCTCGACCCATCGGGCGAACTGCCGCTGGCCCTGTGCGGCGGCCTCGGTGAATACCTGCGCCCCTGGCTGCCCGCCGGACTGCTGGGGCGCTGCGTCGCCCCGCACGGCGACTCGGCCGCCGGCGCGCTGCGCATGATCGAACTGCACCTGAAGGAACAAGCACAATGAAAGGCAACATCCTCACGCCCGATGGCTGGGTCCACGGCGAACTGCGCCACGGCGAGCGCGTCGAGGCGGTGCTGGGCCAGGCAGTGGATCCCGATGCCAACGGCGACGACTACATCCTGCCCGGCTTCGTGGACGTGCACGTGCACGGCGGCGGCGGGCGCGACATGATGGAAGGCGGCGACGCCCCGCGCGTGGTCGCCGCCCTCCACGCCAGGCATGGCACCACCAGCCTGCTGGCCACCACGATGACCGCACCGGTCGAGGACATCACCCGCGCGCTGACCGCCATCGGCGAAGCGTGCAAACAGCGCGGCAAGGGCGAGGCGCGCATCCTGGGCGTGCACCTGGAAGGCCCGTACATCAATGCCGGCAAACTGGGCGCCCAGCCCCCCTATGCTCGCGAGGCGAGCCTGGCGGAAGTGCAGCGCTTCGGCCAGCAGGCGCCGATGCGCCTGATCACCGTGGCGCCCGAGATCGACGGCCACATGGAACTGGTGCGCGCCCTGGCCGACGCCGGCATCCGCGTGCAGATCGGCCACACCACCGGCTCCTACGAGGTCGGCGTGGCGGCGCTGGAGCACGGCGCGGCCGGCTTCACCCACCTGTTCAACGCCATGCCCGGCCTGCACCACCGCGACCCGGGCATGGTGGGCGCCGCCCTGGCCCACGCCGAATACGCCGAGATCATCCCCGACCTGCTGCACGTGCATCCGGGCGCGATCAAGGTCGCGCTGCGCTCGATCCCGAAGCTGTTCTGCGTCACCGATTCCACCGCCGCCTCCGGCATGCCGGACGGGGAGTACATGCTGGGACGCCAGGTCGTGCACAAGTGCATGGGCGGCGTGCGCCTGGCCGACGGCACCCTGGCCGGCAGCACGCTCACCATGGACCAGGCGCTGCGCAACCTGGTCAAGATCGGGCTGCCGCTGGCCGAGGCCAGCCGCCGCGTGTCCACCAATGCCGCCGACTACCTCGGCGAAACCCTGCGCGGGCGCCTGGCGACTGGCTGCTTCGCCGACATCGTGGTGCTCGACCGCGACCTGAACATCAAAGCCGTATATATCGAAGGAGAAGTGCTGTGACCTCATTGATGCTGCAAGAAGCCCTGTCCGCCGCCGACTGCGTCGCGCTGCAACTGGCGAACGACGCCGGCCGCTACGCCGAACTGGGCCGCAAACTGAGGTCCACCAACTTCCACAGCGCCGTCACCGTGGCGCGCGGCAGTTCCGACCACGCCTCGGCCTACCTGGCCTACCTGATCATGTCGCGCATGGGGCGCCTGGTCACCTCGCTGCCGATGTCGCTGATCACCCTGAACCGCTCGCCCCTGGTCACGCGCGACACGCTGGCCGTGGCGATCTCGCAGTCCGGCCAGAGCCCGGACGTGGTCGAGCCGATCCGCTACTTCCGCCATGGCGGCGCCACCACGGTCGCCCTGGTCAACGACACCGCGTCGCCGCTGGCCGAGGCGGCGGAATGGACGCTGGGCCTGAACGCCGGCAAGGAACAGAGCGTTGCGGCCACCAAGAGCTTCATCACCAGCCTGGTGGCTGGCGCGCGCCTGGTGGCCGAATGGCAGAACGATGGCGAACTGAAGGACGGCATCGCGGCCCTGCCCGACGCGCTGCGCGCCGCCGCGCAGGCCGACTGGTCGGCGGCGATCGAGGTGCTGGCGCCGGCGCGCAACCTGATGGTCGTCGGACGCGGTATCAGCTTCCCCATCGCGCTCGAATCCGCGCTCAAGTTCAAGGAAACCTCGGCCCTGCAGGCCGAAGCCTTCTCCGGCGCCGAAATCAAGCACGGCCCGATGGCCCTGATCGAGGACGGCTACCCGCTGCTGATCTTCGCCACGCGCGGCCCGGCCCAGGCCGGCCTGGTGCAACTGGCCGAGGAGATGCGAGGGCGCGGCGCGCGCGTGCTGCTGGCGGCGCCGGAGGATGTCGCCGCGCGTGACCTGACGCTGCCGACCGCTGCCATCCCCGACCTCGATCCGATCGCGGCGATCCAGGCGTTCTACGTCATGGCGGCGCAGTTGTCCAAGGCGCGCGGGCTCGACCCGGACCGGCCGCGCCACCTGTCGAAAGTCACCAGGACCAACTAAGCGGGAGGCGGCAGCACATGGACGATTTCCTGAAACTGGCCGGACAGCTGATGATGGTGCGCCTGTTCGGCACCGGGCTGGACGAGGACACCGCGCAATTCCTGGCGCGCCACAATATCCGGGGCGCCTGCCTGTTCCGGCAGAACATGACCGACGCCGAGCAGCTCACCGGTTTCACCGCCGCGCTGCGCGAGGTGATGGGGCCGCAGGCCCTGATCGCGCTCGACCAGGAAGGCGGCGCGGTGGTGCGTTCGACCTGGGTGCCGGCCCCGCCGTCCGCGATGGCGCTGGGCGCCGCGCGCGACCCGGAACTGGCGCGCGCGGTGGGCGCGGCCGTGGCGCGGGCGGTCAGGTCGCTCGGTTTCAACTGGAACTTCGCGCCCGTGCTGGACCTGAACAACAACCCGCTCAATCCGGTCATCGCCGAACGCTCGTTCGGCGCCGACCCCGAGCAGGCAACCCGCATCGCCCTGGCCTGGATGGAAGGCGCCGAATCGGAAGGCGTGGCCTGCTGCGTCAAACACTTTCCCGGACACGGCGACACCCATGTCGATTCGCACCGCGACCTCCCGACCGTGGACAAGCCGCTGGCAGAACTGGAAAAGTTCGAGTTCGCGCCCTTCCGCATGGCGGCGCCGCGTGCGGCGGCGGTGATGACCGCCCATATCGTCTACCCGGCGCTCGACGCGGAATTCCCGGCCACGATGTCGCGCCCCATCCTCACCGGCCTGCTGCGCGGGCGATTCGGCTTCGAGGGCGTGATCATTACCGACGGCATGGACATGCACGCGATCGCCCACCGCTACAGCGCAGGACAGGCCGCGGTGAACGCGCTGGTGGCCGGCGCCGACATGGTCATGGCGATCGGCTCGCGCGAGGCCCAACTCGAAACGGTGCGGGCGATCGCCGACGCCATCCGCTCCGGCCTGCTGCCGATGGACGGCGTGCGCGCCCGCCTGGCCCGGCTGGAGAAACTGGCGGCCGCCTATCCTTGCGGCGCCCGTCCCTACACGACCGAACAGGCAGACCGCGCCCTGATGGCGAAGGCCTGGCGGCACGGACTGAGCGCCCTGGGCCAGCCGCGGCGCCCTGCCCCCGGCGCGAAAGTGCGCCTGGTCGCGCGCCAGGACGTGGTGAGCGACGGCGTCTCGGAAGCCGGCGTGCCGGCCGTTGCGCTGGCGGCCTCGCTGGGCCGCCTGTTCGACGTGGAACTGGTCACCTTCGCCGACGCCGAGACATTCGACTGGAGCTCCCTGCCCCAGGACGGGCGCTTCACGATCCTGGCCTCGACCTCGCGCCGGCGCTACGGGCCGCACGCACGCGCGACCTGGCTGCCCGACCTGCATCTTGCCTTGTGGAACCCCTACCAGGCGCTCGATTTCGATGCGCCGGCGATCATGACCTACGGCTTCGCGCCGCCGGCGCTGGAGGCGGTCAACGCCTGGCTGGCCGGCCAGATCGAAGCCGAAGGCGTGTGCCCGGTTCCCGGCTTCTGCGGCGCCGCGACCGCCTGAGCGCGCCCCACTGCAGTCGTTCCCGCGAATCCTCGGCGGCCCCGCGGGAACCCATGCACACTTGTCGAAGTCACTCTTCTTGATGCTTCGCTTATGAAAAGGAGCGCGCACATTCTTCACTCAGCATAGATTCCCGCTTTCGCGGGAATGACGCTTGGTTTGGCGAATGAATATTCCGGACCTACCGGTATTCCAAAAACAATCCTGCCAGCCCTTCCGCCCGGTTGACGGTGTGGTAACGCATTGTAACCGTGGCGCCGCGCGGCGCCGCGTTCGGGCACAATTGCCGAGCCCGATAGTGGCACTTTGTGGGACAATGCACGCTTTGTCCGAGATTGGTATTTTCGCCATATGGCAAAATGCGCATCGCTCATCTCTTTGTCTTGATAGAAGGATCTTCCATGTCCCAATTCCGTCTCGCCCGCCTCTGCCTGATGCTGGCCGCCGTCGGCCTGACCACGCCGGCCCTGATGACCGGCGCCCACGCGCAACAGAAGAGCGATGCGCCGGCTCCGGCCGCCGCGCCACAACCGGACACCGTCCGTCCTGAGATGTTCAAGCTGCTCGACCCGGCCCAGATCCAGCCGCTGATGACCGCGAAGAACTTCGCCGAGGTGCAGAACCGCATCGCCCAGGCCGAGGCGCTGCCGAACCTGACCCCGTACGAGCAGTTCGTCCTGAACCGCATGCGTGTCGCGCTGGGCGTGGCAACCAACAACAACGCCATGACCCTGCCGGCCATGGAGGCGGTGCTGGCTTCGGGCCGCCTGCAACCGGCCGAGCGCCTGAACTTCATCGAGGCACTGGCCACGACCCACTTCAACGCCAAGAACTACCCGAAGGCGATCGAGTACTTCAAGCTCTACCAGGCCGAGGGCGGCGCCCCCGAGAAGGTGCGCCGTCCGATCGGCGTGGCGAACTACCTGAACAAGGACTACGCGGCCGCCAAGGACGCCCTGGCCCCGTACGTCGCCGACCTGGAGCGCGCCGGCAAGGTGCCGAGCGACGAAGACCTGCGCCTGCTGGCCTCCTCGGCCATCCAGGCCAAGGACGACAAGGTCTACCTGCTGGCGCTGGAGAAACTGGTCACCCACTACCCGAGCGACGACTACTGGATCGACGTGCTCAGCCGCGGCGTGATGCGCCAGCCTGGTTTCGACCCGGCCAACGACGTCAATGTGCTGCGCCTGGGCTTTGCCGCGGCCAAGCAACTCGAACCGCAGTGGTACGTCGACCTGGCCGAACTGGCGCTGAAGGACGGCTTCCCGACCGAGGCGAAGAACGTGCTCGACGCCGGCTACGAGGCGGGCGTGATGGGCAAGGGCAGCGATGCCAAGCCGCACAACGCGCTGCGCGCGCGCGCCAACAAGGGCGCCGCCGACGACGCCAAGACCATCGCCAGCGGCGAAGCCGGAGCCAAGAAGTCCAAGTCGGGCGCCGGCCTGGTCAACCTGGGTTGGGCTTACGTCACCATGGGCCAGTATGACAAGGGTATCGATTTCATCCAGCAGGGTATCGCCAAGGGTGGCCTGAAGCAGCCCGACGAAGCCAAGCTGCGCCTGGGCATGGCCTACGCGCGCGCCGGCCGCAAGGATGAAGCGGTCAAGACCTTCGAGAGCGTGAAGGCCGGCGGCGGCCTGTCCGACCTGGCGAAGTACTGGATCGTGCTGGTCAACCAACAGCAGCAGCCGGCGGCCGCCGGCGGCGCCGCCACGGCGAGCGCACAGTAAGCGGAGCGGCGCCGCGGCGCCGCCCATTGCAAGCGGGCACGGACTTCGGTCCTGCCCGCTTGTTCATTTCGGGCGCTCCACCTCAAGCGTGTGGTGCCGGCGCGCGAAACAAGTGTATTGTCTGGGGCCGGTGCATGCGACCGGCATGCACCAACGGGGAACACTGGCACATGATGAGTCGGCAAAGGCGAACCGACGAAGAGACCGCAAAGGCTGTCGTACGGGGACTGAACATTCTGGCAGTGCGTGGACCGACGGTCGCGCAGCGCTACATGGAGTACAAGCGGGTGCCGGAACGGGTCATCGCGCGCGTGCTCGACGGCTCGTCGGGGCGGCGCCAGCCCAGCCCGGAGCAATCGGTGTCGGAGGCGATCAAGCCCCTGGCCGCGCCGCGCGACAGCGCGCCGGACCCCGACGAGCACGACTGACCCCCACAGCCGCCTCTCTTGACACTGGGCTATACAAAGGCGAACGGATTTTCTTTACTCAGCATGGAGGGAAACATGCTGGGGGCATGATTCCCGCTTTCGCGCCCTAGCGTCCGGAATATTTATCCGCCAAAAGCTAGCATGTCATTCCCGCGAAAGCGGGAATCCATGCTGAGTGAAGAATATCCGCGCTATCTCGCATGATCCCAGCGCCAAGGTAAGTAACTCCGGTGCCGCACGCGCCGGAGCCACTTCGGGGCCCCGCTCCACTACACTGCAGTAAATCCGCCGTCCACCGCCAGTTGCTGTCCAGTGATGTACGACGACTGCTCGGAACACAGCCACAGCACCGCGTTGGCCACCTCGGCCGTTTCGGCGAAGCGTCCCATCGGGTGCGCCGCCTTGAGCTTCTTTTCGGTCTGCCCGTCGCGTGCGATGGCCCGCGCGAGCATCGGGGTCTTGACCGCCGCCGGGCACAGCGCGTTGACGCGTATCCCCGATTTCGCGTACTCGACCGCGGCGGCCCGCGTCAGCCCGCCGACCGCATGCTTGCTGGCGGTGTAGATCGGCCGGCTGGCCGAAGCGACCAGTCCGGCCACCGAGGACATGTTGACGATCGTGCCGCCGCCCTGCTTGAGCATCTGGCGGATCTCGTGCTTCATGCACAGCCACACGCCCTTCAGGTTCACCCCCATGATCCGGTCGAACTGCTCGTCGTCGGCCTCGGCCAGCGGGACCTGCTCCTCCTCGATCCCGGCATTGTTGACCGCGCAGTCCAGCCTGCCGTAGCGGTTCAGCACCTTGTCGAGCAGGGCCTCGACCTCGGACGAACGGGACACATTGCACTGAACAAACAAGGCCTTGCCACCCTGCTCCACGATCATCCCCGCGGTCGCGTGGCCGCCATCGACGGCGGTGTCGGCGACCACCACGCTGGCCCCGGCACGGCCGAAGGCCAGCGCGACCGCGCGGCCGATACCGCTGGCCGCCCCGGTGACGAGCACCACCTTGCCGCTGAACGAGGGCCCCTGCGCCAACTCCTTGCCCGTGCCTTTCATGATACCGCCCCCATACTGATTAGATGCAACTTGTTTTTCCAAAGTGCAACATCATAGCGCTTGGCGAGGGCTTTCATCAAACCCCTCGCGAGGGGGCGCCGCGCTCCCGCGTCCTACTTCGCGGCGGCCGCCTTGTCCTGGTCGCCCGCCATCACCACGCTCAGGCGCGAGGGGTCGATGGCCTTGCGAAACGCCGCGTTCAACTCGGGCAGGCTCACCGCCATCAGCTTGCGCTCGAACTCGCGCGACCATTCATAGGTGCGGTCGCGGTACAGGTAGGCGGTCCACCCCGACGCCAGCACGCCATCGTCGGCCCGGCTCTGCTTGCGCTGCTGCATGAGACCGGACTTGGCCCCGGCCAGTTCCTCGGCCGTGAAGCCATCCTTGAGCGCGCGCGCCAGTTCCTCGCGCACGGCGGCGTCCAGCCGGCGCAGGTTCTGCGGCGCCGCGATCGCGCTGACCGCGAACGCGCCGGCACGGTCGAGGTCGCCCGCCATCAGGCTGGTCCCGCCGCCGTAGGACAGGCCGTCCCGCTGGCGGATACGGTCCATCAGGCGCGACTTGAGCCCGGCGTCACCGAAGATGTAGTTGGCCAGCATCAAGGCAGGATAGTCCGCGTCCTCGACGTTCAGGTCCAGGTTCATGCGCGCCGTGTAGAAGCCGTTCTCCTTGTCGGGAGTGTCGAGCACGGTCGAGACCGGCGCGATGTCGACATGGCGGCGCAGCACCGGCGCCACGTTCGCGCTCGGCTTCCAGCTGCCGAACAGCTCGTCGACCAGGGGCACGACCTGCTTCGGGTCGAAGTCGCCGACGATCGCCATCTCCGCCGGCGAGGTGCCGTGGAACTGGCCGTGGAACTGGCGCAACTGCTCCAGGCGCGCCGACTTCACATCGGCGATGTCCTCGTCCAGCGTGTTGGCATGGCGCACGTCGCCACGCGGGTAGACGTCGAAATGGCTGGCCAGCGCGCGCGCCGCGACCGCCTGCGGCTCGCTCCGGCTCGCCTCCAGCCCCACCAGCCATTGCTGGCGCAGCTGTTCGAACTCCGCCTCCGGGAAGGCCGGCTCCTTGAGCACGTGGGCCACCAGGCGCAGCGCCTCCGGCAGGTGCTCGCGCGTGGTCTCGAAACGCACCGGACTGCCGGCGATCTTGAGCCGGTCGAAGGCGTCGGCCAGCTCGGTCCGGCTGTAGCGGGTGGTGCCGCGCGTGAGCATGGCCCCGGTCAGCGCCGGCACCGCGCCCTGGCCGAACAGGTTCTTCTCGTCGCCGACATGCTGGCGCAGGTCCACCGTCACGGTTTCTCCACGGTTCTTCTTGGGCAGCAGCGCCAGTTTCACCCCGCCCGCCGTGGTGAGCGTGGTGCGCTTCATGATGTTTTCCTGGCTCGGGTCGAAATCCTCGGAGACGTAGTTCGATTCGGCCGGCTTGAAATCCTTGAGCAGTTCGGCCACCGTCGGGGTCACCGGGATCTGCGCGCGCTGCGGCGTCTCGACCGGGATGAAGCTGCCGGTCACGCGGTTACTCGGGAGGAAGTAGCGGCCGGCCGCCTGCGCCACCTGGTCGGCGGCCACGGTCTTGATCCGGTCGCGCCCGACGAAGAACAGGCGCCAGTCGCCGAGGGCGATCGCCTCGGACATGGCGACGCCGACGCGTTGCGGGTCGTTCAGGCTGCGCTCGTACTCGTTGGTGTAGGCGCGCCGCACCCGCTCCATCTCCTCCTTGGTGGGGGGCTGCTGGGCGAACGACTCGACCGCGCGGGTCAGGGCCTCGCGCACCGGTTCGAGCGGCGCGTCCTTCTTCACCACCGCCCCGAAGTACTGCATGCCCGGCGCGTAGCCGGTCTGGCCGTAGCCGAACACCTGGCTCGCCAGGCCGGTCTCGACCAGGGCCTTGTGCAGGCGGCCGGTCGGCACGTCGCCCAGGATGCCGGAAGCGAAGGCGAGCACGTCGGTGTCGTCGTGCAGTCCGGACGGCACCTTGTAGCCGACCGTGACGATCTGCACGTCGCCCTGGCGGCGTACCGCGAAACTGCGCTCGCCGTCCTGGGTCGGCTCCTCGGTCCAGAACTGGGGCAGGCTGCGCTTCGGCCGCGGGATGGCGCCGAACACGCGCTGGATCGTGGCCAGCGTGGCGGCCGGATCGAACTTGCCGGCCACCAGCAGCACGGCATTGTCGGGCTGGTAGTAGGTGCGGTAGAAGGCCTTCAGGTTCTCGATCTTGACATTCTCGATGTCGCTGCGGTTGCCGATGGTCGAACGGCCATAGCTGTGCCAGTCGTAGGCCACGCTCTGCATCCGCTTCATCAACACGTTGCCGGGCGAGTTCTCGCCTTTCTCGAACTCGTTGCGCACGACCGTCATCTCGGAGGCGAGATCCTTGGCCGAGACGAAGGAATTGACCATGCGGTCGGCCTCCATCTGCAAGGCCCAGTCCAGGTTCTCCTTCGAGGCCTGGAACACCTCGTAGTAGTTGGTACGGTCGAGCGAGGTGGTGCCGTTGTACTGCATGCCGCGGTCGGCGAACTGCTGGGTGATATCCGGATTCTTCTTCGAGCCCTTGAACAGCAGGTGTTCGAGGAGGTGGGCCATGCCGGTCTCGCCATAGTTCTCATGGCGCGAGCCGACCAGGTAGGTGACATTGACCGTGACGGTCGGGCGCGAAGCGTCCGGCAGCAGCAGGACCTTCAGGCCGTTGGCCAGGCGATATTCGGTGATGCCCTCGACCGAGGGGCCGGCGGTGACACCCTTGGGCAACTGGAACGACCAGGCCGGGGCGGCAGGCAGCAGGCCCAGACCGGCGGCGACGAAGCATGCGGCGGTGCCGCGCGTGAAGCGTGCAAAGTTCATTGTTTCCCGTCTGTCAACCGAGAGTCGCGGGACTCCCGAAACCAAAAAGGCGATGGTAACAGACGGGGGAAATTCTTACTGGCGGGCCCGCTTTTCTGTCGATTGCTGGCGGGCGGCGATGCGCGACAGGTCGCCCACCTCCTCGGCCAGGAACTCGAGCAGGTCGTCGGCGCTGACGATGCCGGTCAGCCTGCCGGCCGCGTCCACGACGGGGGCGCGCCGGATGCCGCGCAGGCGCAGCCGTTCGATGGTCTGGAACACGTCGTCGGTCTCGGCCACCGTGAGCAGTTCCTCGCTCATGATGTCCCCGACCAGCAGGCTGTCCGGATCGAGCCCGAGGGCGATGACCGATACGACGATGTCGCGGTCGGTGACGATGCCGACCGGGATGCGCTCCCCGCCGCTGTCGTCCACGACGACCAGGTCGCCCACGTGGTGCTTGCGCATCAACAGGGCGGCTTGCTGCACGCTCTCGTTGCGCTGGCAAGAAACGGTCGGGACAGTGCAGATGTCGCTGATATGCATGCTCGTTCCCCTTGTTCTGGCGGCGCGCGAAGGGACGCGCCTGGAGGGACTACGCTAGCAATGATGACGCCACGGGCTTTGATATGGATCAAAGCGCCGAAGCTTTGCGATATGCGACAGCACGGAGGGGTGGCGAAAACACATTACCGACGGGGAGCATCGCATTTTTCCTTGGACTAGAGTTCTCGCGGAATGACTAATCCATCTTTGCCGACGGAACGCCTCGCGGCCTCGTTGTTCCCATAGACAGCTTCGAAATAGAGGACACCCAGTCCGCGCTCGTAATACTCGGCCGTGTACACCATTTTCGGGTCGGGTTGCGCACCAAGCACAGGCACTTCCTGCACTCGCGGATTGGCACCGAAAGTTACTTTGCTCATCCGCTCAAGGGCTTGGCCATGGGTTGGTGACGTGCCGATAAGCTGTTCGCCACCCATTGCATCTACGAGTACAACGAATACGTTCATGGTCCTCCTCTTTCGCCGGCGCGTGCCGGCTCTCTTAATGCACCAGCCCCGTCATGCGGGTCGTGGATGATGCTGTGGCGATTTGCCTTCATTCGTTACCTATCGCCGCTGCTCGCGTCTTCACCAGAAATGCGCTGGAGTGACGAAAAATACTCCGACGATTCCGGAAGCGAGTCAATGGGCGGCTAGCATCCGCGTTGCACGTAGATCAGTGGTTCCCATGCATATTCGCCGCCGGCACTGTCACGTACCTGAACTGTATGGATTGCACCTGACTCGGCGTACCCGCCGTTCTCTTGTGCTCGTTTCAGGATGTCCATTCGTATCTCCAGTCGCCGGCACCACGCCAGCCTCTCAATGCCTTAGCCCCGCCGAGCGGGGCATCGGGTGCTGCTGGGCCTTTTCGGAGGTCAGGAGTGGCCACGGGAGCGGTACTGCTCAAGCAAGTCGTCGTACTCGTAGACCGAGGTTACAGGGTCCATCTTAGGAAGCCTCAAATTCACAAAGCCGGTCTCGCGCGCAGTCACTTTGCTCCACTCGTCCGCGCTAATCTTTCGGGCGCTCTCGACTCCACCAGGCCCAGCGATTTTCAGGTGTCGTTCGAGCCACTGAGCGTAACGCTGCGTCCTGAAAATCTCTCTCTTCAAAGATGCAACCTCCTGAGCATGAGCTTCCTTCGCCTTCATCGACGCGTACAACGCGTAGACAAGCCCCAGGCCGATTGTGAACAACATCACAGTTTCAGAAAAGGTCAGGTTTTCCATGTCTTCCTCCGGTGTCACTGCACGACGGCCTGCGGCCGGACGCCAGTGAAAAACGATCCATCGGGCCGAACAGCAATGAAGCCAAAGCCAGGACCTTTGTGCTTCGGGTTGGAAGCGATGTACAAATTCTCCGCCTCGTCAAAAAGCCACTTTCCCTTACCGAACATTTTGTCCATGAAGCCAGGCATGTCCTTGACGATCTCGGCGTTCAACTTCTTTTTATCCATGAGTTTTCCTAGTCGTTCCAGTCGTGGTACATATGCCACTGCTGGTCGCGATTCTTGTATTCCCAAAGAGACGACGAATAACCACCTTTGCCATCATAAAACCGTACGTCAGCCGTAAAACCATCGCTGGTAGCTTCGCTGGAAATTTGAGGGTTCGCCATGCCGATGTCAGGCAACTTTGCGATGATATCGCCGTACATTCTCTTGACACGCTCATTCAGCTCTGCGCGTAGATGTTCGGGCATCGGAATCCACTTCTTTGCCATATTTCTTCTCTCTTGATCAGGGCGCCGCGGGCGCCTGGTTTTCCTCTGGTCTAATCGCGCTTGAGGAACGACGCCTGCAGGGCGCCGTCGGGGGCAATGAAAATTTCAACTACTTGCCCTTGTTGATTTGCACGCGAGACCCTTTCGCGTAGGGCTTCTTTACGATCCGCGTTGTCCTCAAGCTCACGTGCTGCCCGCTTGGAGATTTCGTAGTCGCCGCAGCTCATATTCGTGCACGCAAAGTAGGTACGGTTTCCATGATCGGTTTCCTCCGACCTCGCAGGCGCATTACAGAGTACGCAGGATGTGTTGTTCATGCTCATATTTCTCCGATCCAATCTACGCTGCTGGGTCTGATGGATAGATGCGCAGTGCGACCTCCACCAATGCAGGCATTCCGCGCCTGTGCAGTTCAGCGATCAGATGCAGCCTGTCAGCAAAAGCCGAGTTTTTCTTCCGCATGTCGCGTTCATGTCCGAAATAGTCGCGCACCGTTGCGTAGGTGACTTTCGCTTCCGTGTGCGTGCCTGCCCAATGGTGGAGAATACGAAGCTGCTCTACTGTCATGCCTGCTCGTTCCAGGTAAGCCAAGTCTTCGAGAAGTTGCTCTGCTTTCGACATATGTTTTCCGTGCTATTTCAGACGAGAGGAGTCCGGTATTTGGTCATAGACCTTCTTGGCGTCACCGCTCTGATTTTCATTCTGTGACGGCTCCTGATTTTCTGCCTTATTGCTGCATCCGCCAATTCCAGTCGCGACCACGAGCAAGCCAACGATCAGCGTTCTCTTGACCATATTCCCTCTGTTTCGAATCTCGGCTGCCGGCCGGTGCGGGGTGCCGATCAGCACCAGGTTGTTTTCCTATATGGGGTAGATGCTTGTGCAAGCGTCCGCCAATGCGAGCTTGATCGTCACTGCGTCACTATCGGCAAGGTTCCGTACTGTAGTCTTCCAGCTTCCCGACCAGGTGGAGCCAATAACGGACGCGCCATCACATTCACCAGCAGCGGCGACGATTTGCTGGTACACCCGGCCAGAATGTATGAGCGGATACTCAAGGATAAGGTCCACAATTTTTTCCTAGACCAGTTTCAGGTTCGGATTTGCCGCCAACATGCGGGCTGTCTCGGCCTGCCAGTTGGCGATAAACGCTGCCCTCTCTTCGTCACGCCCAGGCTCAAACCAGACGCCACCGAGTGCCGGGATAACGCGGCGTTCGTTGGCCGCCAGCGTCGAAAATCCGAAGTGGTTATTTGCCTGCTTCCGCGACTTACGGATGCTGTGCTTCATGGCTTTTTCGTAGCTCATGTGTTTTCCTCGGCAATTATGCTGCGTCCAACTGGGCCATTGCACGCTGATATTTTCCAGTCCTGGCCAGATCGGCAGTTGTGGGCGCCGCGATGCGGGCCAAGTTTGCGTTGTCCTGGAGGTCAGCATACTTGACGCGCCGGCCGATCGAATTCTTGGCCGCCCGCGCGACAAAAGCCTCATATTTCTCGCCACCTCGCCGCGGCACAGAATCTAACGCCTCGAGAACGTAACCGGGAAAGCCTTCGACCGCGAGCTGGTCAAGGGTCAAATCGCCATCCTCGATCACATCAGCTACGGGGGGCGTCCAGATATTCGAACTCGCCAGCTGGCGACACCCAGCACCGGCAATCGGAATCGTCGATCATGGACAACTCCAAGGGGAAAGAGTCGAGCGAATATGTAGCCTGCGATGAGGCTTCCCTAAACAGCACAACGATTTCAGCGTCTACGCTCATGGTACTTTTCCTTTACTTGCCGAGCACGCTCGCGGCGTGCCGGCGAATTCGACTGGCTGCACGCGCTGGCGTGTCGCCGACGTCCTCCCAGACCTGATGCCACCAGTCGATCAGCGCGGCCGCTGCAGCCGTGGTCGGCGCCGCAATCACAGCTTCTAACTCGGCCTGCACTTCCGCCCACCAGGCCGCGCCTTCGCCGGCGCCGGCCGTCTTGTCGATCGCACGTTGGTAGATCAGCATGGCTTGGTCGAGCGTGAGCTGCATGGCGTCCTTTTCCTCGACAGTTAGGCGAGTGCCGGCGACGGCATCGGACCAGGGGCTTTCGGCTTGCCGCCCCGCCCCCCGCCATAATCATCCTCATCGTCGTCACTAGAATCGCGCTCGCTTGGCGGCGTGACGCAGATGCTGGTCACCGATTCGTCGGCCAAAAACGGCACCAGCGGCGCCAGGATTTCAAAAATAGCCAAGGGTTCAGATTGAAGGCTCGTTGGATTGCCCAAGGGCTTGAGGTCCAAGTCGTCCCAGCCGATGACGTTTCCGTAGGCGTCGAACAATGCCGGCTCGGTTTTCCAGGAATTGCCGCCGAGGCCACTGGCGCCGAAACTGACGGGCGTTACGATCTTGCCACCGTGGGCCTGAATGTCCGTGTCCGCGCCCTCAAACGGTACGATCACTGCTAACTGCCCAACTCGATTGCGTAGTGCGTTCATGCCGTGCTTTTCCTTTGACTACTGGCCCGAGGCCAGACGCTCCCATTCGGCCTGGCCGACGATCTTCTTCCGGAACACCACGCCAGGCGACGCCATGGCCAGCGCCTCGTCCTCGTCGTTCATGCCGCCTTCCCACTGCGTCATCATGTACAGCGTCGTGCCGATCAAATCGGCCGCGGCCTTCTTGCTGGACGCCGCCACCATCAGCACGTGCAGGCCGTCCAGTTCTACCGCGTAAGGCTTCATTCGTGGCATCGGTTTTTCCGGGGTCAGGGGTTGATCGTCCGCGAGAGTTGCCATCCCTCCAGCAGTGGCCCGTCAGTCGTCGTACATATCGTCCATGTGGCCTCGCGGGAAACGCCCATGTTCCGGGCAGTGGTACCACATCACCCAGCCGCCGCCAGGTCCGCCCGCGAAACCCTGAGGGCGGGCGGCTTTCCCGCATTGGTAGCATTTCGTGGTCGAGTCCAACGGAATGCTGTCCAACACTGAAACCGCTTTTTGAACAACCTCGGCGACGTCGGTCCGGTTCGTCGAAATCTCTTCTTCCAGACTCCTTGCCTCCTCCGGGTTAGCCTTCTCAAGTTTACCGACTGTGCGCATGAGGAGAAATTGCGTCTCCGCTTGCTTCTCGATGAAAGTGTCAATGAGGCAGTACAAGCGCTTCGCCTCTTCCTTTTGTTCCTTCACCGCTTTGTCGTAGTACCGCCACGAGACATACCAGGTCACCAGTGACCCAACGATGAGGGAGAGCGCTGCTTCTATCATTTTGTCTTTTTCCTTTAACTGCCGAGCACGCTCGCGGCGTGCCGACGAATCCTACTGGCGGCTTTCCCTGGAGTGTCGCCTACGTCCTTCCAGACCTGATGCCACCAGTCGATCACGCCAGCTGCGGCGGCCGTGGTCGGCGCCGCGATCACGGCTTCCAACTCGGCCTGTACTTCCGCCCACCAGGCCGCGCCTTCGCCGGCATCGGCCGTCTTGTCGATCGCACGTTGGTAGATCAGCATTGCTTGGTCGAGCGTGAGTCGCATGGCGTCCTTTTCCGCTACCTGCTTGGTTTAACTTGCCTCGCAAAGCGCGAGTAGCAGTTCGTCAACGCGCCCAGTACTAAAGCGCCATTCCAGGGGTAGTTCCTCGAGAGTCCCTGCTCCGGCTGCGCGTGGGCCACGAACATGCCTTTCATAGAGAATTGTGTCACCTCGCCCACCCGAGGCTGCCTTGAGTCGTTCAGCGATCTCGCCAGGCGTGGCCAGATAGATGCGTGGGGTTGCACCGACGGCTACATCACGAAACTGTACTAGGCAAAACACTGTCTTCTTCTTGTGCTTTCTCAGCCATTCGTCCACGGCCAAATGGTAGTCTGCGTTCCTGAGGTGCGATTGGGTCAGCCCCCAGCTTCCATCCTTGCTCCCTTTCACAGACACTTTAAGCATCTGGTCACCACGGGCAACAATGAGGTCATATTCCGGCTGGTTTGCACCGTATTGCACAGATATGTCGAGCCCGCATTGCGCGAAAACTGCTGCTGCGAACGCTTCGGCGGCTACGCCAACGTGTCGCGACGAGAACGGCGGGATCATGCTATTACTCTTCTGGGCCGCTACTGCTTCGCGGTCCCGTGTGATGATGTGAAATCCATCGCTATCAATTACAGTGCCCATGCTGTCCATTTCGTTCGATTAGCTCGTCAGGTGGCTGGTACCACAGGCGAAGCACAGTACCGAACGCTGCCAGCGCAATTTTGATTCTTTGTATTCGTTCGCTGCACTTTTCCATACCTTCAGCAAGAACCAGCCTAATGCAAGAATGAGTACGCCGATGAATACACCTGTCCAGTATATTTTGGGGAATCGTGGAACGACACACTCGTAGGTCCAGAAACCACCAATCGCAAACGCGATCAGGAAGGGCATAGGACTATTTGGCCGGGGCGGTGAACATTGTTGCGCGAGCGAAGATGTACTAGTGGCGTGACTGCTATGCAGGCCACCCTGACCATAATGATGAACTTGCACATCCAGCCTTCCATTCGCGTACACGACCGGATATGCCGCGATTTGCGTACTTCTACAATGTGGACATTGTCCTTGCATGGCTTTCTACCTTCTTTTCGTTTTGCTGGTTTCGGTCAGCGGTCCGGCACGCGTGGCGCTTTTCCTTGGCTACAGCTAAGTCCCGCGTTAGCCGCAGTATTTAGCATTGTTTGGCTTGGAGCACGAATAGGCAGCTGCAAGTGGTTTCATGGGGTGATCACACATTCGGCCTTGATCGGTTCCGGTCACTTGGTCGCGTGCGTTGAAGAACACCTCGATACGTGAGCAGCCAGGATTGTCCCAGGTCAGAACGTATTCGATCTCCGGGCCGCGGTCGATATCGTTAGCCTTCAGCTTGCCAGGCGCAATAACATTTGAAGGCGCCCCCAGGAGGGCGATAACGTCCGCACGTCGCATACCGAATATCACGTCTGCTGATGCGCGCGATAAATCGGTTCTCGTATCCCGTGCTGCCGCTTCAGCTTCAGCGGCTTGCTGCTCGTGCGCGATCGCCGCCGATTGTGCCTTGAGGTCTTCCATAGTGGTCCCCTTCTTAAACGCATTGGGATCTTCTTTGTCGCTACACGCACTTCCAAATATTGCTACGCCAGCGACGACCGCGATGCGCCATGAAAGGTCAAAAATCTTCATACTGTTTTCCTATTGAGAGGACATTCCAGAGCTTGCCTCATGCGGAACGACACTTTCATTACTTGACACTTTTACAAACAACGCTACCGGTTGGTCCGGAACACTGGATTTTTACTGAATCGCCCTTAAAACGAACGTTTTCCAAAGTCGTCGTTACGCTTCCCGGCGAAGTAGCGGCATTTACATTTCTAGCTTCAGGCGCAGCGTACGACGTAGCGACATCAGCACTCTTTGTCGTTAGTTCAGCAGATGGCGAAGTGATTTCTTCTTTTTAGGGTAGCGGCGAGCCCGGCGTGGGTACTGCTGGGCTTTTCCGTAGTTATTCGCTCTCGCCGAGCGCGACAATGGTTTTCCCTCCACCAGGAGAGTGCATGACAGTGAACGTACCGGCCGGTGATCCCCGCCACGCTTCGGACTTGACTTGGAACACCGTTGCGAGCTGACGGCTTTTATAGACCTCGAACAGGGTGCCGTTGTCGTTGGTTTTGTTGCTGACCAACTTCGCATCTCGAGGAGCTAAACGAAGCGCAATCGAGCGAGAACGAGCGAGCGAAAAATTCTCGTGCCTCCAGTAGAAGTAGACCATCGAGGCCTTCGATTCAGCCGTACCAATCGCATACTTCCCCCCCTGGTAGCACGCGGTCAGGTGACATTTATTGTCCGCTGGTCCAAGCTCCCGGGGAACGTCAGCGACTGGACTTCCCAAGACGGCCGCGGTCGAGACAGCCGCGACCGTTGAGGTCACGGAAAGCAAAACGGTAGTCAGAAGTTTTTTCATTTTTTTCATCACTGGCATCCGGCCGAATCGGGGCGCCACATTGGCACCAAGTTAGTTTTCCCTGCATCTAAGGGCACAGATTCAGAAATCGATCACCGACTGCGCAGCGGCCTCACTGACGGAGATAGGCGAAGCTTTGACCACACCGCGGGTCGTTGTACATATCAGATAGGCCGAAGTGGCTTTGTCGAAGAAGATAGCGACTACGACACCACGACCCTGTTGCTCTGCCTCTCCTACGACAGCTGTACAAATCTGCCCTTCATCCAGATACTGCAGTGATCGAATTCGGCGGTCAGAAAGGGCGATGATCTTGCGCTTCTGCGTTAAACGGGCCTTCATCGCTTCATAGACAACTTCAGCTTCTTTAGGTGCTACACCAGGTACTGTTAGGCTCATGCTTTTCCTAGGTTCGGCTCATGAATTGGAGGAACGGGTTCAGACTTGTGAATTTGCTGCAAGCAGCCTTCAGCTCGGGAGCGGCGTTATCCCAAAAAACCACATGAACCACATAGCCTTCCTCGACAAGATCCTCTACTACTGGGCAGAAGTCCTTATCCCCGGCGACCAAAGTAATTTCGTCCAGTCCTTTGCGAATTTTGCCTGAGTAAGCATCCTTGGTAATCTGATGCGCGATAGCGACATCCACTTTTTTCTCCTTGCCCGCAAAGTTCTTCTCGAAAGTTTTCACCTCAAAACCCTTTCGTCCGACCATGTTCCAGAACGAGTCGCTGGGCGGCGGTGACCCCCAAAGCTTGGCCGCACCAATGTCAGACTTATCACCGCACGCGAATTCGTGCAGACGTCCGTAGTCGAGGTTCCAGTCACGATCCACGACTTGGTTATTCATCGCCTCGATGTAGCTCTCAGCTCCAGGTAGCTTTTTGGCCACCGCCGATGCGCGGCAACCTTCGGCGTAAACGTTGGAATTGTCCACGTAAGTAAAATTCATCAAAGTCCTCTCAAAAATTCTGGCTACTGGCCAAGGCGGGGTACTCGCGCACCGGTTGATTTTCCGTGATTGTTTAAACAGAAGCTTTGTGACACCACTTCATTTTCTTGCCGCTCCCGCACCAGCAGGGCAAGTAGGGCCCGAAAAACGGAAACCTATGCGCGATCGCCTGATGGGCTGCGAGAGCACGGATTTGAATTTGCTCATACTCGACCAAGGCTGCATCCTCGAGTGGCACTTCTCCATGCAAGTCCGCGCGCTCGCCCCGGTTCATAAACTCGAACATCTCATCAAACCCTTGGAAGTATCGTTCTACCTCCGGATCGTCATTTACTGCACGGCGCACGTTGTTCACCTGCCGGTCTTCGTACACAGCATCAAAAGAAGGTAAGAATAGAACTCTGGCCACAGGCCGCGCTTTCGGTGCCAGGTCGAGGTAGTCGCCGCTCGGTGAACGCCATACCGCATGGAATTCTGCTTCTACGAATAGGCTTGGCATCTCCCAGAGGGACCAGCCTAAGACGCGAGTTCCGCCATGTTTGCGGATATGCGCTTCGACAAGTGGAAAGCACTCATTGGCAGGAGCATCTCGCAAGGGGGCGACATCGACGTAGAGCGGAGCTACACCAGGGACAAGGTGCTCACATAGCGAGGTTAGCGCCGGGCCAAGTTCTGCTGGTGTTACTGGGTGCTGATAGCGCATTGTGTTTTCCGGTCCAGTTACACGCAGGCCAGCTCGCCGGCCAGGTTGGCGCGGCCAGCGGCGATCAGCTGCTCGATCGACGCGCCCATCAGAACCTCGCACGTCTCGACTGACACCGGCTTGTCGTCAATGATGTCGCCGTTGGCGTCGAGGCGATCAGCAACCAGGTTGGTTGCGCCGGCGAAGGCCGGGACATTCGCCCAGGCCGCATCGTCTTCGTCGCCGGTGATGAAGCTGGCGCCGCCTAGCGTGATTACTTCATTGCTGGTCGTGTCGGCGTACACCAAGCGGATGGAGCCGACGCACTGCTGCTCGTTCGTATTCATGTGTCGCTTTCGTTCGCTGGACCGGCAACGCGCCGACCCTCTCAATGCCGCTGCCCGCTCGTGGCGGGCTTCGGGGACTGCAGGGCGGCAAGGTAGCGCTCAGCTCTCCTGGCCGAGACGAACCCACAGCACGTGGGCCGAGTTGATGATGTATGGCTCTCCGTGCGGAACGTGCAGCTTGAAGCTGCTTTCGCTCAGGTATTCAAGGCGCCCAATCAGGCTCGTACCGTTGATGAATTTAACAGTGACCTCGCGCTTGTCGCAGTCATCAATTCCATAAGTTACCTCAGTAAGAAAACTCGCCATATATCGATCCTTAGTTGGAATGCCTGCGTCCGGCAGGCTGTCGGGCGCACGTGGCGCTTTTCCTGGCTATAGTTGATCCGATTGGCTCTGGATCGAGAGCTCGGCCATGACAGCGTCCTCATTAAGAGCTTTGAGGCGCTGCACATGCGCCGGCTCATCGGCTGCATCAGTCGGGCCAGCCGCCTCCTCAATTCGGAGAGCTACCTTCGCAAGAGCAGAGCGAACTAAACCTTCAAGATCAACGCTCATAAAATTTTCCTTCTATTCGGCGCCGATCATGCGGCGCACCTTGTTCAAAGCAGCTTCACCAGACTTTGAGTCCAGCTTGCCAGTGGCGAGTGCTTTTGCCTCTGCCGTTGTGAACGAAACAGTAACGCCACTGACGACCGCAGGGACGATCTTGATTTCTCCCGGCGAGACAAGAACATCAAGCTCCTGACCGTCCTCGAACCCTGCCCGATTGAGCGTATCGCGGCTAAACGTCGTGCCTTGCGAGTTGCCGATTTTTCTAAGCTTCATTCCGTCCTCAATGTGATTACATGGTAATCACTGGTGTTCAAGTTGTCAATAGGAATGTTATCACATGTATTCACGCTAAAGCACGGCGGCGAACATCGATTCGAGCCTTTTTTGCGACACGTGAAGGTCCGGACGAACATGGTCCAACTCCGCATGCCCGAGGAGCAACTGGACGGTTTCTACGTCCTCCCCTTGCTGGATCAGCCGCGAAGCCATTGTCCGTCTACCGCTGTGTGATGACCCACCATGTATGCCGGCGTCGCAATACAGCTTCGTTACGTGCGACTGCAGGCTGTCGCACGCCAGGTACTCGACCGGCTCGCCGGCCCAGCTCACGCGCCGCTTGGTGTTCAGGTGGAACTTGTAGCCCTTGTGCGTCAAGATGAGCTTGCTGCTTGGCTCCAGGCCTCGATAGCGGCCGTTCTCGTTGGTGACGCGCAGACGCCGTGCTATCCGGTAGGTCAGGTACCGATCGAGCGCTTCGATGGCCTTTACGTGGGTCAGGTATATGCAGCGCTGCCGACATCCTTTCGTGATCGCGGCACGCAAGCTGATTTCGTCGCGTAGGACGCCCGAAGGGAATAACACATCCTGGACCTCGATTTGCGCGATCTCGGTCACGCGCATTCCGGCCGTCAGGCCCAACAGCAGGACCAGACAGTCGCGCTCTGGATGCCGACTTGTGCCCGCCGTAACGCGGAGAAGATGACGGATTTGCCCCGGCTGGAGCGTGGTGGCTTGAGCCATGTGAACCTCTGAACAGGATAGGTTGAGAGCGGATTCAGAGGGAAGCGCGCGAAGGCGTCTTTTTTGAGTCTAACACGCTGCCCAGCTCGGTCCTCGGAAAAACCGGCGCTGCGGCCCGCGGGAGTCCAAACGCGGCGCTTGCGCTTCGCCAACTTACCGCCACCTCGGCGGAGCCAGAATAAGGACTTCAGACCCACCACCAGGAGAAGCGCGACATGGCCGCCGACGCATACTTGCAGATCGAGGGAATCAAGGGCGAGTCCCAGGACGCGGGCCACCTGGGATGGATCGAGTGCGAATCGGTCACCTGGTCGGTCGTCCAGCCGAAAAGCGCGACCGCCTCCACGGCCGGTGGTCACACGGCCGGGCGGGCCGATCTGACCGACATCACGTTCACTAAGGTCGCGGACCTCTCGTCGCCCATACTCTTGCAGATGTGCGCCGGAGGCAAGACCTTCCCAAGGGCGAAACTGGAATTCCAACGCGCCGACGATGGCAGCGCGCCGATCAAATACTACGAGATCGAGCTGGAAAACGTCCTCATCGCCCACGTCACCCCGACCGTGACCGGGGGCGGCATCATGACGGAGAGCGTGGGATTGAAGTTCTCGAAAGTGCGCTGGAAGTACACCCAGCAAAAAATCGGCGGCGGCACCTGCGGCAACACGACTGGCGGCTGGGATTGCGCCACCAACCGCTATGCGTAAGCCACCGGCATACCTGCTCGCGGTGTCGCTGGCGCTCGCCGCATCCAGCCAGGCGCAGCACCACGACCATGACGAGCACCCATTCATCATGCCGGGCACGCCGGCCAAGACCATTCCGGCGCCGACGCCGTGGTTCACCGGCGCGCAGCTTCTTCAGAGCCTCGATCCGCCCGTCAGCGCACCCGATCGTCAGGCCCTGATTGCCGGCGCTGAAAAGTACCTGACCGGTGTCTATGACGCGACAGAAAGCGGCGTCTGGTGCCATACCGACGGGCGGCCACGACCGATTCCGAAGCAGCCGCCAGAAGTCATGAGGAAAGCCGCGATTAACTACCTGCGCAAACTCCCGGTCAAACGGCGGCAGGAGAAAGCCGCCACGCTGCTGGTCGATATGTGGCAGGAAAAGTGGCCTTGTCCACCTGCAGGTTGCTGCCCTGGACGCGGATATTGACTACAACCGGAGTTCCGCCCATGCCTCGGCCGAAACCGCCCTACACGCTCCTGCGGCAGCACTATCCGTCGCCGCGCCAGATGCCTGCCGCTGAATTGTGGCATTCGATAGGCCACCCGGAGAATGCGGCAAACCCCGCGTGGCAAAACACCTGCGCGATCCGCATGAGCCTCGCCCTGCTCGGTGCTGGAGTACCGATACCGGCCGGGTTCCTTAAAGTACGCGCAGGACGATTCACGGGCCGGGTCGTGGAGATTACCGTCGTCGGCCTAGCGGGTTTGCTCTGCAAGGAATGGGGAGAGCCGGAAAAATACAGTGGCGCGCTGGCCTGGGAACGGATTCAGAACCGGAAAGGCGTCATCCGGTTTGTGCGGCTGTGGGGACCGTTCGACCCTCAAGGCCACATCGACCTTCTCGGCCCGGCGGAAAAGACCCGCGTCATGGAATGCGCAGGAGCCTGTTTTTTCCACGCAGTGGAAATCTGGTTTTGGGAGTTGTCGTAGTCCCGAACGCTGCCCCGCCGTGTGCCTAACAGCATACGGAGTGGCAGGCGATCAGGCCTTGGGAACGCCCGGCAGGTCGACGAAGCAGGCGTCCACCACCTGCAGGTCGTTATCCTTGGCGAAATTGACGACGAAATGGTAGGCCAGCGGCTCCAGGTCCTTCAGCGCGTTGCTCACCACGACCGCCTTGGTGCCGTTCACCACCGTCGGGTGCACGTAGGGCGAAAACTTCAGGTGCGCGTTCGGGCCGCCGCTGCCTTCGGGACGAAAGCACGTCATGGCCCCGCACAGGCGCTCGGCCCAGTCGCTGGGACGGAACTGCCTGCCTTTGCTGGTGATTCCTAGAATAAAAAACTCGCCGGCGAGTTCTTTCCTGGTTTGCGGTAACTCGGCCATAGTGCTGCTTGCTGAAACAAGAATACTGCGTGGATGAGAACAACCTCAGCTCAGTATTATATCTTATAGAAGACTTGGGCACGAGTCCCAAGTCCCCGGAAGTTTCAGACTGCCCAGGCGACGAACGACAGCAGGAGCAGTAGGATCATCCATAATAACAGCGCGCGCCACACGAGTCCTACCGTGCTTTGCAGTGCGCGGGTGTTCGGCTCCTCGCCCGGCAACACTTCGGCCTCGCTCTCGCTCAGGTCCACCGTGGCCGCGTCAGCCGGCAGCAGCTGCGGCGCGTTCTCGTTCGGCGTGCCCAGGCGCACACCCATGGCCCCGCCGCCGGCGGCCAGGATGATGCCGTCCGACTCATCCGCCCAGCGGCTGGCGAAGTTGCGCCAGGCGTAGATCGCATCCTCGAAGTTGCCCACGACGGCGAAGGCGATGGCGGTCAGGCGCACGGGAATCCAGTCGATCCAGTAGAACGCCCGGGCCGCGAAGTCGCCGAAGGCCTCGTTGCGCATGTGGTCGGGCTCGTTCCAGGCGCGGGCCAGGTATTCCGAGACGCGGTACAGCACCGCCCCGGCCGGGCCGAGCGGCATCAGGAACCAGAAGAACACGCCGAACACGTTGCGGTGCGTGGTGACCAGGGACTTCTCGACGGCCACACGGGCGATCTCGGTGCTGTCCATGCCCACCGTGTCGGTGTGGGTCCACTCCGCCAGCAGCGCCCGCGCGGCGGCCTCGTCGCCCGAGTTGAGCGCCATCTGGATCGACGTGAAGTAGTGGCTGTAATGCCGGAAGCCGAGCGTCAGGTAGACGATCAGCACGTTCCAGGCGAAGGCGAGGAACACCAGTTCGTAGCGCTGCAGCACCCACCAGACCAGCCAGGCCGGCAGTACCAGCGCGAGCATCATCAGGATCCAGCCCATCCGGCCGTTGCCCTTCTCGCCGGCGTTGAACCAGGACTCGATGCGCATCGCAAAGCCCTTGATCGTCCCGTAGACCTGGTTATCCGCGCGCAGGGGCTTGAGCTGCTCGATCAGGAGCGCGCACAGGATGGAAAAAAATGTCATAGGACGTCCTTATTTTATTATGGCAATACAGTGCTGCCCGCTACGATAACGCACAGCGCCGCCGGAATCAAATCAGGACCTGTAAGAATTGTTTACATGCCATGCTCGCTTACCTAGGCGCGCAGGAAGTGGTACAGGTTGCGCAGCATGCCCGCGGTGGCGCCCCAGATGAAGTAGCGCTCGTACGGCATGGCGTAGAAACGGCGCCGCCCGCCGCCTTCGGGCAGTTCGATCGACATGCGCTGATGGTGCATCCCGTCCATCAGGAAGGCAAGCGGCACTTCGAACACCTCGGCCACCTCGTTCTCGTCCGCCGCAAGCGTGAACGGCGGCGCGAGCAGGCCCACCACCGGCGTGACGCGGTAGGCGCTGGCGGTCACGTAGTCGGGCAGCACCCCCAGGATCTGGATGTGGCGCCGATGCAGGCCGATCTCCTCCTCGCTCTCGCGCAGGGCGGTCTCGATCGGCGAGGAATCGAGCTCCTCCGCGCGTCCGCCCGGAAAGCTGATCTGTCCGGCATGGCTGCTCAGGTGCTCGGTGCGGCGCGTGAGCAATACCGTCAGCCCCTCGGGCCGCTCGACCAGGGGCACCAGCACCGCCGCCCGGCGCAGGCCGGGATACTGCACCGCCGATGCCTCGTCCGGCGTCTCGGGCTCCCAGCGCGGGTAGGCGCGGAAATGCGCGCGCAGCCAGCCGGCGCTCAGGCGCTCGGGCGGAAGCGGTGCCTCGCCCGCCAGGGCATCGACGGGCAACTCGGAAGGATCAAATACGAACTTAACCAAAACGCATGTCTCCGGCTCAAATGAAAAAAGGCATCCTTGCGGATGCCTTTTTCGCGACACAACGCGCTATTACGCAGCGGTGGTGTTTGCGGTCTTGCGGGTCGGCAGCTTTTCTTTGATACGTGCCGATTTGCCCGAACGCTCGCGCAGGTAGTACAGCTTCGCACGGCGCACGTCACCACGACGCTTCACTTCGATCGAAGCGATCAGCGGCGAGTACAGCTGGAAGGTACGCTCGACGCCTTCGCCCGACGAGATCTTGCGAACGATGAAGTTCGAGTTCAGGCCGCGGTTACGACGCGAGATGACCACGCCTTCGTAAGCCTGGGCGCGCTTGCGGTTGCCTTCGACCACGTTGACGCTGACGATCACGGTGTCGCCAGGTGCGAAATCAGGGATTTTGCGGCCGAGGCGCGCAATCTCTTCTTGCTCGAGTTGCTGGATCAGATCCATTTTTATGACTCCAATAACCATCTTGCTGGCGCTACCTTCGCCCAGTAGAGGATGGGGGTTGACCACACGGGCAACATGCCCGCGCTGCTGCACCAGAGGTGCATCCTGCTACGCAGGCTTTTGCAAGCCTGCCAAAAACTGTTCATCGGCCTTCGTCAACTGGCCGGCGCGGCGCGCCTTTTCCAGTTGTTCCGGCCGCTTGTTCGCGGTGGCCTCCAGCATGCGCTGGCGGCGCCACTTGACGATTTCGGCGTGGTTGCCGCCCAACAGCACCGGCGGCACCGGAACCCCTTCGTACACCTCGGGCCGGGTGTAGTGCGGCGAATCGAGCAGGCCGTTGACGAAACTGTCTTCGACCGCCGACGCATCGTCGCCCAGCACGCCTGGCAACTGCCGCACCACGGCGTCCATCAGCGCCATCGCCGGCAGTTCGCCGCCGGACAGGACGAAATCGCCGAGCGAAATCTCCTCGTCCACGCAACGGTCCAGCAGGCGCTGATCGATGCCTTCATAGCGGCCGCACAGCACCACCAGGCCCGGCTCGTCCTTCAGCGCCATCACGCGTTCGTGCGTGAGCGGCTTGCCTTGCGGCGACATGAAGACGACGCGCGGCGCCGGCAGGCCGAGCCCGACCTGGCGCTGCCTGGCCGCGGCGATCGCCGCTTCCAGGGGCCGGGCCAGCATCACCATGCCGGGGCCGCCTCCATACGGGCGGTCGTCCACGGTGCGGTGGCGGTCCTGCGTGAAATCGCGCGGATTCCAGATATTCAGGCCCCAGCGCTGCTGCTCGAAGGCGCGCCGGGTCACCCCCGACTGCGTCAACGCGGCAAACATCTCGGGAAACAAGCTCACGACGTCAAACTGCATCGGGATCTCGCTTCGGATTGGACGGGTTAATAATCCAGACCCCAGTCCAGTGTAATCTTTTTCGCTGCCAGGTCGACGTGCTTGACGAACTGGTCGACGAAGGGCACCAGACGCTCGGGAGCGGCCTTGGCCGGCTCCGAGGCGCCGGTTTCGGCCGGCACCGGCGCGATGCGCAGGATCGACTGCGCGCCGTTGTGCATCATGTCGGTGACCCTGCCCAGGGCTTCGCCCTGCAGGTTCACGACATCCAGGCCGATCAGGTCGGACCAGTAGTACTCGTCTTCCGGCAGTTCCGGGAACTGGCTGCGCGACACCTGCACGGCGGCACCCTTGAGCGCCTCGGCTTCGTCGCGGTCAGTCAGGTCGACCAGGGTGGCGACCACGTCCCCGCTGTGCATCTTCGCGGTCCGCACACTGACGGGCCGCAGGCTTGGTTTGTCGATCCACCAGGTCTTGATGGTGAGCAGGGCATCCGCGTCGGCCGAATACGGCGTGATCCGGATGCCGCCACGGATACCGTAGGCACCGGACACGTGCCCGACTTGCGTCAGGTCGCCGGGGATCTGCATCCCGCTTGCTGCCGGATCGGACAAACCAGTAATACCTTCTTAGGCTGCAGGCTTCTGGCCAGCGACCAGGCGGGCAACGGTCGGCGACAGTTGTGCGCCAACGCCTTGCCAGTGAGCCAGACGGTCAGCGGCGATGCGCAGGCCGACTTCGGCGCCCGAGGCCATCGGGTTGTAGAAACCGATGCGCTCGATGAAGCGACCATCGCGACGGTTGCGCGAGTCGGTTGCAACGATGTTGAAGAACGGGCGCTTCTTGGCGCCTCCACGAGCTAAACGAATAACGACCATAATAATTCCAAAAAGTTGTGCTGGGCGGAGAAAGCCGACGATTATAGCGCGCAATGCCGCACAGCAGCAAGCGTTAATGACAACAGGGCGCGCAGTCCCGGCCGAATTGAGCATTATCGCCGATTTTTCGGCGCGCCGCCACCCGACGGCGGCAGTCGGGCGCAGTGGTATTGCCGGGAAGCTAAAAATGATGCTTTCACACGGTTTTTGGATGATACTGGCGCCTTCCCGAACCGTTGAGCAAGCAAAAAATGGCCGTCCGACACAAGAACAAGACCCTCGCCACCCTCCTCGCCTTCCTGTTCGGCGGTTTGGGCGCGCACCGTTTCTACCTGAACGGCGGCACCGACAGGATCGGGCTTTTGCACCTGTGCAGCGTGCCGCTGGTGGGCGTGCTGAATGCGGCGAACCTGCACCCGTTCTATCCGGTGCTGCCCTTCCTGGTGTCGTACATCGTGGGCTTCGTCGAGGCGCTGGTGATCGGCCTCACGCCGGATGAGAAGTGGGATGCGCGCTGGAACAAGGGTTCGGGACGCACGTCGAATTCGAAGTGGTACCTGGCGCTGCTGCTGGTGCTGACGATGCTGGTCGGGACGACGGTGATGATCGGGACGATCTCGCGACTGTTCGACGTGATGTACACGGGCGGGGCGTACGGCTAATAAACAATTTCACGATCACTTAACTGCACAAGGAATGATAGGCGTATGCCGCCGAAGAGTATACGACCATGGTTTGGATCTCAGGCAACAGACGCGAACGAGGGCCTAGCAAAGGGAATTGGGCAAAGGACTTTGCACGCAACAATCCCTTGCTAGTCGCATGGAACGGGATATTGCTTTGCGGCGGTACTATCATGCTGCTATATCACCTTAGCATTCAATTCCTTCCGGACTTTTCCTCCGCAGATCTCGCTGGCTTGCTTGCAAGCGTCACGGTGACTGGACTCCTCCTACTCGGCGCTTTTACTATCATTCTCCTGACACCAGTCCTGATATTGCGATTCGCGCTGAATGAGGCGACACCTGTATTCGATTCCACCAAACTGAGCCGGGCGGCCTTGCTTCTCACTCCCATCGTCTGTTGGGCTCTTATTAGGGGCCTCCCCGCACTGCTGCCCGAAGAAATATCGGCGATCGAGCAAGATTACTATATGGGGGTGACAGCGCTCCTCGGCGCCGGCTTGCTTGTCATAAGCTTTTTGACCAGTCGACAAAACGATAGGTCTCGGCAGAGGTGGACGATCCATCTAGGTTTACTTAGTTTGCACTTCGTTATGTTGGTAATTTGGGCAGCGGCGTTTCTGCTGCCGCTCGCGACCATAGAACTAGTCGCCAGTGAAACTGGAGCGAGCGGCCACTTCGTGCTGTTGGTAGCTGCTCTAATCTTCACAATGAATGCTGCCGCATACTACATAAAAAAGGAACAATGGTGGCAGCCGGTTGTAGTCGCTGCTGTCCTACTTCTTGTATTACCAATTATTGTTGGTAGCCGTCCTCTATTGTGGGCGACCTGGACTGTAGAGACACTTGCATACGGAAACCGACACGCGCACGAGCTCACAATCTCATCCAGGCAATGTCGCTCCTTCGCTTCATTCGGCTTACCATGTTCACGGACATTGGACAGCGGCGAAGGACTGACGCTTCGTAACGTTAACGTACTGTCCAGAGTAGGAACAAGTGTCCTACTCGAAATCTTAATCGACAACGCGGACATTCCTGACCCAATGGTCGTACTTCCTGATTACAACGGTATAAGCGATGCGATAACTTTAAGAAGCGCAAGCTTCCGTGGTAACTGCCGAGGTGGCGGGCGCTCATCAAATGCTGAGGCGTGCTCCCAGTGTGATACTCAGGTTCTAATGGAATCGAAGGTTTCTCCGCGCGGTCCAGCGGCGCAAAGCGTAGCTGCAGAACCGAGCTATTCGGAAAGACTTGCCTGCCTTCACATCGCCATACCAAAAGCTGATTTGGTCAGCCTCATTCTTGGCAGAAGCCGACAATACGCTGGGTTCAGTTCGGTCGTCATTCCAGCAAGACCATGAACTGCCGCGCGTGTAGAAACGGTGGCAGCCCCCCCCCCCCGTTATTCTGAATCCAAAGCCAGTCGACATAAAGCGCCGCCGCTGGTTCGCAGGCAGGCGGTATCGCCCTCATCCGCTCTCCGCGTCGTGTGCAAGGCCCGCGAACTGCCTTTTCCGCGCTTGGGATAGCTCGCGAGGCTGGGACAGTTCGCCCTCGTTTCGGCAAGGCATGAGCGGCGTCAACCGAGAACGCGGCCGTTGACGCGCAACAACAAGCCCCGCTGACGATAGCGCACCATCTTCCATCTGATGATTAAAGAACGGGAGCAATGATGGCACTGGACGCTTATCTGCAAATTGAGGGCATCAAGGGGGAGTCGAATGATGACAAACACAAGGACTGGATCGAGGTATCCGATGTTACCTGGTCAGTTCATCAACCGAGGGCCACTGCGGTTTCGACTGCGGGTGGCATGACAAATGGGAGAGCAGAGCTTTCCAATCTCACATTCAAGAAAGTCGCCGATCTCGCGTCTCCGCTCCTGCAACAGACCTGCGCAATGGGCAAAACAATCCCGAAGGCGAAGTTCGAGTTTATGCGGGCTGACGGCCACGGCCAACCGATCAGGTATTACGAGGTCGAACTGGAAAACGTGATGATCTCGGGGGTAAACCCTTGCAGTGGCTCAAACGGACTCGTCACTGAGCAGGTTCACCTGGCGTACTCGAGAATGAAGTGGAAGTACACCAAGCAGAGCGTCAAAGGCGGCACGGAAGGCAGCACGGCTGGCGGCTGGGACTGCGCTAGCAACAAATGCGCTTGAGCCGGAGCGGCCATGGGCACTGTCAACATTCTCCCATGGACTCCAACGCGCCAGGTCGCGTTTCAGGGCGACTTCGACGCATTGGTCGAGGAATACGATCAACGATTGGCGGGACGGGACGGACAATACATTGGACGAGACCGTGAATGTGCTGCTCTTCCCCAGTTCCTGACGGATGTCGGCCATACCAGCCGTTGGCACCGCGGGCCACGGGTGCTCGATCTATCTTTTCTCCTGCCTGGCACGGTCATCGCAAACTTCAAACTGATCAACGGCCGCTGGAGATACCCTAACCAGAGCGGCTACCATGTCGGATTATTCAAGAAGTTCGAAGGCCGAGCATTGATGTCGAACGGTCTTCCTTGCGAGTTTTCAATGTTCGATCAGTACAAGGGAAAGCCAGCAGGGTCGCGAGGTCTGGCTATCCTCCCCGAATGGTTCAAGCTGGAATACCCTGAAAAGTACACAGCCTCGAATCGCGCTGACGAATTCTACGTCGTGACTGTCCCATGAGAGGACTCCTATTCGCTGTCCTGACGCTTTCCTCGCAAGCGAGTGCACATGAGGTCAAATGCCCGGAATCCTATCCGTCTCAAGAGGTCGTCTTACCCGACGACCAAGGGATTGTTAGAGGATCGAGACTTTCCGACGCTCTAGTCCATGTAGGTCTGCGCCACCAATACCCTTACGGGGGATTCGACGCGATGCAGGTTCCAAGCAAGAAAGTTCAGGGGGGCGAGGACACCGTGTACAACTTCAAGAGCCCGTCCACCAAGTGGCTGGTATGCGTGTACGGCGGTAACGGTTTAAATCGGGGAACTCTCATTGGAAATGTGGAACGGTGGGAGCAATTACCGCCCGACGCTAGGTCGTGTCAACTGAAAACGAGGGAGGTCAAGCGCCGGCATGGCCCAAGCGATTGGACGGCTAGCGCGACTTGCAAGTGATCTAAGAGCACCGGCACCAGACAACAGGGGAACGTGCTCTCGCTCGCTCACCGCCGCCCGTGAGGGCGGCGGACGACGCGGGGAGGCGAAGAAACCCGCTCTAGAACTGCTCGACGTCCAGCGCCAGCACGCCGGCGCTGCCATCGACGATCGCGGCGCGCAGCCCGTCCGCCTGCGACAGAACGTGGTCGGCGAAGAAGCGCGCGGTGGCGATCTTGGCGCGCAGGAAGGCCGCATCGCCCTCGCCCGCCGCCAACTTGCGCTGCGCGACCAGGGCCGCACGCGCCATCTGCCAGCCACCCAGCACGATGCCGGCCAGCTTCAGGTAGGTCACGCTGCCCGCATACACCGCCTTCGGGTCGGCCTTGGCCGTGGCGACCACGTAGTCCACCACCGCCTCCAGCGCCTTGCTGCCCTCGGCCAGGTGACGGCGGATCGCCGCGAAATCGGCGCCGTCCGCGTTCGCCAATTCGGCCTCGGTCGCACGCACCTGGGCAAGCAGGGACTTCGCCACCGCGCCGCCGTCACGCACCGTCTTGCGGCCGACCAGGTCGTTCGCCTGGATCGCGGTCGTGCCTTCGTAGATGGTCAGGATCTTTGCGTCGCGGTAGTGCTGCGCCGCGCCGGTTTCCTCGATGAAGCCCATCCCGCCATGCACCTGCACGCCATCGCGCGCGACGTTCTCCGACATTTCCGTCGACCAGCCCTTGATCACCGGCACCAGGTACTCGTACACGGCCAGGTTGGCCTTGCGGGTCGCCTCGTCCGGGTGGTGGTGCGCCAGGTCCGACAGGCCCGCGCCGACGTAGGCCAGCGCACGCGCCGCCTCGGTCTGAGAACGCATCGACATCAGCATCCGGCGCACGTCCGGGTGGTTGATGATCGCCACCGGACCTGGCGAGCCGGCCAGGTCGCGCGACTGGATGCGCTCCTTGGCGAACGCGGCCGCCTGCTGGTAGGCGCGCTCGGCCAGGCCCACACCCTGCATGCCGACGCCAAAGCGCGCCGAGTTCATCATGATGAACATGTATTCCAGGCCGCGGTTTTCCTCGCCAACCAGGGTGCCGATCGCGCCGCCATGGTCGCCGAACTGCAGCACGGCGGTCGGACTGGCCTTGATGCCCAGCTTGTGCTCGATCGACACGCAGTGCACGTCGTTGCGCGCGCCCAGCGAACCGTCCTCGTTCACCAGGAACTTGGGCACGATGAACAGCGAGATCCCCTTCACGCCCGGCGGCGCGTCCGGCGTGCGTGCCAGCACCAGGTGGACGATGTTCTCGGCCATGTCGTGTTCACCGTAGGTGATGAAGATCTTGGTGCCGAAGATCTTGTAGGTGCCGTCGCCCTGCGGTTCGGCGCGCGTGCGCACGGCGGCCAGGTCGGAACCGGCCTGCGGCTCGGTCAGGTTCATGGTGCCGGTCCACTTGCCCGAGATCATCGGCTCGATGTAGCGGGTCTTCTGCGCGTCCGAGCCGGCGGTCAGCAAGGCCTCGATCGCGCCGTCGGTCAGCAGCGCGACCAGGGCGAACGACAGGCTCGACGCATGCAGCATCTCGATGCAGGGGGTGGCCACCAGCTTGGGCAGGCCCTGGCCGCCGAACTCGGTCGGGTGCTGGACACCCTGCCAGCCCGCCTCGACATAGGCGCGGAAAGCCTCGCGGAAGCCCTTCGAGGTGGTGACGTGGCCGTCCTTCCACAGGCTCGGCTCCTTGTCGCTCTCGTGGTTCAGCGGGGCCACGACTTCACTGCAGAACTTCGCGTTCTCCTCCAGCACCGCCTCGACGGTGTCGGCGGTCGCGTCCTCGCAGCCGGGAAGCTGGTTGATCTCGTGCAGGTTGGCCAGTTCGTTCAGGACGAACTGCATGTCTTTCAGCGGGGCTTGATAGCTCACCTTGGTCTCCTAGTGGTATCTCTACATGCGGCAACGTCGTTCCCGCGACTGCGGGAACCCATGCTGAATCGAATCAGCAGCCGCAGCATGCGCAAACGGCGTATGGGTTCCCGCTTGCGCGGGAACGACGTGTGGTTTGTGTACTGAGGGGGGGGAGCAAGGCACGCGCCCACCCTCGGGCCGGCTTAGCCCAGTTCCTTGACCAGGGCCGGGACGACGTCGAACAGGTCGCCCACCAGGCCATAGTCGGCCACCGAGAAGATCGGCGCTTCCGGGTCCTTGTTGATGGCGACGATGGTCTTGGAGTCCTTCATGCCGGCCAGGTGCTGGATCGCGCCGGAGATGCCGACCGCGATGTACAGCTGCGGTGCGACGACCTTGCCGGTCTGGCCGACCTGCCAGTCGTTCGGCACGTAGCCGGCGTCGACCGCCGCGCGCGAGGCGCCCATGGCGGCGTTCAGCTTGTCGGCGAGCGGCTCGAGGATCTTGAAGTTCTCGCCCGAACCCATGCCGCGGCCACCGGAGACGATCACTTTGGCGGCCGTCAGTTCCGGACGGTCGGACTTGGCCAGCTCGCGGCCGACGAAGCTCGAACGGCCCGAGTCGGCGACGGCGGCCACGTTCTCGACGGATGCCGAACCGCCGGCGGCGGCGGCGTCAAAACCGGTGGTGCGCACGGTGATGACCTTGACCGGATCGCCCGACTGCACGGTGGCGATGGCGTTGCCGGCGTAGATCGGACGCTCGAACGTGTCGGGCGAATCGACCTTGGTGATCTCCGAGATCTGGGCCACGTCCAGCTTGGCGGCCACGCGCGGCAGGATGTTCTTGCCGAAGGCGGTAGCCGGAGCCAGGATGTGCGAGTAGTTGCCGGCCACGGCGAGCACCTGCTCGGCCATGTTCTCGGCCAGGCCGTCGGCCAGGTGCGGCGCGTCGGCGACCAGCACCTTGGCCACGCCCGCGATCTGCGCGGCGGCCTCGGCCGCCGGACCGCAGTTCGAGCCGGCGACCAGGATGTGCACCTCGCCGCCGCACTGGGCGGCCGCGGTCACGGTGTGGTGGGTTGCCCCCTTCAGGGAGCCATTGTCGTGTTCGGCGATAACTAATGCGACCATGATGTTTCCTATGTGTGTGTTCGGACGGGCGGACGACGGTCCGCGATCAGATGACCTTGGCTTCGGTGCGCAGCTTCTGCACCAGGGTAGCCACGTCCGGCACCTTGACGCCGGCCGAGCGCTTGGCCGGCTCGCTGACCTTCAGGGTCTTCAGGCGCGGGGCCACGTCAACGCCGAGATCTTCCGGCTTGACCGTTTCCAGCGGCTTCTTCTTGGCCTTCATGATGTTCGGCAGCGTCACGTAACGCGGCTCGTTCAGGCGCAGGTCGGTGGTCACGATCGCCGGCAGCGACAGCGCGATGGTCTCCAGGCCGCCATCGACTTCGCGGGTCACGGTGACCTTGCCGTCTTCCAGCACGACCTTCGATGCGAAGGTCGCCTGCGGCCAACCCAGCAGTGCGGCCAGCATCTGGCCGGTCTGGTTCGAGTCGTCGTCGATCGCCTGCTTGCCCAGGATGATCAGCTGCGGCTGCTCCTTCTCCGCCAGCGCCTTGAGCACCTTGGCCACGGCCAGCGGCTCGGTCTCGACCGAGGTCTCGACCAGGATGCCGCGGTCGGCTCCGATGGCCATGCCGGTGCGCAGGGTTTCCTGGCACTGCGGCACGCCGACCGACACCGCCACCACTTCGGTGACCTTGCCGGCTTCCTTCAGGCGCGTGGCCTCTTCCAGCGCGATCTCGTCGAACGGATTCATCGACATCTTGACATTGGCGATATCGACGCCACTGCCGTCGGACTTGACGCGGACCTTGACGTTGTAGTCAACCACGCGTTTGACGGGTACCAGGACTTTCATAGGTTGCCTTTAGAAAATTGAGATGGTGACGGACTAAAATGGCCTAGATTATAAGAGAAAAACCGCTTCAGGTCGGAATTAAAGCACGATCGTGCGTTTTTTAGTTAGAAGAAAACCCCTAATCGCGCCCTGCGAGAAGGGGAAATCGGGGGCGGGACGCGCCGGCGTGCCGCGGAAAAACCGCCGCGCCGCCGGGTCCCTGCACGCTGCGAATTACTTGCGGCGCATCAGGAAGACGAATTCGCCATTGTGCTGCGTATGCGACAGCAGGGCGTTGCCGGTCTGCTTGGCAAAGGCCTGGAAGTCGCGCACCGAACCGTTGTCGGTCGCGGTAATGCGCAGCACCTGGCCACTTTCCATCTCGGCCAGCGCTTTCTTGGCTTTAAGGATGGGCAGCGGACAGTTCAGCCCGCGCGCGTCCAGGTCTCTCTGGAATTCCATGGTGTCGGTGTCGAAGGTGGTTTCGGTCATCATCGAAAGCCTGCTCAAGGTGGATGGTGCTACGGTTTGCATACTACTCCAATTCCCCGATTATGACGCAGCGCACCAAAATAATCACGAATTGTTGCAGGCTCGCAACTGATTGTGACTTTTGTCATGCACTGCAACCGGGAGGGAGTGCACCAAAAAGCGACACGGGCGTGAAGCGGCACTCTCCGCCTCACGCCCGAACGTTACATCCTGGTGCTTACCCGAAACTTACGCGCGCTCACCCACCCAATCGACGACGCCCGCCAGCGCTTGCGGCAGCGCAGCAGGGTCGGTGCCGCCGGCCTGGGCCATGTCCGCACGGCCACCACCCTTGCCGCCAACCTGCTTGGCGACGAAGTTGACCAGTTCGCCGGCCTTGACCTTGCCGGTCGCGTCCGCCGTCACGCCGGCGATCAGGCTCACCTTGCCGTCGGCCACGCTGGCCAGCACGATGGCGGCGGTCTTGAGCTTGTCCTTGAGCTTGTCCATCGTCTCGCGCAGGCTGGTCACGTCGGCGCCATCCATGGTGGCGGCCAGCACCTTGATGCCGTTCACGTCCACCGCGCGGGTCGCCAGCTCGTCGCCCTGCCCCGAGGCCAGGCGGCTCTTGAGCGCGGCGACTTCCTTTTCCAGCAGCTTGACCTGGTCCTGCACCTGGGCGATCCGGTTCGGCAGTTCGTCCGGGGCGGTCTTGAGCGCGGCGGCGGCGTCGAGCAGCTTGCGGTTGGTCGACTGCACCCAGGCCAGCGCGCCTTCGCCGGTGACGGCCTCGATGCGGCGGATGCCGGCGGCCACGCCGCCTTCCGAGACGATCTTGAACAGGCCGATGTCGCCGGTGCGCGTCACGTGCACGCCACCGCACAGTTCCTTGGACGAGCCGATGTCGAGCACGCGCACCTGGTCGCCGTACTTCTCGCCGAACAGGGCCATCGCACCGTGCTTGACGGCGTCGTCGAAGCTCATGTGCTGGGCGCGGGTCGGGTGGTTCTCCAGGATCTCGGCATTGACGATGGCCTCGATGCGCGCGATCTCCTGCGCGCTGAGCGGGGCGTTGTGGCTGAAGTCGAAGCGGGTCTTGTCCGGATCGACCAGCGAGCCCTTCTGCTGCACGTGGGAGCCCAGCACTTCGCGCAGCGCCTTGTGCATCAGGTGCGTGGCCGAGTGATTGCGGATGGTGCGCGCGCGCTTGGCCTGGTCCACCTGGGCATCGACCGTGTCGCCGACGCGCAGCGCGCCTTCGCGCAGCACGCCGTGGTGGCCGAAGACTTCGGCCTGGATCTTGAGCGTGTCCTCGACTTCGAACAGGCCGCCGGCCGCCTTGATCAGGCCGTGGTCGCCCACCTGGCCGCCGGACTCGGCGTAGAACGGGGTCGTGTCGAGCACGACGATGCCGGCCTGGCCGGCCTTGAGCTCGTCCACCTTCACGCCGTCGGCGTACAGCGCCAGCACGTGGGTGTTGTGTACCAGGGCCTCGTAGCCGACGAACTTGGTCTTCTCGCCCGCGTACTCGACGTTCGCGGCCATCTTGAACTTGCCGGCGGCGCGCGCGGTCTTCTTCTGCTGCTCCATCGCGGCGGCGAAGCCTTCCTCGTCCAGCTTCACGCCACGCTCGCGGCAGATGTCGGCCGTCAGGTCGAGCGGGAAGCCGTAGGTGTCGTACAGGGTGAAGGCGGTGCCGCCATCCAGGTTCTTCGGATCGACGGCCAGCTGCGCTTCCAGGATCTTCATGCCGTTTTCCAGGGTCTCGCCGAAGCGCTCCTCCTCGGCCTTGAGCACCTGGGCCACGCGGTCCTTCGCCTCGGCCAGTTCCGGGTAGGCCGTGCCCATCTCGGCGTTCAGGTCCTCGACCAGCTTGTGGAAGAACGGACGGGTCTGGCCCAGCTTGTGGCCGTGGCGCAGCGCGCGGCGGATGATGCGGCGCAGGACGTAGCCGTGGCCTTCGCTGCTCGGGATGATGCCGTCGACGATCATGAACGAGGCGGCGCGGATGTGGTCGGCGATGACCTTGAGCGAGTTGTTGCCCAGGTCGGTGGCGCCGGTCTCGCGCGCGGCGGCGCGGATCAGGCTCTGGAACAGGTCGATCTCGTAGTTGCTGTGCACGTGCTGCAGCACGGCCGCCAGGCGCTCCATGCCCATGCCGGTGTCGATCGACGGCTTGGGCAGCGGCGTCAGGACGCCGGCCGCGTCGCGGTTGAACTGCATGAACACCAGGTTCCAGACTTCGATGAAGCGGTCGCCGTCTTCCTCGGCCGAACCCGGAGGGCCGCCCCAGATTTCGGGACCGTGGTCGTAGAAGATCTCGGTGCACGGGCCGCAGGGGCCGGTGTCGGCCATCTGCCAGAAGTTGTCCGACGCGTAGCGCGCACCCTTGTTGTCGCCGATGCGGACGATGCGCTCCTTGGGCACGCCGATCTCGTTGGCCCAGATGTCGTAGGCCTCGTCGTCCTCGAAGTACACGGTCACGGTCAGCTTCTCGGCCGGCAGCATGTAGACGGTGGTCAGCAGTTCCCAGGCGAACTGGATCGCGTCGCGCTTGAAGTAGTCGCCGAAGCTGAAGTTGCCCAGCATTTCGAAGAAGGTGTGGTGGCGCGCGGTGTAGCCGACGTTTTCCAGGTCGTTGTGCTTGCCGCCGGCGCGCACGCAGCGCTGCACCGTGGTGGCGCGCTTGTAGGGGCGCGAATCGAGGCCCAGGAACACGTCCTTGAACTGCACCATCCCGCTGTTGGTCAACAACATGGTCGGATCGTTGCCCGGTACCAGCGGGCTGGAACGGACGATCGTGTGGCCTTTGGACTCAAAGAACTTGAGGAATTTCTCGCGAATTTCGGATGATTTCATGTTGTAAGGGCGGAAGATGGGAGCAGCTATATATAAAGAAACGATTATAGCGTAGCTGTAAAGGGGTTTAGTGGGCGGCCAAGCGATTACGCAACGGCGAAATCTGGACCGATCAGGTCGATGCGGTCGGTGCAGAACCCGTCCACGCCCCAGTCCAGCAACTCGCGGGCGCGCTGGGGCTCGTTGACGGTATAGCAAAACAGCCCGAAACCGGCCGCTTTCACCGCCCCCGCCGCCGCCTGGTCCAGGTGTTTGTGGTTCAGGTGCAGCGCCACCGCGCCCGCCGCGCCCGCCCGCTCCCGCCAGCCGGGAACCAGCTCGCGCATCAGGAGCGCGCGCGGCACCTGGGGCGCGGCGTCGCGCGCCGCCTCCAGCGCCGCCTGGCTGAACGAGGACAATAGCGGCACCCTGGCCAGCGCGCCGGCGGCGATATCCTCGGCGAACAGGGCCGCGACGATGCGCGCCACCACGCCGCCGGTCCGCGCCTCGAAACCCGGCGCCGGCTTGATCTCGGCGTTCATCCACACGCCGTGCGCCTTGCAGAAACCGGCGTACTCGACGAACAGGGGCACGGGCTCGCCGGCGAAGGCGCGCCCGAACCAGCGGCCCGCGTCCATCGCCGCCAGTTCGCGCGCGTCGTAGTCGAACACGTTGCCGCTGCCCGACACGGTGCGGCCCAGGAAGGGATCGTGCAGCAGCACGGGCACGCCGTCGCGCGCGAGCATCACGTCGAACTCGACCGCCCGGAAGCCGTGCTCCATGCCGCAGCGCAGCCCGGCCAGGGTGTTCTCTGGTGCGAGACTGCCGCCGCCGCGGTGCGCCAGGATGCGCGGGTAGATCCACATTGCGGAACTCCTTGTCGGGAATCAGGCGTTTGCGCCGAACTGGTGGCCGAAGTACAGGAACAGCCCGATATTGAGCGCGACCGTCAGCTGGAACTTCCACTGGAACGACGTCTTGCTGGTCTTGTGGCGCAGCCATTGTTGCGCCAGCACCCCGCCCGGCCAGCCGCCGATCGCGCCAAGCAGCAGGAGCGTCGCCTCGGGCGTGCGCCAGGCGCCGCTGCGCGAGGCCGACTTGTCCACCGCGTAGGCGACGAAGCAGCTCAGGCTGGCGACGGCGTATCCCGCCGCGACGAGGAGCGGAAGCTGCCAGAGCCAGGCTGCCAGCAGGTACAGCACCACGAACACGTAAATGGAAAGATAGGGCATCCGGCCAGCTTAATGGGGCGCTCCCCCGCTGTCCAGCCAGCAATGAACCGCATGGTTTTTCCCGCCTGCGTTCGTCATCGAACGGAAGCCGCCGGGGCCGGACGCATACGCTCGATCTTCGACGTCAAAGCGGGAGAACGACATGTCCTTAGATCTCGGAAACATGCTACAGCAATACCTTGGCGGCAACCAGCAGGCGGATACCCGCCGCACCGCCGAGGACTACGACCGCGCCACCCAGGCCGCGCCGCGCGAGGCCGTGGCCGAGGGCGTCACGGGTGCCTTCCGTTCCGACCAGACCCCTCCCTTCCCCCAGATGATCAGCCAGATGTTCGGGCAGAGCGATCCGAACCAGCGCGCCGGCATGCTCAACCAGTTGCTGGCCAGCGTAGGCCCGCACCTGCTGTCGGGACTGGCGGGTGGATCGCTGGGCAATCTGCTCGGCGGTGGACAGCAGCCGGCACGGGTGACGCCCGAGCAGGCCTCGCAGGTCTCGCCGGACGAGGTGCAGCAACTGGCCGAGCGGGCCGAACGGGAGAACCCTGGCATCATCGACCGAATGGGCGACTTCTACGCCGACCATCCGGGCCTGGTGAAGGCCATTGGCGGGGCCGCGCTATCGGTCGCGCTCAGCCACATGGCACAAGGCGCCCGGCGCCATTGATCCACTTCACCCCGAGGACAACATGGGCATTCTGAGCAATATTTTCAGCAAGATCTTCCCCTCGAAGGCCACGCCGCGCCAGCCCGGACAGGCTCCGGTCGGGCAGGCCCCTGCCGCCTCCACCAGTGGCCAGCAGAATGTGCCGCCACCGCCGGTCCGCCAGGCGCAGCAGGCGCCTGCCCAGGGCCAGCCCCAGACGCAGCAGCAAGCCCAGCAGCAAACCGGGGTGACGACCGCCGCCACCGGTCCCGCCTCCACCCTGCACCAGCAGGTGGACGTGGAAGAGATCCTGAACGAGATGGAGAAGGCATCCGGCCAGGACCTGAACTGGCGCACCTCGATCGTGGACTTGCTCAAACTGCTGGGGATCGACAGCAGCCTGCAGGCGCGCAAGGAGCTGGCCGCCGAACTCGACTACCAGGGCGACACGGGCGACTCGGCCACGATGAACGTGTGGCTGCACAAGCAGGTGATGAACAAGCTCGCAGCCAACGGGGGCAAGGTGCCGGCCGACCTGCTGGACTGATCAATCGGCCAGCGCCGCATTGGCCGTCGTGCCGCAGGAGAAGCAAAAGCGCGCGAAGGCGTTCTTGCGCACGCTGCAGCAGCCGCAGCGGTCGAACAGGCCAATGCCGCAGTGCGGGCAGAAGTCCAGGGACGCATCCTTCAGGTCGACGGGACGCTCGCACCCTGGGCAGGCCCCGTTGCCCAGCTGGCCCATGACCTTGTCGTAGCGCAGGCTCTGGCGCCGCTGCGCGTCGGGCAAGGCCTCGGCCGCCCGCTGGCGGTCGAGGTAGCGCTGCAGGGACAGGATCGCGTAGCGTCCGACGACGACGGTGACGAGGATGCCCACCGCGTAGCGGACGTAGCCCCCGTAGCTGGGCAGGTAGGGGACGAGTTCGAAGAAGAACGCGAACAGGGCGAAGATGATGAAGCCCCAGGCGAATGGCCAGTAGCGGCTGTGGCGCTTGCGCGCGTAGAGCCAGCCGGCCACGAGCAGGAGCGGCAGGGTCAGCGCCAGGCGGTACAGGAATACCCGCAGCTCGCGCATGGCTTCCGCCTGCCGGGCGGCCTCGAAGGCGGGCGCCTCCAGCGCGGCGCGGCGCCGTTCGACCTGCTCCGCGGCCTGTTCCGCGTCGAGCAGGCGCTGCTGCTCCGCCTGCACCGCCGCCAGCGCCCCGCGTTCGGCCTCCTTGAGCGTGTCGAGCGCGGCCGTGCGGCGCACCAGCTCGGCATCCTGGCTGGGGCGGTCGGTCGCCTGGCGCGTGGCCAGCCAGTTGTTGAAGGTTTCGCTCGCGGCGCGCGTGTTCGATTGCGCCACATCATGCTTGAGCTTGGCCTGCTCCAGCCGGTCGGCCGCCGCCTGCCGCTGCTCGTCCGCCTGCCGCGCGGCTGCCTGTACCGCCTCCGCCTGGGCGGGATCGATGAACTGCGCGAGCGTGATCTCCGCCTCGGCTCGGTTCAGGTTCTGGACGATCTTCCCGCCCAATCCGATCAGGAACCAGGCGAACGCGAATGCGACCAGCCACAAGGCCCGCTGCATCCATTTCTCGGTCAAGCGCAAACCACGACTCATGATGCTCCCCCTCAAGTTGATAACGACAGGGGGCAGCTTGCCATGGCACCAGGGCCACTGCCACCGTCCGCATCAAGGGAGGCGCGGCGCGATGCCGCCGGTATCGCTTTTCGATACGTCCGCGATCTCACATGTGGCACCGGTCGTTGCGGCGCACTGACCTGTCGTTCCCGCGAAAGCGGGAACCTATAGGCCGGCACCGAAGTTGCTCCTTCACGACCTAGAGGACGAAACAACAAGCAGAACCTGATTCTGTGCCTCAGCATGGGTTCCCGCGTGCGCGGGAACGACAGGCCGTGTGCTGGAATGGCCGAAGTCGCGCAGCCGGGGAATTAGAAGTAGGACAAGCCCAGCGCGCGCCTTACCTCGTCGGTGGTGGCGGCCGCGACCTCGCGCGCCCGGCGCGTGCCCTCCTTGAGCACGTCCATCACATGGCCCTTGTCCTGGGCCAACTCCTCGCGCCGGGCGCGGATCGGGGCCAGCAATTCCTGCAGGATGCCCTCCAGCCGCTTCTTGACCACGCTGTCGCCCAACCCGCCGCGCACGTAGTGCTCCTTCATCGCCGCCAGTCCCTCCCGGTCCGGGTCGAAGGCGTCGAGATAAATGAAGGCGACGTTCCCCTCCAGGTGACCGGGGTCCTGCACCCGCAGGTGCAGCGGATCGGTGTAGACCATCTTCACCGCCGCGCGGATCTCGTCGGCGCTGGCGCCCAGGTTGATGGTATTGCCCAGCGACTTGCTCATCTTGGCCTTGCCATCGATGCCCGGCAGGCGGCCGACTTCCGGCACCAGCGCGCGCGCCTCGACCAGGATGTCGCGCCCGGCGATGCGGTTGAAGCGCCGCACGATCTCGTTGCACTGCTCGATCATCGGGATCTGGTCTTCGCCCACAGGCACCAGGCTGGCCTTGAAGGCGCTGATATCGGAGGCCTGGCTGGCCGGATAGGTCAGGAAGCCGGCCGGGATGTCGCGCTCGAAGCCGCGCAGGCGGATTTCCTCCTTGACCGTCGGGTTGCGCTCGAGACGCGCGACCGTCACCAGGTTCAGGTAGTAGAAGGTCAGCTCGGCCAGCTCCGGAATCTGCGACTGGATCAGGATGGTGGAGCGCGCCGGGTCGATACCTGCCGCAAGGTAATCGAGCGCCACCTCGACCACGTTCCGGTGTACCTTTCCGATGTCATCCATGTTGTCCGTCAACGCCTGGGCGTCGGCGATCATCACGAACTGGCGGTACTGGTCCTGGTAGGCGACCCGGTTGCGCAGGCTGCCCACGAAGTGGCCAAGGTGCAGGGGACCGGTCGGGCGGTCGCCGGTCAGGATGACAGGCGCGGGAGCGGAAGCGGTTTGCAAATCCATCGGGTTTCCTTATCTGTGCCCCGATCGTCGCCGCGCCAAACAAAACGCCACCCGAGAATCGAGGCGGCGTTATTGAAAAATTCACATCATGTCCAGTGGCCGCGCTCGGTTAGCGGCGCCACCAGGCAAGAAGGAGTGAATGTGGGTTCAGAAAGTCCATGGGCGGCATGGTTGCAGGTTGATGGTTCGCTGTCAACACCCTCGCGCAGCCTGCCGCCGCGGCCATTGCCCTCCCCCCAGCGAAAACTCTGCCCGCCGGGGAAAGGCATGTCTTTTCTGTTGCAATAATTCTAATAAGTGGTGAAATCGATGAACAAGAAAACGAGCTCGAACAGCCAATCCCGCCCACTGGAACTGTGGGGCGGCCTCGAATGCACCGTCAACCGCGTGCGCGACGAATACTTCAGCCAGCTCGACAGGAACGGACATGCCGCCCGTGCCTGCGACATCGACCGCTTCGCCTCCCTCGGCATCCGCGCGATCCGCTATCCCGTGCTGTGGGAACGCACCGCCCCCGACGGGCTGGAACAGGCCGACTGGTCCTGGCCGGACGAACGGTTGCCGGCGCTGCGCGCGGCCGGGGTGACGCCGATCGCCGGCCTGATCCATCACGGCAGCGGCCCGCGCGACACCAGCCTGGTGTCGCCCTGCTTCGCCGAACGGCTGGCCGAGTACGCCGGAGCGGTCGCGGCGCGTTATCCCTGGCTGGAGTACTACACCCCGGTCAACGAGCCCTGCACCACGGCCCGCTTCGCCGGCCTGTACGGGGTCTGGTACCCGCACGGACGCGATGACCGCAGCTTCGTGCAGGCGCTGCTGAACCAGTGCCGCGCGGTCGTGCTGTCGATGCGCGCGATCCGCAAGGTCAATCCTCAGGCCAAACTGGTCCAGACCGACGACCTGGGCAAGACCTACAGCACCCCCGAGATGGCGCACGTGGCCGAGTTCTACAACGAACGGCGCTGGCTCGCATGGGACCTGCTGTGCGGCATGGTGGACCGCGACCACGCGCTGTGGGACTACCTGGCCGGCACCGGCATCGACGAGGCCGAACTGCTCTGGTTCCGCGACAACCCCTGCCCGCCCGACCTCATCGGCGTGAACTACTACGTGACCAGCGAGCGCTGGCTCGACCACCGCCCCGACCGCTATCCCGCTCACCACCGCGGCATGGCCGACGGCATCGCCTGCGCCGACATCGAGGCCTCGCGCGTGCTGGCGACCCCGACCGCCGGCATCGCCCCGCTGCTGACGGAGATCTGGGAGCGCTACCATATTCCGCTGGCGGTGACCGAGGCGCACATCGATGCCAACCGCGAAGACCAGCTGCGCTGGCTGCTCGAGATCTGGGAGGCCGCCCAGCATGCGCGCAGCAACGGGGCGGACGTGCGCGCGGTCACGGTCTGGTCCCTGCTCGGCTCCTTCGACTGGAACTGCCTGGTCACCGCCTGCAAGGGCTACTACGAGCCGGGCCCGTTCGACGTGCGCGCGCCGCGCCCGCGTCCGACCGCGCTGGCGGGGATGATGCGCGAACTCGCGCAGGCCCGGACCCCGTCCCACCCCGTGCTGCGCGGGCAGGGTTGGTGGCGCCGCCCCGGCCGCTTCCTGTGCCAGCCGGTGGCGACCCCGGCCGCCCTGACCTCGATCGTGGCCGACGGCAGATCGGTGGTCGGCACCAGCGCCGCGCCCATCCTGATCCTGGGCGCGAGCGGTACGCTGGGGCGCGCCTTCGCGCGCCTGTGCCAGAAGCGCAGCCTGGCCTACCGCCTACTGTCGCGCAGCGACATGGACATCGCCGACCCGGACTCGGTCGAGCGCGCGCTCGAACGATACCGTCCCTGGGCGGTCATCAATACCTGCGGCTATGTGCGCGTGGACGAGGCCGAGGGCGACGCCGAGCGCTGCTTCCGCGAGAACACCCTGGGCCCGACCGTCCTGGCCGCCGCCTGCGCCCGCCACGGCGTGCACCTGACCACGTTCTCAAGCGACCTCGTGTTCGACGGCAAACTCGAGCGCCCGTACGTCGAATCGGACCCGGTGGCGCCGCTCAACGTGTACGGGCGCAGCAAGGCCGAGGCCGAAGCGGCGGTGCTCGACAGGCACCCGGGCGCCCTGGTGGTGCGCACCAGCGCCTTCTTCGGCCCCTGGGATCCCCACAATTTCGTCACGCTCGCGCTGGATGCGCTGGCACGCGGCGAGCGCTTCACCGCGGCCAGCGACCTGACCGTCTCGCCCACCTATGTGCCCGACCTGGTGCATGCCTGCCTGGACCTGGCGGTGGACCGCGAGGCGGGCATCTGGCACCTGTGCAACGGCACGGCGGTCACCTGGGCCGAACTGGCGCGCATGGCGGCCGGGCGCGCCGGTGTGGACGCGCGCGGCCTCGTGGCGCAACCGGGCAGCGCATGCGACCACGCCGCGCCGCGGCCGCGCTACACCGTCATGCACAGCGAACGCGCGCTGCTGCTGCCGACCCTGGACGACGCGCTGGGGCGCTATCTCGAACTGCGCGGCAGGGACGATCCGGAGTACGAGGCGCTGGTGAAGGCCGCCGACACACGCCAGCCGGTGGCGGGCGGGCACCGGCAACAGGAAGCCACCTCGCCGGAGGCCCTGCGCGCGAACGACCTGTGAAATGCGCTGTCTTCCGGCGGCCGGAGGCCGCCGGACTCCTTGGCTGACGGATAAGCGCCGACTCGGGAAATCGATGAGGCGGCTGGCGCTCGTTATAGAATATGCGACGCCAGCAACTTTCCTCCAAGGTTCCTCCCCGTGCAAGAGCAACACGCCTTCCCTTTTCTCCGGGAAATCCTCCTGTTCCTGATCCTCTCGGGCATCCTCATTCCCACCTTGCAGCGCCTGCGCATCAACCAGGTACTCGGCTTCCTGGCGGTCGGTGCCCTGCTCGGCCCCTTCGGCCTGGGCCTGTTCGCCACCGACCTGCCCTGGCTGGGCTACCTGACCTTCCCCAGCGGACACGGGGTGTCGATGCTGGCCGAGGTGGGCGTACTGTTCCTGATGTTCATGATCGGCCTGGAACTGTCGGCTGCGCGCCTGTGGGCGATGCGGCGCTGGGTGTTCGGCGCCGGCACCGTCCAGGTGCTGGCCAGCGCCGTCCTGATCGGCGGCGCGGTCTACCTGATCGGCCAGCCCCTGCAGGTCGCCTTCATCCTCGGCCTGGTGCTGTCCTTGTCCTCGACCGCCGTGGTGATGCAGTTGATGAGCGAACAACGCAGCACCGGCACGCCGCTCGGCCAGGCCGCGTTCTCCGTGCTGATGCTGCAGGATCTGGCGGTGGTGCCGATCCTGATCCTGATCGGCGCGCTCGGAGGCGGCGGCGAGCAGGGCGTGTTCATGCTCGCGCTCGTGGCGATGGCCAAGGCGGCGGTCGCGATCGCGCTGATCTACCTGATCGGCGGGCGCGTCATCCATCCCCTTTTCCGCGCCTTCGCGCACCAGCGCCAGCCGGACGTCTTCATGGCGCTGATCCTGCTGTCCACCTTCGGCATCGCGGGACTGTCGGCCGCCGCCGGCCTGTCGATGGCGCTCGGCGCCCTGATCGCCGGCCTGCTGCTGGCCGAGACCGAGTTCAAGCACGAGGTCGAACTGATGATCGAGCCCTTCAAGGGCTTGTTGATGGGCCTGTTCTTCATGACGGTCGGGATGACGATCGACACCCGCCAGATCATCGAGTCCCCGTTGTGGCTGGCCGCCGCCGTCGGCGGCCTGATGGTGCTCAAGGCCCTCGTCGTCATCGTCGTGTTTCGACTCGGCAAACTGTCCTGGGCGCGCTCGGTCGAGGGTGGCCTGCTGCTCGGCCAAGGTGGCGAATTCGCCTTCATCGTGATCGGCTACGCCATGACCTCGCGCCTGCTCGACCCGGCATTGGGCGCACTGGTGATGCTGGCGGTGAGCCTGTCGCTGTTCCTGACACCGATGCTGGCGCGCCTTGGACGCAGCATCGGCGAACGCTACGAGCGACAGGACGAGAGCACCGGTGCCGAACCGGACGAGAAGGTGCTGGAGTCGGCGCGCGGGCGCGTCATCATCGCCGGTTACGGCCGGGTGGGACAGCAACTGGGCAAGCTGCTCGACCTGCAGCGCATCCCCTTCATCGCCTTCGAGACCGATGCCAAACTGGTGTCCGCCCTGCACAAGGCCGGTGCGCCGGTGTACTTCGGCAACGCCTCCCGCCCGGAACTGCTGTGCCGGGTGCACGCCGAGGAAGCGCCGCTGATCGTGCTGACGATGGACCACCCGGCCGCCGCCCTGCAGGCGGTGGGCGGCATCCGCCGCGAGTTCCCCCACGTTCCCCTGTTCGTGCGCTCGCGCGACGAGAAGCACGCGCGTGCGCTCAAGGCGGCGGGCGCGACCATCGTGGTGCCCGAGACGCTCGAAGCCAGCCTGCAGCTGTCCGCTTTCGTGCTCGAAGCGATGGGGCTGGACGAGCGCCAGGTGGACCGGATCGTCGATCACGAGCGCAGCGTCTTCGCCTGCCAGCTCGACGGCGAAGCCAAGGCCAGGGCCGCGTCCTGAATGCGACGGCGCGGCTGACGCCCGGCTATAATCCGGCTCGTCCAAGTTGATCAGGAAACAAGCAAGATGACCGCAACCTCGAACGCTTCCCTGCCCCGCGCGCTGGGCCACATCCGCGTGCTCGACCTGTCGCGCGTGCTGGCCGGCCCCTGGTGCTCGCAGAACCTGGCCGATCTCGGCGCCGACGTGATCAAGATCGAACGCCCCGGCTGCGGCGACGACACCCGCGCCTGGGGGCCGCCGTATGCCAAGGACGAGGCCGGAAACGACACGAGCGAGGCCGCCTACTACCTGTCCGCCAACCGCGGAAAGCGCTCGGTCACGGTCGACATCGCCAGCCCCGGCGGCCAGGCCCTGGTGCGCGAACTGGCGCGCCACGCGGACGTCGTGCTGGAGAACTTCAAGGTCGGCCAGCTCAAGCGTTACGGCCTGGACTACGAGTCGCTCAAGGCACTCAAGCCCGATCTCGTGTACTGCTCGATCACCGGCTTCGGCCAGGACGGTCCCTACGCGCACCGCGCCGGTTACGACTTCCTGATCCAGGGCATGGGCGGGCTGATGTCGGTCACCGGCGAACGGGACGACCTGCCGGGCGGCGGGCCGCAAAAGGCGGGCGTGGCGCTGACCGACCTGATGACGGGCATGTACGCGACGGTGGCGGTGCTGGCCGCGCTCACCCACCGCGACCGGACCGGCGAGGGCCAGTACATCGACATGGCCCTGCTCGACACCCAGGTGGCGATGCTGGCCAACATGGGCAGCAACTACCTCAACAGCGGCAAGCCGCCCAAGCGCTGGGGCAACGCGCACGCCAACATCGTGCCCTACCAGACCTTCGCCTGCGCCGACGGCCACATCATCGTCGCCACCGGCAACGACGGGCAGTACCAGAAATTCGTCGAGGCGGGTGGACGGCCGGAACTGGCGCGCGACCCGCGCTTCGCCACCAATCCGCTGCGGGTGCGCAACCGCGACACCCTGGTGCCGATCCTGGCCGAGATGGTCAAGACCCGGGCGCGCGACGAATGGATCGCCCAACTCGAGGCGGTCGGCGTGCCTTGCGGGCCGATCAACGATATCGGCGAGGTCTTCGCCAACCCGCAGGTGCGCGCGCGCGAAGTCGCGCTGGAACTGCCGCATCCGAGCGCCGGCAAGGTCAGGCTGGTGCGCAGTCCGATCAAGATGTCGGCCACGCCGGCCACCAGCGACAAGGCCCCGCCCTTGCTCGGCCAGCACACCGACGAGGTGCTGCGCGACGTGCTGGGCAAGAGCGAGGGGGAAATCGCCGCCCTGCGCGAGCAGGGCGTGGTGTAGAAAGAACCCGCGAAAGCGGGAAGTGCCGTTCAGTCAAGCGGGTTTCGTTCTTTTCGTTAGCGTCAAAGCGTCGTTCCCGCGTAGGCGGGAACCCAGTTTTTTCGACGTTCCGGTAACGCGAGCAAAAATTGGATTCCCGCTTTCGCGGGAACGACGTGCTCAGTGTAACGAATCGAACGGAAATACCGCGGTAGCGCAAAATGGACGAGAAGCGCGAACCGCTCGAGTGCACCGTCCCGCTTAATGCAACTTGTGCTTAAAGTCCGACAATTCCGCGTGGACGCGGGTGGCAAGGGTTTCAAGATGCGCCGGCATGTGCGACGCGTTGCGCGACACCCGCTTGAGCTCGTCACCGAGCTCCTCGAGGCTGTCGACGCACTCGACGATGCGGCTTTCGTCGTTCGACTGGATCACGCTGCTGGCCTGCTTCGACTCGCGTGACAGTTTTTCTATGCAGTCACGCAATTCCTCCGGCGCGTCCTGCGAGTTGCGGCAGGCCTGCTCGGCCTCGCCGATGGTTTGTTGCAGATGGTTGAAACGTTGCTGGATTTCGCTCTGCTGTAACATGCTTACCTCCCAGTTCCGGCGAGGCCGGCCGGACCGCCGGCGCCGCCAAGGTTGCCAAAACGGCCGGGAAGGCGCCATTCCTGGCGCGGCGGTTCGCCGCCACCCGCATCCCGGCTTTACGGGTACTCGGCCTCGATCTCCGAACCGGCGTAGTTCTCCAGCTCGGCGAACAGTTGCTTCATCGGGGCCCTGGTATGTATATTCCTGAGCAAGGTGCAGCTGTCCCGGTAGGTGTCGATGCGCGCCGCGACCACCTCCCTGTGCTCGGGCGGGACGCGCGCCAGCAGCGCGGCCCAGCCGGCCTCGTAGTCCGGCTTGTTCTTGCGTACCGCGGCCACGAAACGCTCGAATTCCTTCTGCCCGGCGCGCGCGACGATCCGTCCGCCGCCCTCCACCGCGAAGATCACCGCCAGCGCGATCACGCCTTCGGCGTTCAGGTCGGTATCGCTGACCGGCCCCTCGTCGTTGTGACGGCGCAGCCACTGCGCCGCACGCACGATCGCCTGCACCTGGCGGCGCTGCTCCAACTGGCCCAGGTAGCGCTCGTAGCCGGTCCAGCTCTCCCCCGGATCGGCCGTGCAGATGTCCACGAACAGTTCCTTCAGGCGCCGCTGCGCGTACACCGGGTCGTTGTCGTATTCGCCGACCAGGCTGTCCTCGGGCAGCGCCGCCAGCTCGCGGATCAGACGGAAACCGGCCTGGAACACATACTCCGCGCCCTCCCCGACCAGGATGTCGAGCGCGGCGTCGTCGCTCTCCTCGCCGGCCAGGTGCTCCAGGCCCAGCGAGACCCCGCCCACGGTCAGCAACTGCGCGCGGCCGATGCCCTCGGCCGTGCGGTCGTTGGTGAATTTCTCGGCCACCATGGCGGTGATGCCCGCCAGCTCGTCGGCCAGCACCACGGCCTCGTCCGGGCTGGCCAGCTCGGGCAGGAGCCGGATCGCGCGCACCAGGCGCGGCAGTTTCTCGATGACGATCGCAGGCAGCATCGTTCCTGGCGCCCCGCTCACGAGAAGATGTCCGAGCCCATGCTCTTGCGCGCGCCGCGCCTTGGCATGCTGCGCACAGAGGGCACCTGCTTGCGCAGGCGGTACAGCAGCTCGCGCGTGGAGCGCTGCAACACTTCCGACTCCTCGTCCGGGTCGTCCGGCAACTCGGCGTCGGCCAGGTCGGCGCTGTGGCGGAACTCGGGGAACAGTTCGATCAGCGAACGCTCCCAGCCGTCCTCGCTGGCCTTGGCCAGTTCGATCGCCAGCGGCACGATGTCGCTGTCGGACGTGGTCTGCCCGGTCACGTAAGGTCCCTTGGCGATGATCTCGCCGGCCACCTCCAGGATCTCGCGCGGGGCGAGCGACCACAGGATCGCGAACACGGTGGCGCCGTGGTCGGTCGCCGAAGCCTCGGCCAGCAGCTCGCGCCGGCGCTCTTCGTCGTCGCCGGCGAAGACGATGCCGTGCACATGGTTGAACAGGCTCTCGGCGATGCGCTCGGGATCGTCCTCGATCATGTTGTCGGGCCAGGTGGCGGCGATGTAGGCCAGCGAGTCGGCCCACGCCTTGGCCGGCACCAGCAGGGTCGCCAGCGAGGTCTTGGCACCGTCGTAGCCGGCCAGGTGCAGGGCCGTCACCTGCGGCGGCAGGGTCGAGAGCACCTCGGTCACCGCGTAGTCGCCGTGCTCGTCGGCCGCCTGCGAGAACGCCTCCTCGGCGTGCTCCAGCGATCCGGCCAGCACCAGTTCGCTGACCTGCCTGGTCAGCGCCGGGAGATTCGCCTTGTCGCTCATTGCCGCTCCCCTCCATCCTGGTCGAACAGCTGCGTGAAGTCGTCGGAGGCCACGCTGTCCTCCATCTCGTCCTCGTCGCCGCCCTCCTCGTCGCGGGCGAGCTGGTCGAGCGACTGGTCGTCGTCGTCCCAGCGTCCCTGGTTCTTGTACAGGAAAGCGGTGATGATGGCCTGGCGCGCCAGCTCGGGATGCTGTTCGGTCATCGCGCGGTACATGGCCGCGCCGTCCTCGCCTTCGCACTCGGCCATCGCGAACACGCGTGCCGGGTCGCCGTCCTCGTAGTCGGCGGCTTCGCGCATCAGGCCCTTCGGGTCCTTGAAGCGGATCTTGTCCACCAGCGCGAACGCCATCATGTTCACGTCGTCCAGCCCGTCGCCGCTGGCGTAGCCGGACACCAGGGCGCCGACCATCATGTCGTAGTTCTTGCGGTTGGGCGGGTCGCCCAGCGTGCCCTCGATCTGCCCCTCCAGTTCACGCGACTGGAAGGAAAACTCGGGATGTACTCTCTTCATTGTGTTGATCCTGTAAATGCATGGGTGCGGCCGTCAAGGCTGCAGCGCGACCCCGTTCAGGGCGAACAGCGAGCGCCACAACTCGAACGCCTCGGCCTCGGCATCGAGCACGATGCGGTGGTTCACGCTCTGGTTGTATTCGGCGCGCCTGACCGGGTCCGACAGGACCTCGTAGGCCTTGGTCACCGCCTTGAAGCGCGCTTCGGCATCGGGCGCCTGGTTGCGGTCGGGGTGATAGCGCATCGCCAGCGAGCGATACACCTTCTTGATCTCGTCGTCGCTGGCATTCGGCGCGACGCCGAGGATCGCGTATAAATTTTCCACTGTAGAACTCTCCGGCGAACCGACAACACGGCAAAAAAGAGATTATCCTATAGAAAACGCCAACTTGACAGCGGCCGGGCCACGCGCCAGGCCCGTAGCGGGGCCTTTCGCGCCGGGCGGACAGCCAGTATGCGCCCGTGCGGAAGGCGTCCACCGTGCGCTTGACCACATACGCGGGACCCTGGAGGGACCGTGTACGGTAAAATGCCCCCAACTTACCCATCCAAACGACTTTTCATGAGCAACGACAAGAACAACGGGGCGCCGAACGCGCCGTCGTCCAATTTCCTGCGCGCCATCGTCGAACACGACCTGGCGGCCGGCACCCACAAGCGCGACGGCATGCCGTCCGTGATCACCCGTTTCCCGCCGGAGCCGAACGGCTACCTGCACATCGGCCACGCCAAGTCGATCTGCCTGAACTTCGGCCTGGCGCGCGACTACCAGGGCCGCTGCCACCTGCGTTTCGACGACACCAACCCGGAGAAGGAAGAGCAGGAATACGTCGACACCATCATGGACAGTGTGAAATGGCTCGGCTTTAACTGGGAGCAAGGCGGCCAGGAATACCTGCACTACGCCAGCGACTATTTCGACAAGCTCTACGAGATGGCCGAGTACCTGATCAAGACCGGCAAGGCCTACGTCGACAGCCAGAGCGCGGAGGAAATGGCGAAGAACCGCGGCAACTTCGGTACGCCGGGCGTCAACTCGCCCTACCGCGACCGCCCGGCCGCGGAGTCGTTGGCGATCTTCCGAGACATGAAGGCGGGCAAGTACAAGGACGGCGAACACATCCTGCGCGCCAGGATGAGCGAGGACGCGATGGCTTCGCCGAACATGACCAACCGCGACCCGGCCCTGTACCGGATCCGCCATGCGCACCACCACCGCACGGGCGACGACTGGTGCATCTATCCGATGTACGACTTCACCCACCCGATCTCGGACGCGCTGGAGAACATCACCCACTCGATCTGCACCCTGGAATTCCAGGACCACCGCCCGTTCTACGACTGGCTGGTCGACACCCTGGCCGAGGGCGGCTTCTTCCAGCGCCCGGTGCCGCGCCAGTACGAGATGGCGCGCCTGAACCTGACCTATGTGGTCACCAGCAAGCGCAAGCTGCGCCAACTGGTGGACGAAGGCATCGTCTCCGGCTGGGACGATCCGCGCATGCCAACCATCGTCGGCCTGCGCCGCCGCGGCTACACGCCGGAATCGATCCAGCTGTTCTGCGAGCGCATCGGCGTGTCCAAGGCCGATGGCTGGATCGACATGGGCACGCTGGAAGGCGCCCTGCGCGACGACCTCGATCCCAAGGCCCCGCGCGCGATCGCCGTGCTGCGCCCGCTCAAGGTCATCGTCGAGAACTTCCCCGAGGGCGGGTCGGTCGAATGCAGCGCGCCGGTGCATCCGCACCATCCGGATCTCGGCAAGCGCAGCTTCCCGTTCACGCGCGAGCTGTGGATCGAGGAAGAGGACTTCATGGAAACGCCGGCCAAGGGCTACTTCCGCTTCACGCCTCCCTCTGGCGACCAGCCGGGCAGCCGCGTGCGCCTGAAGTACGGCTTCGTGGCCGAGTGCACCGGCTTCGACAAGGACGAGAACGGCAAGGTGACGGCGGTGCGCGTCAAGTACTTCGAGGATTCGAAGTCGGGCACGCCCGGCGCGGACAACTACAAGGTCAAGGGCAACATCACCTGGGTCAGCGCCGAGCACGCGCTGCAAGCCGAGGTGCGCCTCTACGACCGCCTGTTCACCGAGGCCCAGCCCGATGCCGGCGGCAAGGACTTCCGCGAGGCGCTCAACCCGAACGCGCTCGAGACGGTGATGGCCTACCTCGAACCGGGCCTGGCCTCGGCCGCGCCGGACGCGCGCTTCCAGTTCGAGCGCCACGGCTACTTCGTGGCCGACCGCGTCGACTCCGCTCCCGGCAAGCCGGTGTTCAACCGGGTCACCACCCTCAAGGATAGCTGGGGCGGCAAGTAAGTTCCCCCGCCCCCGCCACAGCCCGCCCGGCCCGCGCCGCGCGGGCTTTTTCTTGTCCGCGACCACATTCCGGCGCCGCCCGCCCCTATCAAAGTTGATAGGTAACAAGTTTGTAACTTTAGGTAATTCTGTTTCCGCGCTTCATTACTGATTCTCCCACGCTGGTACGCCGATCGAGGTGAAAAATGGGTAGTGTGCAACGCGAAACCAAGCAGAACGCCTCCTTGCGGGCGGCGACCCTCACCGGACTGGCACTGTCGCTCACGGTCGGCGGCGCGCTGTACTTCGTGACGTCGGTGATCATCGCCAAAGACGCCGAGCGGCGCTTCGACAACATGACACGCAATGTCCAGGCCATCCTGAACAGCCGCGTCAAGAGCTATGCCGACGTGCTGCGCGGCACCGCCGGGCTGTTCCTGGCCACGGGCGACCCCTCGCCCGAGCAGTTCCACCGCTACGTCGCCGGCCTGAACCTCGAGACCGAGTTCCCGGGCATTGAAACGGTCAACTTCGCGCGCCATTTCACGGACGCCGAGCGTCCCGCTTTCGAAACCTTCATGCGCCAGCACGTGCACAGTCGGTTGGGGGGCTATCCAAGCTTCCGCATCCAGCCCGCGGGCCGGCGGCCGGAATACACGGTACTGACCTACATCGAGCCGATCAACGCCGGGGGCCAGCACTTCGGCAAGGACCTGCAGGCGCTGCCGAGCGTGGCCCTGGCACTGGCCCACTCGCGCGACACCGGGATTGCATCGACCTCGGGCACGCGGGTGCGCCTGCGCTCGAGCGCCAGCGGCCTGGGCATGCGCCTGCCCGTCTACCGCCCCGGCATGCCGTTGCGCACGCAGGATGAGCGGCGCCGCGCCTACGTCGGCTCGGTCGGCATCGGATTTGGAGTGGACCGATTGGTGCAAGGCGTGCTCGAGGGGCTGCCCGTGCGCTCGATGCGCCTGATCGTCTCGGGGATGAGCCCGCACGAGCAGCCCGGCGGACCGCCGGGCGAATACCGGCGCACGGTCTTCTTCGACAACCTCGACACGCTGCCCGCGTCCAGGAGCGGCGCGTGGCCCCTACTGTCGGCGACACTGCCGGTCGGCATCGACCAGCGAGGCTGGCTGGCCGAGTTCAGCATCGCGCGAGCCGACCTGCATTCGCAGTTGGACCTTTTCTTGCCGTGGCTGGCGATGCTGGCCGGCGGCGTGAGCACCGGACTGCTGTTCGCCCTGTTCCACACGCTGACTTCATCGCGCGCGCGCGCCCTCGAATTCGCCGAGGACATGACGCGGGAGCTGCGCTCGAGCGAGGCGAAGCTGCAGCAATCGAACGAGCACCTGAGGATGCTCGCCGCGCACGCCGAGAACATCAAGGAGGGCGAGCGCAAGCGCATCGCGCGGGAGATCCACGACGACCTGGGACAGAACCTGCTCGCCCTGCGCATCGAGGCCGACCTGCTCGCCTCGCGCACCGGGGCGCGCCATCCGCGACTGCACGCGCGCGCGCGCAGGACCTTGCAGCATATCGACGCCACCATCAAGAGCGTGCGCCAGATCATCAACGACCTGCGCCCCAACGTGCTCGACCTCGGTTTGAGCGCGGCCGTCGAATGGCAGGTCCGGGAGTTTCGCAGACGCACTGACATCGAGTGCGAGTTGACGGAGACGCCGCAGGACATGCAGGTCGGCGACAGCACCGCCACCGCGCTGTTCCGCATTCTGCAGGAATCCCTGACCAACGTGGTGCGGCACGCCCATGCGAGCCGGGTAAGGATCGAACTGCGTGCCGACGGCGACTGGATCACGATGGTGGTCGCCGACAATGGCGTCGGCATCCAGCATAGCGGGCGGAACAAGGCAGGCTCGTTCGGCCTGGTGGGTGTCGAGGAGCGCGTGAAGATGCTGGGCGGCATGTTCTACGTGAGCGGCACGCCCGGTGTCGGGACCCTGGTACGGGTCTCGATCCCGCTCGACGCCAGCGTCGGCCCGAAGGAAGCGCCGCCGGCGGTGTCCGCCGCGCTGCCCGAGACCATCTGAGCGCAGCCTTGGCCAGGCCGGCTGCAAGCACATTGACTCAACTCAACTTGATAAATATCAAGGTTTGCCGGCCACTTGTGCGCAAGAATCAGATTTCATGCTTGTAATCAATGACAACCCCTGAGACCCAAGGAGGAACCGGCGTCCATCACCAGTCCGCAAAGCCCAACAATAGCGAAGCAGTCATCAGTAACGCCAAAACAAAGGATAGAAAATTATGATCTCGAGCAATGACTTCAAGGCGATCGCCGAGCTGGACCTCGAACCGATCAAAGCAAAACTGATGCACAAGGAATCTGGCGAAGCCTGGTCGCCGGAGAAGGCCAACGCCGTCGAAACGCAATACAGGCGCTTCCTGTACCTGATGAAGATGTTCCCGACCGAGCAGACCGCGCCGCTGGTGGACGTGGACACCTTCTGGCACTACCACATCCTGGATACGATGAAGTATGCGCAGGACTGCGAGAAGGCCTTCGGCTACTTCCTGCATCACTACCCTTACCTGGGATTGGGCGAGCAGGACGATGTGCAAGTGCAGCAGCGCGCCGGCCAGCGCATGCAGGAACTGTACGAGCAGACCTTCGGCGAATCGTATGCGGAGGCGGCGAATGGCGCATGGTGCGGGCGCACCGTGGAGGGCGACGGCAGCGCCTGGTGCGGGCGCACGGTGGAGGCCTCGGCGAGCGCCTGGTGCGGGCGCACGGTGGAGCCGGCCAAGAGCGCCTGGTGTGGACGCACCGTCGAGGCGTCGGCGACGGCCTGGTGCGGGCGCACCGTGGAGCCGGCCAAGAGCGCCTGGTGCGGACGCACCGTCGAGGCGTCGGCGACGGCCTGGTGCGGGCGCACCGTGGAGCCGGCCAAGAGCGCCTGGTGCGGACGCACCGTGGAGCCGGCCAAGGCCGCCTGGTGCGGACGCACCGTGGAGCCGGCCAAGAGCGCCTGGTGCGGACGCACCGTGGAGCCGGCCAAGGCCGCCTGGTGCGGACGCACGGTGGAACCGGCCAAGACCGCCTGGTGTGGACGCACCGTGGAACCGGCCGCGCACGCCTGGTGCGGGCGAACCGTCGAAGCGTCCGGCGCCGCACTCGACTACACGCCAAAGTCGGTCGCCTACCCGGCGCTGGCCGCCCCGCTGCCGCTCGCGGCCTGAGCGCTACGTTCGGCCCCGCAGCAGCGCCAAGCCAGGAGCATCCATGGTGGTGGTCGCAGCGGGGCCATGCAGCAGCCCAGCAGCAGGCGGGTGGCGCACTGCCCGATGCTGACGAGGGCGACAAGGCTGGCCGGGTAGAGGCGGAACACCGCAAGCGCGCCGGCTTCGTCCGTAGGTGCCAGCTGCCAGCCCAGCTGGCGCCGGATATCGTCCGGCGACGGTGGCGGGCGCAGCGCGCGCCCGCGCGCCTGCATCCAGGCGCGCACCTGTTCCTTGCTTGGCTGGATCGTGCGTCGATGCATGGCGAGCCCTGGCACAGATGGTGACGGAAATGGCGACATCCGCCACGATACGGCCGCCCGCCCCGTTGCCGCCTGACGCTCGTCAAGGAGCGGCGGGAACTTCGGGGAGTGCTCCGGCCGTCAGCCGCGGCGCTTCGGTGCCTGGGCGGCCTTCGCCAAGGGACTGGCCTTGAACAGCTCGCGCGCGTCGTTGTGGGCGCGGTCGAGGGTGCGCATCGCGGGCTTGTCGTCGTGGGCGATGAAATACCCCTTGTCCTGGGCGTCCACGACGATCTTGATCGCCGCCGCGTCGTCCAGGTCGTATTTTTCGACGATCAGGGTGGTCACTTCGTCGAGGTATTCTTCGTAGGTCATGCTGGCCTTTCCTTGGAAGCGCGCATTGTAGCAGCCATGGCCGCGAGCGCCGGCACCACGTGCGGGTGGCGCAGGCGCAGGCCCAGTTCGGTCTTCAGGCGCGTGTTGTCCAGCCGGCGCGATTCGGACATGAAGGACAGCAGGGTCGGCGAGACGGCCGCCTCCAGTTCGGCGCGCGGCAGGCGGGGCGGACGGGGCAGGCCGAAGGCGTCCGCGACCTCATCGAAATAATCCCCCATCTTCATCCTGGTGTCGTCCGACGCGTGGTAGATGCGCCCAGGCGCGCCGCGAAACAGCGCCAGCGCGACGGCGCGCGCCAGGTCGTCCGCGTGGATATGGTTGGTGAACACGTCGTCCTGCTCGCGCAAGGCGGGCGTGCCGCGCTCAAGGCGCGACAGCGGCAGGCGTTCGGCTGCGTAGATCCCGGGCACGCGCAGGATGGCCAGCCGCGCCCCGGCGCGCCGGCTCCAGTCGCGCAGGGACTGCTCGGCGTCCAGCCGGCGCTGCCCGCGGGCGCTGCGCGGCGCCGGCTGGCGCGTCTCGTCGAACAGCATCCCGCCACAATCGCCATAGACCCCGCTGGTGCTGACGTACACCGCGCGCGCGCCCGGCGTCAGCCGCGGCAGCAGATGGCGGGTGCGGGTATCCCGCGCCCCCTGTCCCGGAGGCGGCGCCATGTGTACCACCCACGAGGCAAGGCCGCGCAGGCGGCGCAGCCCGGCGGGACGGTCGAGGTCGGCCACCAGGGGCCGGGCGCCGGCCGCGCGCAGTTCGGCGCGCCGCTCGGGGCTGCTGGTGACGGCGACAATGCGAAAGCGCCCACGCAACAGGGGCAGCAGGCGCATGCCGACGTCGCCACAACCGACGACCAGCAGGCGCGGACGACGGAAGCGGGATGGCTTGATCATGCGCAAAATGAACTGGATGGGAGCCCTAATCTAGCACAGGGCCTGCGCCGGCGCCGCAGGCGGGCGTGGGACCGGCTTTGGCGGGGGCCGCCCCGGCGGTGTAGAATAGGCAAACTGTTGTTTGAAAATTAGTCGCAAGATCAACAGCTTGCATCAACCGCCAACCACTTCCGATACCGCATGACCTCCCACATCACCGTCCAGCCCAGTGGCCATCAGTTTGCCTGCGAGAACGACGAAACCGTCCTGTCCGCCGCCCTGCGCGCCGGCATTGGCCTGCCCTACGGCTGCAAGAACGGCGCCTGCGGTTCCTGCAAGGGCAAGGTTCTCGAAGGCAAGGTCGAGCACAAGCCGCACCAGCAACGCGCCCTGACGGAACAGGAGAAAACCGAGGGCTACTCCCTGTTCTGCTGCGCCATCCCGGACGGCGACCTGGTGATCGAGGCGCGCGAGATCGCGGGCACGAGCGACTACCCCATCCGCAAGATGCCGACCCGGATCGCGAGCATCCGGAAGGCCGCGCCGGACGTGGCCGTCGTGACCCTGCAACTGCCGGCCAACGAGGCGCTGGCCTACCGCGCCGGCCAGTACATCGAATTCCTGCTCAAGGACGGCAAGCGCCGCGCCTACAGCATCGCCAGCGCGCCCTCGTTCGAAGGACCGCTCGAACTGCACATCCGCCACATGCCCGGTGGACTGTTCACCGACCACGTGTTCGGCGCCATGAAGGAGCGCGACATCCTGCGTTTCGAGGGGCCGCTGGGAACCTTCTTCCTGCGCGAGGACTCGGACAAGCCGATCGTCCTGCTGGCCTCGGGCACGGGCTTCGCGCCGGTCAAGGCTCTGGTCGAGCACCTGATGCACCTGGACTCGACCCGTCCGGTGCGCCTGTACTGGGGTGGACGGCGCCCGCGCGACCTCTATATGGACGAACTGTGCCGCGCATGGGAAAGCACCCTGCCCGACTTCCGCTACGTCCCGGTGGTGTCCGAGGCGCTGCCGGAGGACAACTGGGTCGGCCGCACCGGCTTCGTGCACCGGGCGGTGATGCAGGACATTCCCGACCTGTCGGGCTACCAGGTGTACGCCTGCGGCACCCCGGCGATGGTGGAAGCGGCGCGTCAGGATTTCCCGGCCGCCTGCGGCCTGCCGTCCGACGAGTTCTACGCCGACGCCTTCACGTCGGAAGCGGACCTGGCCCAGCCTTGAACCAGGCGGAGTCGGCCTCGCGGGCGCGTACGCGGGGCCGAAGCGTGTAAGATGAAGCCGTACTGACTATCGATATCGGAGCACTCACATGCAAATCACGGTCAACACCGACAACACGCTCGACACCCGCCACGGCCTGGACGAACACGTCCAGAAGGTGGTCCAGGAACACATCGGCCGTTTCGGCGATCATATCCGGCGCGTGGACGTGCATCTCAGTAACGAGAACCGGCAAAAGGGGCCGGACGGCGGCAACCGCTGCATGATGGAAGCCAGCGTCTCGGGCTATCAGCCGGTCGTGGTCCAGGACCATGCGGAAAATATCGTCCAGGCGATCTCGAACGCGGCCGGCAAGCTGGCACGCTCGCTCGACAGCGCGCTGGGCCGGCTCGAGGCCAAGAAGCGCAGCGAACCGCTGCCTGTCGATGCCGAGGCATCGAAACACCTGACCGATTCCTGATCCCGGCACGTCACCATCGTCCGCCCCGCGGCCGGTGGTGGCGCGGCCCGGCCCGCCATCCTTCAGGCCTGTCCTTCCACCATCCCCCTCACCTCGCGCAGGTAGCGCAGGCCGGCCAGCGCACGGCTGCCATACCACGACAGCATCTCCCCATCGACCAGGCACACCGGAATGCCGAGCTGGCGCTCCAGCGCGTCCGCGTGCGCTGGCGTGAACCGGTATGGCTCGGTGGACAGCAGTACCGCGTCCAGCCCAGCCACCAGTTCTTCCGACCAGGCGAAACGCGGATAGCGGTCCGGCCCCAGGTCGGGCACCTGCCAGCCCAACTCGGCCAGCATCGCGGCGATGTAGGTGTCCTGGGAAACCGCCATCCAGGGGTCCTGCCAGATGCAGTAGAGCACCTTGCGCGCCGGACCGGACGCCAGCGCGCGCAGTGCCGCGTATTCGGCCTCGAAGCGCGCGCACCAGTCCTCGGCCCGTTCCTGCGCGCCGAAGACCCCACCCACCAGGCGCGCCAGTGCCAGGTTGTCGCGCGGGACCACCGGATGCGTGACCACGACATGGGGCACGAATTCAGCGAGTTTCTCCACCGTCGGCTTTTCGTTCTCGTCGATATTGACCAGGACATGCGTCGGCGCGAGCTTGCGGATCTTCTCGATGTTCACGTCCTTGGTGCCGCCGACCTTGGGGATGGCGGCCACGGTCGCGGCGGGGTGGATGCAAAAGCCGGTGCGCCCCACGAGCTGCCGCTCCAGGCCCAGGTCGCAGACCAGTTCGGTGATCGAAGGCACCAGCGAGACGATGCGTGCCCCGGGTGCGGGGTCGTGGCGCCGGCCGAGCGCGTCGACCAGTGTGGTATCGGTATGGTTCATGGTCGCTATTGGAACACCGTTGTATAGGAAACACCAGCCTGCCCGAAACGGTTCCGAACAGTTGCAATGCGTTATTATCTGATGCATTACCAACACTCGCCCCATCCGCACGAGGACTCCTTGGAACAGATTGGCACTTTTGCCGCTTCCCGCCACACCGTCCGCGACCTGCTCCTGTTTCGCGGTTCGGACCAGGCCCTGGTCGCCTCCGCGCTGGCGGACTGCGCCGTGATGCGTCTGGCCCGGGGCCGGCAGATCGAGTGCGCCTCGCGCGCGCGCCTGTACGTGGTGCTGTCCGGGGCGCTGGAAGTGGCGGCGGACGCCGGGCTGGCCGGGGGAAAGGTCGGCCGCATCCTGCCCGGCGAGAGCGTGGGCGAGCAGTCGGTGCTGGACGACGCGATGAACCTGGATGCGATGACGGCGGTCGAGGACTGCGAACTGCTGGTGGTCGAACCGGAACTGGTGTGGGAGCTGATCGAGCGTTCCAACGCGCTCGCGCGCAACCTGCTGCGCCTGCTGTCGTTCCGCGTCCGCGCCGCCAACGCGCTGCTGCGGCGACGCCAGAAGCTGGAGGAGTTCTACCGCCAGCTCTCGCTCAACGACGCGCTGACCGGGCTGTACAACCGGGCCTGGCTCAACGACATGCTGCCCAAGCTGGTCGCGCGCGCGCGCCAGGACGGCCGGCCGCTGTCGGTGGTGATGATCGACCTGGACCACTTCAAGCAGTTCAACGACCTGCACGGCCACGTGGCCGGTGACGCCGCCCTGATCGCCGCCGCCGGCGCGATCCGCTCGGCCCTGCGCCCGTCCGACTACGCGGTGCGCTTCGGCGGCGAGGAGTTGATGGCGGTGCTGCCCGCCACCGACGCGCCGCTGGCCGCCATGGTGGCCGAGCGCCTGTGCGAGCGCCTGCGCGGGGCCGTCGTGTTCGACGACATGCGGGTGCCGCTGCCGCACCTGACCGCCTCGTTCGGGGTGGCCAGCCTCGGCCCCCAGGGCGACGAGCACGACCTGGTCGACGCCGCCGACGCCGCCCTCTACCGCGCCAAGGAATTCGGCCGCAACCGCGTCTGCCTCTGACGCTTCCGATGGATCCGGCCTATGCCCGCCGCCCCGTTCTGTGCGACCATGGCGGCCGGTATCACTGACACGCCCCACATGAGCAACCACACCTTCCTCTGGCACGACTACGAAACCTTTGGCGCCACGCCGCGCCGCGACCGGCCGGCCCAGTTCGCGGCGATCCGCACCGACGCCGAACTGAACGAGATCGGCGAGCCGATCATGCTGTACTGCCAGCCCGCCCCGGACTACCTGCCCGATCCGCAAGCCTGCCTGATCACGGGCATCACGCCCCAGTTGTGCCTGGAGCGCGGGATACCCGAACACGCGTTCGCACGCCAGGTCGAGGCCGCCTTCAGCGAGCCGGGCACGATCGGTGTCGGCTACAACACGATCCGCTTCGACGACGAGGTGACCCGCTTCCTGTTCTGGCGCAACCTGATCGACCCCTACGCCCGGGAGTGGCAGAACAACTGCGGCCGCTGGGACCTGCTCGATGTCGTGCGCATGACCTACGCCCTGCGTCCCGAAGGCATCGAGTGGCCGCTGCGCGAGGACGGCAAGCCCAGCTTCCGGCTCGAGCACCTGAGCGCGGCCAATGGCCTGGTGCATGAGGCCGCGCACGACGCCCTGTCGGACGTGCGTGCGACCATCGCCCTGGCCCGCCTGATCCGCGAGCGCCAGCCGAAGCTGTTCGATTTTTGCCTGGAACTGCGGCGCAAGGACCGGGTCGCGGCCGAGATGGGCCTGCACCTGGAACCGGCGGCGCGCCAGCCCTTCCTGCACGTGTCCGGGATGTTCCCGGCCGAGCACGGCTGCCTGGGCCTGGTCTGGCCGCTGGCCCAGCATCCGACCAACAAGAACGAGGTGCTGGTCTGGGACTGCCGGCACGATCCGGCCGAACTGTGGGAACTGGACGTGGACACGATCCGGCTGCGCATGTTCACCCGCGGCGCGGACCTGCCCGAGGGCATGACGCGCTTGCCGATCAAGAGCGTTCACCTGAACAAGTCGCCGATGCTGGTCGGGAACCTGCGCACGCTGCGGCCGGAACTGGCGGCGCGCTGGGGCATCGACCTGGACCGGGGCCGGGCGCACGCGGCGCGCGCGGCGGCCGGGCCGGACATGGCGGCGGTCTGGGCCCAGGTGTTCCAGAAGCCGGGGGCGGCGGCCGCGATGGACGTGGACGAAGACCTGTATGGCGGTTTCGTGGGCAATGCCGACCGGCGCCGGCTGGAGGGCTTGCGGGCCGAGACGCCGGAACAGCTGGCGCGCTCGCGGCCGTCCTTCGACGACGCCCGCCTGGGCGAACTGCTGTGGCGCTACCGGGCGCGCAACTTCCCGCACACGCTGGGCGAGGTGGAAGCGCAACAGTGGGAGGAGCACCGCGCGGCGCGCCTGTTCGACGGCGCCGGCGGCGCGCGCACGGTGGACCAGCTGTTTACCGAGATCGACGCGCTGTCGGAGACGGCGGACGAGCGTGCCGAGGAGATCCTCGGTGCGCTGTACGACTACGCCGAGGCGATCGCGCCGAGCCGGTATTGAGGCAAGCGGCGCGGCCGGGCTATCGCCGTGCGCCGCGCCGTGGGCTCAAGAGCCCACCCTACGGAATTTCAAGCCGTGGGCTCAAGAGCCCACCCGACGGAATCTCAAGGTAGGGTGGGCTCTTGAGCCCACCATTTTTCGCGTCACCGAATTGCAAGGTAGGGTGACTGGGGCCGCCGAGGCGGGGCCGCCCGAGGTGGGTCCGCCGAGGGCCGGCCGCGCAAGGCTCTCCAGCCCACCATCCCCCTGCCCTTGGGCCCCGCTCCTGGCGGCTTACCCGCGGTAACGGTTGATCGCGTCGCGCGTCTCGAGCGCGACCCGGCGCGCGGCCGCGGCGAAATCCTCGTCGCCTTCGGGCGTGGCGTACAGGATCGCACGCGAGGAATTGATCATCATCCCCGTGCCGGCGGCCGTGCGGCCCGAACGGACGGTCGCCTCGACGTCCCCGCCCTGCGCGCCCACGCCCGGCACCAGCAGCGGCATATCGCCGACGAGCTTGCGCACCTGGGCCAGTTCCTCGGGGAAGGTGGCGCCCACCACCAGTGCGCACTGGCCGTTGCGGTTCCACTTCTCCGCCACCAGCCGCGCGACGTGCTGGTACAGCGGCACGCCGCCCACGTCCAGGAACTGCAGGTCCGAACCGCCGGCGTTCGAGGTGCGGCACAGCACGATCACGCCGCGGTCGGCCCAGGCCATGTAGGGCTCGACCGAATCGAAGCCCATGTAGGGGTTCACCGTCACCGCGTCCGCGCCGTAGCGATCGAAGGCTTCACGCGCGTATTGGTGGGCGGTGGCGCCGATGTCGCCGCGCTTGGCGTCCAGCACCAGCGGAATGTGCGGATACGCCTGGCGCAGGTAGCGGCAGATCTCCTCGAGCTGGTCCTCGGCACCGAGCGCGGCGAAGTAGGCGATCTGCGGCTTGAAGGCGCAGGCCAGGTCGGCCGTCGCGTCGATGATCGCCTTGCAGAACCGGACGATCCCGTCCGGCTGCGCGCGCAGGTGGGCCGGCAGGCGCTCGACGTCCGGATCGAGTCCCACGCACAGCAGCGAATCGTTGCGCGCCCATGCGGCGGACAGCTTGTCTATGAAATTCACGTCGGCCCCCTTGTCACTCTTAAAATGCAAACCCAATATTGTACCCGGCGCGGGCACGACCGGCGCCGCCACGCGCGACAATGCCCCGGTCGCGCGCCGATTCGGGTATATTTTGGTTATTAGACAACTTGTGATGGAAACAAACGCCATGACGCTCTCCGTATTCTCCCGCTGGACCCGTCTCCTGTCCCTGGCCGTGCTGGCCGGCTCGCTGCTGTCGGGCTGCGGATACAATGAATTCCAGACCAAGGACGAGGCCACCAAGGCGGCCTGGAGCGAAGTCGTGAACCAGTACCAGCGCCGGGCCGACCTGATTCCGAACCTGGTCAACACGGTCAAGGGCTACGCCGGCCACGAGAAGGAAACGCTGGAGGCTGTCACCCAGGCGCGCGCCGCCGCGACCAGCTTCCAGATCACCCCCGAGGTGCTGAACAATCCGGAGGCCTTCCAGAAGTTCCAGCAGGTCCAGGGAGAACTGTCCGGCGCGCTCTCGCGCCTGATGGCCGTGTCCGAGAAATACCCGGACCTGAAGGCGGACACGAGCTTTCGCGACCTGCAGTCGCAGCTCGAGGGCACCGAGAACCGGATCACGGTCGCCCGCCAGCGCTACATCTCCGCGGTGCAGGACTACAACGTGACGGTTCGCCAGTTCCCGACCAACCTGACGGCCATGGTGTTCGGCTACGAGACCAAGCCCTCGTTCACGGTCGAGAACGAAAAGGCGATCTCGACCGCTCCGACCGTCGACTTCGGCAAGCAGTAAGGCGCGACGATGCTGGCCCTACTGCGCCACGCCTGGCTGCTGGCCCTGGCCCTGGCCCTGGCCATACCGGCGCCGGCGCAAGAACTCAAGCCGGTGCCGCAACTCCAGTCCCGGGTCACCGACCTGGCCGGCATGCTCGAGACGGCGCAACAGCAGCGCCTGGAGACCATCCTGGCCGACTACGAGAAGCAGACCGGCAGCCAGATCGCGATCCTGGTGGTCCCGTCCACCGCGCCCGAATCGATCGAGCAATACAGCATCCGCGTGACCGACGCCTGGCAGCTTGGCCGGAAAGGCGTCGATGACGGCGTGCTGCTGGTCGTGGCCCCAGGCAACCCCTCGGCGCTGCGGCGCCTGCGCATCGAGGCCGGGCGCGGCGTGCAGGGCGTGCTCACCGACGCCCAAAGCAAGCGCATCCTGCAGGACACGATCGCCCCGTATTTCCGCGAAAACCATTACTACGAAGGCCTGGTGGCCGGCGTCGGTGCCATCGCCACCCTGTTGAACCAGGAGGAATTTCCTGCGGCCCCGGTCCAGCAGCGCCAGGTTGCCGACGACGACGGCGGCGGCCTGGGCCTGTTCGGCATCGTCATGCTGGTGTTCGCCTTCTCGCTGGTGCGCTCGATGTTCCGGCCACGCCGTTCCCACCTGTCGCGCGGTGGCTGGCACAGCGGGGCCACCGGTTTCATCCTGGGAAATATCATCGGGAACATGAGCCGTGGCGGGGGCGGATTCGGTGGTGGCGGCTTCGGCGGCGGCTTCGGCGGCGGTGGCTTCTCAGGCGGCGGCGGCAGCTTCGACGGCGGCGGCGCATCGGGAGACTGGTAGATGGAACTGAGGGAATTGAGCTTCGGACAACGTTTGCGCCGCACCTGGCGCCACCTGCACAGCAGCAAGAGGGATGCCGAGCGCGCCTTCCCCCCGGAGTCGCTGGCTGCCATCGGCGAGGCGATCACGGCCGGCGAACGGACGCATCGGGGCGAAGTGCGCCTGATCGTCGAAAAGTCCCTGTCGCTGGATGCGGCCTGGGACGGCGTGACAAACCGGCAGCGCGCCATCACCCTGTTCTCCGACTACGGCATCTGGGACACCGAGGACAATTGCGGGGTGCTCATCTACGTCAACCTGGCCGAGCACAAGGTCGACATCGTGGCCGACCGGGGGATCGACCGCAGGATCGGACACGAGACCTGGCAGGCGGTGTGCCGCACGATGACCGACGGCTACCGGCAAGGGAAGTTCCATGAGGCGACACTGGCCGCCATCGGCCAGGTCAACGAACTGCTGCGCCAGCACTTTCCCGCGAGCGGCGGCGGCGGCGGCGGCAACGAACTGCCGGACAAACCGGTGCTGCTCTGACGAAGCACGCGGGCGTCCCGGGTCTGGTTACAATCGCCATTCCAGAACACATGAAAGCCTGCACATGAAACTCGCCAACAAAGTTGCGATCGTCACCGGCGCGAGCCAGGGGATCGGTCTTGCCTGCGCCCAGCGCCTGGTGCGCGAAGGCGCCTGCGTCATGCTTGCCGATGTCCGCACCGAAGGCGAAGCGGCGGCCGCCGCGCTGGGAGACGCGGCGCGCTTCTTCTGCGCCGACGTGAGCCAGAAGTCGGACGTGGACGCCCTGGTGGCGGCCACCCTCGCCGCCTTCGGCCAGATCGACATCCTGGTCAACAACGCGGGCGTGACCCACGCCGCCGATTTCCTCGACCTGGCGGAGGAAGACTTCGACCGGGTCTTGCGGATCAACCTCAAGTCGATGTTCCTGTGCAGCCAGGCGGTCGCGCGGACGATGGTCCCGCGCGGGACGGGATGCATCATCAACATGTCGAGCGTGAACGCCGAACTGGCGATTCCCAACCAGGTGCCGTATGTGGTGTCCAAGGGCGGCGTCAACCAGCTCACGCGCGTCGCCGCGATCGGCCTTGCCGGGCATGGCATCCGCGTCAACGCCATCGGCCCGGGCACCATCCTGACCGAACTGGCGAAACAGGCGGTGCTCGGCAGCCCGGAGGCCCGCCACACGATCCTGTCGCGCACACCGATCGGCCGCTGCGGCGAACCCGAGGAAGTGGCGGCGATCTGCGCCTTCCTCGCCAGCGACGACGCCTCCTACATCACGGGACAGACCCTGTACGCGGACGGTGGCCGGATGGCCCTGAACTACACGGTGCCGGTACGGGAATGAAGGGGGACGGAGCGGGCGCGCCCGCGCCGGGTCGAGATATGCGGAAAACACATGTCTGGTATCCGAAAATGCAATTAGACATATATTTCGCGTTGCAACATAATTACACCTGTCTCCACTATTCTCCTCCAAGAAAATAGTTTTAAGCCCGCTCAACAGCGGGCTTTTTTTTTGGTGGCGCTGTCACCTTTGCGTGTGGGATTTACCCAGTGCCGCTCTCAGGAAGCGCTCCGGCGAGTCGATCCGGCCGCC
>FWWL01000968.1_pt1 | contig 72812 bp, 88 predicted proteins | sample 2228331 | NCBI WGS metagenome assembly FWWL01 (sample SAMEA103939775, study PRJEB20133) | metagenome
GCCTTCCAGGGCCAAGGATGGCCTTTGGAAGGCGTTAGACTTTTCTTTGGCGCAGTTACTTAGTACCATCAAGGGTTGTATACTGCTACTGTGCTATACATGGCTGCGCGATTGCCACCACAGTGTCATTAGTCTCAACATCTGCCTAATAAACGTAGGCAGATGTTTTTAAACTATACAGTCTGAAATAATACTGTAGAGAGGTAGCGCTCCCCTGTATCCGGCAGAAGCACAATAATGTTTTTTCCTGAGTTTTCTGGTCTCTTTGCAATTTCGGTTGCTGCATGCAGTGCCGCTCCTGAGGAAATACCCACCAGCAAGCCTTCTGTCCCAGCAAGCTTTCTAGCTGCTGCAAAGGCCTCTTCATTTTTAACTCTATAAATCTCATCAATAACGCCTTTATTCAGTATGTCAGGAATAAAACCTGCTCCTATGCCCTGAATCTTGTGAGGCCCAGGGTTTCCCCCTGATAGTACAGGCGAGTCCTCCGGCTCCACTGCGATAATCTTTATTTCCGGATTCTTAGCTTTAAGTGCTTCACCAACTCCAGTTATAGTTCCACCAGTGCCAACACCGGCGATGAACATGTCTACCAGACCATCTGTATCTCTCCAGATCTCTTCTGCTGTGGTACTTCTATGGATTTCGGGATTTGCGGGATTCTTGAACTGCTGCGGCATAAAAGCATTAGGAGTTTCTGCAACCAGTTCTTCAGCTTTCTTTATTGCACCTTTCATCCCTTCAGTGCCGGGAGTGAGAACCAGTTCTGCTCCAAGTGCTGCAAGGAGGTTCCTTCTCTCAATGCTCATTGTCTCAGGCATTGTAAGTATAAGCCTATAACCCTTTGCTGCCGCAACAAATGCTAAAGCTATTCCAGTATTACCGCTGGTAGGCTCGATTATTACACTATCCTTATTGATAAGTCCTTTATCTTCAGCGTCCTTAATCATTGCATGACCTATCCTGTCCTTAACACTTCCTCCAGGGTTGAAGTATTCAAGTTTTGCAATAATCCTTCCACTGACTCCGCTTTGTTCATTGTAATTCACAGTCTCCAACAGCGGTGTGTTTCCAATAAGTTCAGTAATATTCCTTGATATTTTTCTCATGATTATTTACCTCCAAATTAAAATATATTTTTCCTATTTGCTTAGTAGGTTTTTAGTTAAAAAATCTATATATAATACATATTAGACTCTTTGTTTACCATCTTTTTATATTCATTCATCAAATCTTCCAAGTTGATGTTGTCTACCATATCGTTGATACTGATGTTCATTGCACTCCAGACCTTTTCTCTTATACAGTCTTCAATCTTATCGTTGGTTTTTTCCTCCAGGCTTTTCTCATCAATTATAGAAAGATTCCCCTCAAGTGCTCTTAACACTGCCCCAACAGTTATTCCTGCAGGCTTATCCGCTAAAGCATACCCACCCTGTGCACCTTTGATGCTATTGATTAATCCTGCTTTTCTCAGTGTTGAGAAAACCTGCTCCAGATAACCTTCAGATATATTCTGCCTTTCCGCTATGCTTTTCAAGGATATATGATCTCCTGCGGAATATACAGCCAGGTCAACCATTGCCCTCAATCCATATCTGCCTTTTGTAGAAATCTTCATGCGTATCTCCCACTATTCCCATAGGTATTATTGTAAATTTATTATACCACTTAGATTTATTAAATGCAAGAACTGTTGGTATAAATTTGTTTTTCTTCAAATTTTCTTCACATTGTCTTGTTAAGATAAGTATGTAACGAATCACAAGGAGGTTATACATATGAAAAAAATATTAGCTATAGTAACTGTTGTAGCTATCATATCACTTATGCTTGCGACGTTTGTCCAGGCTGATGACAATGGGAGTCTGCCGCAATGGTATAAGGATATGATGTCCTGGCGGAAAGCACAACTAGAGCTGGCTGAAAAAGCAGGTACAATTACAACAGAGCAGGCTGAGCTTTATAGAAGCCATATTGACCAGATGGAGAAGTTCCATTTGGAAAATGGTTTTACAAATGGGATGGGCCATGGAGCTTGCGGTGGAAATCCCTCAAGAGTCATTAATCCAGCTAATACCCCCCTCTCTTTTTAGGTGGATTGATTTGATAGTTTTATAGCCGAAGGAAGAAGGTTCGCTTTTAGAATCTTCTTCCTTCATTTTTCTACATGAATAGTACATTCTAATGGTAAGCCTTCATAATATCTCCATATTATTATGGTAACTTATTGGCATTAGTCATAAGAAGGGTGGGTTGGTCCTTTATGAACTTCAATATAAACGAATTTCTTACCGCTATATCCTTTGCCCTCGATTTTGTTGAAATGGACATCCTCGGAGTTGCATCCAATCACTCAAAACGAGTCGCATGCATATCATCAAAAATAGCAGAAAAGCTTGAGCTATCCAAGGAGCAGGTTTTTGATCTTGTATCACTTGCTCTCTTGCACGATAACGGAGCAAGTGAAAAAGTGCTTCATTCCAGACTCAGCGGATTTAGTACCAATTCGCTCCATTCCATAGAGAATGTACGTGGGCACTGTATTGTGGGCGAAAAGAATATAAAGGATTATCCCTTCCTTACACAGGTTGACAATGTGATTTACTATCATCATGAAAATTTTGACGGCACTGGATTCTTCAACATTAAAGGGGAAGATATACCGTTAATGGCCCAGATTATCAGACTGGCGGATGCAGTGGAATTAAGCTTTAATTTGAAGGATCTACAGACAAATACCAAACAAAGCTTGGTTGACTTTGTCATAAAGCAGACAGGAAGTCTTTTTTCACCAAAGGTAGCAGCCGCATTTCTTGAGGTCTCAAAGCCCCATGGATTTTGGCTGGAATTGAAAGATGAATACATAAACAGCTCCCTAAGAGGCAACATTCCTATATTCAGAAGGGAAATGACTTATAATGCAATACATAGTATTACCGGGGTCTTCACTAGAATAATCGACTCAAAGTCCGAGTATACCAAAACTCACTCAAGCGAATTGTCGCTTAAAGTATCCAAAATGGCAGAATACTATAAAAAACCTGAGGATGAAATATATAAGCTTATGATTGCAGCCGACTTGCATGATATTGGCAAGCTTGCAGTAAGCAATTCCATATTGGATAAACCCGGCAAGCTCGATATTTATGAATTCGAGTCAGTCATAAAGCATCCTTTTTATACTCGTGTAAGCTTGCAGAAAATAAAAGGCTTTGAAGATATTACAGAGTGGGCCTCCAACCACCATGAAAAGTTGAATGGGACTGGTTACCCCTACATAAAGACCGGAGCCGAGCTAGACTTTAATTCCCGGCTGATTACATGCCTTGATATATATCAGGCTCTAAAAGAAGAGCGGCCTTATCGAGCTTCATTTTCCCATGTTCGCGCCAATGCTATCCTCGAAGGAATGGCAGTTAGAGGTGAGCTTGATTGCACAATAGTAAAGGATATACACAAGGTTTTCTCCTAAATGTAGTCCGATAATAAAAAATAACCATCCGTGGGTGGTTATTTTTTATTATCTCTTTATCCTATTCGTTGCATTCTACCATTTTAGCGCATTCTGAAACACCTTTATCCATCTCTTTTGCACAAGCAGCAACTGACTTACCGCCTTTTTCCGTTGCCATGGCAGATACTGCATTTTCAGCAAATACTGATACTGAGGTAGCAATCATAATCATTACTGCCAAGGATACTGCAATCAACTTCTTCATAGTTAATACCTCCAATATATTGGTTTTTGATTTAATTTTTGAATCTATGTTAAACGGAGGGTACCATTTATCATAAATTCATTATAATTCAAGGATATGAAGGTTTTATGAAGAAAATATTATTTTCTACTTATTAATATGGGTTCTGGTAAGTTATCACCTCATGGTAGAATCCTTACTTGGTGAATCTAAAATTTGTCTATGTCACTTTTTGCTCCGATAACTACCAAAATATCAGTGCTATTAATAATATAATCAGCAGTAGGTGACACATTTATCATCTTTCCTTTTTTTATTGCAATTATGTTGATGCCATGCTTCGCTCTTACATTCAAATCCTTTAAAGTCATACCCTCCCAACGCTTAGGTGGGTTTATTTCAACAATAGTATAATCCGGTGATAGCTCAATATAGTCAATTATATTGGTAGAAACCAGATTATGTGCAGCTCTTACACCCATGTCCTGTTCGGGGAATATGACCCTATCGGCCCCCAGCTTGGTCAATACTCTTGCATGCAGCTCATTCTGCGCTTTGGCAAGTATATACTTTATTCCCATCTCTTTAAGCATTTGCGTAACTAGAATGCTGGCTTCCAGATTTCTGCCTGTGGAAACAACTGCCGCATCGAAGTTCTTTATACCCACCGCTTTTAAAACATTTTCATCAGTTACATTTCCTACCATGGCATAAGTAATATGGTCTGCTATGCCCTGTATCAGACCCTCATTTTCATCTATTGCTAATACTTCGTGCCCTAGCTCATGGAGAGTTTTTGCCACACTTTGTCCAAACCTACCAAGACCTAATACTACAAATGACTGCATAGAAATCCTCCTATTTACCCTACCATTACTTTTGCTTCCGGATATTTAAGTTTTACCTCTGATTTCTGCATTCTCGCCGTAACCGCCATAATCATAGTAAGTACACCCACCCGGCCCAGGAACATGGTAATAATCAGCGCTGCCTTTCCTACGCTGCTAAGCATGGGGGTAATCCCTAGCGATAGTCCTACAGTTCCGAATGCAGAAGTCGATTCAAACAAATACTCTAGCAATGTCGCGTTTTCGGTAATGGATAATATAACTGTTGTACTTAAAATCACAGTAATGCTTAATACAAAAACAGCAAGAGATCTAAGTATGATATCCATTTCCAATCTCTTTCTGAATATATTAACTTCTCTGCATCCTCGCAGAACTGAAATTACCGAAAACAAAAGTACACCTGCCGTAGCAGTCTTAATCCCACCAGCTGTTGATCCAGGGGATCCACCTATAAACATTAGGACTGTAGTCATCAGCTTAGAGGCATTAGTCAGATCAGGCAGCGATAGGGTGTTATACCCTGCTGTTCTTGGGGTAACAGACTGAAACATTGATGCCAGAATTTTTCCTTTAAAGCTCAGAGGCTGCAAAGTTTTAGCATTTGAATACTCCATCGCTAAAAAAAACACAAATCCGAAGATTAACAATATAGCTGTCACAACTAGAACCAGTTTAGTATGCAAGCTCAGCTCACTGAATTTCCTCGTTTTGTAAACGTCCTCCCAAACAGCAAAGCCCAGTCCACCAATAATAATCAATGCCATGATTGTAAGGTTTACCACAGGATCCTCCACGTAATGAGTAAGGCCGGAAAATTTCCCGTAATTTCCCATAAGGTCGAAACCTGCATTACAGAATGCTGAAATTGAATGAAATATCCCTCGGTAGATACCGTCCTTTACTCCAAACTCACCCATAAATCTTATGGATAGGATAATTGCTCCTAAGCCCTCAAAGATAATGGTACCCAGCAAAATATCCTTAATAAGCTTAACCATACCTTGGGGACTATTCTGGTTCAACGATTCAGCAATTAGCAGTCTCTCTTTGAAAGAAATTCTACGCCCTATCACTAAAGAAAACAATGTTGCCAATGTCATAAAACCCAACCCGCCCACTTGTATAAGCAAGAGAATAATAATCTGTCCAAATACAGTCCAGTGTGTATAAGTATCAACAACCACTAGTCCCGTAACACATACTGCCGACGTTGCTGTAAAAAGTGCATTAATAAAACCTATACTATGTCCATCCTTTGATGAAATAGGAAGATTTAGTAATATGCTTCCGACAACAATAATTGCAGCAAATACGATAACAATTGCCTGCGTTTGCTTTATTTTAAAAATACTCATTTCTTTTCCCTATCTAAGTCAATAATATTAAGTGCAGCAACTGCACTGTTAAAAGCAATATCTATGCCCACCTGCTCAAACTTCCTGGCATAATTAGGATTATTGGTTTTTGTTATTGTTCTTTTATTACTAAAATTATTTTTAATATATAAGCAAGCCTCAAGGTTCTCCAGATCATTATCCATAAGGGCTATGAATACATCCGACTCTGAGACACAAGGCTGCGATAGAACATCTACGTCCAAACCTGAACCAGAGATGGTATTTACCTCAAGCTCATTCAAATGATATATATCGACTTCACATTCCTGCCTAATAATATTTACTCTATGATTAAATAATAGGAGAATCCTTGCTATAGTATAGCCTAGTTCGCCTCCTTCAATAATTGTTACTACCATGTGAAGTCCCCCCACCATTTAATTATTAAATATCAGATATGTCTTGTAGAATCTGTCTGCGCTTTCCTTATTACCTATACCTTGATATGCCATGCTGATAAGATAGTAAACCTCAGGATTTTCAATTTCTTTTGCAATAATAGCTTTAAGCATACCAAGGGCATCTATAAAAGCACCAGTGCGTATTAATTCTCTCGATTGCTTCAGCATGCTCTCTGTTTGGCCTAATATACTGCTATCCTCAAGTTGTCCAGTAAACTCACGCAATACTGCTTTGATTTTCTCAGCAGTAAATGGCTTTTGGATATAAGTTACGGCTCCCAGTTTTGTGCATTCCACAGCATTCTTAACAGTTGCATATGCAGTTATTATAATGACAGGTGTTTCTATCCCCATTTCTCTTATACTTTTTAATACTTCTGTCCCGCTCAGCCTTGACATCTTTATGTCCAAAAATGCAAGGTCGTACTTGCTGTTCTTGAACATATCCAAAGCCTCTTGTCCATCACTGGCGGTTTCTACCTGGTAACCTTCATGCTCCAGACACTTTGTTAAGAGCAGTCGAATATTCTTTGTATCATCAATAACTAGAATTCTTTTCACTGGGTACCTCCAAAAAACTTAATGGCAGTGTGAATGTAAATGTGCTTCCGGTATCCAATTTACTTTCACACCATATTTCCCCTCCATGGGTATTGATTATATCTTTGACAACAGCCAATCCAAGGCCTGTTCCGCGAGCTTCAAGATCCTGTTCCTTTACCTGAACATACTTGTCAAAGATTTTCTCCTGGAACTCTTCAGGAATGCCTATACCGGTATCTGCTACCGAAACATGCATCCAATCATTTTTTATAAAAGCATTAATACGTATTTCATCGTCAGGGTCGGTATACTTCAGAGCATTACTTATAAGATTATTGAGAACCCAGGTAATCCTCTCGTAATCGGCAAAAACTTTAGGCATATTTTCTTCAACCATAGTATTTATGCTCACACTTTTATGTGCCGCCGGAATTGCAAACTGTTTCACTGAATTGTCTATAATTGAATCGATTGAGTAGGGCTCCATATTAAAAACAGAACTGCCTGACTCAATCCTCGATAACTCAAGAAGATCATTGACAAGCTTTGTAAGTCGGTCACCATCTTCCTTTATAGTACTTAGTACATCGTGCTGTTCCTCATTTAGCGCACCCATGCTCCCGTCAAGCACCATGCTTGTTCCCATCATTATTGATGTCAGTGGTGTTTTAAACTCATGGGATATTGTTGAAACAAAGTCTGTCCTTGCTTTCTCAAGCTGCTTTAATTGTGTTACATTCTTTAGGAGTATTATAAAGCCTGTAACCTTGGATTCTGTGCCCTTTATCATAGTTACTATTACATTAAAATAGAATTCATCCTTTTGTTCAATTTTAATAATCTTATCATTCATTTCCACCTTGTCTTCAAAGGCATTTGATACTATCTCGAAGATTTCTTCATTCCTTATTGCTTCTAGGAAATGCTTCTTAAGCATCCGTTCTTCTTTAATCCCAAAAAACGCTTCGCAAGTATCATTCAACAGCAAGATTCTGTACGAAGTATCAAGTACAATTAATGGGTCAGGTATGCTTTTTACAATCGCCAAGGATTTGTTTTTTTCTGTCATAAGCTTACCAATCGCACTCTGGTCATACTGATGAAGTCTTTTTGTCATTTTGTTGAATTCTACCGAGAGCTCCCCAATCTCGTCCTTGGTTACAATGCTCATTTGCTGATTCCAATTTCCCACCTTCACTGACTTTACGGTCTTAGTCAATATATCTAATGGCTTCATGAATCTATTGGTGAAGTGTATCGATAGAATGAGTCCACCTATAACTGCTAAAGTAGAAAGCGTAAGTATTACATACATTGACTCATGAGTACTTTTCGTAGCGTCATCCTTTGATGTAAACATACCTATCTCATTTAAACGTATAAGCTCGCGCAGCTCGCTTTTAATTTTCACAAACTCCGGCATCATTTCAGTATCATAAAAGTAAGCCGACCCAATTGCTCCTTCTCTAATTTTAATTTCCTGCAGTTTTGAAAAAAGTCTTGAATAATTCACATACTCTTTGTTTACATCATCCAACAACTCTTTTTCCCCTGGTTCAGTAATATTATTAGTTGCTGCCGTATACTGCTTCATAAACTCATTGCTGTTTTGAGTAAACAGCTCAATACCTTTATCTATATCAACATTAATATAAATCAATGCAGCACTGTCTTGACGTTCAAAGGCCTCCAGCATATAGGATATTGCACTAATACTTCTGTAATTGTCTACCATTAACCCATCAATAGACTTACTCAACCTATATAAATTCAGAACGGATGCTGATCCTATCCCAGCTATCATTATTACAAGACATATATAAACCAGTGTGATTTTCCCTTTAAGTGTTTTTACCATTGGTGTTCTCCTTATCCATAATAAACGGGTTCATGATAAGTATAGGCCAGGAAACTCATAAAATCAAAGATTTATACTCATAGGAAGTAGTAAAAACAGGCGATAATCCTATGATAATAAACGATAATCTAATCCTATGCTTTCTGGTATACCTGCTAATGGTTAATGCTCAATTTCTTAAATCTTTATTATTTTTGGCAGCTATGTGTATCTTATATTATGTTCAATATAACTATAGCTTCCATAAAAAAACACTTCGTATTTTACAAATAGGCAAAAAAAAGCTTTGACACCCGGTTTATGGGTGTCAAAGCTTTTTGGGCTAAAATAAATTATTTAACGCCAGCTTTAATTATGTCGTCAGCTAATTTCATATATTTGCCTACATCAACTGAACAGCTTGTTATAGCGTCAACTTTTGCAGCTGCTGATCTTTCTGCGCCTTTAAGCTTTGCTGAGTCAATTGCTCCATTTGTAGCACTTACTGTATAAGCCGCATACTTACCACCAAGCATCTTATTGAAGTCAAGAACTGATGGGTGTGTTGCGTCTCTCTGTGAAGTCGGGAATTGGCTTAAATCAAAGCCGGACTTTTTGTACTCAGCAATCAATGTTGCTATTTGTTTGTCCCAAGCAAGGATTGTATCTGCCGGTCTGTCTTCAGAAGGTTTTACCATAACATACTGGCCTGCCTTTGAATAAGAAACCTTACCGAAGTTTCCTTGTCCGCCTGAGGATAAAATACCTGGTTTCAAGAAGTAAGCAGGTCCCATAACATCTATATAAACATCATGAGCTTTACCATCTTTGAAGGTAACAGCCGCTTTCATCATGTCGCCTTTTGCAGGAGATGCATCGTACTTACCATAGTTTGTAATAGTCTGTGGTTTCATATTGCTTGCAAGCTTCTGTCCAGCTACAAGAACATCGCCTTTGATTACCATATCATTGAACTTTGCAGAAGCATATTGCTCCTGTGTATCAAAGCTCAAGCTGCCTGTGATAGTGCAATATTCAAGAACAAAGCCCTTAGCCTGTACCTTTACATTACCATCAAGTGTTCCATAAGACAGTTTTGCATTTTCAGCGTTAACAATCAAATTAGGCACTTTTAATGTGAAGATTTGTTCCCCACCAATATTTGGTGATGAATGATAGTATATACCGAGTTTTCTTCCTGGTGTTTTAGCTTCTTCTTTTCTAACGTCCCCTGTCCAAACAAGATCATTTGGAACAACAGTATTGGCTGCAAGTGTTGTAATCCAAGTTCCATTTGCTCCAAGGGAGTTCTGTAATTCTTTTTCGCTTGTAAGATTTACAGAAGCTGTAGCTACAACGTCAGGATAAATTCCTTGTGGTCTTGCTTCAACAGCTGGTGCTTTTGTTTCAGCAACTGGTGCTTTTGTTTCAGCAACCGGTGCTGCAACTGCTGGCAACAGAGCAAAGGTCTTTGGTCCTGCAAGTCCGTCAGCTCTAAGACCATTCTTTTTCTGGAAATCTGCTACTGCGGCCTTTGTATTCTTTCCGTAGAAACCATCCGCCTTCAAAGCATATCCTTTTGTATTAAGCATGGTCTGTAGGTATACTACATTAGGGCCGAAGGAGCCTTCAACAAGTATGTTGCCTGCTGAGGAAGATCCTGAGGAAGCCTTAGTACCTGCTGGTGCTGCCGTATCTCCTGTAGCTGCGGAAACAGCATCAATACCGTATGGTCCTACTGCTGGACCGGCTAACAGGACTGAGAGTAAAAACACTGCTGCTAATAGATAAGATAATGTCTTTTTCAAATATATACCCTCCTTAAGAATATGTATAAGTTTTTTCTACATAATAATTCATCCTTCAGCAAGTTTGTTTGTCTTTTATCAAACTTTGAAAAAGATTATTATTGTGTAGAAATATTAACAATTACATTATAGCAATATATAGCGAAAAAGTACATCTGTAAATAGGAATTTTTTTCTCAAATTGTACAAAAAACGAAGCATTATATGGATTGTATATCCATATAATGCTTCACTTTCCACAAACTAGTTTACTGACCTTTTCTCCCCTTCCATATATTTTACAATACCAACAAATATACTCCAGGCGACTTTCTCCTGATAGTGTTCATCATCTAGCAGCTGCTCCTCTTCATGATTTGAAAGGAAACCGCACTCTATAAGTACCCCTGGCATGTTGTTGTTTTTCAGTATATATACATCATCAGTGGCTTTTGTCTTCCTGTCATTTCCCCTGTCCAGCACTTTTATGACCTCATTCTGAATTCCCTCTGCCAGCTTCCTGGACTTATCGTCATTCCTCAGATAGAAGGTCTGGGCACCATAATACTGGGACTCTGGAAAGCTGTTTAAGTGTATGCTTATAAGAATATCAGCTCCGCAGCTGTTAATTATTGCATGTCGGTTCCTCAGATCCTCACTTTTTCGTGTTTCCCTTCCATTTCCACCCTCAGTATATAGGCCGGTGTCATCCTCTCTTATCATAATGGCCGTACCTCCGCCCTGTTCTATCAGCCTTCTGAGCTTTAGTGCAATCTTGAGGTTAACCTCCTCTTCAGTAATTCCGCTATCCCCCGATGCCCCAGGATCCCGTCCTCCGTGCCCCGGGTCTATGACTACAACCACACTCCTTATAGGTAGTGAAAATGCCGCCGTGGTGCTTTTACTTATAAAGCCTATACTAATTAGCAATGCCAGCACCCACATGAGTTTAAATACATACCTGCCGGCTTTGCTTCTATCAATTATATACAGTCTCACTCGATACACCTCCAAAACAAGTAAACATTGATGTTATACCTCTCTCTAATTCGATACAATCTACTTAGTGCGATTTATATTTTGCGCTTATTTTATGATATTCAAAAATGTATTTATAAAGAACACTGGGACAGCCCAACTTCAAGTTTCAATTACCATTCTATGTGTTATAATAAACTCGTAATATAGGTAATTTAAGTTGTGGAGGTTATGCAAATTGGTTGACGAGAGGCTTAATAAAATGGCCAAGGTGCTGGTGGATTACTCTCTCTCCATTAAAGCGGGGGACAGCTTTCTAATTCAGGGACATGAGATAACAATACCCCTTATTAAGGAAGTGTATAAGGAGGCCCTTATTAGAGGTGCAAATCCTGATGTGCGCGTGCTAGTTGAAGAGCTTCAGGAGATACTTTACAAGTTCGGAAGTGATGAGCAGATAAGTTATGTTTCTCCTGTAGTGCAATGCAGCTCAGAGAAGTACAATGCAACCTTAAGAATAGGGGGCAGCTATCACAGCAAACCGCTTATAAATATAGACTCTTCAAAGATAAGAGGCCTGGAGGCCTCCCGAAGAAAACTCAGCACTGCCGCGCAAAGAAGAACTCTGGAAGGCAACCTGCGATGGAGCCTTACATATATACCCACTGCAGCGGGCGCCATGGAAGCAAATATGTCACTTTCCGAATATGAGGACTTTGTATTCTCAGCATGCTTTGTAGACAAAGAAGACCCCATAGCGGAGTGGAGGAAGCTTAAAGCGGATCAGCAGAGAATTGTAGATTTCCTGATGAAAAAAGATAATATTAGAATAATTGCCAAAGACACTGACCTTTCTTTAAAGGTTGGGGGCAGAACTTGGATAAATAGCTGCGGCACAACAAACTTACCCAGCGGTGAGGTTTTTACCGGTCCTATTGAGGATTCATTGAACGGACATATCCGCTATTCATTTCCTGCAATAAAATCGGGAACTCAAGTGGAGGATGTCCGGCTGACCTTTGAAAGCGGCAGGGTTGTTAAGGCTGAAGCAAAGCAGGGTGAGGATTTCCTTAAGGCTATGGTAAATATGGATGAAGGCTCTTGCTATGCAGGCGAGTTTGCTTTTGGAACAAACTATGGTATAAAACGCTTTACCAATAATATACTATATGATGAAAAAATCGGCGGTACAATCCATATTGCCCTTGGTGCGTCATACCCCTCAACCGGCTCCAAAAATGAATCAGGGCTGCATTGGGATATGCTCTGTGATATGAGAGACGGCGGAGAAGTCTACGCCGACGGCGAGCTTATATATAAGGACGGAAAATTTATTTTTTAGAGGGGAGACGATGTAATGTTGGATGCAAGGATTATAAAGCTTGCAAAGGTACTGGTGAACTATAGCCTGAAGGTTAAGAAAGGGGATTTGTTCGTAATTAATGGTAATACTTATGCACAGTCACTGGCTCTTGAGGTATACAAGGAGGCTTTGGCAGTTGGAGCTAATCCTGTCCTAACGCCAATCTATGAGGATTTTAAAGAGCTCCTGTTAAGACATGGGACCGATGAGCAAATTGCTTTCTCAAATCCCTTAAATATCGAATTAATGAAAAAAGCTGATGTTCTGCTTGATATCTGGGCTGAAGGCAACACCAAGTCACTTACCTCCGTTGATCCAGCAAAGTTGAACTTGTATGCAAAGGGAAGAAGGGCAATGTTGGATATTTTCCATGAGCGCACCGAGAACGGAACGTTGAGGTGGTGTGGTACTCAGTATCCTACTTATGCTTCAGCAATGGACGCCAATATGTCTCTGACTGAATATGAAGACTTTTTATTTAGCTCCTGTTATATTGACTCTGCTGAGCCAGCCAAGGAATGGGAGAGAATACATACTGAACAGCAAAGACTTGTGGATTATTTGAACAGGAAGAATACAATAGAGGTAAAGTCTAAGGATACTCAGCTTATCTTTAGCACTGAAGGCAGGAAGTGGATAAACTGTGATGGAACCTTGAATTTTCCTGATGGTGAAGTATTCACCTCCCCTGTAGAGAATTCTATGAATGGGCATGTAAGATTTTCATACCCTGCAATCTATATGAATAGGGAAGTTGTTGATGTGGAGCTTACTTTTAAGAATGGAAGAGTAGTATCCGCAAAAGCGGAAAAAGATGAAGCCTTCTTAAATGAAATACTGAAGACTGATGAGGGTGCAAGCGGTGTAGGAGAATTCGCCATAGGCACAAATTATAATATAAAACAGTTCACAAAAAACACTCTATTTGATGAAAAAATCGGCGGGACCATACACATCGCCGTAGGTGCAAGTATTGGAGAAGCTGGAGGTAAGAACAAGTCCTCTATTCATTGGGATATGATATGTGACATGAGTGAAGGTGAAATATTCGCTGATGGTGAGCTCTTTTACAAGGATGGTAAGTGGATAATTTAGTGCAATATTTGAAGAAGCTCCTTACAGCATATAACTGTAGGGAGCTTCTTACTATAAGTTTTTCATGACCTCAGAAAAATCCGGACACTCTTCTCTCATAATAGAAAGCAAATCAAGGTCATAATACTTTCCCTTGCAGAACACTGCCCTTCTCATAGTACCCTCATATGTAAATCCACACTTTTCAGCAGTTCGACGGCTTGCAAGGTTCTCACTGAAGCAATTGACCTGCAGCCTTGCAATTGGTCTCACAGAAAACATATAAGCCGAAAAGAGCTTCAGAGCTTCTGTCATATAGCCCTTTCCTCTGTCTTCTTTTCTGAAGAGCCTGTATCCGATTTCATAACCCTCACAGTATCTAAGCCCCTTGAAGTAACCAATATCCCCTAGCAGCTTTCCTTCTTTGTCTGTTATAAGCATAGAGCCGAAATCTTCACCCCATAATCCGTTTTCTTTGAACCTGTTTTTAAAAGTAATCTCTGATGGCAGCTGAAGAGCATCATAGTCCCCACGCTCCGATATATTTGAGTTTAACTTTAAAAGCTCGTCCAAATCACATTCTCTAATAACTCTCAAATCGATTTTTTTACCCACTATCATTGTATTAACCCCCTTAATACTTATTCAGTGAGGCTTTCTCTCAATCTTTGCCCAGCCTCAAAGGCTTGCAATTGTACTGCGTTGTTGTCTTTGACATGCTCATCATCCACATTTGAGACAAGCAAGCTCCCTATAAGCTCTGTGTTTATACATTTATAGAATATCTCAAAGACCTTAACTGTACAACCAAAGTAGCTTCTTTCCTCCGGCTCTCCTGCAGTACATGCGATATAACCTATTCTATGCTTTTTGGAAATTAAGCTGTTAGTCGTCATATACTTGCTGGCCCAGACTGCCTGGCACCTGTCGATTAGCTTCTTCATATCTGATGTTACTGAATAAAAGTACACCGGCGACGATGATACCACAATGTCTGCTTTATCAATAGCCTGATATATTTGCTGCATTTCGTCCTTAATGACACACCGGCCAAGCTTGTAACAGCCTTCACATGCTGTACAGCTCTTTATACCCTGAGAGGTGGCATATACCTTCTCTACACTCACTCCATCGCTGCCAATACCCTCCAGCATTTTATCTACCAGCATATCACTGTTCTTTCCCCGCCGATGACTACCGTAGATAGCTAAGACGTTTATCATAATCTATACACCCACCCTTAATTCGAATCTCATTTGCTTGTCACTCTGAGCCTGCGAAGAATCTTATTCCTATGAGGTTGAGCCACACAAGTACCCTCAAGTATTCCTTGGGGGTATTAGATCCTTCACTTTGTTCAGGGTGACTTATGTTACCCTACAGAACACCTTAACACTTTTGCCCGCTTCAGTGCACATCCCTCTACCCTTTTATATAGCCTTTCTTCATTAGCTTCTCAATATGACTGGCAACCTTCTCCTGAATATCTATTGAGTAGCTTTCTTCCAATACAAACATCATGGAAATAGCTACTTGAGCCACGTCGAGCAGCTCCTCGGCTATTCTGTCAACTGCCTGCTTTTCTTCCATCTTACAATTTTCCCCGTTAAGGCCTCTGTACTTTCCGATCAGCTGTGCCAGTTCTCCTGCTTCCTCCATCAGCTTCAGGGCTGTAGACTCTATATTGGGTTTAAGGTTATTAAGTCTTGGCAAACTGATGCTCTTGAACTCCGTACCTGTGAATTTTTCCACTGCAATTCCCCCATTACTTAAATATACTCTCGTAAAGTTCTTTCCTCTTCTTCTTAAGCTGCTCTTTAAAAGCAAACATAGATATTGTTTTGATATTCTCGATACTCATGTTTATAAACTCACAGCCCATTTCGTACCTTTTCTCATTAGGTACTTCACTAACTCTTCTTACTTTCGCTATACAATCTATGAAATAATTGACCTTGAGCTTAAAGCTGAAAACTGTATCCCTTGGGAGGCACAGATTTGTATCTGCCAGTATGCCTCCTGCACTAATATTTCTTATCGTCCCTACAAATGTCTTGCCTGATTTTGCTACAGAAATATTATTTATAATCATTGGTATTGCAACAAAACCGATTGCACAATCTACCCTGCCGAATCTTCTTTTTTCTATTGAACTCAATCCATTTTCAACAGGTCTTTCTATCATAACATTATTTCCGTCCAGAAATTCTACCTTACTATAAAATTCATATATATCCATATCATCTATAACAATGCATAATACATCCCAACCTTCCTTCAAAAGTCCGGGTGTCTTAACAGTCAGAGTCAGAGACCTGTCAGCTATGAATTTAATATTTCCATATAATTCGACTTCTATAAATGGTGATAGTATTACAATAAGCTGTCCCGGCTTAATCTCCATCATATGCTTTTCCTCCTGGTACAGACCCTTCTGCAATGAACATTTGTTACCATTATATCAAATAGTATTGTTTGTCGACATCTTATTTATTATAATTTGTCGTTTTTAATATGTATACGGTTAAAAGTATACAAAAAGAGAAGGCATAATACCTTCTCTTAACTTCTGTATAACGAATCTTAACGTTTTGAGAACTGCGGAGCTCTTCTTGCTTTTTTGAGTCCGTACTTCTTTCTTTCCTTCATTCTTGGATCTCTTGTAAGGAATCCTGCTTTCTTAAGCATAGGTCTGAGTTCTTTATCAGCTTCCAAAAGTGCTCTGGAAATACCATGTCTTATAGCACCTGCCTGGCCTGTGTAACCACCGCCAATAACATTTACCAATACATTAAATCTAGAGATTGTTTCTGTAAGAACCAGTGGCTGTCTAACAATAAGCTTCAATGTATCCAACCCAAAATAGTTATCTATCTCTCTATTGTTAATAACGATTTTACCTTCTCCAGGAACAAGTCTAACTCTCGCAACGGAGTGCTTCCTTCTTCCTGTTCCAAAATACTGAACCTTCTTCACCACAGTTATTTCCTCCTTTCAACTCTTAGGTCAAGTTCAAGAGCCTCAGGCATCTGAGCTGCATTCTCATGTTCAGCGCCCTTGTAAACTCTTAACTTTTTAAGCATTTTTCTTCCCAAGCTGTTTTTAGGAAGCATACCTTTTACTGCTTCATATACGGCTTTATCAGATCGTTCTGCCATGAACTTTCTGTATGGAGTCTCCTTCATGCTGCCAGGACGAGTTGTTACAGTCCTGTACATCTTCTGATCAAGCTTATTTCCGGTAAGTACAACCTTGTCGCAATTTATAATTATTACATGATCACCTGTATCAATGTGAGGTGTATATGTCGGCTTATTCTTACCTCTTAATATCTTTGCAACTTCGCTTGCAAGTCTTCCGAGAACCTTATTGGCTCCGTCAACTACATACCACTTTCTCTGTATTTCTTCTGCATTTGGCATATAAGACTTCATTTTCATCACTCCTTGTCTTAAATATTTCGCGAAATTCAATTAATATTTGTTATTCAAATTTCGCGTAAATGTTTCCTTGATTATGGTAGATAAAAAGTTTTTATGTGCTACGCCATTCTAATACTGACTTTGCCGCCGGCATTTGAGTCCCACAAACACAAAAGCAAGCCGCTCATTCAATTAAAAGGAGTAAGCTATATATAATTCGACGTGACCCATGTTGTCAATTTTATTCATATATACGTGCCGCAAGTGATTCGGGGCTATGAATCACAGTTCGCAACATATAATATTGTAATACATTGAACCACGTGTGTCAAGACAAATTATAACAAGGCAAAACACATTTCCAACCTCTGCAGTTGGCACATGTCGTGCAAGTCTTTCAAGCAATGAGGATATCCTCAGCCTTGTTGAAACGGTGTGTTGAAATTGCTAACTCAATTACTCAGGTTGTTATAGTATACCTCATCCAAATACAAACCACATGCTGGAGCAGTTATTCCTGCTCTACTCCTGTCTTTTGACAATATTATGTCTTTTATATCCTTTGGATCAATTTTTCCAACTCCGGCATACAAAAGTGTCCCTGAAATTATGCGAACCATATTATATAAAAAACCGCTGCCTTTATAAACAAAGCGGATCAATTCATTTTCTTTTTCTATTGAAATATCATATATTGTTCTTACCGTACTAGCCACTACACTGCCGGTGGCCATAAATGCTGAAAAATCATAAGTGCCTAAAAAGGCTTCCGCCGCTTTCTCAACACTTTCTATATCTAATCTTTCACAATACTTAACATGATATGCATAGTTCCTTAACAGCGCAGAAGGAAATTTACTATTATTGATAAGATAGCTGTACCTTTTTGCTATTGCGCTATGCCTTCCATGAAAATCAAGAGGCACTTCTCTTGAATCCTTTATTACAATATCTCCTGGAAGCAAACCATTCATTGCATATATGAACCTTTCCGGGGGTATTGAGCTGGCTGTAGTAAAACTCGCAACCTGTCCTCTGGCATGTACTCCTTTGTCAGTCCTGCCCGCACCATTTATTCTAATTTTTTCACCGGTAATAGCACGCAGTGTTTTTTCTATTGCCCCCTGTATTGAAGGCCCGTTCTCCTGTATCTGCCACCCGCTGTAATTGGTTCCATCATATTCAATTATCAATTTAATGTTTCGCATAGTTTTATCTACTCCAAATTATCAGAACACAAAACAAAGTCGTTATAAGTACCGCACTGTAATCTCTAAACTCCAGCTTCAGCTGTTTCATTCTGGTCCTCTGCTCGCCGCCTCTGTAGCATCTTGCCTCCATAGCCAGTGCCAGCTCATCTGCCCTACGAAAAGCACTGATAAATAAAGGTACTAGCAGTGGAACCATTGCTTTGGCTCTATTTATAAGATTCCCTGTTTCAAAATCTGCTCCCCTTGCCATCTGTGCTTTCATGATCTTGTCTGTTTCCTCCAACAGAGTTGGAATGAATCGCAATGCAATTGTCATCATCATTGCCAGCTCATGGGCAGGCACCCCTATTTTCTTCAGGGGATTCAGCAGCTTTTCTATACCGTCTGTTAATGCTATTGGTGATGTTGTTAGGGTCAGGAGCGATGCACCTGTTATCAGGAATACAAGCCTTAATCCCATAAAACCCGCTTGATATAAGCCTTCACGTGTAATTGCAAGCCCCCATATTGAATAAAGCACTTCTCCTTGTGTCATAAAAACATTCAGTATCACTGTCAATGAAATTATCACAATCAATGGCTTGAGACCCTTGAATATAAACTTCAGTGAAATCTTTGAAAGTGCAAGCACTAAACCCATGAATGCAACAATATAAAGGTAAGAAAAATAATTTCCAACCAGAAATAATAATGTTATGAAAGCAAAGGTTATAATAATTTTAATCCTTGGGTCCATATTATGTATCGGGGTATCCCCAGGAATATATTGCCCAATGGTAATATCTTTAATCATCTCTAATTACCTCTAAAGAGCTTCAAAAGCTCATTTTTTGCTTCATCGATATTTATACAGTCAGCAATGGAAAATCCCTTTTTTCTAAGCTCTCTCACAAGGTGAGTTACTTGAGGAACACCAAGCCCAATCTTTTCAAGAGTTTCAGCCTCCTTGAAAACGTTTCTTGGAGTATCAAAGAATGTGATTTTGCCTTTGTTCATGACTAATACCTTGTCCACCAGATTGGCTATATCCTCCATGCTATGAGATACCAGCACTACTGTAATTTTCTGTTTTTCATGGAGTGCTTTTATTCCTCCCAGGATTTCATCCCTACCCTTGGGATCCAAGCCTGCAGCAGGTTCATCCAATATCAATACTCTTGGTTCCATAGCTAGTACTCCGGCGATAGCCACTCTTCTTTTTTGACCGCCGCTTAGCTCAAAGGGTGATACATTGCTTATGCCTTCAAAATCCAACCCTACAAGATCAATTGCTTCACGAACTCTTTTATCAACTTCATTTTCATCTAAACCCAGGTTCTGAGGGCCGAAAGCAATGTCTTTGTATACTGTTTCTTCAAAAAGCTGATACTCCGGATACTGAAATACCAAGCCAACCTTTTGCCTGATTTTCTTCATCTGCACTTCTTTGGAATTCAACTCCGCCCCATCAACGAATATCTTACCGCTGCTAGGCTTTAAGAGCCCGTTCAAATGCTGTATGAGCGTAGATTTACCTGAGCCTGTGTGCCCAATCAAGCCAATAAATTCCCCATCTTGTATCTCAAAGCTAATATTGTCTATAGCTACATGCTCAAAGACTGAGTCCTTCATATATACGTGGGTAAGGTTTTCTACTTTAACCGGCATAACTCCACCACCATTTCTTCGACAGTCAGAATATCCGGGGGCAGCTTAATGCCCTCCCTACTCAGCCTGTAACTCAATTCTGTTACCTGGGGAACATCAAGTCCCGCATCTTTCACCTTTTCCACTTCCATAAATATGTCCTTAGGCTTTCCTTCCATTATGACCTTGCCGTTCTTCATTACGCATATTCTATCTGCCTTTATAGCTTCATCCATGTAGTGAGTTATCAGTACTATGGTTATTCCCTCTTCTTTATTGAGCCTTACAATGGTATCCATCACTTCTTTTCTGCCTGATGGATCTAGGAGTGCGGTAGGCTCATCAAAAATGATACATTCCGGTCTCATAGCAATTATACCTGCTATAGCCACCCTCTGCTTTTGACCTCCGGATAGAAGGTGCGGACTGTGCGTGGCATATTCAGTCATCTCCACTGTCTTTATAGCATCGTCTACCCTCTTTCTTATCTCTGAGGGCTCAATCCCGAGGTTCTCCGGCCCAAAAGCTACATCTTCCTCAACAATAGTGGCTACAATCTGATTATCAGGGTTTTGGAACACCATACCGGCTGTCTGCCGAATATTCCAAATAAGGCTTTCTTCCTTCGTGTTCATTCCTTTTACATATACAGTGCCTCCACTAGGCAGGAGCAGTGCATTAAAGTGCTTTGCGAGTGTAGACTTGCCCGACCCGTTATGTCCAAGTACAGCTACAAACTCGCCCTTTTCAATGGACATGTTTATATCGTCTAGCGCTATATTTGTGCTGCCGCTGTGGGTGCTGTATTCAAATTTAACATTTTGTGCTGTAATCATATTTGCCATAATAATTCCTTCTTTTTACAGACTTTCTGGCTTGCGGCTCATGGCACGGACGACCAATGGTCGCCCCTACACCTCGAACCTTTTACCATTTGTTTTGTATACAAACGTCTTCCATAGCAAAACGGGACTAAGTAGTCACTTAATCCCTAATAGTTCTATATAGTTTTTGCTTGCTTATACTAGTTCCAATACAACTACTTCTGCCGCGTCGCCACGTCTTGGTGCCACTTTTGCTATTCTTGTATAGCCACCGTTTCTTTCTGCGTACTTTGGTGCTATTTCATCAAATAACTTTTTGACTACATCTTCTTTTGTTATGAATTCTAAGGCCTGACGTTTTGCATGCAGGTCGTTGCGTTTGCCGAGAGTTATCATCTTTTCGGCAATGCTCTGGGTTTCTTTAGCCCTAGCCTCAGTGGTCATCATTCTTCCATGCTCGAGGAATGAAGTTACTAAATTCCTAAGCATAGCTTTTCTCTGATCCGTAGGACGTCCCAGCTTTCTATATCCAGCCATTGCAATACCTCCTTTTGTTAAATATACAATACGTTTTGCGAAATAATTAATGCGTTCAATATATGCTAAATACACATATGAAGTTTAATCCTCGCTCATTTTTAAGCCTAAGCCGAGGGCTTCAAGCTTCTGTTGCACTTCTTCCAGCGATTTCTTACCCAAGTTTCTGACCTTCATCATGTCTTCTTCTGTCCTCTGGGTAAGCTCTTCAACTGTGTTTATACCGGCTCTCTTCAAGCAGTTAAAGGATCTGACAGAAAGGTCAAGCTCTTCAATAGTCATTTCAAGAACCTTTTCCTTCTTGTCCTCTTCCTTCTCTACCATTATTTCAACATTGCCAACATGCTCAGTCAAGGTTATGAATAGCTTCAAATGCTCGCTAAGTATTTTGGCGCCGAAGCTTATTGATTCATCCGGCTTTATTGTACCATTTGTCCAAACTTCAAGCACCAGTTTATCAAAGTCAGTGACCTGACCTACTCTTGTGTTTTCAATCAAGTAGTTGACTTTTCTAACCGGTGTGAAAATTGAATCTATCGGAATTACTCCAATTGGCTGTCCTGACTGTTTATTCTTCTCTGATGTCTGATAGCCTCTACCCTTTTCTACAGTCATTTCCATGTAGAATCTGTGACCTTCATCCAGCGTAGCTATATGAAGATCAGGGTTTATGATTTCAATATCAGCATCACAGATGATATCTCCAGCCTTTATTTCTCGCTCGCCCTGAACGTCTATCTTGATTATCTTAGTGTTGTCCCCGTGCATTTTAAGAGCAAGATGCTTGATATTCAATATTATCTCTATTACATCTTCTGCTACACCGGGAATTGTGGAAAATTCATGCAGTACACCGTCTATTTTAATAGAAGTAACCGCTACACCGGGAAGTGAAGAAAGAAGTATCCTTCTTAATGAATTCCCAAGTGTAACTCCGTAACCTCTTTCTAGAGGCTCCACAACAAACTTTCCAAAAGTAAAATCATCCGACATCTCAATGCATTCTATTTTGGGCTTTTCTATTTCAATCATCCGACAAAACCCTCCTTTTATCTATAGCTTTCAAAAACATTCTGAGGGTAACTGATTCATTTAATTTATCAAAAAAACTGCGTTTTCTATCGCTTATGCTACACAAAGAGCCAATTATCTTGAATACAACTCGACAATGAGATGCTCTTCTATTGGAAGGTCAATGTCTTCTCTAACTGGTAGAGCAACAACCCTTGCTTCCATCATTTCAGCATTTATTGACAACCACTGTGGAGCTGTCTTGCCTGCGGAGTTCTCTGCAAGCTCTTTAAACTTATCAGTACTCTTACTTGCTGGCTTTACAGCGAGAAGATCATTAAGACCTACCTGGTAGGATGGAATATCTACCTTCTTACCATTTACTGTGAAATGCCCATGTCTAACAAGCTGTCTGGCTTCATTCCTGGATTCTCCAAAGCCCATTCTGTATACTACATTGTCAAGTCTGAGTTCAAGAAGTCTTAACAGGTTTTCCCCTGTAACACCCTTCTGTCTTTCAGCTAATTCAAAGTAATCTCTGAACTGTTTCTCCAGTATGCCATATATTCTTCTAACTTTTTGCTTTTCTCTAAGCTGTGTACCATATCCAGACATTTTCTTCTTGCTCTGGCCATGCTGACCAGGAGCATATGCTCTTCTTGCAATCGCACATTTGTCTGTATAACAACGGTCGCCCTTTAGATAAAGCTTAGTTCCTTCTCTTCTACAAAGTCTACACTTTGGACCTGTATATCTTGCCATCTATTACACCTCCTCAATAACTAAACTCTTCTACGTTTTGGTGGTCTGCAACCATTGTGAGGTATTGGAGTAACATCTTTTATAAGGCTGACTTCGAGTCCAGCGGCTTGAAGCGATCTTATCGCTGCCTCTCTACCTGCGCCAGGTCCTTTTACATATACCTCAATTGTTTTAAGACCATGCTCCATTGCACCCTTAGCTGCTACTTCAGCTGCCATCTGTGAAGCAAATGGCGTGCTCTTCTTTGATCCTCTAAAGCCAAGTGAACCGGCACTGGACCAAGACAGTGCATTACCTACGCTGTCAGTTAAAGTAACTATTGTATTGTTAAAAGTGGACTGTATGTGTGCAGCTCCTCTTTCAACATGCTTTCTTTCTTTTCTTTTTCTGGTTTTCTTAGCCTTTGGCTTTGCTACCATACAAGCGAACCTCCTTTAACTACTTTCTTCTTACACCAACAGTTTTCTTTGGACCTTTCCTTGTCCTTGCGTTCGTCTTTGTTCGCTGTCCTCTAACTGGAAGGCCTCTTCTGTGACGTAATCCCCTGTAGCATCCTATTTCTATTAATCTTTTTATATTTAAAGCTATGTCTCTTTTTAGGTCGCCTTCAACCTTAACATTTCTGTCAATTACTTCTCTTAATCTACCTACTTCAGCTTCGGTCAAATCCTTTACTCTTGTATCAGGATTTACACCTGCTTCTGCTAAAATCTTATTTGATGTTGCTCTTCCAATACCAAATATATATGTGAGACCAATCTCTACCCTTTTGTCTCTCGGTAAGTCAACACCGGCAATTCTCGCCATTAGTTCTTGCACCTCCTAATTGGTTTTGAGTTTATACTAAAATCAATTGGGAACACCCATACTTATCTGGGTCAGCCGCGCTCCCAAAATTGGTTTTAACCCTGTTTCTGTTTGTGTTTAGGATTTTCGCAGATGACCATTACTCTGCCTTTCCTTCTGATTATCTTACACTTTTCACATATAGGCTTTACTGATGGTCGAACTTTCATCTTAAACCCTCCCTGTATCATTTACCTCGCCAAGTGATCCTGCCTCTGGTAAGATCGTAGGGCGATAGTTCAATTGTTACTTTATCTCCAGGTAAAATCTTAATAAAATTCATTCTGAGTTTACCGGATATATGCGCTAAAATTTTATGACCGTTTTCAAGTTCTACCTGAAACATTGCATTAGGTAAAGCTTCAACGACTTTTCCTTCTACTTCAATTACATCCTGTTTTGACATAAGGTAATCAAACCTCCTGTTCCCGATATCAATCAATAGATTTTAATAATTTCCTGATCTCGCTGTTACTAAGTTTCTCTTTAGATTCCAATTTGCCTTTTAGTTCCTCTGCAACATAATTCAGTTTCTTAAGATGCTTTATTTTCTTTTTCTTTGGCTTCTCAAGCTTTCTAATGTCCCCATCAGAAATATAGACATACTGGTCATCAATTATACATAAAACAACGAATTTATCGTCTTTATCCCGTCCGGCAGTTGATATTACTATCTGCCCAATACTTATATCCTGCATATATTCACCTTCCGATGATTTACAAAAGCGTTAATATCTCAGGCTCGCCATTGGTAATAACAATTGTATTCTCATAATGTGCTGATGGCCTTCCATCAGCTGTTACGACTGTCCAACCGTCCTTTAAGACTTTAACTGCATACTTGCCTTGATTTACCATAGGCTCAATGGCAAGTGCCATACCGGCTACAAGTCGGGGTCCTTTGCCAGGCGGTCCGTAATTAGGTATCTGTGGCTCTTCATGCATGCTGCTTCCTATTCCATGACCGACAAAATCTCGGACTATGGAAAAGCCGTTTGCCTCTACATGCTTTTGTACAGCATGAGAGATATCCGACAGCCGGTTACCAATCAATGCGTATTTGATTCCTTCGAAGAAACTTTCCTCGGTAACCCTCAGAAGCTTTTTCTTTTCATCATCAATGTACCCTATCCCGTAGGATCTGGCTGCATCCCCATAGTAACCTTCATATACAGCCCCAATATCGATACCTATTATATCGCCATCCTGTAACACCGTGGAACCCGGTATACCGTGTACGACCTGTTCATTTATTGATGAACATATGCTGGCAGGAAATCCATTATAACCTTTAAATGCAGGTATTCCTCTGCTCTTTCTAATATGTGCTTCTGCAATTGTATCGAGTTCCAATGTTGAAATTCCAGGTCTAATTACCTCTCTTAAGAGTTCATGGGTCTCAGCAACTATTCTGCCTGCGATGCGCATTAGTTCAATTTCTCTTGGAGTTTTTATACTTATCATTCGAATCGCTCCAATGCTTTGATTATATCGTCGAATACTTTATCGGCATATTGCTCACCATTTACAGTAACTAGAATACCCTTATTCTTGTAATAATCTATAAGAGGAAATGTCTGGTTCTTATATACATTCAAACGGTTTTCTACTGTTTCCAATCTGTCATCTTCTCGTGTATAAAGCTTTCCTCCGCACTTGTCACAAATTTCATCCAATACGGGCCTGTAAAAGCATAAGTTATAGTTCTCTCCACAATTACGGCAGACTCTCCTATTGGTCATTCTTTCAATAATTGTTTTGTCAGATACCTCCAGGTTTACAACTGCACGAAGTTTTTTCGCTATTATTTCAAGCTCTTTGTCTAAGGCTTCCGCTTGAATCAAAGTTCTAGGGAAACCATCCAGCAGGAACCCTTCCTTGCAATCATCTTCAAGAAATCTATTTTCTACAATCTTGAGAGTCAAATCGTCGGGAACCAATAGGCCCTTATCAATATACTTTTTTGCCTCTACACCTATTGGGGTATTTCTACTAATGTTGTCTCTGAATATATCCCCAGTGGATATATGCGGTATGGAATACTTATTTTCTATCCGGCCCGCCTGGGTACCTTTACCGGACCCTGGAGAACCTAACAACACTATCCTCATTTCTACTCTCCAATCCATTCGTTTTGCGAAACACTATATATTTAAATTTCGCACAAACGTATCCCTACTCTATCGAGTCGCACACTAATGCGCTCAATAAGCTCTCATCTATTTCAAGAAACCTTGATAATTCCTCATAACCATCTGTGCTTCAATCTGTTTTACAAAGTCCATCGCAACACCTACAACGATGAGCAGCGAAGTACTTCCGAAATACACCTGAATGCCAGTGAAACTCATAAGGAATATAGGTACTATAGCGATAAAAGCGAGGAAAAATGCACCTACTAATGTTATTCTGTTTAATGATTTTGCTATGAAATCTGAAGTTGGTTTACCAGGTCTTATTCCAGGTATGAATCCACCATACTTCTTGATGTTATTGGAAACTTCTATTGGGTTGAATGTAACTGCTGTATAGAAGTATGTAAATCCAATTATCAGGAATGCGTAGAGTATTCCATGGCCCCAAGTTCCCCAATTAAAATATGTGTTGAAGAATCTGTATGCACCAGAGTTCGGGAAGAACTGTGCAATCTGGCCTGGGAATGCTATTAACGACATTGCGAATATTACCGGTATAACTCCGGCTTGGTTTACTTTTAGCGGAATATGTGTGCTCTGTCCGCCGTACATCCTTCTACCAACAACTCTCTTTGCATACTGTACAGGTATTCTTCTCTGGCCTTCCTGTATAAGTACAACACCCATTACTATAAGTATTGCAAATATCACGAAGATCACTATCTCAATGAGATTAGTTGTTTTTGCCTTGTACAGATCGATAAGCTTTGCAATTCCTATCGGAATCCTTGAAACTATACCTGCAAAGATTATAAGAGATATACCGTTTCCGATACCTCTTTCATTTATTTGTTCACCCAACCACATCAGGAATGCAGTTCCAGCTGTAAGTGAAAGTGCAACCAGTACTATTGATACAGTATCTGTCCTTAAGAGGTATCCCCTAAGTCCATAAGCTAAAGCCAGAGCCTGGATAAGTGCAAGTACAACTGTACCATACCTTGTGTACTGCGCTATCTTTTTCCTGCCGTCTTCGCCTTCTTTGGCGAGAGCTTCTAGGCTCGGAATAGCTATAGTAAGAAGCTGCATTATAATGGTTGCGTTAATATAAGGTGTTATGTTCATTGCAAATACAGCAAAGTTTTTAAATGCTCCGCCTGAAATAACATCGAAGAATCCGAGTAAGCCTCCGCCCTCAATAAGCTGTGCTAGAGCATCGGTATTCATACCAGGTACAGGAATGAAACTTCCCAGTCTGTAAATTATTAGCATTGACAGTGTGAATAGCATTTTGAATCTCAGATCTGGTATCTTCCAAGCATTTCTTATTGTGTTAAACACCTTATACCACCTCTACCTTTCCCCCTGCTGCTGCGATTTTGTCTGCAGCTGTTTTGCTGAATTTATGCGCTTGTACTGTCAAGTTCTTTGTAAGGTCACCATTGCCTAGTATCTTAACGCCACTAAGCATTGCTTTTACCAAGCCAGCTTCTTTTAATACGTCTGGATTGACAACTGTTCCGTTATCGAATCTTTCGAGGTCACTGAGGTTAACTACTGCATATTCTTTTCTGAATATATTTGTGAAACCAATCTTCGGCAATCTTCTATACAGAGGCATCTGTCCGCCTTCGAAACCAAGTCTTACTCCGCCGCCAGATCTGGAATTCTGTCCTTTTTGACCTTTGCCTGCGCTTTTGCCCTGGCCTGAAGCTGTACCTCTACCAATTCTCTTCTTTGCCTTGGTACTACCTTCTGCAGGTTTAAGCTCGTGTAATTTCATATTTACACCTCCTTGATTACATTTCCTTTACTTCAACCAAATGTATAATCTTGTTGACCATACCTCTTATTTGAGGTGTAGCTTCATGTTCTACTTCGCTGTTGAGCTTCTTAAGTCCTAAAGCTCTAACTGTTGCTATCTGGTCATCTTTTCTTCCGATTACACTCTTTACTAACTTAACTCTTATCTTAGCCAAGGTTATTCCCTCCTAGCCTAATATCTCTTCAACGGATTTCCCTCTGAGCTTTGCTACATCCTCAACTGTTTTCAGTGAAGCTAATCCTTGAATTGTTGCGTTTACCATGTTTCTTGGGTTGTTTGATCTTAAGGACTTTGTTCTTATATCCTTTATCCCTGCAAGTTCAAGAACCGCACGGGCTGGACCGCCTGCTATAACTCCAGTACCTTCTTTTGCCGGCATAAGAAGCACCGTACCTGCGCCGGAAACTCCAATAATCTCATGAGGTATTGTAGTTCCAACTATAGCTACTTTTACTAAGTTCTTCTTAGCATCTTCGATACCTTTTCTTATTGCTTCAGGTATTTCCACTGATTTTCCGCTACCGACTCCAACATAACCATTTAAGTCTCCAACAACTACTATGGCGCTGAATCTGAAGTTTCTACCACCTTTAACAACCTTAGCAACTCGATTTATAGCAACAACCTTTTCCTTAAGGTCTAGTTTGCTTGCATCTATTGGCTGCATTTATTTCCCTCCCTTATCCTAGAATTCCAATCCGGCTTCTCTTGCTGCATCAGCCAGTTCCTTAACTCTACCATGATATATATATCCGCCTCTGTCGAAAACAACAAGCTTAATGCCAGCTTCAAGGGCTTTCTTTGCTACTAATTCGCCAACCAATTTAGCTGCTGCCTTGTTTCCGCTATGACCTGGATTTTCCTTTAACTCTTTATCCAGAGTTGAGGCTGATACTAAAGTGACACCTTTAACGTCATCAATTATCTGTGCATATATGTTATTAAGACTTCTATAGACATTCAATCTTGGTCTCTCTGTTGTACCAACAAGTTTCTTTCTCATTCTTAAATGTCTTTTCAGTCTGCCACTGTTCTTACTGTCTTTAGTTATCACCCTTTGTCACCCCTTTGCTATTTATTTCTTACCTGTTTTACCTTCTTTACGTCTGATTACTTCATCAGAGTACTTAATTCCTTTTCCTAGATAAGGTTCAGGCTTTCTTACCGCTCTGATGTTAGCAGCGTGTATTCCAACCTTTTCCTTGTCTGAGCCTTTTACGATTATTCTGTTTGGAGCCGGAACTTCTGTTGTTAAGCCTTCCGGATCATCCATTTCAACAGGATGTGAGTAACCCATTGTAAGTGTAAGCTTATTGCCAGCCTTTGCAGCTCTGTAACCAACACCGTTTATTTCAAGTATTCTTTCGAATCCCTTTGAAACACCTTCAACCATGTTGTTTACAAGTGCTCTTGTAAGACCATGCAGCGCTCTGTGCATTTTCTGATCGGAAGGTCTTGTAACTATTACCTTGCCGTCTTCGATTGCTATATTAATATCTTCATTCATTTTTCTAACAAGCTGACCCTTTGGTCCCTTAACTGAAACCGTATTATCGGCAGCTATATTTACCTCAACTCCCGCAGGAATTGTTATTGGTAATCTTCCTATACGTGACATGCTTGCACCTCCTCTATACGTAAGATTTTACCAAACGTAGCAAAGCACTTCTCCGCCAACGCCCTGGAGTCTCGCACTTTTATCCGTCATTATACCCTTGGATGTTGAAATGATTGCTATGCCTAGTCCTCCAAGTACCTTTGGTATATCTTCATTCTTTGCATATACTTTAAGTCCCGGTTTGCTTATTCTCTTTAAGCCTGTTATAACCTTTGTCTTGTTTGATCCATATTTAAGGCCTATTTTGATTACGCTCATAACTCCGTCTTCGACTATCTCGTAACCCTTTATATATCCTTCATCAAGAAGGATCTGTGCAATAGCCTTCTTCATTATTGAAGTAGGAACATTAACAGTATCATGTTTAACTATATTAGCATTCCTGATTCTGGTTAGCATATCAGCAATTGGATCAGTTGTAACCATTAATCTTAACCTCCCTTATACCGTAATTCATGGACTCGATGTAATCTGCAGTCCATTAAGTGCTAAGCACTTTTGGGTAATTATCTAAAACTATGTTATATCCACACAGTGTCCAGTTTAGACACTAACTATACATCTTACCAGCTAGCTTTCTTAACACCTGGTATTTGTCCTTTGTAAGCCAACTCTCTGAAGCAAATACGGCAGATACCGAATTTCCTCAATACAGAGTGTGGTCTTCCGCATATTCTGCATCTTGTATATGCTCTGGTCTTATACTTTGGTGTTGCCTGCTGTTTTAATAACATTGACTTTTTAGCCACAATTCTACCTCCTTTGCGCAGTTTTGCTACTAGCTTGCATAAGGCATTCCGAGGAGTCTTAAGAGTTCTCTTGCTTCCTCGTCAGTCTCGGCTGTGGTCACAAATATTATGTCCATACCTCTTACTTTGTCGATTTTCTCATACTCTATTTCAGGGAATATGATTTGTTCCTTTATACCTAGGGAGTAGTTTCCTCTTCCGTCAAAAGCCTTGGAGGATACCCCTCTGAAGTCTCTTACTCTAGGAAGAGCAACATTAAGGAGCTTGTCAACAAACTCATACATTTGATCGCCGCGGAGTGTAACCTTCGCACCGATTGACATTCCCTGTCTAACCTTAAACGCTGCAACTGATTGTCTTGCTTTTGTAACAACCGGTTTCTGTCCTACGATTGTTCCAAGCTCTGATACTGCGGCATCAAGCCCTTTGGCATTATCCTTAGTATCTCCCAAACCCATATTTACTACTACTTTCACAAGTTTTGGAATCTGCATAACACTCTTATATTGAAACTTCTGCATCATTGCAGGAGCAACTTCATTCAGGAATTTCTCTTTAAGTCTGACCATTTCTTTTTACCTCCCTTCAAAGATTATTTATCTAGTACTTCACCGCAGCTCTTGCAGTATCTAACCTTTGAATTATCATCAAGTATTCTGTGTCCTAATCTAACGCCTTTTTTGCATTTATCGCACCAAAGCATAACCTTAGAACTGAATATTGGTGACTCCTGGTGTATTATACCGCCCTGCTGCATTCCCTTGCCGGGTTTCTTATGCTTCTTGTTCATGTTGATGCCTTCACAAAGCACCTTATCGTCTTTTGGTAAGGCTGTAAGCACTTTGGCTTTTTTGCCTTTATCTTTGCCGGAGATTACTACAACTGTATCTCCCTTTTTAACGTGTAATTTTTTAACTTCTGCATTTGCCATTCAATACACCTCCCTTAAAGCACTTCAGGTGCAAGGGATATTATTTTCATAAAATCCTTTTCACGAAGTTCTCTTGCAACAGGCCCGAATATACGGGTTCCTTTTGGCTGCTTGTCGTCCTTAATGATAACTGCTGCATTGTCATCAAACCTTATATAGCTTCCATCGGGACGTCTCTTACCCTTTACAGTTCTAACGATAACAGCTTTTACAACGTCACCCTTTTTAACAACACCGCCTGGTGTTGCGTCTTTAACAGAAGCAACTATTATATCTCCAATGTTTCCATATCTTCTCATGGAACCACCCATTACACGTATGCACAGAAGCTCCTTTGCTCCGGAATTATCTGCTACATTTAAACGCGACTCTTGTTGAATCATTCAAAACCCTCCTTTCGGAATTTTACTTAGCCTTCTCTATTATTTCAACAAGTCTCCATCTTTTATCTTTGCTTAAAGGCCTTGTTTCCATAATTCTTACTTTATCACCCATTTTGCACTCGTTGTTTTCATCGTGTGCTTTAAATTTAGTTGTTTTCTTCATTGACTTACCGTAAAGTGGGTGACGAACCAATGTCTCAATAGCTACAACTATTGTTTTGTCCATCTTGTCACTTACAACCTTACCGGATCTTGTCTTTCTATTATTTCTATCCAAAGTCTAAACCTCCTTCTTCCTACTTTGCCTGAGCGGACTTAAGTTCTTTTTCTCTAAGGATGGTTTTTATTCTAGCAATAGATTTCTTAACATCTCTTACCCTTATCGGATTTTCAAGCTGTCCTGTAGCCATTTGAAATCTAAGATTAAAAAGCTCTCCTTTTAACTCAACCAGCTTCTGTTCCATTTCATTAGTCGCCATATCGCGAACTTTGTTAGCTTTCATTTGCATCACCAACCATTTCATCAGTTTCCTGTCGGGTTACAAATTTACATCTGATCGGAAGCTTATGCACTGCAAGCCTGAGAGCTTCTCTAGCTACTTCTTCCTCAACACCCGCCATTTCAAATAACACTCTGCCCGGCTTTACAACAGCTACCCAGTGATCAGGAGCACCTTTACCGGAACCCATACGAGTTTCAGCAGGTTTCTGTGTTACTGGCTTATCCGGGAATATTTTTATCCAGATTTTACCGCCTCTTTTTGTGTATCTTGTCATTGCCTGTCTAGCTGCTTCAATCTGGTTGCTTGTGATCCAACCTGGTTCTGTAGCCTGAAGTCCAAATTCACCATACGCTATAACGTTTCCTCTTGTTGCTTTGCCTCTCATGTTGCCTCTCATTTGCTTACGGTGCTTTACTCTTTTTGGCATTAACATTATGCTTCTCCTCCTTCCATAGCTGTTGCATTCAGCTTAGCCGGCTCGCTCTTACGAACTTTGGCTTGTGGAAGAACCTCCCCCTTGTATATCCAAACCTTAACACCAATTTTCCCAAAGGTTGTATTTGCCTCTGCGAATCCATAATCTATATCGGCTCTTAAAGTCTGTAGAGGAATTGTTCCTTCACGGTACCATTCACTTCTTGCAATTTCAGCACCGCCGAGACGACCTGCACACATGGTTTTTATACCCTTTGCGCCCATTCTCATCGTTCTCTGCATTGACTGCTTCATTGCTCTTCTGAATGATATTCTCTTTTCCAGCTGTGCTGCTATGTTTTCAGCCACAAGCTGAGCATCCATTTCTGCTGTCTTTATCTCTGTTATGTTTATTGCTACACCCTTATTGTTTGTGAGTTTTTCTAAAGCTTTCTTAAGCTCTTCGATTCCAGCTCCGCCTTTTCCGATTACCATACCAGGTTTTGCAACATGTATGTTAACCTTTATCTTTCCAGCGGTTCTTTCTATCTCAATCCTTGAAACTCCTGCAGCATAAAGCCTTGGTTTCAAAAATTCTCTTATTTTGTTATCTTCTATTAGAAAATCTGCGAAATTCTTCTTATCTGCGTACCATTTTGTGTCCCAATCTTTAATGATACCAACTCTAAGCCCGTGTGGATTTACCTTTTGGCCCACTAAAATCCCTCCTTCTTCACTCTTTTTCCTTAACCGCCAATGTTATATGGCTTGTTCTCTTGAGTATGCTTACGCCTCTACCCATTGCTCTTGCCATAAATCTTTTAAGTGTAGGTCCCTGAGTCGCATAAACCTCTGAGATATACAATTTGTCAACATTCATGTTGAAGTTGTTCTCAGCGTTAGCCACTGCTGATTTTAAAAGCTTTTCCATTATCGCTGATGCAGCTTTTGGAGTGTGCTTCAATATTGCAAAAGCGTCTCCAACCTTTTTACCTCTTATTAAATCTATAACTATATTAACTTTTCTCGAGGAAATTCTGATATGCATAATTTTAGCTTTAGCTTCCACAGGAAATACCTCCTTCCATAATATCGCTAGGTTTGCTTAATTCTGTATGCATCCTACTTCAGAGCTGAGGACCTTTCTGTGTGATGTCCATGACCCCTGAATGTTCTGGTGGGAGCAAATTCACCCAGCTTATGACCAACCATATCCTCTGTCATATATACAGGAACGTGCTTCCTGCCATCATAAACTGCGAGAGTATGACCAACCATTTCAGGAAATATTGTTGAACTCCTTGACCAGGTCTTAAGCACAACCTTCTTGTTTGCCTTGTTCATATCTATAATTTTGTTTAATAACTTTACATCTACAAAAGGTCCTTTTTTTGTTGAGCGGCTCATTGATTTGCCTCCTTTCATATACCCTATAAGAGCATCCCCATGAAGTTCTTATTTTGCGTTTCTTCTCTTAACGATGAACTTGCTTGAAGATTTCTTATTGTTTCTAGTCTTATATCCGAGTGTTGGTTTACCCCAAGGAGTAACTGGTCCTGGTCTTCCTATCGGTGATCTACCTTCACCACCACCGTGAGGATGATCTACAGGGTTCATTACAGAACCTCTAACTGTTGGTCTCCAACCCAAATGTCTGTTTCTGCCGGCACTACCCATTGATATGTTCTCATGATCAATGTTTCCTACTTGGCCGATTGTTGCTTTACACTCAACTCTTATCATTCTAACTTCGCCAGATGGCAGTCTTACCTGAGCGTAATCCCCTTCTTTAGCCATAAGCTGTGCTGAGTTTCCTGCAGATCTTACGAGCTGCGCTCCCTTGCCTGCTTTAAGCTCTATGTTGTGGATTATTGTACCTACTGGTATGCTCTTAAGCTGTAATGTATTGCCAACCTTTATATCTGCGCTGTTGGAGGATAACACTGAGTCTCCTACCTTAAGCCCGTTAGGAGCTATGATGTATCTCTTTTCGCCGTCAGCATAAGTAAGGAGTGCTATATTAGCTGATCTGTTAGGATCATACTCGATTGCTGAAACGGTAGCCGGTACATCAACCTTGTCTCTCTTGAAGTCTATTATTCTGTATTTTCTCTTATGTCCGCCGCCTTGATGTCTAACTGTAATTTTACCGTAATTGTTTCTTCCAGCTTTACTTTTTAATATTTCAACCAGGGATTTTTCCGGTTCTGTCTTAGTTATTTCTTCAAAGGTTGAAACCGTCATGTTACGTCTAGCTGGAGAAGTCGGATTATATTTTCTTATTGCCATTTTCTCTCCTCCTTTTACAGTCCTTCGAAGAATTCGATGCCCTTGCTATCTTTTTGGAGCTTTATGATTGCTTTCTTGTAGCTGGGTCTTCTTCCTTCATATTTTCCCATTCTCTTCATCTTGCCCATTACTCTGATTGTGCTGACCTTGTCAACCTTTACCTTGAATATTTCTTCAACAGCGTCTTTTATTTCTGTTTTATTCGCATTGACATCAACGATGAAGGTGTATTTTTTGTCTGCCATTTCGCTCATGGCTTTTTCAGTTATAACTGGTCTTCTTACTATATCATAAGCGTTCATTATGCAAACACCTCCTCGACTTTTTTAACAGCGTCCTTTGTTATTATGAACTTGTCATATTTTAAAATGTCATATACGTTCAATGTGTTTACGAAAGCTGTCTTTACTCCCTCAATGTTTCTTGCAGACTTAACGATATTCTCGTTATTGTCAGCAACAACGATGAGAGTCTTTGAATCAACCTTCAGGTTCTGAAGCAAGCTTACAACCTGCTTTGTCTTTGGAGCATCGAAGTTCAACTCTTCAATAACAACTATGTTGTTGTCATTAACCTTTGAGCTAAGCGCTGACTTCATTGCAATTCTCTTTATCTTCTTAGGCACTGAGTACCTGTATGATCTTGGCTTCGGAGCGAATACGATACCACCGTGTCTCCATTGTGGGGACCTGATGCTTCCATGTCTTGCTCTTCCTGTACCTTTTTGTCTCCAAGGCTTAATTCCTCCGCCTCTTACCTCAGCTCTTGTGAGGGTTGACTGAGTTCCTTGTCGCTGGTTTGCCAAGTACATTTTAACTACTTGGTGCATTGCTTCAATATTTACGTTTGCACCGAATATATTTTCATTTAATTCGATTTCTCCAACCTGTTTGCCACTTGTGTTATAAAGTGCTACGTTAGGCATTTTACATCCTCCTTTCTACCCCGAACGTTTTATTAAACTTTCACTGTATCCTTAATCATTACCAGTGAGCCTCTTATTCCAGGAACCCCACCTTTTACAAGGATAAAGTTTCTATCCGGATCAACCTTAACTATTTCGAGGTTTACCACTGTTGTACTTACTGCACCCATATGACCTGGAAGCTTCTTGCCAGGGATTGTTCTTGATGGATCAGATGATGCACCCATTGAACCTACTGCCCTGTGAAACTTGGAACCGTGTCCCATAGGCCCTCTGTGGAAATTATGTCTCTTTATGACACCTGCAAAACCTTTACCTTTTGACACACCGCTAATATCTACTTTGTCGCCTTCTTTAAAGACATCAGCCTTTATTTCCTGGCCAACTTCGAAAGCAGTTGTATCTTCAAGTCTAAATTCTCTAAGGTATCTTTTTGTTGCAACCTTTGCTTTAGCAAAATGTCCTTTTATAGGTTTTGTAACCTTTTTCTCGGCTTTATCATCAAAACCTACCTGAATTGCTGAGTACCCTTCGTTCTCTACTGTCTTTTTCTGAACTACATAGTTTGGGCCTGCAGCTATTACAGTTACCGGAACCGCTCTGCCTGTCTTATCGAATACCTGAGTCATTCCTACTTTTAAGCCCAGTATCGCTTTTTTCATTTATTTACACCTCCAAAATTTACAGCGGACCGCTTGGCGGTCATACTAAATTTATTTTGCCTTGTTTAAGTCTGTTATTAAAGTTTTATTTCGATGTCAACACCAGCCGGCAAGTCAAGTCTCATAAGTGAGTCAACGGTTTTTGGTGTTGGATTCAATATGTCGATGAGTCTCTTATGAGTTCTCATTTCAAACTGCTCTCTTGAATCCTTATACTTGTGCACTGCACGAAGTACTGTGATTATTTCTTTTTCAGTTGGCAGCGGCACCGGACCTGACACCTTTGCACCCGTCCTCTTTGCAGTCTCAATTATCTTTTCTGCTGACTGATCGATTAATATGTGATCATATGCCTTTAACCTGATTCTGATTTTCTGTTTTGCCATTTTTCAATTCCCTCCTTTTCATCGCACGCTTTAATTTGCTTACGTGCAACCGCATACTGTTATACACTCACCCGGGTGTGTTCTATTTTTTTATTCGTGTCCGGCAATATGCCAAACACTACACTTTCCACCCTAGCACCAACATAATCAGTAGAGTCGCCCGAATTCTAGAAACGGACAATACTCAGCAAGAATTCGCCAGCCGTAAGGCTTCCCGGCTATGCTTTCCAGAATACACCTCTCTCAAGGGTTAATCTGCAACCTCTTACTTCATCGCATGCTAAGTTTCACAACCTTACATATTTTATAACATTTTAGGACAAATTACAATACCTTTGGCACATTTTTTTAAAATATTTCATAAAACAGCCCTAAAGGACTAGGAAAGTCCTAGTCCTTAGTGGCTCTATTTTATTTATTACTCTATTATTGAAGCAACAGCACCTGATCCAACTGTTCTTCCGCCTTCACGAATAGCGAATCTCAAACCTTCTTGGATTGCTATTGGTGTGATAAGCTTTATTGTCATTTCTATATGGTCACCAGGCATACACATTTCTACGCCTGCTGGAAGATCAATTACTCCGGTTACGTCTGTTGTTCTGAAATAGAACTGTGGTCTGTAGCCATTGAAGAATGGTGTGTGTCTTCCGCCTTCTTCTTTTGTCAATACGTATACTTGCGCTTTGTAGTGTGTGTGGCCTTTTATTGATCCTGGTTTTGCAAGTACCTGACCTCTTTCGATGTCTGTTCTCTGTACGCCTCTTAAGAGTACGCCTATGTTGTCTCCTGCTTGTGCCTGATCAAGAAGCTTCCTGAACATTTCCACGCCTGTTACAACTGTTGATCTTGGTGCTTCTGCAAGTCCAACGATCTCTACTGTATCTGATACCTTTACGATACCTCTTTCTACTCTTCCTGTTGCAACTGTTCCTCTTCCTGTTATTGAGAATACATCCTCTACAGGCATAAGGAATGGCTTATCTGTCTGTCTTTCTGGTGTTGGGATAAAGCTGTCTACTGCATCCATAAGATTGTGTATGCCTTTGCACCATTCGCATTCTTCGCTGCCACAGCCGCACTCAAGTGCTTTTAATGCTGAGCCTGGTACGATTGGTGTTGCATCGCCATCAAATTCATATTCGCTAAGAAGTTCTCTAACTTCCATTTCTACAAGCTCTATAAGTTCAGCATCGTCTACCATGTCAACCTTGTTAAGGAATACTACTATGTATGGTACTCCAACCTGTCTTGACAGAAGTATGTGCTCTCTTGTCTGAGGCATTGGGCCGTCTGCTGCTGATACAACAAGGATAGCTCCGTCCATCTGCGCTGCTCCTGTTATCATATTCTTTACATAGTCAGCGTGACCTGGGCAGTCAACGTGTGCATAATGCCTGTTCTTTGTTTCATACTCAACGTGAGCTGTGTTTATTGTTATGCCTCTTTCCTTCTCTTCTGGCGCTTTGTCTATCTGGTCATAAGCTGTTGCTGTTGCACCGCCAAATTTTGAAAGTACTGTTGTTATAGCTGCTGTAAGTGTTGTCTTGCCGTGGTCAACGTGACCTATTGTCCCAATGTTTACATGGGGTTTATTTCTTTCGAATTTTGCCTTTGCCATTTTTACTTTTCCTCCTTTAAAAATCAGATAATCTAATATTTTAGGAAATTGCATGAGACCTTACGGAACCATGCAATCTCCTGATTTTTAATTATTTGCCGCCCAATACCTTCTCAGCAATGTGCTTGGGAACTTCTTCAAAGTGATCCATCTCCATGGAGTATACAGCACGGCCCTGTGTCGCTGAACGCAGGTCTGTTGCATATCCGAACATTTCAGAAAGCGGTACAAAGCTCTTTATTACCTGAGCTCCACTTCTTGCCTCCATGCCTTCGATTCTTCCTCTTCTGGAGTTTATATCACCGAGAACATCACCCATATAATCTTCAGGTACTGTTACTTCAACCTTCATTATAGGCTCGAGAAGTGCTGGATCCGCCTTCTTACAGCCATCCTTGAAAGCCATTGAACCTGCGATCTTAAATGCCATTTCAGAGGAGTCAACCTCATGGTATGATCCGTCAAAAAGTGTAACCTTTAAGTCGAGAACCGGGTATCCGCCCAGTACACCATTAAGAGTTGCTTCTTCTACACCACGCTGTACAGCTGGTATATACTCTCTGGGTATTGCTCCGCCAACAATCTTAGTTACAAATTCAAAACCTTCTCCAGGGGCTTTAGGTTCAATTTCAAGCCAAACATGACCGTACTGTCCCTTACCACCTGACTGCCTGACAAACTTACCTTCAATCTGCACTTTCCTCTTAATGGTTTCTTTATAAGCAACCTGAGGCTTGCCGACATTTGCTTCAACCTTGTATTCACGCATCATTCTATCAACGATTATCTCAAGATGCAATTCTCCCATACCTGCGATAATCGTCTGACCTGTATCAGCGTCAGTAAAGGTTCTGAAGGTTGGATCTTCTTCAGCCAGCTTCTGAAGGGCTACGCCCATCTTATCCTGACTTGCCTTTGTCTTAGGCTCTATAGCAACATTGATAACAGGCTCCGGGAACACCATTGACTCAAGGATTACTGCATGGTCCTCATCACAAAGGGTATCTCCTGTAGTTGTATCCTTGAGACCTACAGCGGCCGCAATATCGCCTGTGTAAACCTCTTTTATTTCTTCTCTGTGGTTAGCATGCATCTGTACTATTCTGCTTATTCTCTCCCTCTTGCCTTTTGTGGAGTTAAAAACATAAGAGCCAGCCTCAGCTACTCCGGAGTAAACTCTGAAGAAAGCCAGCTTACCCACATAGGGGTCAACCATGATCTTAAATGCTAGAGCCGAGAAAGGCTCCTTGTCATCAGAATGACGTACTAACTTCTCTTCTCCATCTAAGGAAGTACCATCGATTGGAGGTATGTCGAGAGGTGACGGCATAAAGTTAACAACCGCATCAAGCATAAGCTGTACACCCTTGTTTTTGTATGAAGATCCGCATATGACAGGATTCAACTTAACAGCAATAGTACCTATTCTGAGAGCTGACATAATTTCTTCCTGCGTTGGTTCTATGCCCTCCAAATATTTCTCCATAAGTTCCTCATTGACTTCAGATACTTTTTCAATGAGGTTCTCTCTGTACTCTTTTGCTTTATCAAGCATATCCGCGGGTATATCTTCTACTACCATTTCTTTACCGAGGTCATCCTTATAGATGTGAGCTTTCATATCTATCAAGTCCACTATTCCTATAAATTTGTCCTCACTGCCTATTGGGAGCTGAATCGGAACCGCATTGGATCCGAGTCTGTCTTTCATCATTGAGACTACTCTGTAAAAATCTGCTCCCATTATGTCCATTTTATTTACATATGCAAGTCGTGGAACTTTATATTTATCAGCCTGTCTCCAAACGGTTTCAGACTGAGGCTCAACTCCACCCTTGGCACAGAAAACTGCTACAGCACCATCTAATACACGCAGTGACCTTTCTACTTCAACAGTAAAGTCCACGTGCCCTGGCGTATCTATGATGTTTATTCTATGGCCCTTCCACTCGGCGGTTGTAGCTGCAGAAGTTATTGTTATTCCTCTCTCCTGCTCCTGCTCCATCCAATCCATAGTGGCAGTCCCTTCGTGAACTTCGCCTATTTTATACGTTTTCCCAGTATAATACAACACTCTTTCAGTAGTTGTTGTCTTTCCTGCGTCAATATGAGCCATTATTCCAATGTTTCTTGTTTTTTCTAACGGAAATTGCCTAGGCACAGATATCCTCCTTTCTGTTGTAAGATTCACTGTTATATTTCCCTAAAATCTTATTATTTAACAACAAAACGTCTATATTTATATTGTTCACCACTAACCTCGTTCCGAAACTACCACCTATAATGTGCAAATGCCTTGTTGGCTTCTGCCATTTTATGAGTATCTTCTCTCTTCTTTACACTGTTTCCGGTATTATTAGCCGCGTCCATAAGCTCTCCGGCTAATCTTTCCCTCATTGTCTTTTCTCCTCTTTTTCTGGAGTAGTCAATCAACCATCTCATTCCAAGTGCTTGCCTTCTTTCAGGTCGCACTTCTATCGGAACCTGATAAGTTGCTCCACCGATTCTTCTGGCTTTAACTTCCAGAACAGGCATGATATTGGCCATTGCTGTTTCAAACAACTCAATGGGCTCCTTACCTGTCTTTTCCCTCATTATGTCAAAAGCACCATAAACTATTTTCTGTCCAGCGCTCTTCTTTCCATCATACATTATGTTGTTGATAAGCTTTGTAACTATCTTATCGTTGTATAATGGATCCGGCAATACGTCTCTTTTCGATATATGTCCTCTTCTTGGCACTATACTTCCCTCCTTAATATTAATTTTAATATCATCGGTACTCGGCAGCATCAAGCTAAACAGCTGCCGTTGTGCGCAAATATATTTCAAACACAGGCAAAATTCTGCCAAATGTTAAATAAATCGCACAATATTATTTCTTTGGTCTCTTCGCGCCGTATTTTGATCTACTTTGCTTTCTGTTAGCAACGCCAGCGGCATCAAGTGTACCTCTTATTATGTGGTACCTTACGCCAGGAAGGTCCTTAACTCTGCCTCCCCTGATAAGAACAACTGAATGTTCCTGCAGGTTGTGACCGATTCCAGGGATGTAGCCTGTTACTTCAATACCGTTTGTGAGTCTAACTCTGGCAATTTTTCTAAGTGCAGAGTTCGGCTTCTTAGGTGTTGTAGTTTTTACTACAGTACATACTCCCCTTTTCTGTGGGCTTTCCTTCAACGCTGGTGCAGTTGATTTGTACTCAACCTTCTCTCTGCCTTTCCTTACTAACTGGCTAATTGTAGGCATTAAATGCACCTCCTTGTTTTATTTATCATACACAGGCTTAACATTTGCTAAGCTCTGTAATACGCCCTAAAATTTACTTTTTGCGATAAAAAGCACCTTCGTACGAAGGTGCTTAAGTGATATACAGCCTAATCTTCGACAATTGTCGCCGTTGAAGCGCCAATATCTATACCGCATGCATCTCCTAGTTCCTTCATACTGTTGACATATATGATTTGTATATTTTTATCGCTACATGCATCAAGTACCGACTGTTTTATAAAATCGTCGGCATCTTCTGCTACATATACCTTTTTGGCAGTTCCATTTTTTACTGCCTTTACTGTTTGCTTTAACCCCACTATTCTTCTGTGTGAAGCTTTTAGTTCCTGCATTTAAATCACCTCTTGTGGATTTTTGCATGGCAACCATGGTAATTCATAGTCTAAAAAGAATTGTGGCACTGAATAAAAATTAATTGTTAAGGCATTAACAGTTAAAACGTGCATAAGAGAACCATTATAATGGTTCTCTATAACACACTAAACAATTTTAGCATTTGTTATATTTTGTGTCAATAGTTTTTACTCTATTGCATCAGCTGGCCTTATTGATATATCCATGTATTTCTTCATGCCGGTACCTGCAGGAATAAGCTTTCCTATTATAACATTTTCCTTTAAGCCGACAAGTGGATCTATCTTTCCTTTTATTGCCGCTTCTGTAAGAACCCTAGTTGTTTCCTGGAAGGATGCAGCTGACAAGAAGGAATCGGTTGCCAGTGAGGCTTTTGTTATACCAAGAAGCACTCTCTTTCCGGAAGCCATTTCTCCGCCGTTTGCACTTACCCTTTCGTTCTCATCTTCATATTTAAATATGTCGAAGAGTCCGCCCGGAAGCAGCTCTGTATCTCCAGACTCCTCTATCTTGACTTTTCTGAGCATCTGTCTGACAATAACCTCTATATGCTTATCGGCAATGTCAACACCCTGCAGCCTGTAAACCCTCTGCACTTCCATAAGCAGATAAGTCTGAACTCCTGCCACGCCCTTGATTTTCAAGATATCATGCGGATTTACTGAACCTTCTGTAATTTCATCCCCGGCTTCTATTGCCTCGCCTTCAGCAACTCTGAGCCTTGATCCGTAAGGGATAGTATATGTTCTGGTATCACCATCATCTGCCAATACCACAGCATCCTTCTTCTTTCTCTGGTCTATTATTTTAACAACACCAGAGATTTCAGATATTATCGCAAGTCCCTTAGGTTTTCTGGCTTCAAAAAGTTCTTCAACTCTAGGAAGACCCTGTGTTATGTCATCCCCGGCAACACCGCCGGTGTGGAAGGTTCTCATTGTAAGCTGCGTACCTGGCTCGCCTATTGACTGGGCTGCAATTATACCAACTGCCTCCCCAATATGCACAGGTTCACCTGTTGCAAGGTTTACTCCATAGCATTTAGTACAAACACCCTGCTTTGCATGACAGGTCAGTATTGTTCTTATCGGAACCTTCTTTATGCCAAGCTTGACAATTGTACCAGCCATTTTTTCAGATATCAGCTCGCCCTTCTTCACAAGTATTTCACCTGTCTCCGGGTTCACAACATCACCGTTGGTATATCTTCCCATAAGTCTGTCTTTGAGCTTCTCAATTACTTCATTACCATCTTTGATTTCGCTCATGATCAGGCCTTCTTCTGTTCCACAGTCTTCTTCTCTGATTATTACATCCTGACTTACGTCAACAAGACGTCTTGTCAGATAACCTGAGTCAGCAGTACGTAGCGCTGTATCAGCCAGACCTTTTCTAGCTCCGTGAGTTGAAGTAAAGAACTCAAGTACGTTAAGACCTTCACGGAAGTTAGCTTTTATCGGAATCTCAATGATTCTACCGGAGGTATCTGCCATAAGACCTCTCATACCACACAGCTGCTTAATCTGATTTACACTTCCTCTTGCTCCTGAATTGGCCATCATGTAAACCGAATTGAGCCTATCCAAATTATCCATCAACGCTTTAGTTACATCGTCGGTTGTTGTCTTCCAGGTATCTATTACCTGCTCATATCTTTCTTCATTGGATATCAAGCCTCTTCTGTACATCTTCTCTATTTTGTCTACTCTCTCATCTGCTTTTGACAGAAGCTCTTTCTTAGCGCCTGGTATATCCATGTCAGATATGCTTATTGTAACTGCGCCCTTTGTTGAGTAATGGAAACCCAGCCTCTTGATTTCATCCAATACAATTGCTGTATTGGTATTTCCATGTTTCCTGAAGCACTTGTCGACAATTTTTCCTAAAAGCGACTTGTCTATAGGTACCATGTTTCCATCTCTGTCCTTAGGGTCAATCTCTAACACGAACATATCATCCTCAGTGATTCTATCTACAAAACCAAGGGTCTGAGGAATTGATTCATTGAAAATAAATCTTCCGACAGTATTTTCAATTATTTTGCTCTTCTCTTTGCCGTTTATTTCTTTTGTTATTCTTACCCTTACCTTTGCATGCAAGGATACTTCACCCACCTGATAGGACATAATCATTTCATTCAGGTTTGTGAATACCTTACCTTCGCCCTTTTCTCCGGGTACATATATAGTAAGGTAGTATATTCCCATAACCATATCCTGTGTCGGACTTACAACCGGTCTTCCATCCTTAGGCGCCAAAATGTTATTGGCAGACAACATCAGGAATCTTGCTTCCGCTTGCGCTTCTACAGATAAAGGTACGTGAACGGCCATCTGGTCTCCATCGAAGTCGGCGTTGTATGCCGTACATACCAATGGATGAATCTTAAGTGCCCTTCCCTGCACAAGTACAGGCTCGAAAGCCTGAATACCAAGTCTATGCAGCGTTGGAGCACGGTTTAACAGTACCGGATGCTCGCTGATAACTTCTTCAAGTATATCCCATACCTCCGGCTTAACTCTTTCAACCATTCTCTTGGCACTCTTTATATTATGGGCAAGCCCATCATTTACAAGCTTCTTCATTACAAAAGGCTTAAAGAGCTCAAGGGCCATCTCATTTGGCAGACCACATTGGAAAAGCTTCAGCTCGGGACCAACAACTATAACTGAACGTCCTGAGTAGTCAACACGTTTTCCAAGCAGATTCTGTCTAAATCTTCCCTGCTTTCCTTTTAACATATCACTCAAAGACTTGAGCGGTCTGTTGCCAGGACCGGTAACCGGTCTTCCTCTTCTGCCATTGTCTATAAGAGCATCTACAGCTTCCTGGAGCATTCTCTTTTCGTTTCTAACGATGATGTCTGGAGCTCCAAGGTCAAGAAGCCTCTTAAGTCTGTTGTTTCTGTTTATTACTCTTCTATAGAGGTCATTAAGGTCAGAGGTGGCAAATCTTCCGCCATCCAGCTGAACCATTGGTCTCAAATCAGGCGGTATTACCGGTATAGCCTCAAGAATCATCCATTCAGGTTTATTCAAAGAATTCTTAAAGGCTTCAACAACCTCCAGCCGTCTAACTGATCTAAGTCTTTTTTGTCCTGTACTGTCTTTTAAGTCAATCCTCAGTTCTTTTGCCAGCTTTTCAAGATCCAGATCCATAAGGAGTTCCTTGACTGCTTCCGCACCCATTCCTGCTCTGAATCTGTTGCCGTACTTTTCTATGCTCTCCCTATACTCCTTCTCACTTAAAAGCTGCTTCTTTGAGAGTGGAGTATCGCCGTTATCGACTACTATGTAGGAGGCAAAGTACAGAACTTTTTCCAAGGCTCTTGGCGACATATCAAGTATAAGTCCCATTCTGCTAGGTATTCCCTTGAAATACCAGATATGGGAAACTGGAGCTGCAAGCTCGATATGTCCCATTCTTTCTCTTCTGACCTTTGCTTTGGTTATTTCAACACCGCAGCGATCGCAAACTATACCCTTATACCTGATCCTCTTGTACTTTCCGCAGTGACATTCCCAGTCCTTTGTAGGACCAAAAATTTTCTCGCAGAAAAGACCTTCCTTTTCAGGCTTCAGTGTCCTATAGTTTATTGTTTCCGGCTTCTTTACCTCTCCCCTTGACCATTCTCTTATCTTCTCCGGGGATGCCAAACCTATTTTAATTGCTTCAAAGTTATTTAATTCAAACAAGGAGGTATCTCTCCCTTCTAATAATTAGTACTGAATTTGGCTTTGCCAATTCTAGTTCGTAGTCCGTGGTACGGAACGGTTTAGAACCGTTCACCACAATTATAGGAATACCCTTTAGCTTTAAAACTCTTCGTCATCCTCTTCAACATCTTCCTCGTTTAGAAGAAGTTCATCGAAGTCCATTTCAACCTCAAATTCTTCTGTTGCTTCTGCATCTCCTTCATAATCTTCATAGAGATCTTCGGAGGTAACAGTTTCCCCTTTAAATGGGAGGCTTGTGAAATCCATGTCCTCGCGCACTTCCATATCAGCTCCAAGGTCTTCAACTTCCTCGTCTACTGACTCCCTGATAGTTATCTCCTGATTTTCTTCAGTCAGAACCTTAACATCGAGAGCCAAGCTCTGAAGCTCTTTGATTAGAACCTTAAATGACTCTGGAACTCCTGGCTCAGGTATATTTTCACCCTTAACAATGGATTCATAGGTCTTTACTCTTCCTACTACGTCGTCAGACTTCACAGTGAGTATTTCCTGTAGGGTATGAGCCGCACCATAAGCTTCCAGTGCCCAAACTTCCATTTCCCCGAACCTCTGGCCTCCGAACTGGGCTTTACCGCCAAGTGGCTGCTGTGTTACAAGAGAGTATGGACCTGTAGATCTTGCATGTATCTTATCATCTACAAGATGTAAGAGTTTGAGTATATACATATAACCTACCGTAACTGAATTATCAAAGTAATCACCAGTACGTCCATCCCTAAGCTGTACTTTCCCTGTATGATTAAGTTCAATACCATCGATAGGAGTTTCACCAAATACCTTAATTATCTTCTCGACAGCTTTCAAATCTGTAAGCTCCGAGGATTTTATCATTTTCTTTATAGCGGTTAATTTGCTGTCAACATCAAATATATCGTTTTCCAAGAGCTCATGTACTATCTGAATGTTTTCCTTTACTTCGCCCTTGATATCCGGCACTTCTACAATAGGCTCTCCTTCTTCAACCTCAGCATCCCTTAGCTTGTGGTTTGCCAGTATCTTCTCTTTTATTATTCTGAGGTTTTTCTTTGTTTGTATAACCTTATTGGCACATTCGATAGTTTCAAGTATTGTATCTTCTCTTGCACCGTCAAATACCGGAGTGGCTATCTTCCAGCCAAGGGCTTTTGCTGCAAGTGCAAGATGAACCTCAAGCACCTGACCGATATTCATACGTGAAGGTACACCAAGAGGGTTCAATACTATCTCAAGAGGTGTTCCATTAGGCATAAATGGCATATCCTCTTCCGGAAGCACCCTAGAAATTACACCCTTGTTTCCATGGCGTCCTGCCATCTTGTCGCCAACGGATATCTTTCTCTTCTGAGCTATATAGCATCTTACAAGCTGGTTAACTCCAGGAGGAAGCTCATCTCCGTTTTCTCTTGTAAACACTTTTACATCAACGATTATACCTGACTCACCATGAGGAACTCTGAGAGAAGTATCTCTTACTTCACGTGCTTTCTCTCCGAATATCGCCCTTAAGAGTCTTTCCTCTGCAGTAAGCTCAGTCTCCCCTTTTGGAGTTACTTTACCTACCATGATGTCACCAGATCTTACCTCTGCACCTATTCTGATTATGCCTCTTTCATCAAGATCCTTCAGAGCCTCTTCCCCAACATTGGGTATATCCCTAGTAATTTCTTCGGGTCCAAGCTTAGTGTCTCTTGCTTCTGATTCATACTCTTCTATGTGTATGGAGGTGAATACATCCTCTTTAACAAGCTTCTCACTTATTAGGATAGCATCCTCGTAATTGTAACCTTCCCAAGTCATAAACCCGATAAGTATGTTTCTGCCCAAGGCTATTTCTCCCATATCGGTAGAAGGTCCGTCTGCTATTATATCGCCTTTTTTGAGTATTTCACCTTTTTTTGCTACAGGTTTCTGATTTATGCAGGTTCCCTGGTTGGAACGAAGGAATTTCAGGAGCTTGTATCTCTCCCTTTCCCCTGCATTGGTTTTATATACTATTTCATTCGCGCTTACTCTTTCAACTACGCAGTCGCCTTTGACAAGTCCTATAACCCCTGAGTCTCTTGCTGATTTAGATTCCATTCCGGTACCTATTATAGGTGAATCCGGCTTTATAATCGGAACAGCCTGACGTTGCATGTTAGAACCCATTAGAGCTCTATTCGCGTCATCGTTCTCAAGGAAAGGTATCATTGCTGTAGCAACTGATACTACCTGCTTTGGAGATACATCCATAAATTCAACTTCTGTATTCGGTACTATTACTACTTCATGTCTTGCTCTTGCAGTAACCCTTCTGTCGATAAACTTTCCTTCTTCATCAAGGGGTTCATTAGCCTGAGCTATTACAAACTCGTCCTCAATATCAGCAGTAATATAGACAATTTCTTCAGTTACATACTTTTCACCATTATCAGCAGTCTTTACAAGTCTATAAGGTGCTTCGATAAACCCGTACTCGTCAACTCTTGCATATGTGCTCAATGAGCCTATAAGACCTATGTTCGGTCCTTCAGGGGTTTCTATTGGGCACATTCTGCCGTAGTGAGAGTGGTGAACGTCTCTTACTTCGAAACCAGCTCTTTCTCTGGACAAACCGCCAGGTCCGAGAGCGGATAATCTTCTCTTGTGAGTAAGCTCAGCAAGTGGATTTGTCTGGTCCATGAACTGCGAGAGCTGGGAGCTTCCAAAGAACTCCTTTATCGCTGCAGCCACTGGTCTGATATTCACTAACTGCTGAGGCGTAACCACATCGATATCCTGAATAGTCATTCTTTCCTTGACTACTCTCTCCATCCTTGACAAGCCTATTCTAAACTGATTCTGAAGGAGTTCTCCCACAGATCTAAGTCTTCTGTTGCCCAGATGATCAATATCATCAACGTTACCTATAGTCTGTGCCAGATTTATATTATAATTAACAGAAGCAACTATATCATCGATTAAGATGTGCTTAGGAATAAGATCCTTAAGCCTGTTTTTGATTTCTTCCTTTATTTCATCTTCTGCACTGAACTTCTGCAATATCCCCTTGAGTACGGAAAGGTTGACAAGTTCCTTTATATTCAAGTCAGATACGTCAAAGTTCAAATATTTGTTTATGTCAACAACGTTGCTGCCCAGTATTTTAACTGATCTTCCTTCAATTGCTACAAAAGCCTCATTTATTCCTGCATTCTGAATCTTCTGAGCCTTATCCCTTGTGACTTTTTCTCCGGCTTCTGCAAGTATTTCTCCAGTTCTTGGATCAACTATTTCTTTTTCCAATTTCTGTCCGGAAAGTCTTTGACTTAAGCATAACTTCTTATTGAACTTATATCTGCCAAACTTAGCAAGATCATATCTTTTTGCGTCGAAGAACAATACATCGAGCAGTGACCTGGCACTCTCTACTGTTGGTGGCTCACCTGGTCTCAGACGCTTGTAAACCTCAATAAGACCCTCTTCATGAGACTTTGTCCCGTCCTTCTGCAGAGTGGCTTTTATACTTTCATCTTCCCCCATAATACTTTCGATCTGCTCATCTGTTCCAAAGCCTAAAGCCCTTAAGAGCACAGTCGCAGGGATTTTTCGTGTTCTGTCAATTCTAACCCAAAGGATGTCGTTTGAATCCGTCTCGTATTCCAGCCAAGCACCCCTATTAGGAATCACAGTACTTGAATACAGCGGCTTTCCGGTCTTATCAATGGTTTCAACATAATAAACCCCTGGTGATCTTACCAGCTGGCTTACTATAACTCTTTCTGCACCATTGATTATAAAAGTACCGGAATCTGTCATCAGCGGAAAATCGCCCATGAATACTTCCTGCTCTTTAACCTCATTGGTTTCCTTGTTGATAAGTCTTATTTTGACTTTCAAAGGAGCAGAATATGTAACATCTCTTTCCTTGCATTCTTCAACTGAATATTTTGGCTTTCCGTCCAACGAGTAATCAACGAACTCTAGAATTAGATTGCCTGTGTAATCCTGAATTGGTGAAACATCATTGAAAACCTCTCTAAGACCTTCCTCCAGGAACCAGTTATAGGAGTTTTTCTGCACTTCAATCAGGTTAGGCATATCCATGACTTCGTCAATTTTTGAGTAGCTCATCCTTTGATTTCTTCCCGCAGAGATTGGATGTACCAGCATAAAGTCATTCACCCCTTAAATTTAAATAAATTAAAATAGCCAAAAGCAAAAAAATTCCCAAAAAGTATCGCTTTTGGTTGGCCGTATAGTTAAAGCATACCTATTTTAATATTACCTTTTTTAATTATCCTTATACAAATTATAGAATAATATTATGAAAATACTTACTACAATGCAATATATAATGTTAACATACCATAATATTACTGTCAAGCCTTTACGCAAAAATTGGTATGCATTTTGCTTCTATTTCTCTTAACAGATTTGTCAATATATATTTTCGACGCATTTATCATTATATCAAAAAAGGTGCAGGGGCGAACAAGGTTCGCCCGCTTATGGCAATTGTCAGACACCAGGGGTCATCCTTGCAGAATATACCTGGTACATCATTTCTCTATAATCTGTATATATCCCGGTATTTGGACCCATAAATGGCTTTTCTGCAGCTGCTGCAGTATATGCCATCTAATTTTTGTCCCAGCTTTTTTTCTATGAATTCAATATATTTCTTAGGTGCAAAGTATTGTCCGCACTTTTCGCAGCTTAACATTTCGAAACTACTGCCCCAAATTGTTCTGATACCGTTTTTGTCTTCCTTTCCTATAGCTCCCGTAGGGCATACCTCAGCGCAGGAGCCGCATCCGACACAAGCAGCAGAAGGTTCATCATAAGGGGTAGAGACCTTTTTCCCCGTTCCTCTGCACACGGTGGAAATGGCATTAGCACCCAGCTCCTCGCATGCCCTCACACAAAGACCGCATAATATACAGTCCTCCACTTGCTCCGGGGGCTTAAGGAGTTTTGATGGCTGCAGCCCATACTGAAGAGCCAAGCTGTTCAGGTATACATTTTCTGGAGACTGAGAAAGCAAAAGCTTCATTATGGTTTTTCTTATTCTGAAAATCCTGCTGCTATCGGTTTTAATCTCCAATTCACGGGTTATAGGATATATGCACGAAGCTACAATCTTTGTTTTTGGGGCTTCAACAAGCTCCACCATGCATAGCCGGCAAGTGCCCAGCCCAGGTAGAGCATCGTTGTGGCACAAGGAGGGTATGTCAATCCCATTTCGTTTTGCCACAGCTAGTATGTATTCCCCATATTCAGCTTCACAGTTTCTACCGTCAATCCGGACATTCATTTTATCACCGCCTTGCTCGTATGTATTGCTTTAAAGCTGCATATATCAATACAGCTGCCGCATTTGATGCATTTTGAGCTATCTATTATATGGCAGGCTTTCTGTTCACCTTCGATTGCACCGACCGGGCAGGACTTTTTACAAATGCCGCAGCCCTTGCACTTATCCACACTTATCACAAACTCAGTCAACTCTTTGCACACTCCTGCACGACAGCTCTTATTTACTATATGCTCCAAATATTCCTGAGTAAAATATCTGATAGTGGTTATTACAGGGTTTGGTGCTGTTTTACCCAATCCGCAAAGTGACGCCTCGCTCATCATCTCTCCCAGCTCCAGCAGGAGATTGATGTCTTTCGTATTACCCTTCCCATTAGTTATGCCTTCAAGGATTTCAAGCATGCGCCTTAAGCCCTCTCTGCAGGGAACGCACTTCCCACAGGATTCTTCTGAAAGGAATTTAATATAATATTTTGCGATTTCTACCATACAGGTCCTGTCGTCCATTACTATCATCCCGCCAGAGCCCATCATAGATCCCGCAGCTTCCAGCGAATGAAAGTCCACCTCTAAGTCCAAGTGGCCGGCAGGAATACAGCCTCCCGATGGACCTCCTGTCTGTATAGCCTTGAACTTTCTATCCCCTATTATTCCTCCGCCTATATCGTAAATCAGCTCCCTTAATGTTGTACCCATAGTCACTTCCACAAGTCCTGTATTCTTCACCTTTCCTACCAGCGAGAATACTTTCGTTCCTTTTCCATTTTCATTGCCTATGGATTCAAACCATTCATGACCCTTGTTGATGATTTCAGGTATGTTGGCCCATGTCTCAACATTATTCAGCACTGTGGGCTTTCCCCATAATCCTTTTTCTGTCGAATGTATATATTTTGCTCTTGGCTCGCCTACCTTACCCTCAATAGAAGTCATAAGCGCTGTGGATTCACCGCATACAAAAGCTCCTCCGCCCCTTACTATGCTGATTCTGAAGTTTATTCCGCTCCCTAGAATATCAGCTCCCAGATAACCGCGCCTTTCAGCCTCCTCAATTGCTCCGGACATATTCCTGAGAGCCAGCTCATACTCATCCCTTATGTAAATAAAACCTTCTGCGGCTCCGACAGCATAGGCACAGACAGCCATTCCTTCTATTACGCTGTTTGGATCACCCTCCATTATGCTTCTGTCCATAAAAGCTCCCGGGTCGCCCTCATCTCCATTGCAGACTACATACTTAGGAATACCCTCTGAATTTCTGCATTCCTCCCACTTTCTGCCTGTTGGAAATCCGGCGCCTCCTCTGCCTCTTAAACCTGATCTTTTGATGGTATCAATGATTTCCTCAGGCCACATCTGGAACAAGGCCTTTTTTAGAGCTATGTAGCCCCCGCGCTCAATATAGTCTTCTATGCTTGCAGGATCGATTTCTCCTATATTTCTCAAGGCAATTTTATGCTGTCCTTTGTAAAAGTCCGTTTCCTTATGGGATTTGAAGCTTTCCCCCGACACGCGGTCATGATAAAGCAGCCTTTCTACCACCTCAGAATTAAGTACCGACCTTTCAATTATCTCAGCTGCATCACCAACACCGACCCCATAATATGATATATCATCAGGCTCAATCTTCACTATCGGCCCTCTTTCGCATAACCCATTACAGCCGGTTGACTTGACTATAGTTTTCACCTCGAACAAGCCGTTCAGCAGTTCCAGCTGTTTCTTGAACTCCTCGTATACCAACCTTCCGCCATTTGCTATGCAACCAGTACCACAGCAAACCAATATCTTCTTTTTTTCAGTAGAGGAATTATTCATTGCTTGTACCTCCACAGTTGCTAAAAATATCCCGCAGTTTTGCAGGAGTTACCTTCCCATAATATACATCATTAATGACCATTACCGGAGCAATCGCGCAGGAACCAAGGCAATTGACTGTTTCCAGCGTAAACTCCCCATCCTTTGTTGTTTCTCCGGGCTTTATATTGAGGAGTGTCTCAATTTCACTTATCAGCAGTGGTGAAGACCTTATATGACAGGCCGTCCCGTCACAAACCCGTATCAAGTTCCTGCCCCTTGGCTTTAGACTTAAGGCTTTATAGAAGGTAGCCATACTGTAGAGCTTGCAGATAGGAACCTCCAGCTGCTCTGCAAGAGTTTCCAAGGCTTCCCTTGGTATATAGCCGAAGCTCCTTTGTATGTCCTGAAGCATAGCGAGGGTACTCTTTTTATCTCTGCCATGCTTTTTCACTATATCAATAAAAGAATCATTCATTCTATCCTTCACCCCTAACATGTTGTGTTAAAAACCACTAGCCCCCCGCTACTCTAGGGAATATGCTTATTTCATCATTGTCCTTAAGTTGAGTGTCCAAGCCTTCCAAATGCTCTATATGCCTGCCATTTACCAATATTATGATTTCTTCGCTCAGCCTGTCCCGGTTAAAAATCATATCCCTGAACCTTAAGCCATACCTGCTGCATAGCTTATATAGAAGCTCTCTCAAGGTAGGGGAGCTTTCTATGCTTATTTCCTTTGATCCGGTGTAATCCCTGACAAATGCAAAATATCTCACTATCATATATTTTCTCCTATATAGAAATGGGGAGGGCCTTCTTCCCGATAGCCCTCCCTATGACTACTATCATCTTATAGGGTCAGCTCCTCAAGCTTTTCAGCCGTCGGTACACCGCTTTCATCCCAGCCTCTAACAGCATAATATTCATTAAGCATAGTATCCAGCTGAGCAACCATTCCTTTTCCAGGTCCATTAGGCAACGGCTCCTTTAGAAGTCTCTCAGGCAAGGTATCGTCTGCCTTTGTAAAACCTGCTTTCAGATTAAACTGCTTTTCAAGGTTCCATATTCTTTCCCCGGTCTTAAGTATATCTTCATCACTGTCGGTCAGCCCTGTAGCACCTCGAAGCATACCCGCTATCTCAGGAAGTCCTATGCCAAAGGTTGTAAACAAGCATATACCTATGGAGTCAATTACTGCAGTGAGATCCTGGAAGGTCTTCAACCAGCTTGCCTTGTCCGTGGTTACCAACGGATCAAGCTTAACAGGAACCCCCAATATTTCCGGAGAGGTAAGATATCCCCTTACATGGCAGCCTCCTCTATTTGAGGTAGCATACTCAAGAGCCATACCCTGCACTCCTCTGCCATCATAAGCAGGCATTTCCTGCTTCTTTACCGACATTGAGAGCTCAGGATGTCCAAAGCTACCTGCCAGTCTATACGAACCCTGGGCAAGCTTATCTCCAAAGCCTTCCCTCAATCCTGTCATTCGTGTAAGCTCAACTATACTATCAGCGTCACCGAAATTAAGGCTTCTTCCAAGCTCTTCTTTAGTAAGAATACCCTTCTCATACATTTCCATGGCGCAAGCTATGGTTGACCCCATTGTAATAGGGTCCTGACCCAGCTCATTGCATATGAAGTTGGCCTTGCATATTGCAGCAAGATCCCTTACTCCGCAATCTGCTCCATAGGACCAGGCAGCTTCATACTCAGGACCTTCGCCAAAATCCTTGTATTTGCCATCAGGTATCCTTGTTATTCTGCCGCAGCCAATTGAACATGCAAAACAGCCCTTATTCTTTACAAGGTATTTGTCCCTTAGGGACTCTCCGCCGGTTTCATCAGCATGCTCAAAGTATCCTCCGTCCCTCCAGTTCCTTGTAGGAAGAGCACCCGACTGGTTCAGTATGTTCACCAGCACCTCAGTTCCATAGGTAGGCAGACCTGCACCTGTAACAGGATGTGCCTTAAGCTTATTTCTTGCATCTATGCAGCTTTCAAGGAATTCCTCTGGTTTTGCCACTTCGATGGACTTTGATCCTCTTACAACAACAGCCTTAAGCATCTTGGAGCCCATTACCGCCCCAAGTCCTGAGCGTCCGGCTGCCCTATGCTTATCATTCATTACAGTCGCAAAAAGCACCAATTTCTCCCCTGCCGGTCCTATACATGCCACTCTTGCATCCTCTGCGGTCTCCAGAAGCAGCTCATCAGTTACATCAAATACTGTCTTTCCCCATAAATGCTCTGCTGCCCTGAGTTCTACATCATCATCATTTATGTATAAATAAACCGGCTTCTCAGATTTTCCTTCAAAGATTATCCCATCATATCCGGCATATTTCAGCTCAGGGCCAAAATGTCCTCCTGAATTTGAAGCGCCAATTGTTCCGGTCAAAGGTGCTTTGGCTACCACTTCATACCTGCCTACACTGCTTCCAAATGTTCCAGTCAATGGTCCTGTCATGAATATCAGTTTGTTTTCAGGGCTGAAGGGCTCAATCTCCGGATCAACCTCATCCAACAATATCTTTGACCCAAGTCCTCTTCCTCCAAGATAATTCCTTGCAGCTTCAATATCCAAATCCTCTTTGACTATAGTTCCTTCACTCAGATTAACTCTTAATAATTTTCCGATCCAGCCAAACATCATTCCTTCACCTCCTCAAAAAGCTCCTTGAATTTACCTGCCAGCTTCTTCTTCTTACCGAGGTTTGTCGATGTTGCTTCCACATAGTTTATAGCTCCTGATGGACAGAACTTAGCACACTTAGGCTCCCCTCCGCAAAGATCACACTTGACGATCTTCTTATGCTTGGTATTGTAAATGATGTTTCCCATAGGACATGCGCTAATGCACATTTTGCAGCCTATACACTTGTTGCTGTCTATCAGCACACTGCCATCTCCCGATTTTGAAATGGCCGATGTAGAGCAAACCTTCATGCAGGAAGGCTCTTCACACTGCATACACATCATTGGTACCGACATTGCTGCTTCATCATAGGTAAATACAGAAACTGCAGCATTTCTCGGATTGAACTCCTTTTGCTTCCCAAAGGAGCAAATCAGTTCACAGCTTCTGCAGCCTATGCATTTTTCAGGTGAGATCATAAGAATCTTACTCAATTCACTTCTGGCCACGGTAATCTACCAGTGCCAGTTCCACCTCCTTCAATTGGTATTAAAAAAAGCCCAGCTGAACTGCGGCATGACTCTACCGCATATACAGCTGAACTCCTTTGCAAAAGGCAGGCATAGGAATTACTCCCCATACCCTCACGCCCAAGAAAGCCTTTGCAGGTTTTCATGGGTCGGAGTCAATATAAGTTGTACATGTCTTTATGTACTCACTTATATCTATTAAGGGAAGTCCAAGATTATTCGTGGTAATAAAAAAAATAACCACCCTTCACGTATCAGGGTAGTCATTTTATGTTATGTGTTCTATTTTACTATCTTCAACTTGATCTCATGCTTTTCAACAACAGCTTTGAGGCTTTCAATATCTCTGCGCAACTCATAAACTGCCTCTGTGTTTTGTTTATATCCATCAAAGAGTGCATCAAATTTGCTTTCTGCTTTATTCTCAAACCTGAATAACGCACCCTCAATCCTTCTTATGTCTTCCTTTGTAGCCATTCCTGCAAGATCTTCCTTCGTTGCCATCCCTGCAAGATCTTCCTTCGTTGCCGTCCCTGCAAGATCTTCCTTCGTTGCCATATTGGCTTTCATATCTTTTATTTCATTATGCAATTGAGCCAATATATCAAACAGCTTTTCCTCCATACTCCTCACCCCTATCAATATTATATCAGAATATCCATATACATATCCAGCTTATTATCAAGGCTGCGTACCCAATATACCAATCACAGTTATGACATAAGATGCAATGGATATTACTGCAACCAAAGCTATCTCAAGCTTGCGCATAATTCTCTGTCTCGCCTTGCTAACTACAAACATATTCTTTACAGCCAGGAGCTCCTTCTTAATAGCTTCCACATTCTGATACCTTTCCTCCGGTATGTTTTCCATACATTTTGCAATAATACAATTAACCATTGCTGCTACCTTATCCTTATCTATTGATGAGCCTTCCTGCTCCCCTTTAGAGACTCTCCCGTGCAACAATTGATACATTGTTGCTCCCAGATTATAAATATCCGTCCTTTGGTCTGTTCTTCCACCCTTTATCAGCTGTTCAGGGGCGGCATATGCACTGGTGCCTGCAAGGAATATATCCTTGCCCTGATGCTCGCAAAACTCCTTTGATATGCCGAAATCTACCAACACCAGCCTGCTGCCCTCCGTGAGCATTATATTGGAAGGTTTCATATCTCTATATATTATTGGTTTTGGCCTTACCCCATGCAAGTATTTCAGTATGTCACAAAGCTCCAAGGACCAATCAATGACTTTTGCCACAGCAAAGCTGCCATGCCTCTGCAGCAGCTTATCCAAGCTGGTACCTTCAATATTGCTTTCAACAATATATAAACCCTGCTCATCGCGAAATACATCCACAATCCTTGGCAGACTGATGTGATAAAGCTTTTTCATTATCTCAATCTCAGACATTGTTTTGTCGTTTATTCTATCAGAAGGTATATGCTTTACTGCCCAACGATTTCCCAGCTCAATATTTGTACATAGATAAACTGAGCCGGTTCCACCCCTGCCAAGAAGTTTTTCTACCCGATACTTTTCATTCAGCACATCCCCATTTTCCACCATTCTATCCCCTAACATATGAATTATTTTTACTGTCTCTCAATGGAGGCGGTATCATCATAAGGAACTGCCATTGTGGTGCCCTCTTCAGTGTTATGCCCCCTGGTTAGTCTGAAGGTTATTATTTCATTTCCCTCATTTGCTTCTTGGCACTTCTCATTTTTATTGCCTCTAAATAAATGCAGGGTAAGTGCAAGGTTTAATGCGAGTGTCGAAATTCCGAGTAATACATATATGTAATAAAGCTTCAATACTGTCACCTCCTGATGGTATTTTGCAGCTACAGCACCTTTTCCTGTCTAAATATATAATCAAAATTTGAAAACCTTACCCTATCACTGCTCTTAATTTCACATTCCATATTGCTTGGAATTCTTACTTCATTTAAATAAGTGCCGTTTTTGGAATTCAGATCTTTGATGCTGTAGATTCCCCCGTTAACTGTTATTTCTGCGTGGAGCTTTCCCACTGTACTGCTCTGTACAACATAGTCGACCATACTGCCTAATCTTCCAATTACAAACTTATCCTTGTCAATTACTATTCTTTCACCGGAGTTAACTCCAACTCTCTCTAGGTACGGATGCTCCCACCCTTCTACTTCTGAAACGATAATAGTGTCACTAGCCCTTAGTATATCAGGAGCTTTAGCACCCGGTTGACGCTTCCCCCTATAAGCATTGTGCTGCGGCTTTCTAATTGTGTCATTGCAATCCGCAATTACGCTGCTCCTTTTGCCTTGCTTTGCGGCCATCCTTTTCACTATAAGCATATCAAGAGCAGCCGCTATTATCAGTACTCCTGAAATGGATATCAAGTCTCCCATACCCTGTGAAGTCAGCACAAGAGAGACAATCACTACTGCCAGTACAAGCAGTAGCTGAAAAAGGACTATGCCGAGTGTATGTATATTTTCCATTGTCCTAACTGTTCCTGAATTGGCAGGGCTTCCACTGCCGGGAGCATAACCGGCGGCAGCCACTTCCTCATAAGCTGTCCTTTCCCTATATATATTGATGGATTTATTCATAAGATCGTTTAATTCTCCACTGCTTCTCAAATCAGCGATTAATCTATTAAAGTCATTGAGTCCGAAGACTTCCGATTTCAAATAGTTCAGTATTCTCTGGAGGTAATTGTCCTTTGCATTGTCATCAACGGTGGCTGAGTTTACTATCAGATCCTTCAGAAAGAACTTATAGGCTGCCACTGGGTCAATATCACTTGCTATGGGAACATATACAAGTGAAGCATCTGCTGTAGCAGGGTTTATATAGATAAAATCCTTATCAAGCACAAAGCTTGAAAAGTCCAGTAAGTAGTTTGAATGCAGCATCAGGCCTTTTGTAATGCTTCGCAACAGGTCCAACAACTCTTTCTTATTCAGCCGCTTTCTTTCCAGGTACTGAGACAATGATATTTTAGAAGTGATATTATAATAGATGCTCACATTTTCATCCTCTCGCCTCATATGAAAGGGTACAAATGCAGAGCTTGGATTCTGGCTGATTATTTCTACCTGGTGATTAAGCAGCTTAATATCAGAATTATAATCCAGTACAAGATAACTATTGCTGGAATCATTAACAAAGCTGTACTTAAAAGACTTAACGGAATCGTTCTGCATGATAAACCCTCCCCTAGGTGAATTTGAAATATAGTCATAAAATAATGGCTGCCAGCGTACCAACCATTATAAAAGGCGCAAATGGTATCTCACGTTTCTTATTATCACGGTTTATACATAACAGCACTAGACTGAAGAAACCGCTTAGAATGGCTGAGATAAGCATTGCTGAAGCAATACTCTCAAGGCCTAAGTAAATTCCGATGCACCCAAAAAGCTTCACATCTCCAAGCCCCAGGCCTCCTTTTGTGATCCAAGAAACCAGCAGCATTACCAGCCCTGCAACAGTTCCGGTCATTAATCCCTGCAGCAGACCATGCTCTGGATTAAAAAGTGAGAGGATAAGACCTATAGCTGCTCCGGCAATTATTAGCTTGTCAGGGATTCGACCTACTCTAATATCTATAATTGATGCAGTAATTAATATCGCAAAAGCCACTAGATATGAAGCAATATTTATATTACTTGTAACTGCTTCTGCCAAAGTCATATTATAATAACCCATGTTACCTCCCTCTGCATGTGATGTTACTCTAATTTAGAGGCTTGCATACCTTGCAGGGAGTATAGCCCTTACCTTCAGCCTGAGCAATCTCAATTGGCATTCTGCTTTTTCTAAGATGCCAGCAACTCCCCTTATGATAGCGTATACCTGTTCGGGTTATAAATACTATACTGCCTTCCGGTTTGAGATTCAAACCCTCTTCCTCAGCAGTCAGTATGCCAAAGCCACCATTGATCCAGGCTCTTTCTACTGCTGTATGCACCATCTTCACATTAAAAGCTGCCAGGAAAGGAAGCTTCACCCTGTAGTCGTATTCCAGCTGTACCACAACATCATCACTGTAAAAATCCTTGTCTGGAGAGAGCCCGAAGCCTCTATATGCCTCGCTTCTGGACTTAGTCTCGTATTCTGCCTTACCCTGCGGGAACTCTACAAGCCGGAGCCTTGCATTCTCAAGCTTGATAATAGGATTGTCCAAATGCTCCCTGACAAGGGCATCCGCAATAATATATTTACCAGCTGCCTTGGCATTCCAGTATGCAGGCGTTATCTTTTCAACCAATCCTCCTGCAATGTCCTTACTGTAATCCTCCAATACTCTACCCAATGCGTCAGCAATCTCGGTCTCTTTGTGATCTCCTGATATTAGAATATCGAATATGCTCCCGGGGCCACTCCCGGTTTGCTCCCCCAAAACCTCAAGCTCCTCCTCAGGATTGGGGATTTTCACATTTCCAAACTCACCTATTTTCTCATCTTCCAACTCGTTTATAAAGGATATCGGATATGCGGCGGCAGCTATTTCCTTTGCAGTTTCATTTACAGCATAATCAAGCACCATTCCGGTACACGTAAATCTCACCAAAAACAATAATAGGAAAAATACGCTTAGGAAAACCGGTAATATTACACATGCCTCTACTGTTATCGAACCTTTTGTACGCAAGTTTTTATAACATCTCTGCAATTGAAATCACCCTAATATCCTACATGTATTTGTTTTCGTATTATGTACCTTCCGTCTTCAAAGCTGCCGGGCATCAGTCTGTCAACCTTCAGCAGAGGAAAAAAGAAAAGATTTACTTTCGCCTCTACCCTTGCCGATAGAATAGTGCTGTACTCTCCCATTCTAAAATTCTTCCTTTGAAGCCCTGTCTTAACATCCACCATGTTTTTAATGTTTACTTGCATAAGCTGTCTTGCCTTTCGCAGAATTTCTTCCTCCGGCTTCAGGAGCAGCAGAATCTTCAGGTGATCTGAGTACTTCAGCCGCACTGCCGTAAAGCTTTTAGGGCATATAGGCACTTCCTCGCCATTCAGCATATGATACATGTCCATACTTGAGTCAAGAGCACCTTCAGCAAGGGCAAAAGCCAGCCTTTGAGGAGGAAATATTATTGCACTTCTTATAAAGTCATCAATCGTATCTATTGCAAATCTCAAAGCCCAGACCTGCAAAAGCACATTTGTGACTACATAATATTCTGTATTTTTTATAGAGCTGAATACTTCCTCAGTATCAGCACCACTGATAATATACTCCACTTCACCCTTCCTGAAATAATGATTTCTTTCTGTCTTGGAGGTGAGGAAGGTATACTTGTCCATAATATATTCAATAGTATTTACTTTGCCCACTGCGCTGGAAGCTGCCTCTTCTATAGCTTTTGCAAGCCTCTCCAAGTTCTTTACTATAGTTTCATTACTTTTCTCAGCCTCTTCCTCCTGAATCACTGAGCTGTAATGGATAATTCCATCCATGACACCAAAATTCTCCCCAACAATAAGATTACTGCTATTAAACTCTTCAGTGCTTATCAGCCAATCCTTTTCGAAGCTTCTTAATAAGACTTTTGCTATCTCTTCCTTCTTTTTATTAATAAAGTCTATAAATTCCTCTGCCTTCTTATCGGCTAATTCTATAGACTCTCCTTTCAAGGTGTAGCCCTCAAGAGAATAGCCACCAATTCTTGATTGTAATTCGGACATTTCCTTGTCTATTTTTGCTTCCACCTGTTCTATCTTATCCGTGACATTATCAATGTCTTCTTCAATCTCATCTATCTCTTCCTGCATACTGTCTTCGTTTTCATTAGTGTTACCTGCCTTCTCGTCTATATCAGAAAGCTCCTCCTGAAGGTCTTCAAGTTCTTTTTTCAGGGACTTCAGTTCTTTCTGCATGGGACCTACTATTAGTAATGTTCTGCTAACCTCTTCCAGATACTGCTGGAGAACAGGAGTCAGACTTTCACTGTTTTCCTGTAGATTTTCAAACTCTTGAGACTGATTCCCTATACATTCACCCGCTTCAGCTTTGCTGTTTGTATCCTCTCTACTGTCATTGTATTCCTCCAACATACCTTCTCCACTATTACTATAGATGGAGCCGCTAACCATCAGCGTCTCCGCAAGCTCATTTTTTATTTCTTCAAGCTTTTCTGCGCTTAAATCTGCCAGCTTATCTTTGATACCTGCAAGCTTCGCATTTACTTCATTTGCCTTAGTCCTAAGTTCTCTTGCCTTATCCCTGGTGGCTTTCTCACCTTTTGCAAATTCCACCCTTTTATCCAGTTTAAGGTTCTTTAGCTGTTCTATCAGATTTTCAGACACTAAAATAGGTGTCCTGAATTTCATATATTCCTGTACCTGCCGTATGAAGGCATCATCACTAAGTAAGCTATTCATTCCTTTAATCTCAATATCGTCCCGGTCAAATCTTATATCTATGAACCCTATACCCTCATAACGTTCCTCCAGATTTACAGTTAAATATCTGTAAAAGTCATCGTTGATAGAAGCATCAGCAGTATTGACTCCATATATTCCATAGCCACCTATAAGTTCACGATCATAACCCGCCAATATGGACCTTGCGGAAGAGTTAAGAGCACTTTGTATCTTACGGTCAGCTGCTTCTATTCTCACAATATCTATTACTGCTCCTGCGAAAATTATCACCGACATGAAAATTAAAGCCAGAAAGACAGTTATTGCTCCTTTTTCTTTGTTCCTTCTGCCACCGTTAAGATACATCCGCCTTTCCTCCTTATTTTATTACTATTCTTTACCACTGCCCTTTATCTTGTCCATCAATGCTGTAAAGTTCAGCTCGCTTTTAAGCTTCTTTGATAATTCCAGTGCAAGGTCAATATTCCTGATATACTCGGCAGGTTCTGTTACTGCAGCTGTTGACCGTCCGCTCAATGTCAAGGTATCCTTGCCATCCAAAAAAGCTTTTATACCACCTAAAGGCACCTTAATTTCCTGTAATATTTCAACCGTGAGCCTTCCTCTTATGATGTTATTGGTATAAGTAATCCTCACCTTAGTATTCTTAGGCTTAAGCACTGAACCCTCAATCCTTTTACTTAGTGCTTCTCCAATTAATGCAGCTTTCTGCCCCGGCAGGCTGCCCCCAACGTCCATCTTCAAGACCAGCGCCTTCTTGCCATTGGCATCTAATACCTCCTCGAAATAACCTTCAAAGGTTTTATTAGAAAACAATAGGTTGTCAAAAACCCTGTAGCCTATCGAGTCTGCGGCGCCTGCCTTGTCTGTTTCACCATTTTCCATGCTCCTTCTGCTGTCCAGCCAAAGCCCTGCCCCCTGCTGCGCAGCAAAGGAAGCTGCACTAACAAGGGTCGCTTTCTGCTGCATATACAAGAAAGTAAACAATAGAGTGAGAATAGTAAAAATTATAAGCGTAAATATCATGGAGGCCTCTATTGTGTAACTTCCTTTGTCACCTTTATACTTAAGCAATACAAATCACCTCCGTTGAATAAGCAGAACATCTTTATGGCGTTGGTGTTGGTGTTGGGGCTGCAGCATCGGCATTTTCTACTGCCGGGGCTGTATTAATAAAATTCTCAATAACCTTTGTAACATATGCGGTTATGGACTTTCTAAAAAGCAATGCTATTCCAACAAGTATTGCAATAATCACTACAATCTCCACTGTGCTGATACCGTCTTCCTCTACAACCAATCCCTTTAGTACCTTAAACATTTTGTATCCTCCTTAAAATTCATTTTTCCTGCCGTTTACTCAGCGCTATTCATACTCCCAAACCTCTTGTACGGGCGATTCATGAATCGCCCCTACCCGTGAAACTGCATAACTTCGTAATCCCAAATCTATAAATACTTTAGCTGCATAATTGCAGGAAGTATGACAATCACAAGTATCCCGATAAACATTATCATCAGAGGCAGCACCAGCTTGGTTGAGGCCTCTTCCCCAAGCCTCTTGGCCATATTCTTTCTAAGCTGCCAGCACTCATTTGACTGGAGTTTTAATAATGGAACCAGCTCTCCGTTCCCCTTTCTAAGGTTCTGAATAACAGTAGTTATGAACTTGGTTATCTCCTTAACTCTGCACCGTCTGGCAAAATCCTCATAAGCAGCCATCTCAGGCTTCCCATTCCTTATCTCATGATAGGTTATACTGAGCTCTTCATATAGAGGAGTCATACTTTTCCTGTCACATACAATTTTTTCCCAAGCCCGCGGCACTGTCATTCCAGCATTTATCAAAAGTACCAGCTTGTTTAGAAAGTCAGGGAAGTCATATTGTATATAGAAATTCCTCTTTTTTATCCGCCCATCCAATTCCCTGTCAGGAGCGAAAAAAACTGTCAGCAGCACAAGGGCTACAAATACAGCATAGGTGGTATCAGGCTTGTCCATAAAAACACCCATTAAAGTTACTGCTAAAAGAGCAGCAACCATATATGTTGTCTTAGACCCATAATGGACCCTTAGCCTAGATTTAATGTCCCTACCTCCATACAGCAGATTAAGCTTTGAAATAAGTTTTCTTTCATAGGTATTAAACCGTCCTGCCATAAACCTATCTACAATAAAGAGAGCTAGTGGCATAACAATCATCGTTACTCGGTTTCCTTTATACTCTGCTTCTGTCAAAGCATTGAGTTTATCCCTTGCATAAAAATACAGAAATACTAATATAGTGATTTCGAGGAAAAATATCATTAACATTTGCTATACCTCAATATCCATAATTTTTCTTGAGATAAAGTAAGCTGCCGTAAAAAGCACCAGGGAAAATGTCATTGCCGCCCTGCCCATCGGTTCACTGAACACCGGAGTCATAAACTCCTCAGCACTGGTAGAGAGCATTAGCACAATAAATACCGGCATCAGGTTAAGTATTTTGTGCTCCAACCTTTTCTCAGTAAGCAGTACATTTATTTCTTGCTTGACGTCAATTTTCTCACTGATTATTTCTGCGGTGTTTTTGATAACCTGCACAAGGTTGCCTCCAGTACGCTTGCATATTGTAAAAACATCAGCGAAATTCAGGATATCCTCTAGATGGGATCTGGCAGCAAAATCAGACAAGGCTTCCTCTATAGTCTCGTTCATCTCCAGCCTTTTACTAATTTGTTCAAGCTCGATTATTATATAAGTTTCGGTATCGGGATACTGTATGTAGAGCTCCTTTTGCGCATCATTAAAAGCAGTCTCTATGGATTTTCCCGCCGACAATGATGAAGCTATTGAATAGAGCGCTTCTCTGAACTGCAAGCTCAACTCATTTTTTCGTTTTTTAATTATGTCCTTTGTCCGGAGTCTAGGATATAAAAGAGCTAATGGCATAAGAAGCATTGATAGAATAACACTTCTATAGAAAATATAGCCCGCAGCAAAGATGACTGTTCCGGCTTGTAAAGTACTCAGAACCATATCTTTGACCGACATGTGATATATGTCATAATCTACTTGTATAATTCTATTTATTTTTATGCCCTTCCCGCCTTTAGCTTGTATCGCAGCTGCTGCTTTTTTAATATTGAAGCTAACCCTCTCAGCAAAGATCATATACAGTGCAATCAATAAAATCACTGCAAAACAGCACGTTAATAACACTATTGTCAAATCAATATGCTTCATATATCACCTCATATAACTTCATTCAGCCCGGCCATTCTGAATTTAGACAGGTTCTGCATGCTGTTGTGTGTCCTTCTCAAACACCCGTCTACCTTATCTGCTCTTGGGCTGACTTTTTCTTCATACAAAAATATAGGATTAAGCTCTATGGTTCCTTCTCTGCAATCCATTACCTCTGCGATTTCCACCACTTTCCTTGTTCTGTCTCTGAAGCGTGAAAGGTGCACTATAACATCAATTGCAGAGGAAATCTGTTGTCTTATGGCCTCTAAGGGCATCGCCGAGCCGCTTAGCACCATGGTTTCAAGTCTGCTAAGCATATCTCTGGTTGAGTTCCCATGCCCTGTTGATATTGAGCCATCATGTCCTGTATTCATAGCCTGGAGCATGTCCAAGGCTTCAGCTCCTCTCACTTCACCAACTATTATTCTCTCAGGCCTCATTCTCAAAGAGGTCCTAATAAGATCTCTAATGGTTATTTCTCCTTTACCCTCCGTGTTTGAATTTCTCGTCTCCAGTTTAACTATATTTTTGATGTTCATTATTTGCAGCTCCGCTGAATCTTCGATTGTAACAATACGTTCATCCTGCGGAATAAAGCCTGAAAGGGCATTTAAAAAAGAGGTTTTGCCTGAACCGGTGCCTCCACAAATAAATATGTTGTATTTGGCTTTGACCATTCTATCAAGTACTTCAGCAGCTTCTTGGGTAATAGATCCCCATTCCACTAAGTCCTCAATTGATATAGGTCTTTCCGGAAACTTTCTTATTGTAAGTATTGGGCCGTTCAATGCTATAGGCGGAAGCACTACGTTTACCCTAGATCCATCCTCCAGCCTGGCATCTACAATTGGAGAAGCTTCATTCACCACCCTGTTGACCTTTGAAACAATTAACTGTATGACATCCTCAAGCTTCTGACGGCTTTCAAAGGTGCTTTCTATGCTGTAAGACCGCCCACGCTTTTCTACAAAGATGCTTTCTGCGCCATTTACCATAATCTCTGTTATCGCTTTGTCTTCAATAAGTGGTTGGAGTATATCAAGCTTCCTTATAGAATTGAAAATTACAGCAATTAGCTCCTGCTTTTCCCTAATACTCATGGCCTGAAGCTTTGCAACCTCAAAAACCCTGTCTGTAACAAGCTCGTTGATATCTTCATCAGTTATACCCTTCTTAATGTCCAGACTCTCACGTATTTCTTTTCTTAAGCTTTCTACTATCACCGCTTTTTCATTAACATCCATGCCTTCAACCTCATTTGTGGGATATTTCTTTCATAAGCAAGCTTATAGCTTTTCTAAAACCTTCGTCATCTATAATCAGTCGGCCATCTTCATTTATCAATGCTCTGGAATACTCTGGAATCTTCACATTAGAAGCATTTGCATCCACAGAGTATTCAAGGCTCTCACTGTGATTATCCTTGTATCTATTTATCACAGTGATAAATTTATCTTCTAAGCTGCTTTTGTCTGTATCACTCATTTTAATTAGCTCATTACAAAAGGTTTTATGCTTATACTTTGCGATTGGCTCCTGCAAAGTAACCATAACTACCCGACTGCATAATTCCATGATCTTATAATTTTTTGTATCAAAGTTGTTTGACATATCAATAAAAATAAAGTCATAGCAACCCATCTCCTTGATAGCCAGCAAGAGCTGCTCTAGCTCATCCGCATTAAGCTCCTCATATTCAAGGGGACTTTCCGGCGGGTTGAAATACTGTACTCCATAGTCTTCATCAGTGTTTTTTATGCCAGCCATGAGGAAGGAAAGACTCTTTTTCTTCTCTTTGAGATAATAAAATATATAGGACATATTCCTTTTGCCATTAGCGTTAAAGAACATTCCAGTAGATTGAATGGACTCTAGACTCAAATAAAATGAACGCATCCCCAGCAAATTACATTCCCTGGACAGGGCTGAAGCAATGGTGGATTTGCCCGTGCCTCCTGCGGTCGAAAACACGCCTATAAGCTCAGCATTCTTTGAATAAGGGGAAAGTCGCTGCTCTGTAGGGTTGAGCTTTGAATACAGATGCAGCACCTCACCAATCAGCTTCTCACCTGTATTGTATTTGCTTATCACTTGAAAGTCAGGGTACTCGTGACTTAAAACACCCGTAGAAAGCATCACCTTAAGTTTTATTTCGTGATATCCACTTGATGTGTCATAGAAATCAGGACTCATAAGGAGTATTTCTACAAGAGGCTGCTGTTTCAAATACCTGGCAAATAACTCAGGCTTGGTGAAGCAGCTGACCTGAAATGGAATGGAATGGTTAGAGCTTATATACTCCGAGAGTCCCTTTGCGTACCGCTCATCAAAATCTGCAATGACCAGATTCAACTTAGCCAATTTTTATCCTCCTCAAATAGCTTGCATCCTACAGCAATGTCAGCCCAAACCCACCAATTATAAAGGCAGCCACTGTCCCTGATGCTATTGCAATAGAAAAATGAAACTTCCCGGTGCTCTGCATATCTTTGAAGTCTGTATATTGGAGCAGTTCCATTGATATAATACAACTCTTTATATATGAAAAAAGATATTTGAACCTTTCTATTCCATTACGCCTTATTAGAATAAGCAGCAAGGCAATTATTCCACCGCAGATAAAGGAATACAACATAGCATCTACTACAAAGCCGGCTCCCATAACAGCACCTACTGCACTTAAAAGCTTTATATCTCCTGCGCCGACAAGCCTCATTATGTATAGAACTATAAGAGCTGCAGCGGGAAGCATTATACCCTGTAACGAAAATATCATGCCTTTGGAGCCTTCAATTGCAAAATTAGCTGTTAGGCCTGCAAGCATGAAACTGTATGTAATTGAGTTTTTTATCTTGTAGTTAATTAGGTCTGATGCTAAGGCAAGCAGCAGGAGTGCGGAAATAATAACAAGCTTGAATTCTATTGCAATCAACCCCTTTGAATAAAACACATATTCATCAACTTTATTCTAATAACTCACTATTTTGTTAAATTATAGCATAATATAGTAATTTATGTATAATTACCATATATTTGGTATTAATTATTATATGAATAAAAGAACAATAAAAAAAACTTCCATTGAAGTATTTAAACAACCAAGGAAGTTTTTTATGAAACTCATTTACGGAAAGTGGTACACTAATGAAATCTATACTTTCCTATTCGTTATAAAAAAAAGCCGCAATAAATGCGGCTTTTTCCATTTCATAGGGTTAATTACTTTATTTCTATCTTTGCGCCAGTTTCTTTGAACTTTGCAGCAACTTCGTCTGCTTCCTGCTTGCTTACGCCTTCTTTTATAGCCTTTGGAGCGTTGTCAACAAGGTCTTTTGCTTCTTTGAGTCCGAGGCCTGTAAGCTCTCTAACAACCTTGATAACCTTTATTTTTTCTGCGCCTGCTTCTACAAGCATTACATTGAATTCAGTCTGCTCTTCTACTGGAGCAGCTGCTGCTGCTGGACCTGCTGCTGCTGTTGGAGCCGCTGCAGTTACACCGAATTCCTCTTCGATTGCCTTTACCAATTCAGCCAGTTCGAGAACTGTCATAGTTTTTATTTCTTCAATAAATTTTAATGTTTTTTCACTTGCCATTTTTAAATTACCTCCCAATTATTAATTAAGCTTGCGCTTCTTTATTTTCTTTAACTGTATTAAGTACATAAGCAAGGTTTCTGACTGAACCTTGTAATGCTCCAAGCAACATAGCAACAAGAACGTCTCTTGATGGCAGGTCTCCTAATGCTTTTACATCCTTAGCATCCATCATCTTGCCTTCAACATAACCAGCTTTTATTGCTATCGTTGTCTTTGGCTTATCCTTTATGAACTGATTGAGCGTTTTAGCAGGTGCAACTGCATCTTTAACTCCAAAAGCAACTGCTACTGTACCTTGAAGATGTTCATGGAGTACTTCCAATCCCAGTTCTGATGCTGCTCTTTTGAATAAAGAGTTTTTGTACACCTTATAATCAACGCCAGCTTCTCTGAACCTTTTTCTTAACTCAGTTACATCTAGAACATTTATGCCCTTATAATCTACCAGTACAACTGAACTGGAGCTGCTGAGCTTTTCTTTTACTTCGGTTACCACTGCTTCTTTTGGTCCAAGGTTTTTATTTGCCATTTTTACACCTCCTCATGGTGAAGCTTTGTAAGTCTTTTACCCGGATAAGGTCTCTCAAAAATCAAAAGACCTCTCCGTAGACATAGAGAGGTCGTATTATCATATATGATAAACCTCGGTAGGAAATTTTATAGGCTTAGAGCCGCCCTACTGTCTACGGTAATTATTCGTTTTTATACAATGGCCATTCTATCATTAATAGAACGTATTGTCAATGGATTAATCGGTTACACGCGCTGGGTTAACCTTTATAGCCGGTCCCATAGTGCTTGTAATAACAACACTCTTAAGGTAAGTTCCCTTTGCAGCTGCTGGCTTAGCCTTAACAACCGCTTCCATAAGTGTCCTGAAGTTATCTGCAAGCTTTTCGGTTCCGAAGGAAACCTTGCCTACGCCAACGTGTACAATAGATGTTTTGTCAACTCTGTACTCAACCTTACCGGCTTTGATTTCGCTGATAGCTCTTGCGATATCAAATGTAACTGTACCGGATTTTGGGTTAGGCATCAAGCCTTTAGGTCCAAGTACTTTACCGAGTCTTCCAACTACACCCATCATATCTGGAGTAGCAACTACAACGTCGTAATCAAACCAGTTTTCACTCTGGATCTTTGTAACCAATTCTTCTGCGCCTACATAATCAGCGCCTGCTGCTTCTGCTTCTTTAACTTTGTCGCCTTTCGCGAATACCAAAACCTTGAGGGTCTTGCCTGTACCGTGTGGAAGCACCACAACGCCTCTAACCTGTTGGTCTGCATGTCTTGGATCAACACCAAGCTTTACATGAATTTCAACAGACTCATCAAATTTAGCCTTTGCTGTCTGCTGAACAAGCTCCATAGCTTCTTTTGGATCATAAAATCTGTTTTTGTCAATAAGCTTAACGCTTTCTTGATACTTCTTACCTCTAAACATTAGAAATTCCTCCTTGTGGTATTAGCGGATTATATCCTCCCACTTAATAATTACTCTTCTACTACTATTCCCATGCTTCTTGCTGTACCAGCAACCATGCTCATTGCAGTCTCAACGCTAGCAGCATTTAAGTCTGGCATTTTAAGCGTTGCGATTTCCCTGATTTGAGCTTTAGTAATCTTACCTACCTTAGTCTTGTTAGGCACACCGGATCCGCTTTCGATACCTACTGCTTTCTTTATAAGCACCGATGCTGGCGGCGTTTTGAGTATGAACGTAAATGATCTGTCCTGATAAACAGTTATTACAACAGGAATTATAAGTCCTGCCTGTTTAGCTGTTCTTTCATTGAATTCCTTGCAAAATCCCATAATGTTAACACCATGCTGACCTAAAGCTGGTCCTATTGGTGGCGCTGGAGTAGCTTTACCAGCTGGAACCTGCAACTTAACCATTGCGGTAACTTTCTTTGCCATTATTACACCTCCCCTCAGAAGATAGTGGTTTGTATTTATTTAAGGTGTTTATAACCTTTCAATCTGTGTGAACTCTAGTTCTACAGGTGTTTCTCTTCCGAACATTGAGATCATAACCTTGACCTTATGCTTTTCGTTGTTGATTTCCTGTATTATACCGACAAAGTTCTCAAATGGACCTGAAATAACTCTTACATGGTCCTTAACATTTGCATCGAGCTTGATAGGAGTCTTTTCAACACCTAAGGCCTTTACTTCTGCATCAGTCAGAGGTACAGGTTTAGATCCAGGTCCTACAAATCCGGTAACCCCCCTTGTATTTCGAACAACATACCATGATTCATCAGTCATTAGCATCTTGATTAGTACATATCCCGGAAATACTTTCTTCTGGGTGACTTTTTTCTTACCGTTTTTGATTTCTACCTGTTCTTCAATCGGCACTTTTACTTCGAAGATAACATCCTGCATGTTTCTATTTTCTACTATCTTCACAATATTTGCCATTACCTTGTTTTCATAGCCCGAATACGTATGGACTACATACCATCTGCCGCTTTCTTCCATAGATGCACAACCTTAAAGGGTAGCTTAAGGTTTTCCTCCTTAACCATTTTAATGATTTAATCGAAGCTCTCTTATTTAGCTAAAAACAAATTAAGAATTTCGCCAAATGCAAGGTCTACCACCCAAAGCATTGCTCCAACCAATATTATTGAAGTTACAACAACTTCAGTGTGCTGTATAAGCTCTTTTCTGTTAGGCCAGCTTACCTTCTTTACTTCTGCTCTTGTTTCTCTGAAAGATTTCGCTACATCGAACCTCTTTGCTAAACCCGCCACATCATTCACTTCCTTTACTGGCTATTTTGTTTCTTTATGTGGGGTATGCTTCCTGCAGAATCTGCAGTACTTGTTCATTTCCATTCTGTCTGGATTATTCTTCTTGTTCTTCATGTTATCATAGTTTCTTTGTTTGCATTCGCTGCAAGCAAGTGTTATCTTAACTCTCATATCTACACCTCCCAACGGCTTGGCACTGCTTTAAAAAATTAAATGCCGCAAAAATACACAAGAATTGCATTTTGAGACTACTCAATAAAATCTATCATAATTTAACTGCAATGTCAATTATATTTTGTACATCCCCCATACTCCACGAACGGGTTGCATTAGCTATAATTCTTTCCACTGCAGCCCCACTTTTATTTAATTATTTCCTATTTTGTATGGTTTAATACTTTTTAAAGGACCAGTATCATATTAATATGATACTAGTCCCATCATATTATGTTTTGGATTTGAAGCTGGATTCGAGGCTCCTGGCTCGGGTCTCGGAACGGTTTGGAACCGTTCCCTACTCTATAATGGATGCAACAGCACCTGATCCAACTGTTCTTCCGCCTTCACGAATAGCGAATCTCAAACCTTCTTGGATTGCTATTGGTGTGATA